>LFFM01000991.1_pt1 | contig 20206 bp, 12 predicted proteins | sample 643131 | NCBI WGS metagenome assembly LFFM01 (sample SAMN03777445, study PRJNA286221) | soda lake metagenome | biome: soda lake; feature: Kulunda steppe; material: water; isolation source: sample Tc-Br brine of Tanatar trona crystallizer | place: Russia: Kulunda steppe | collected 2011-07
CTGCGCTGGATCTGCGTTGCGGCTCGCTCGACGATGCCTCCGGCATCGCCTCGTCGCCGCGCCTTGCCCAGCACAATCTCGACATTGCAGACTGCTACCGTCCACTTCGGATCAAGGTGTTAACGGGTTCCAAAAAATTTGTCTCACCAAAAAGCGGTTGCGGTCCATTCCACCTCCTTTGGGAGGTGCAAGCGGGCGTCTTCAGTCACCTGCATGGGCGCTAAAAAACCCGCCTCTTCACAGGGGTAAGCAGATGAGACGAAGACCCAGAAGCAGTCAAAAAAGGCGGACCGAGACTCGACGGAATACATCCCGAGGACCGCCGCCAGAAGGCGCGCCATGTCCCGACAATTCAACAAGTCGCCCCAGACAGGACGGGGCGGAGGCCGGAGGGGGCAAAGAAGCCGGTTCGCTGATGTCATCACCTGATTTTGACGTCGTCGAGCGCACGAGCGCAGCACTGCGTCTTCGATAGCAGAGGGATTCTCCCGAGAGCCACCGCCGTTTTCCACAATGGCCAAGTGGCCGCAACAACGGGTCGTTCAATTCAGCTGCTCCTGACCTGACAATGACCAGGGGCAAAGCCGTTGATTTCAACCGGTCTTTGCCATAGCGTGCCCTGTTGCCGAGAGCTATGATGATCGACGCTTGAACCAAAAGAGAAGAGTCAGATGAGCGACAAAAAAGTACATATGGTGTCGTTGGGTTGTCCCAAAAACCGGGTCGATTCGGAGGTGATGGTCGGGATGATTCAGGACGACGGCTCCTTCGAGATGGTCAATAACGACGACGAGGCCGACATCGTGGTCGTCAATACCTGCGGGTTCATCGACAAGTCCAAAGAGGAGTCCGTGGATACCATCATGGAGATGGTCGATAAAAAGGAGCGCGGCGAGTTGTCGAAGGTGGTGGTCACCGGATGTCTCTCCCAGCGCTATTCCGGGGAATTGGAGGACGAGATTCCGGAAGTCGATGCCATTCTCGGCACCAAGACCTTTACGGCAATCAATGATGCGCTGCACGGCAATCTGGAGGAGAAGAGCTACATCCAGCCCGGCAGTTTTATCATGGATCACGAGGTCTCCAGGACCAATACGGTGCGCGGAGGCACGGCGTATCTCAAAATTGCCGAGGGCTGCTCGCGGTCGTGTAGCTTCTGCATTATCCCCAAAATTCGCGGCAAGCAGTCGAGTCGGACCATCGATGATGTCGTCGCCGAGGCCCGTAGACTTGGACGGGCCGGGGTCAATGAGATCATTTTGGTCGCCCAGGATATGACGAGCTACGGCATCGACCTCGATCCGCGAAATAACCAGGACTACCTGGTCCGGCTACTTCGGCGCCTCGAAAAAGAGGCAACCGAAATCGAGTGGGTCCGCATGCTGTATATGTATCCCTGGAATTTCACCGACGAGTTGCTCGATATGTTTCGCCAGGCCGATCGGCTGGTGCCCTACGTTGACATGCCGCTTCAGCACGTCAACAAGCGGATCTTGAAGTCCATGCGGCGCAATGTGACGCGCAAAAAACAAAAGAAGCTCATCAGTCGACTTCGCGACGTCGACGATCTGGTGCTTCGGACGAGCCTCATCGCCGGCTATCCCGGCGAGACCGACGAGGAATTTCAGGAGTTGTACGACTGGGTCGAAGAGGTGCAATTCGATCGCGTCGGCGTCTTTACCTACAGCCAGGAAGAGGGCACGAAAGCCGCGGAACTCGACGATCAGATCGAAGAGCACGTCAAAGAAGAGCGGCGCGATGCCCTGATGGAATTACAGCACGACATCAGCGCCAAGAAAAACCAGGAATGGGTCGGCTACTCGACAGACGTCATCGTCGATGGGGTCTCCGAGGAGCACGAATTTGTCATTGAAGGTCGCCACTACGGACAGGCGCCGGATATCGACGGCGTCGTCTATTTGAGCTTCGATTACGGCGGCGATGTACCGACACCTGGGGATATGGTGGAAGTCGAGATTCAAGACGCCACGGCCTACGATCTGCAGGGAACGGTCATCCCGGATGACCCACTTGGCGTCCAGCGCGACGACGGGCAGCTGCGCGTCCAGGGCTGAGTCGCAAGAAGCGGTCAATGAGCAGGGGGGAGTGAGCCCGCGGGTTGCTTTGTGGCATTGCGTGGTCATCATGGTCGGCGTGAACGATGGAACACGCGGTCGATGCCACATCCATAACCACAGGAGACAACCATGCGAGAGATCAGCTTTGAGGAATTTCTCGAGCAGCGCGACGACAGTAATATTCGACTCATCGATGTCCGCGAAGAGGACGAATTTGAGGAGGTCCACGTCGAGGGCGCCGAATTATTTCCGCTCTCGGAGATCCGCAAAGGAGAATTGCCGCAAGAAGACGAGCGGCCGACGGCCGTGATCTGCCGGTCCGGAAGCCGAAGTGCCACGGCCTGCAAGACGTTTGAGCGCCAGGGGTTTGACGAGTGCATCAATATCGAGGGCGGCACACTGGCGGCGATTGACGCCGGTGAAAAGTACGTCGAGCGAGGTTGAAGGCTCGAAGATTGCAAACAAAAAAGGCCGGCTGATCGTCATGATGACGAGGAGCCGGCCTTTTTTGTGATGAGACGTCGATCAACTCAGCGGTCTTCGCCGGGCGTTGGGATCAATTCGCCCTGAGGCCAGGCGATGGGCGTCGGAGTATCGGAGTCGGTGTCGTCGGGGGTTCCGAGACGACCGTCCTGGGCATCGCGCCCCCAACAGGAGAGGATCCCGTCGGTATCGATGGCGCAGCTATGGACGTCACCGGTGGCGAGTTGATCGACGGGGACGCCGTCGGGAAGTTCGATGTCGACGGGTTCGACCACCGGCTGGGTCCCGGATTCGCCAGTGCCGAGTTGGCCGAAGACGTTAAAGCCCCAGCAGTAGAGTTCGGGATCGCTTTCTCCGTTGTCGTAGATCGCGCAGGAGTGTTCGTCACCGGCCGAGATATCGACGTAGTCATTGCCGTTGCTGACGCGCTCCGGGATGTACCAGTCCTGCTCGGAGCCGACGCCGAGTCGGCCCTCTTCGCCGTTGCCCCAGCAGTACGACCGCCGGGTGCTGCCGGAGGTGGCCACAGCGCAGGAGTGCTCGTTGCTCGCCGAGATGACCTGGGTATCGAAGTCATTGAGATCGCCGCGGACTTCCTGAGGTGTGGTGTACTCGCCGGAGTTGTCGTTGTTGCCCAGTCGCCCGGTGCCGGCATTGCCCCAGCAATACGAGGCCTGACCGCCGCCGGCAGAGGTCGATCGGATGGCGATGGCACAGGTGTGTTCGTCGCCGGCCGATACATCGACCCATTCGGCGGTGGCATCGCCACCTTCGGGAGTGGTCACGGCCACGGGTTCGGAGCGGTCGTCGGTATCGCCGGTGCCCAGTTGGCCTTCGTTGTTGTCGCCCCAGCACAGCAGTCCGCCCTCATCGTCGATGGCGCAGGTATGGGCGCCGCCGGCGCTGACGGTCTGCCAGGGACCGGGACTGACGGCTTCTGGCTGCGTGCTATTGATCGGCTCAAAACCGAGGCGTTCGTCGTCGCGTCCCCAGCAAAATAATCCGCCGGACTCTCGAATCCCGCAGGTGTGCTCGTCGCCGGTCGAGACCTGGGTCCAGTCGCGGTATTCGACGCGGGTGGCCAGCGGAATCTCGCTGTCGTCGCTGTCAATGCCGATCTGACCGGCGTTATTATTGCCCCAGCACCAGAGGCTGTCGTCGTCGACGATTCCGCAGGTGTGGCGTGCTCCAGCGTCGACGGAGACAAAAGCCTCCGGTGCCGGGTAAAAGAGGTACTCGTTTTTGTCGACGCAGTGTTCGTCGTCCTGGTCGCCGCCAAAATCCGTGGCGCAGGCCTCGACTTCCAGAAAGGCGCGCTCGAGTTCATCGTCGGGAAATTCGAGTTCGAAGGTGCCGTCAAAAGAACAGTTGGCGTCGACGGGGCCGGCCAGATCATCGGCAGTCCACTGACAATTCATCTCGCAGTCATCGGGGACGTAGCCGTCGGGGGTGTAGTCGTCATCACTGCGCGTGCAGGAGGCGGTGTATTCATCGGGGAATCCGTAGTCCGGATCGGCCGCGTCGTACTCGTCGATGCCGTCGATGGTGGAATCGAAATCAAAGAGGACCAGGGTTTCGACACTGTCGGCATCAGAGATGCGTTCGTCGTCGCCCTCGCCTTCGACGGCGCGGACGTCAAAGTTGAGATAACCCTCGTCGAGGTCGTGCTCTTCGCTGTCTTCGCGCAGCACGTAGGGCGACTCGCAGTCGAACCAGTCCTCGTCCTGAAACCGACATTCGGTCTGGGCGTTGCGAGGCTGGAAATCAAAGCGGTACTGCAACCCAAAATTGTGAGGGTCGATAACGACGCGACCGACGGTATCGGAGAGGACCTCTCCGCCGGCGGCGTCACCGTCGCCGGGGTACTCGTAGAGATCGGTCTCGACCTCGATATCGCTTCCGCTACAGGCCATCAGGCCGATGGCCATGGCGATGAAGACTGAGTGACGCAAAAACCGCATGGAGACCTCGACATGTAAGAATGAAGGCATATCGCCTCCGTCCGACCAATTCGAATATTTCAAATAAGAAAACTCCCCGCCGACAATAGCAAAAATCGGCGGGGAGTAAAAAGTTAGGCGGTATTCGGTTTAGTCCTCGACGCAGACATCGGCCGGTGCGTTACCGAGTTCGACGCAGTCCGAAAACGTGGGGCAGTCGCTCCAGGAATCGCAGGTCTCAGTGCAGAACCCGTAGGCATCATTGGGATCTTCCCATACACAGAGGTCGCTGGCGCACTCGCTGTCGGACTGGCATAGGTCGTAGATGTCGGCGCCGCCGTTGCTGTCGTTTTGGTGCTGGTTGTTGTCGTTTCCGCCGTTGCCGCCTCCACATTCGCTATCGAGCGAGGCGTCGCGGTCACAATCGCTGGGATCAAAGTTGGAGACGCAGCTTTGAGCAGTGTCTTGATCGGGGCAATCGAAATATTCTCCGTTGTAGCAGCAGTGGGCATCGTTGCCGTTGCCGCCGTTGTTATCGCCGTTGTCGCTGCCGCCGTTATCGCCGTTGTCGCTGCCGCCGCCGTTATCGCCGTTGCCACCACCGCTCGGATCGAGACATTCTCCGGTGGCGATTTCGCACTCGCGATCGCCGGCACACTCGGCGTCGTTATTGCAGCCCTCGTCGCCGCAGCCCGTAGAACCGACAGCCAACAGGAGGCCGGTCAGCCCCAGGGCGGCAAGCAAAATAGTCAGCGAAAGATTCTTTTGGTCGTGCTCTGAGGAGTACTTTTCAAACATCGCTACATCCGTGAGTCAAAAGGGTATTCGGGTGAATGCGTATCCCGCGCATTGGCCGCGAATTAGGAAATGTATCGGGGCCATCATGGACGCGGGATAATTGTGACGTCGCTGGAGAGCGAAGTATTCAAGATTGTTGTCGGAAGTGCAAGAGTGCCGTCGGCTGTTGCAAGGAGTCAGCGATTGGCGTCGGCGAAGTGGTCATACGGCCAGTGCTGTCGAGTCGGGCTGGCCACAGGGGCTTCGTCGCCGGTGCCCGTGCCCAGTTGCTGGCCCATATTGAAGCCCCAGCCGTAGAGCGTTCCGTCGGCATCGATGACGTAGTTGTAGTCGGCGCCCGATGAGACTTGTTCGAGTGTAGCCCAATCCGGTTCGTCGACGACGGTTGGCGTCTCGGTACTCGTAAGATCCTCGCCGCTGCCGAGTTGCAGGGAGTTGTCGCTGCCCCAGCAGTGGACCGTCGATGGCTCTTCGGTGAGCGCACAACTATGGCGCTCGCCGGTGGAGACATCGATGTAATTGTCGGAATCGTCGATGGGGACCGGCAGTGGCTGGTCTGTGGAGTCGCCGGTACCCAATTCGCCTTCGGCGCCGCGGCCCCAGCAATAGACGCCGGATTGACCGCTATCTTCGACGCCGACGGCGCAGCTGTGGCGTCCGGCACCGGCGGCGATAGTCTGGGCCTCTATGGTCTCCAGAGGACCGGCTACCGGACGCGGTTCGTCCTGGTCTCCGGCGGCGTCGATACCGAGCCGGTCATCCGTGGCGCGACCCCAGCAGTAGGCGCGGGGCGATTGATCGGAGTCTTCGGCGATGCCGCAGGTGTAGACATCGCCGGCGGAGATGTGGAGCCACCGGGCATCGTCGACGCCGTCGATGGTTACCGAAGTCGGTTCATCGGCCGGGTTGTGACTGCGGAGGCCCAACTCACCACTGCTGTTGTGGCCCCAGCAATAGAGTTCTTCGTCGGTATCGATTGCGCAGGCGTGAGAAGTTCCGGCGGAGACAGACGCCCAGGGACCGAGGTCGACGAGCTGTGGTGATGTGGCGTCGGTGAGGTCGGCGATGGTACCCCAGCAAAATAGGCGGCCGTCGGCGTCAATTGCGCAGGTGTATCCTTCGCCGACGGAGACAGCACTCCAGTTGAAGCCGTCGATGCGTTGAGGATGGTCGACGGCGCCCCCGGTGGATTCAATGCCGAGCTGGCCGTCGCCATTGAGGCCCCAGCACCACAGGGTGTCATCGTCGAGGATCCCACAGGTATGACCGCTGCCGGTGGCGATGTCGTTCCAGCTCGGGTCGTCGTAGCCGAGGGAGTAGACCTGTTCAGTGCAGTGCTCGCTCTGCTCGACGTCGACACAACCTCGGAGCAACAGGTCGGGGGCGCTGGTGTCGGGGATGGTCAACTCAACGTCGCTTTCGAGCGAGCAATCGGCGATGTCGCCGTGTTCGTCGGTCCACTGGCAGGCGTCGAGTCGGCAATCCGAATGAGTACATGTCGGAGCTATTGGGCCGAGGTCGGGATGGGAGAACGATTGTTCGCTGTCGGTACCCCATTTCTCGATGGCAATGTGGAAATCAAAGCGAACCAGGGTCTCGGTGGTCGCGGCATCGAGTGTGCCCTCGTCGGTGCGCAATTCGACATCGAGCGTGTGGTGTCCCTCGCCGACGTCGGCTTCGGTGACCGACAGTGGGAATTCACAGGACTCGAAGGAGTCGGCGTCGCCACTGTCGGCGCTCGAAATTCGGCACCACAGGTCGCGTTGGCACTCATGGAGCGAGCAGTCGACGTCGTATTCGATGGAAAATCCGTCGCCATCGACGGTGACCTCATCGCCAGGGCCTTCAATCGAGATAAAGGAGGCGTCGGACTGGTCTTCGATTTCGTGGTCGACGTCGAAGACGCAGGCGGTGATGACCAGCGACATACAGGCGGTGATCAGAAGTGCGACGCGGCAGTTCATGACAGGACCCTCAATGGCGGTGGAATGGAGTCTGGTTGGACTGCCATGCAGCATGCCGAATTGAGATTGGATTGGCAAGATTCGGGTTGCTGTGGGGGAGAATGGTGATATGAGGTTGCTGGAGACGCCCCTCCGAGCGTCGGCTGGAAAGCGCCGACGGCCACCTCCCCGATCGAGACGCCGACTCGCCGATGGCGAGTCGGCTTCGGGGAGGAGCGTTGTGGTGTTGTCGTGGGACGTTATCAATGAAAATCGCGGGATTTCGTCTCGGCGGGAGTCTCGGGAAGCCGTGGCCGCCACAGGTGTTGGGCGACCAGGTGGACGACGCCCTCGCGGTTCTGGATTTTGCCGGAGATGCCCAGAAAGGGGCGGGTGCGCAATAGCACATTGTAGCGTTCGGCGATGTCGGGAAAGACGACGATATTGGCCAGTCCTGTTTCATCCTCCAGGGTCATAAAGACGACGCCGGAGGCCGTCGACGGGCGCTGGCGGCAGATGACGAGGCCCGCGTAGTCGGCGCGCCGACCGTCGGGAAGCTCCTGGAGTTGCTGGGCCGTCGGCAATTGGAGGCGCTCCAAAAGGGGGCGCAGCGGGCCGAGCGGATGGCCCCGCGGGCTGTGGTAGGAGGTGCGGTAGTCCCAGCGAATGGCCTCCAACTCATCGAGGCGTCGAAAGGCGTCGTGGAAGTCCTCGTCGTCGCCCAGGGGAAGGCTCAGGGGAGCGTCGCGGGTGGCCTGGATACCCTCGATACGCCAGATCGCCTGGCGGCGGCTGATATCAAAGCCGTCAAAAGCTCCGGCTTCCGCCAGACGACGCAGGTCGTCGTCGGGGATGTCGAGGGCCTGGACGGCAGTGTCGAAATCGTCGAAGGAGTCCGTCTTGCGGGCCCGCAGTATGGCGTCGATGCTCGTCTGCCGAAGTCCCTTGATGAAGTGAAATCCCATGCGAAGCGCGAAGCGGTGAGGGCCGTCGGCGCCGTCTTCCAGGGTGCAGTCGACGTCGGAGCGGCGGATGTCGATGGGGCGGACTTCGATATCGTTGCGGCGAGCATCCTCGACGATCGATGCCGGGCTGTAAAAGCCCATGGGCTGGGCGTTGAGCAGTGAGCAGGCAAAAATGACCGGGTGATGACAGCGCAGATAGGAGGTGGCGTAGGCGATAAGGGCGAAACTGGCGGCGTGGCTTTCGGGAAAGCCGTAGTCCGCAAAACCTCGGATCTGGTCGAAGATGCGCTCTGCAAATTGGGGTTCGATGCCATTGTCGACCATCCGCGACACCAGTTGCTTTCGGTGGCGCTCCATTTTGTCGTGGGCTCGCCAGGCGCCCATATCGCGCCGAAGTTGGTCGGCTTCGCCCGGGGTGTAGTCGGCGGCAACGACGGCGAGTTTCATGACCTGCTCTTGAAATAGCGGAATGCCCAGCGTTTTTTCGAGTACCGGTTTGAGGTCGGGATGGGGATAGGTCACTGCCTCGTTGCCCTGGCGGCGCCGCAGATAGGGATGGACCATATCACCGGTGATTGGCCCGGGGCGGACGATGCTGATCTGAATGACCAGGTCGTAGTAGCAGCGCGGTCGAAGTCGGGGCAGCATCGACATCTGGGCCCGGCTCTCGATCTGGAAGACGCCCAGGGTGTCGGCGTCACAGATCATGTCGTAGGTCTCGAAGTCGTCGTCGGGAAGTCGGGCCATATCGGTGTCGATCCCCTTGTGGCGCTCCAGGAGTTCGAAGGCCTTGTGGAGCTGGGTCAATGCGCCGAGGCCCAAAAGATCGACTTTGAAAAGCCCCATATCCTTGACGCCGTATTTATCCCACTGGATGACCGTCCGGTTCTCTTTGGAGGCATTTTCGACGGGGACGATATTGGAGACCCGTTGTCTGGCCAGGATAAAGCCGCCGGGATGGATCGACAGGTGGCGCGGGGCGTCGAGAATCTGGCCGACCAGTTGTCGAAGATGGCGCTGCTGAGGGTTGTCGTCGTCGAGGTCGGCCTGTTGCCAGGCATCGTCGTCGAGTGAAGTGCCTCGAGAAAAATGACGGGCGATGCGGTCGACGGCGGCCTCTGAAAAGCCCAGCGCTTTGCCGACGTCGCGCACCGCCGATTTGGGTCGATAGCGGATGACATTGGCCACCATCGCCGCTCGCTGCCGGCCGTAGCTGTCGTAGACGTATTGCAGGACTTCTTCGCGGCGGCTGTGCTCGATGTCGAGGTCGATATCCGGCGGCTCGGCGCGCTCGCGGGAGATGAAGCGCTCGAAGAGCAGATCCATGTTGACGGGATCGACGGCGGTGATCTTCAGGCAGTAGCAGACCGCGGAATTGGCTGCCGAGCCCCGTCCCTGACAGAGGATATCGCGGCGGTGGCAGTAGTCGACGATCTCTTTCATGGTCACGAAGTAGCCGGCGTAGCCCAGTTGTTCGATGACACTGAATTCGCGGACCAGTTGATCCTGGACATCGCCGGGAATCTCGGCGCCGTATCGGTCGCGGGCCCCGCGCAGCGTCAATTCTCTGAGCCAGCTGTCGGGGCTGTGGCCGTCGGGAATGTCGCCGGTGGGGTAGGAGTAGTCGAGGTCGTCCATCGAAAATTGACAGCGGTTGGCGATGGTTTTCGTCCGCTCGATGGCCCGGGGCCAGTCCGCAAAGCGCCGGGTGAATTCGTCGGGTGTACACAGGGCGTGTTCGGCGTTGGGTCGAAGAAGAGTGGAGGCATCGTCGAGGCAGACGCCGTGGCGAATGCAGGTCAGTACGTCCTGGAGCCGGCGCAGGTCGCGGTGGTGATACAGCACTTCGACGGCGGCGACGGTCGCAAGGCCGTAGCGTTCGGCGCGGGTCATCAAGCGCGTTCTTCGGGCATCTTCGCCGGCGTCGTAGTGGCGCGTAAGGATGGCGTAGAGGCGATCTCCGAAGGCCTCGCAGAGTCGATGCGCCACGGTATCGGGTCGCTGGTCGCCGACCAGAAGACTCTGACGCCCACCCCACAGGGCGATGAGGTTTGAGTTGTGGTCGATGACCTCACTCCAGGTCACCTGGCTTTGGCCTTTTTGACAGCGCCGCCGACCGGTGGTGATCAGCGACGACAACCGGGCGTAGCCGTCGCGATTTTGAGCCAGCAAATAGATCGTCGACTCGTCGTCGACGGTGATCTGGGAGCCGACGAGGAGGCGAATATTGCGGTGGCGGGCCTCTTTGTGGGCCCGAACGACACCGTAGAGGCCGTCGCGGTCGGTCAGACCGATGGCCTCCAGCCCCAGGGCGTCGGCGCGGGCGACCAGTTGCTCCGGGTCGCTGGCACCCTCCAGAAAGGAGTAATTCGATTTGCAGATCAGGGGAACGAAACTCATGGCCGTTCTCTGCGATAATCGCCAGAATCCGTGGACTGTGGACGACATATAACAGGCATCAAAAATTGCCGTGGAGGTACCATCGCTGGCGGTGATGGTCGAAAAAGACCCATTGTAATTGGTTGTCCATAGAAACCAGGTGGTAGTCGCGGTGGACCGGGCGGACCCACCAGCCGCCACAGATGGTGTGAGGGCCGGTATCGAGCGATGCCCGAGGCTGACCGGAGAGCTGGACGGGGGTCGGAAAAAAGCGACGGATGGCCCGACGCCCGGCGGTGGCATCGACACTGGGTAATTCCAGAGTATCGAGTGGGCGCAGTCTGAATCGGGATTCCGGAAGATGGCCTTTTTTGGGCACCACCTGTGTGATGGCGTCGGGGCCGAAGGCGGTGCGCAGTCGGGCCAGCGCTCGATTGGCGGCGTCGATATCGCGGGTCGGGGTGTCGACGAGAAGTTGCATCTGCTCGGTGGTCGTCTGCTGGCCCTCGGCTTTGATGGTGACATCGGTGACCGCCGACGTGAGTTGTAGATTATCGAGTTTAATGCGGATCAACTCGGCCATAAGCCCGGTGTCGCCGGTCGCCTTGGCGGGGCGAATATTGAGTCGGATCGGCTCGTCGCTTCGGCGGTGTAGCACCAGCGACAGGGCGGTGACTTTTTCGCCTCCTTGCTGGAGTGTATCGACGAGGTTCTGGAGGTTGCGCTTGATCAAAAACAGCAATCGCTCCCGGTTGGTCTCCGGGGTGTCGAGTCGATCGGTATGAGAGGCCTGTTGTTCGGAATGGACAGTCTGATGGGGTTGTTGGAGACCTCCGGTGGCCTGGCGATACAGCGCGTAGATGTCGTCGCCGAGCCGACGTCGGAGGCCCTCGGCGGGCAGGTCGACCAGGTCGTCGACGCTGCGAATGTCGAGTCGGTGCATCGTCTCCAGCGTCGAGTGTTGGATGTCGAGTTTCGACAGGGCCACCTCCCCGGCGGCGTCGCGTTCGCTTTGAGGGGTCTCAAAGACGCCGGATCGGCGAGTGGCGCGGATGACGGCGTAGGTGCCAAAGCGACTGAAGCCGATGACCACTGCCACATACAGGCCGTGTTGTTGCTCGATGCGCTCTTGGAGCGAGTTGGCCCAATGTTGCCAACTGTCGTACAGCGACTGCAGTCCCGTGACATCGAGCCAGAAAAGCCCCGGAGACCGGTCGTGGCGCTCGATGCGAGGGGCGATATCAGTGAGTGTTTCACCCAATTTCTGGCTGTGCTTATCGATGACATCGGCATCGACAGTTTCGGCGCGAAGTTGGGGGACCAGGGCCACAGCTTCGCGGTAGCGCATCCCTTTGTCGAGTCGCGCCTGCCTGGCCTGTTTATTGAGATAGGTCAGCCGGCCTCGGGGGCCATCGCCGTCGATGACGGCCACCGGCTCTTCGCGCCAGTGGGGTCGGTCGACGAGGAGCAATTGCAGCGGAAATTGAAATGCCTCAATGCAGGCCCAGCGGTCCATCGTATTCCTCCTCGATCTGATCGCCGGGCCCCCGGCGTCGGTCCTTTGTGATCTCCGCTTGAAGTCGCAGCCTGTCGGCATCGATGCCCGTCCACCTTGCGCGGGCTCTGATATCGATGGCATTCGATACCGAGACGGCGTCGCGGCCGGTGCGGGTCAAAAATAGGGCGGCACTGTCGTGCGATTTGGCCTGTCGCTTGAGTCGATGGATCAGCGGCGTCGGCACGTCGGTGTCGTCGCAGCCGATCAGATCGATGACGACAATGCCGAAGGCTCCACTTTGCAGTAATTTATCGGCTGCTCTGGCCGCCTGGTGACGGTTGTTGAGTCGGAGCAATGCCAGTGCCGACCAGTCCAGATGCCAGTCCGCCATGTCGGGGGGGTAAAACAACGAGGTCGACCGGCCGATCCAGGCCGCCGGCTCGCCGCAGCGATGGGCTTCGGCGATGCGCTCGATGGCCAGTGTGACCTGGGGGTGGCCGCGGCGGGCGGTCAATTCGGCGAGGCGGCCTCGCAGCGCGTCGATATCCAGGCCACTGTGATCGCCGGTATCGCCGTCCAGTAGTTCGGAGGCTCGCTGTACGTGTTGTATTGAGAGCGCAGAATCCATGGAGAAAGACAATCCTTGAGAGCATCGAGCAGCTTCATTCGCCAGACGATGACTCGCGATGTCTGACGGTTTGTTCAGTATACTAAACGCGATTTCAGTGTACAGAGGAAAATGACGCCGGCGATCGGAGTCGTTGCTCAAGATCGAAATTGGGTTGCCGTGGCGAAAAGAGATAGAAAACGGCGCGTCATAACGGTCAACGCCGGGATTTCGAGGCCTCTAGACGAGGAATCTATGTCGGGAATCTTGAAACCGGGACTTCAGATCGTTATAGCTTCCCTCGAAGTTGATGCGCGAATCATCGCGCCAAAGTACTTCGCATGTTGGGGCGTTCGACAATCCGTCGATGTGTATCGACGACAAACTGGACAGGAGTACCACATGAAGTTTCGGCGAAAGACGTTAACCATTCTCACGGTGTTGGCATTTGCCGGCGCAGGCTCGTTTGGCTGCGGTGAAGATGAACCTCCCTCTGAACAGCAAAACCAGAACGACGAACAGCAAAACGACAACGACGACAACGACAACGGCGACAACGGCGACAACGGCGACAACGACGACAACGACGACAACGACGACAACGACGACAACGGCGATGAACTGGACGATGCTCCCGAAGAGGTCGGCCAGGTTCTGATGTCGGAGTTTATGAAGTCGCCGACCGAAGTGTCCGTCGACGACGGCCAGTGGATCGAGTTTTACAACGCCACTGACGGCGAAGATTTCGACCTTCAGGGCTGCACCATTTCGACGTCCGAACTCGATGATGCCGTCGAAATCGATGCGTCGCTGCCCATCGAAAGTGGCGACGTTGCCACTGTGGCAAACGGCGATGACCCGGGCTTTTCTGCCGATTTTGTGGCCGACGATCTGAGCCTTGCGCAGGCCGACGGCGAAATTGAATTTCGATGCGATGAAGAGATGATCGCCGCCGTGTATTACGACGACGGTGAGACCTATCCGAGCACCGACGGCGCCAGCCTGGTTCGCGATCCCGATTTCGCCGATGATGACACCCTCGATGCCGCCTGGCTGTGGTGTGAGAGCACCGAGGCCTACAACGGCGATGACCTGGGAACTCCCGGTCAGATGGCCGATGCCTGTCCGTGGTTTGATGAGTCAACGGCCGACGACATCACCGCGATTCGCGATGACGTCGAGGCCGGCGACGGAAGTGCCACCTTCGAAGACATGACACTCCATCAGGTCATGGTCACCTACGTACGCGACGAGATCGGCGGCGACTCGGCGGGCTTCTTTTTGCAAGCCTCGCCGGACGGACCGGCGCTATTCGTGCCCGTAGATGTCGAAGAGGCCGACGAATTGCCGGTGCGCACCGGCCAGGTCATCGATCTGGATGTGGAGGCCGCCGAGTCGGAGGCGTCGGGCGTTCAGATCACGGAATACGGCGATCTGGATGTGGTTCGTCTCTATATCTCGCCGTCGCTTCTGACGACGGATGTCACGGATGCCGACGATGTCATCGACGATATCGACGCCTACGAATCCCGCCTGCTTTCGGCGGAGATGACCATTGAGTCCGAGCCCGATTTTGCCGGTCCCGGCTTTGACGGCTATGACGTGTCGACAGCGGGCATCGAAAGTGGTCTCGAATTTCGCGTCCCCTACTACCAGGTCGACAGCCTGGGACTGGAAATCGGATGTGAGTTCTCGATTGCCGATGTGCCGATGTGGCGCTTCGACGATACGGCTCAGCTTTCGGCGTGGCATGTCTACGAAGTGGAACTTCTGGACTGCGAGCCGACGGAAATTGCCTCCGCATCGGCGCTTAGCCCGACGGAAGTCCAGGTCGACTTCAGCCGTGCACTGGGCGATGTCGACGAGGATGGAGATGACTTTTCGATCGACGGGCTGACCGTCGAATCGGCGACCTACGAGTACGGTTCGGTCATTCTCGAGACCTCCGAGCAAGACGACGGCGCTGACTACACCATCGAAGTCGAATCGTCGCTCGACGACTTCTGGGGCAACGAAGTCACTGGATCCGCTGAATTCGGCGGGTTTGAAGCGCTGGGCGTCGCCATCACTGAATTCATGGCTCGCTTTCAGTCCGGCGTCAACGACCCCGGCCAGTACCTGGAATTGTACAATCCGGGAAGCGATGCCTACGACCTCAGTGATTGCGTACTCGATCGGCCCAACGAATCCACGGATGGACCGGAGGATGTGCCCGTCGATACCATTCCGGCCGGCGAAGAGGTGGTATTTACGGCCACCGATGGTGGCGACGGCGGCATCGACGACGACGGCGAATTGCCGCTCAATCTCGTCAACGGCGGAACTACCGTCGAACTTCGTTGCGGCGGCGAACTCGTCGACGCCATCACCTACGGAAGTGGCGATGTCGAGCTGGGGATTTCGATGCAAAAGGATGTCGATTTTCTGTCGACGCCCAACCCGGAAGGTGAACTGGCCGATGAGTGGTGTCTGACGCCGCAGGAATCACAATTTGAATACACCACCGGCACCGAAGACGGAGAGCCCAAATACGGCACTCCGGGCGACGAAAATACGACCTGCGACTGATCGCAGTGTCGGCGTAGCCAAAGGCAAAACGGCGGTCACGGTCCTCAACGGGACGGTGGCCGCCGTTTTGTACGTTCTAGCTCGGAAGCGTGGAAGCGCGGAAGCATGGAAGCGCGGAAGCACGGAAGCGCGGAAGCGCGGAAGCTCGGAAGCGCGGAAGCACGGAAGCACGGAAGCGCGGAAGCACGGAAGCGCGGAAGCACGGAAGCACGGAAGCGCTGAGACGCTGAGACGCTGAGACGCTGAGTCGCTGAGTCGCTGAGTCGCTGAGTCGCTGAGTCGCTGAAGCGGGGAGTCGCGAAAGAGCGCGCGGAGAACCGCTGAGGCGCGGAGTAGACATTGCGCGGAGTTGCGGAGGCCCCACGCGGTTTATCCCGTGGGGGGGGCAAAGTTTGGCAAGACAGCTGCGGGGCAACCAATGAGGAGCGGCCCCCACGCGGTTTATCCCGTGGGGGAAGTAACGTCTGACAACATAAAAAATGCCCCCAGGACGTTCCTGGGGGCATAGGGGGAAGAGCCTGTCTCGGGGGGAAGACAGGCTCAAATGGCTAGTTCGGTTGGGGGGGCCGAACCAGCCTTGTGTATCGGGCATGCTCTTGGTGTAGAGGGAGGAGCATGACGTCTCTCTCGTGTTAAAAAGGGGGGGACACGAGTCGAGACAACCCGACACATCGCCGAAACTAACCGACACGATGGGGGTAGTCAAGGAATTTGTAAAAATTTTCCAGTAAATATGAAAATCCGTTCTGGTTTCACGATTACAGTAAGGGTGGATGAGGGGCGGCGGCGGACTGGACGGACCACCGGCAGCCCATTACAAGCTGTGGGGTGCCCCCGACCTGCGGCGCCGACCGCGATGATGTTGGATGCGGGCCCGGTGCTCGTTGGCCGCCGACTCCATGCGACGGCGCCTCCAAAACGCCATTGAGACGAAATTGACCATTCGATAGTGAGTACGCGATGAGCGATGACATTCCACGAAGTCGGCGCGAATTCGAACGCCAGTTCCAATCGCTGGTCAAGCAACACCAGCGCTCCGAATCGAATCCCGGCTCACATGGCTGTACGGACTGTGAACGATGCTTCCACTGCATGTTTACTACCGGCAGCGTCGACTGTTTTTTCTGTACGTACTGCGAAAACTGCGAGGAGTGTACGCAGTGCACTCAGTGTGTGCGCTGTCGTCAGTGCCACAACTCCAGTTACTGCGTCGATTCCAATAACTGCTCCGACAGCTCCTATTTGATCATGAGCAGCGATTGTGCGGAGTCGGTCTTCTGTTTTGGCTGCGTCGGTCTGGTCAAAAAGGAATTTCATATTCTCAACGAGCCGTTTAGTCGCGACGAGTACTTCAAGATCGTCGCCGAACTCAAAGACAATTTTGGTATTGACTGATCCGGGCTGCCGGTCCAGAGCGGCGGCATCGGGGGCCTTGATCTCCGATCGGAGATCGGTACAAGAGGGGCGCCGACGCAACCGTTGAGCTGCTGTGGCAGATCGACGGTATCGGCGGCCAGTGTCGGGGTCATGAGCAGTCGCCCGTAAAGTCATGAGATGTACGGAAGGCAAGATGGCACAAGAACAAGAATTGCAGCGCGACCTCGGTTTATGGTCGATTATCGCCATCAGTATGGGGGCGATGATCGGAAGCGGAATCTTCATCTTACCGGGGTTGGCGATGGCCGAGGCCGGACCGTCGGTGATTCTGGCCTTTGTGCTGGCGGCGGTGTTGGTGGTTCCGGCGGCGATCAGCATCGCCGAGTTGGGTACGGCGATGCCGGAGGCCGGCGGGGATTATATCTTTATCGAGCGCGGGATGGGGCCCGGGGCCGGGACCATTGCCGGACTCGGCACCTGGTTGATGCTGATGTTCAAGGGGGCACTGGCGCTGGTGGGAGGGATGTTCTATCTCAAAGCGGTTATGACTCTGCCCAGTGTGGAAGCGGTGGCGGTGGTCATCGGCACCATTTTGATCGCCGTCAATGTCTTCGGGGTCAAACAAACCGGAAATCTCCAGACGATCATGGTGATCGTCATGGTCCTGATTCTCGGCGTGTTTGTATCTGTAAGTCTTATCCAGGTCGAAAATCAGCACTTCGAGGGGTTTTTTGACGAGGGCACCGGTGGGCTTTTGGCGGCGACGGCGATGGTGCTGGTCTCGTACGCCGGTGTCACCAAGGTCGCCGCCGTCGCCGAGGAGATCAAAGACCCGGGGCGGAACCTTCCGTTGGGTCTGTTGTTGTCGCTCGGCTTTACGACGCTATTATACGCCTTAATCGTCTTTGTGCTGGTCGGGATCATCGACGGTGAACACCTTGCCGGTTCCAATGTTCCGATGGTCGATGCCGTCGAGCCCTTTTTCGGAACGATCGGTGTTGTGTTGATCGTGGTGGCGGCGATGCTGGCCCTTATCAGCACGGCCAATGCCGGGGTGTTGACCGCGTCGCGCTATCCCTTTGCGCTGAGCCGCGACAAGCTATTGCCGGAGTTTTTCGGGAAAGTCCACGACGACCTGCATACGCCGGTGACCGCCATTTTGATCACCGGTGGAGCCATGCTCGCGATCATCATCTTTTTGCCCGTCGAAGACATTGCAAAGACGGCCGGCTCCTTTCAGATCATCGTCTACATTCTGGTCAATGTGGCGCTTATCGCCTTCCGGGTCACCGATCCGGTGTGGTATGAGCCGGAGTTTAAGGCACCGCTTTATCCCTGGATCCCGCTATTCGGTATTGTCTCGGGACTCGCGATTTTGACGCAAATGGATTTGATGCCCCTTATCGGCGGCGTCGGCATCATCGTTCTCGGCTCGGCATGGTACATGTATTACGGCAAGCAGCGGGTCGAGCGCGAGGGCATTTTGGGCGAGGCGCTGGCGACGACCATCGATGTGGAGCCGCCGCCGGAGCGGGCCTATCGGGTGGTGGTGCCCATCGCCGATCACAACAATCTCCGAGGGTTGATCCGAACCGCCGCCGCCAGTGCATCACCGCATGGCAACGCGGAGCTTATCGCCGTCAATGTGGTCACCGTCCCCGATCAGACCTCGCTTGCCCAGGAGGTCTCCTCGGAGGTGGAGCGTATGGAAAAGCAACAGGCCATGCTCGAAGATGCCGTCGAAATTGCCGAGGAGTTTGGGATGACGATGCGAACCCATCCCATTGTGGGACGCGATATTTCGGATGCCATCTTGCACGTCATCGAAGACGAAGAGGCCGACGAGGTCATTCTGGGTTGGAAGGGCAAGCGCAACAAACGAGACCATATCCTGGGCTCGATTATCGACCCCGTCGTCGAAAAGGCTCGCTGCGAGGTGACACTCGCCAAGATCAAGCACGAAGACGTCGGCAATACCGTCGCCTTTGTGACCGATGGGCCCTACTCGAAGGTCACCATCATCCGCGCCGCGGAATTGGTCTCCAGTGAAGAGGGAGCGACGCTGACCCTGTCGACGATTGCCAAACCCGACGGCGAATCCAGCGAAGAGGAATTGATCGAAGAGGGGCGCCAGCTCATCGAGGGCGTCGTCGACCAGATCGAGCTCATTGATATCGGCGACTACACCATCGATGTCGTCATTGCCGACGATGTCGAGGAGGCATTGGTCGAAAAAGCCAAAGGCTTTCAGACTGTCTGCATCGGTGCCACGCGCTCCAAGACCGTCGAACGAGTGCTCTTCGGCACGATCCCGGAGACGGTCGGCGAGCACGCCGACGGAAACGTGATCATCGTCCAGGGCGAAGATCTGAGTCGGCGATCGCTGTGGTCGGTCCTCAAAAGTTGGTGGAATTCTTAGAGAATTAGGAGGCTGTGATGGGAAAGGACAACGTACTCAAGGTCGGAGCGCTGACGGTCAGTGACCGGGCCAGCCGCGGAGAATACGACGACAAGAGCGGCCCGGCCATCGAAGCCTGGCTCGACGACGGGCTGGTCACGCCCTTTGAGGTTCGGCGCAGTATTGTGCCCGATGAATTCGACGAGATCGGCGAGGCCATCGTCGAGTTTAGCGATGACTGGGGAGCTCATCTGGTATTGACCACCGGCGGCACCGGTCCGGCGCCCCGGGATGTGACACCGGAGGCGACGCTGGAGGTTGCGGACCGCGAGATGCCGGGCTTTGGCGAGAAGATGCGTCAGATCAGTCTGCAATATGTGCCGACCGCTATTTTGTCGCGCCAGGTCGGCGCGTTGCGGGGGACGTCGCTGATCGTTAATCTGCCGGGGAGCCCGAAGTCGATCGCCGAGATTTTGGACGAGCTCTTCGCGTCGATACCGTATTGTATTGAGTTGATGGAGGGGCCGATCGTGGAGACCGATCCGTCGGTCGTGGAAGCTTTCCGCCCAGGTAGTTGACCGCAAAGAGGCGGAGTTAGTTGAACCGCAAAGGAGCAAAGTCGGCAAAGGAAAATCAGGAGATTGGTGGGAAAACATCTGTTAAATAGGCGTTCGAGTTAGTCGATCACTTTGGAGATACAGAATCGACAGAAAATGGCCTCCGAGACATGGTGCCAATGGGCTCTATGTTCTCAAACTGATTCACCACCGGCATAAAACCGGTGGGGTCTCATCGCCTCGATTTCTGCGGCCCCAGTCGGCTCTATGTTACCAAACTGATTGACCACCGGCATAAAACCGGTGGGGTCTTGCGGTCCACAGCGGCCCCAGCCGGCTCTATGTCATCAAACTGATTGACCACCGGCATAAAACCGGTGGGGTCTTGCGGTCCACAGCGGCCCCAGCCGGTCTTGGGCCGGTGTGGAACAAAGTTTGAGAACATAGCCCGAAGAACCTCCCAGAGTTCTGCGGCCCCAACCGGCCTCGGGCCGGTGGGGAGCAAAGTTTGAGAACATAACCGGTGGGGTCTTGCGGTCCACAGCGGCCCCAGCCAGCTGTATGTTATCAAACTGATTCACCACCGGCGTAAAACCGGTGGGGTCTTGCGGTTCA
>LFFM01000992.1_pt1 | contig 20205 bp, 19 predicted proteins | sample 643131 | NCBI WGS metagenome assembly LFFM01 (sample SAMN03777445, study PRJNA286221) | soda lake metagenome | biome: soda lake; feature: Kulunda steppe; material: water; isolation source: sample Tc-Br brine of Tanatar trona crystallizer | place: Russia: Kulunda steppe | collected 2011-07
GCTTGAACAGCGGGACGTTGAACGTGAATGGCGAGTATTCGCCTACCGCCCTTAGCGGGTAGAACGGGAGTCCACGCTGAATGCCACGCCCTTCAGGGCGTGGTAGCTTACTCCCGGATCCGTTCGATCTCGCGGCGGACGTTCTCGCGCATGCGGTCGGTGACGTCGCCATCGGAGGTGGCGGGCGTCGCGTCCTCGGTCTCCAGAAGTCGGTCGAGCTTCCGCTCGAACTCAGTCTCGTCGATCTCGCCGCGGGCGTATCGCTCACGGAGGGCGTCGAGCGCGGGGTCGCCGCTCCGTCGCTCCTCCCGGTCCCCGTCGCGTTCGGGAACCGGCTTCACGAGCGTGTGAAGCAGGGGAAGCAGGATGAAGATCCCGAGGAACCAGACGAGCGGCAGCGTCCACCAGAGCCCCGTCATGAAGGGCGCGAGGACGCCGACGCCGATCACGACGAGCGCGAGGATGCGTCGCCACCGACGCCGGAGGTTCCAGGCGACGCGATGGAGGGTCCCGGTCATACGCGGGCAGAGACCGCCGACCGCCGAAAGGGTTTCGTCGTTCGTCGAGGGCTTACGCCACCTCGAAGACGATCCGGTCGCCGGGTTCGACGTCGTTGGCGGCGCTCCAACCCATCGGCACCTCGAGCACGTACTGACCGTGTCCCTCATAGACCGTCAGCGGGCGGGACTCGGGTTCGGCCTCGTGGATCCGGGTGACGGTGCCGTCGGCGTCGACGAAGACGATGTCGATGGCGAAGGCCATGTCGCGCATGACGTAGCCGTACTCGCCCGGCTCGTCGTGGACGAACAGCATCCCCTCGTTCGGGCCGAGTTCCTCGGTCGCGGAGAGGCCGACGTAGCGTTTGAGGAACGTGTCGGCCACGCGAACCTCCGCCGTCGCCAGCGTCTCGTCGGTCTCGCCGTCGACGGCCTCCACGGTCGTCGTATCGTACCCCGTGATCAGGAGCGCGGGATTGGTGTAGAGTCCGACGGCGAGAAGCAGCACGACGGCGAGTCCGAGGAGGACGAGGGCGCGACGGTTCACGTCCACGCTTCGCGGCGCGGAAGGAAACCCTTTTTCGCTCGCGGCGGGTTCGGACGGGTGAGGGCTCGTGGTCTAGTTGGTTATGACGCGGCCTTTACAAGGCTGAGATCGGCGGTTCGACTCCGCCCGAGCCCACTATTCACGGCGAACGACTTTGTGAGCCACGGGTTCGGAGTCCACCGTTGTCGTCGCGATCATCGTCGCGAGTGGAGGATCGTGTCGTAAGTGCCGGCAGACTCACAGCTCGATCCGTTCGACGAGCGAGTCGCCGTTCTCCTTGCTGTTGATGGCGACGATGTGGACGTCCTCCTCAAGCGTCGAATCCTCGATCTTCGCCTTCAACAGCGAGTCGACCTGGTAGACGCCGGCGGCGTTGTTCATCGTGATCTCGACGAGCACGGGTGCGTCCTCGCCCTCACGGAGTTCGACGCTCTCGATCGCCTGCGAGGAGATGGTGTTGATCCCGCGTCCGCCCTTCTCGTAGGGGACGCGCGAGCGGCCACGCTCCATGTCGAGTCCGTCCGCGATCCGGATGACGCCCGCTTCACGGGTGAGCGGCTGCTCCTCGGTGTGATGACAGAGGATCGCGTGGAGCACCTCCGCCTTGACGCGAACCTGCTCGGGGACGTCGTAGAACTCGGGCAGGAACCGGTCGAGAATGTCGGCGGCGATGGGAATCGAGTAGTAGGAGTGGTCGTCGCGATGGACGACGTGGCCGACGTCGTGAAGCGTCGCGGCGAGCGCGATGATCACGGGCTCGTCCTCCTCGTCGAGGGTCTGCTGGAGGGCGCCGTTGAACTCGACGCCGCCGCGTTTCAGCAGCTCGTAGAGACGGAGCGCCCGATCCAAAACGATCTCGATGTGCTTCGTGCCGTGGTCGTTGTACCCCTTCCGAGTGACGGCGTTCACGTTCTGTGCCTCCAGATAGGTCGTGATCTCCGGGTCCGACTTGATCCGTTCGAGCACGGTGTTCAGCCGGTCGTCGGGAAACGAGTGGTCCGCGTTCGGATCGTACTCCCGTCGTTCGATGTGGGCGTCGTCGGCAGGCTTGCTCATGGGATCCGAGAGAGGCCGGGACGGGATAAAAGGCTGCGGCGTCCGTCAGTCCGTCTCAGCTCCGATCAGCTCGCCTCGTCCGCGAAGAGCGCGCCGAGGTAGCCATGTACGAAGACGGCGTAGTAGACCGTCGAGAGGGCGACGTCAAGCAGCAGCCGGAGCGGACCCGCCGTCGAGAGGCCGAGCGACCGGAGGGGAATCGTCGTCTCCCGTAGGGTAACCGAGAGGACGACCGGCCGCGAGGGGTCGCCGAATCGCGCGTCGAACAGGCTGCTCACGGCGAACAGCGCGAGCAGACCGGCGGTGAGCCCGATCGCCTTCCCGCGGTGGACGGCGGTGAGCCGCCAGCTCGCACGCAGCCCCTCGACAGGGCCATACCCGCCGACGAAGCACGCCTCCGGCAGAAAACAGCTCTTGACGAGGACCCCAAGCACCACCACCACGGTGCAGACGAGAAGCACGACCTCCGCCCGGGGCACGGTCTCCGTGAAGCCGAGAACGGCGAGCGCGTCGCCCACCGCGGGCGTGATCACGCCGGTGACGATCGCTACCACGCCGAGGAGGGCGACGGTGAGGAGCGCTCCGCCGACCAGCGTCGCCGGAAGTCGTCGGGAGATGAGGACAACGCGTCGGACCGGGCCGAACAGCGACCCGGGTCCGCCGGATCGCGAGAAACTGGCAGGGGCGTGGCGCCCTTCGTGTCCGGATCGGGCGCTCTCGGCAACGATCACCCCGACGTAGCCCCGACCGAGGACGACGCCGAGAAAACCCACGATCGCGGCCGGACCGGCGCCGACGGCACGATCGAGCGCGAACGCGACGAGCCCGACGAGCAGGAACGCGAGGGGCAACGAGGGATGACGGCGGACGAGCCCGACGCTCCAGGCGACGGCGTCCGCTGTCGACCGGCGGACGACGTCGAAGTCGACGCCCTGACAGCGGACGCAGCCGCATCCGTCGAGATCGTCACGGTGGCGGAGGGTTGGCGTTTCGGTCGCGGTTGGAACGCTCGCATTCGGAACGTCCATTTTCGGCACCTCGGATCGCTGAACTTTCGCTCCTGAAGCGTCCGCTTTCGGGACGTCAGCGGTACCATCGGTTTCGGCGTGCGGGGATCCGGTCGGGACCGTCGCAGGTGCGACGCCGTCGCGGTTTTCGTCCGCCTCGGTGCGTTTTCGAGTCACGGTTGGAGGGTCCATCCGTGTGGTTCGGTGTCGTGTGGCTTTCATCTTTCGACATCGACCGCGTCAGGGCCAGTTTTCGGGGCAGTGGAGCCCGCCGAAACCTGCCTCCAAGACGTGGACCGATCCCAGCCGTTTAGGTCGGCGGCGGCGTGTGGACGCGTATGAAAGTCAACGTCGTCGGTAGCGGCTACGTCGGGACGACGCTCGCGGCGTGTCTCGCCGACCTCGGTCACGACGTCACGGCCATCGACGTCGACGAGGCAGTGGTCGAGAGCCTCAACGCCGGTCGAGCACCGCTGTATGAGCCCGGGATCGACGAGTTGCTCGCGGCGCACGTCGGGGAACGGCTGCGCGCGACGACCTCGTACGACGGGCTCGCGGACGCGGACGTGACGTTCCTCGCGATCGGCACGCCGTCGCGGTCGGACGGGTCGATCGACGTCGGAGCGCTCTCGGCGGCGGCCCGGTCGGTCGGCGAGGCGCTCGCCGGATCGACGGCGGCCGACGGACACCTCGTCGTGGTGAAATCGACGGTCACGCCGCCGGACCTCGATCCGGTTCGGGAGGCGATTCGAGCCGGGCTTGAGGGCGGCTCCGAACCCGAACGCTCCGGCGTGAGCGGGACGGAGCGTACGGGACGTGACGACGTGGTCGACGTCGAGTTCGCGACGAATCCGGAGTTCCTCAGGGAAGGAACCGCGGTCGCGGACTTCTCCGATCCGGACAAGATCGTCCTCGGAACCGAGTCCGAGCGGGCGCTCGCGGCGTTAGAGGAGCTATACGCCCCGCTGATCGAGACGTCCGAAAGCCCGGTCGTCCGGACCGACCCCGAGACCGCGATGATGATCAAGTACGCCAACAACGCGGCGCTCGCGGCGAAGATCTCGCTGGCGAACGATCTCGGCAACGTCTGTAAGGAGTTCGGGCTGGACGCCTACGAGGTGATGGAGGCGGTCGGGCTCGACGAGCGGATCGGCGCGCAGTTCCTGCGGTCGGGGGTCGGCTACGGGGGCAGCTGTTTCCCGAAGGACGTCGACGCCATCCGCGCCGCGGCGCGTGAGGCCGGCTACGAGCCGCCGCTTCTCGACGCGACCGTCGCGGTGAACGACGGCCAACCGGGACGCATGCTCGATCTGCTGGATGAACACGTCGACGTGTCGAACGACCGAGTCGCCGTGCTCGGCCTCGCGTTCAAGCCCGGCACCGACGACGTCCGCAACTCGAGAGCGATCCCGATGATCGAGGGGCTTCAAGCGCGCGGGGCCGAAGTCGTCGGGTACGACCCCGTCGCGACCGACACGATGCGCGAGCACTTCCCCGACGTCGAATACGCGGACTCGGCCGCGGCGGCGCTGGCGGACGCACACGCGGCGCTCGTGGTCACGGACTGGGACGAGTTCGCCGCGCTGGACGACGAGTTCGACGCCATGGCCGAACCGGTGGTCGTCGACGGACGCCGGATCGTCACTCGGCGTGAAGGCATCGTCTACGAGGGGCTCACGTGGTGAACCTGCCCCGAGGTCAAGCCTCGGGGCTTCCTGCTTCAACGACGCGCTTTGCATCCACCGCAACCGGGGTGAACACAGGGAGCGCAGTCTGCACAGGCGTTGATTCGGAGCGTCCCGCCCCTACCTTTTCATGACCGCGAGAAAGAATGTTCTTCGCTGCGTTCAAATCTCTGTCCTCCTCGTGACCACACGCCGGACACGAATGCTCACGCACCCACACCGGCTTCGCAGTTTCCACACCACACCGCGAACACTTCTTCGACGTCCCTGCCGCGTCAACCTTCACGACATGAGTACCATACAACTCGCCTTTGTACTCTAACATCGTCAAGAACCGCGACCACGCCGCATCCTGCTTGTTCTTTGCAGACTGCGACGTCTCCATCATCAACTTCACGTCCAAATCCTCCACCGCTACCAAGTCGTACTCCTTGACAAGCCATGTCGATAACTTGTGCTGAAAGTCCTTGACCTTCTGCTTGATAGCTCGCTTCGCCTTAGCGACTTTCCGCCGTTGGGATTCCCAATTGTTTGACCCGTGTTCCTTCCGAGAAAGCTTCCGCTGCTCACGAGCGTATCGGTCGTACTCGTCATCCAAGTCCAACATGTCCACAGAAAGGTTCTCCGACGTGTGGATGTACGAGAGAATGCCGAGGTCAACACCCACACAGTCAGCGTCTTCAAACGACTCAAGTGATAGCTTCTCAGGGAGTTCTTTGTCTGGCGTCTCGGTGATGAATGAGACGAACCACTCACCGGTTGTCTCTTTCTTCAGGATGACACGCTTGATGTCGTCGGTCTCCGGGATTGGTTGGTGTTCGCGAACAGGGAAGCTACCGATTTTGGAGAGTTCGAGTTGAACGTATCCGTCTTGGCCCGTGTTGTGATCCACGTTGAAGCCTTCTGACTGATACGCGACTGACCGGAACTCGCCACTCCCTTGCCACTTGAGCCGCCCTGTCTTGTATCCGTTCTTCCGACGTGCTTTCAGTGTCTCTGTGTCTTTGTGTATTTGTGAGACGGTTTGTTGTGCGGCGTGCGCGGATACCTCGCTATAGACTGGCCACTGCTTCTTCCACTGTGTGATCTTCTTATGTTGCTCGTATGTGGCAGGTCGGTTGCCTTTTTCATAGGAGTAGTAGTCTCGAACCGCGTCGTTGCGGATTTGGCGGTGGATTTCGATGTGTCGCCACGCTTCACTAGCCGTGTCCGCGTCCGGGTAGGCACGACAGCGAAGCGCGGTGTCCATTGTGGGTTAGTTCTCGGTGGTGGCTTTTTCCACGGTGAGTTTGAGTCGGTCTCCGGGTTGGAGTCCGAGCAGATCTCGGGTTTCTTCTGGGATTGTGATTTGCCCACGGTCGCGGAGAGTGGGGTAACATTCCATTTGATTCATACTTACTTGTTCGTACTGAATCACATTAAATGTGGTGGGCTGTGGGCCGGTTGTCGTAAGAGGAAAGTCAGAGAGTGTCGGCATTCACCCTCGGGGTCAAGCCCCGAGGCACTCTGCCTTGATCATCTGTAGAGTCGGCCGGTGACCGATCGACGCACCGCCCGAAGCCGCTCTCCGACGGTGACGTCCGAAGCCGACGCCCTTTTGAACTGACCGTACATCGCGGGGCGTATGGCGCGGCTTCGCCTTCCCCTCGTTCCACGAACCGTGCGGTGGGGGGTCGTGGCGCTCGTCGGAGCGACGATCCTCTACTACTCGGTGTTCACGCCGCCGGGAAGCGGCACCTTCCGGACCGGCCCGCTCGGGCTCTTTCCGTTCTCCGACTGGCTTCATTTCCTCGCATACGGCGGGCTCGCGGCGACGCTCGCGTACGCGCTCCACGACTCGCCACACCCCGACTGGCAGGTGCTTCTGATCGTGTTCTGTGTGACCTTCACGTACGGGGCAGCGATCGAGTTCATCCAGTTGACGCTTCCGGGACGGACCTTCGACGTCGGCGACATGATCGTCAACGCCATCGGTGCCGCGGTCGCCGTCGGCTGCTGGCGGCTGCTCGTCCGATACGCACGCTTCTATCGGGCCCGACAGCCGACCGACCTCAAGGCCCCCATTCAGTGACCGGCCCGCGCCGGCGAGTCGCTCGGCTGGCCGTCGCCCGGTGGTTCCACGCCGGGGAGTCACTCACCTTCCGTCGATTCCACGTCGGTGAGCACGGTCTCGCCGGGCACGGTCCGGCCGTCAGTCGCCACGGACACTCCCGCGTTGATCGAGGTGTTGATGCCGGTTTTCGCGCCGTCGCCACAGACGACGCCGAACTTCCGCCGCCCCGTCGAGGTCGACACGCCCTTCACGCGGACGCGGACGGGCTCGTCATCGTGTCTCAGGTTCGCCACGTTCGTGCCCGCGCCGAAGTTGACGTCCCTGCCGAGCACGCTGTCGCCGACGTAGCTCTGATGGCCGACCGTGGCGCCCGCACAGAGGACGCTGTTTTTGATCTCGACGGCGTGCCCGACCGACGCACCCGGACCGAGGTAGGTGCGTCCGCGGACGTAGGCGTTCGGCCCGACCGACGCACCCGCATCGAGGTAGACCGGCCCCTCGATCGTGACGCCCTCCCGAACCGTCGCCTCCTCGTCGACGAACACCGTACCGTGGAGCGTCGCGTCCGGATGCACCTCGCCCCGTCGTTCATCATCGATCTCGACGAGCTTCCACTCGTTCGCGGCGAGCAGCTCCCACGGCCGCCCGACGTCGAGCCACTGCTCGAATGGGACGGCGGAGACCGTCGTCTCGCGGCTCGCGCGTTCGAGAACGTCCGTGAGTTCGAGTTCGCCGCGTTCGGTCTCGGAGACGTCGGTCCACTCCCGGGCGGCCGCCGGAAAGACGTAGACGCCGGCGTTGATCAGGTCCGAGGGCGGGTCGTCCGGTTTCTCGACAACGCCCGTGACGCGGTCTCCGTCGGTCTCGAGCACGCCGTAAGCCGTTGGGTCGTCGACGCGGTAGCTCCCGACCGCGGGTCCGGCCGCGAACAGTTTCCGGAGGGATGCGGCGTCATAGAGCCCGTCGCCGTTGAGGACGGCGAAGGAAGCGTCGTCCAGCCGTGGCACCGCCCGGCGCACCGCGTCGGCGGTGCCCCGTCGCTCCGGCTGCGTCACGTATTCGACGTCGATGCCCCGGTGTGTGTCGCCGAGATGCTCGCGGATCGCGTCCGCCTCGTAGCCGACGACGACGACGAACGACGAGGCGCCAGCTTCGACGGCGGCGTCGAGCGCGTGTTCGACGAGCGGTCTGCCCGCGACTGGCAGGGCGGGTTTCGGGCGTCGATCGGTCAACGGTCGCATGCGGGTGCCGCGTCCGGCGGCGAGCACGACGGTCTGCATGGTCACGAAGCCGTGCGGTCGACACAAATCGTTTGCGACCGCACCGAGGTGATCGGCGGCGAACGCTCGGGGGATCGGCGGCGAACGCTCGGGGGATCGGCGGCGAACGCTCAGGGGATCGGCGGCGAACGTTTACGGCGCCGCGTGCGGAAGGTGAGGCATGTTCGGAACGAGCGGGATCCGTGGACCGGTGGGTGAGGAGGTGACGGCGGCGCTGGCGGTGTCGCTCGGTCGGGCCGTCGGAAGCGACGCCGGCGTCTCGCGGGCGGTCGTCGGGCGCGACCCGCGGGATAGCGGCGACCCCCTCGCCGACGCCGTCGCCGCCGGGCTTCGCGAGGTCGGCGTCGACGTCGTCCGCGTCGGGGTCGCGGCGACGCCGACGATCGCTCGGGCGGTCGGGGCACGCGACGCGGACGTCGGCGTGGCGGTGACGGCGTCGCACAACCCGCCCGCGGACAACGGCTTCAAGCTCTGGAATCCGAGCGGACAGGCATACCGGGAGGCCCAGCGTGAGGCGGTCGAGTCGCGCCTCGTCGGCGACGGGCCGGTCGATCTCGTCGACGCGGCCCGGACGGGGACGCAGTCCCGCTGGGAGGGGGCGACGGACGCCCATCGCGCCGCGTTGCGCGCGGCGGTTACGGAGCGCGAGGGATCGGGTCCGCTCGATGCCGACTCGAACGCGGCGCCGCACGTCGTCGTCGACGTCGGCAACGGCGCCGGGCGGGTCACGGCGGACGTCCTGTACGACCTCGGCTGTCGCGTCGAGACGCTGAACGGCCAGGCGGACGGCCGGTTCCCCGGACGGCCGAGCGAGCCGACCGCCGAGACCTGTGGGAGTCTCGCGGCGCTCGTCGAGGCGGTCGACGCCGACCTCGGGATCGCCCACGACGGCGACGCGGATCGCACGATGGCGGTCGACGACCGCGGACGGTTCGTCGCCGGCGACGATCTGCTCGCCGTCTTCGCCCGGAACGCCGTCGAGACGGCCCCGGCCGACCGTCGGACCGTGGCGGTGCCGGTCGATACGAGCCGCGCGGTTCGGGATCATCTCGCGCCGGCGGGCGGCGAGGTCGTTCGAACCCGCGTCGGCGACGTCCACGTCGCGGAGGCGGCCACCCGCGAGGACGTCGTCTTCGGTGGCGAGCCGAGCGGTGCGTGGATCTGGCCCGCGTCGACGCTCTGTCCGGACGGCCCGCTCGCGGCGGTCCGGCTGGCTGCTCTGGTTGCGGAGCGACCGCTCGCCGAGCGCGTCGATGCGGTGCCCTCCTATCCGCTCGTCCGCGAGAGCGTGGACGTGGACCAGGAATCGAAGGCGTCGATCATGGCGCGCGTCGGCAAGCGGGCAGCCGCCGTGTATGAGGATCGATCGACGCTCGACGGCGTTCGCGTCGACGACGACCGTGGCTGGTTCCTCGTCCGCGCGAGCGGCACGCAGCCGCTGATCCGGCTCACCGCGGAGGGTGAAACCGAGTCGGACGCACGGGAGCTGCTCTCGGACGCTCGTGAGCTGCTGGCCGCGGCGCGGGCAGACGATTGATCGGCAAAGGGTCCCCGAAAACGGCTCGTATCGCTCAGTATCGCCGACACGTTCGGCGCTTCGAGAAAGCTTTTATCCGTCGCTCCGAAAGGGCGGGTCATGCAAGCAGTCGTACTCGCGGCGGGTCAGGGGACTCGTCTGCGTCCGCTGACCGACGACAAACCGAAAGGGATGGTCGAGGTCGCGGGCGAGCCGATCCTCACCCACTGTTTCGACCGCGTCATCGACCTCGGCGCGGATGAGCTGCTGGTCGTCGTCGGCTACAAGAAGGAGGTCATCATCGACCACTACGGCGACGAATACGAGGGGGTGCCGATCACGTACTCCCATCAACGCGAGGCGAACGGACTCGCCCACGCGCTGTTGACGGTCGAGGACCACGTCGACGACGACTTCATGCTGATCCTCGGCGACAACGTCTTCGAGGCGAATCTGCAGGACGTCGTCCGCCGCCAGCGCGAGGACCGCGCCGACGCCGCGTTCCTCGTCGAGGAAGTGCCGTGGGAGGAAGCTTCACGGTACGGCGTCTGTGACACGAACCAGTACGGCGAGATCACCGACGTCGTCGAGAAGCCCGACGACCCGCCGTCGAACCTGGTGATGACCGGGTTCTACACGTTCACCCCCGCGATCTTCCACGCCTGTCATCTGGTCCAGCCCTCCAACCGCGACGAGTACGAGATCTCCGACGCGATCGACCTGCTCATCCAGTCGGGGCGGACGATCGACGCCATCGGCCTCGACGGCTGGCGGATCGACGTCGGTTACCCCGAGGACCGCGACGAGGCCGAACGACGCCTGCTCGGTGAGGGGGCCGATGCGGACGGCGAAGCCGCCGACGCGATCACCGAGGCGAACTGAGCGTCCTCACTCCGGGTCCGGTTCGTCCTTCCGTTTGATATCCCATTCCGCGACGAAGTATGCTTGGTCGTAGCGTGCGCGATTGGCGCGTCCGGCGAGCCGCCGGAATCGGTCGATCGTCCCCATGAGCTCGACGAACGACTCGCGGTCTGTGTGGTCGCCCCGGTCGAGCGCCGGGAGGATGTCGTCGACGAACGTCGCGATCGCCTCCTGACGCACGAGACAGTGGGGTCGCACCGCCGCGAGCAGCGTTGCGATATCGGCCCGCGATCGAACCACCACGTGGAACCGGTCGTAGGCCGTGTCGGCCGGGGTGACCACGCGCGGCTCGACGTCGAGCGACTCACAGTACCGTTCGAGCACGCGGGCGAGCGGCCCGTAGCCGGTTTTGATCCGTAGGGCATGTTTGACCCGGTAGCCGATCGCGAGATCCTCGGTGGCGGCCACGGAGACGACGAGGTTCGCCTGCGTGTCGATCACGGCGGCGACGTACGCGTCCAGCCAGTCGGGTACCGTCGCCGCGTCCCGCAGGTCCTCGAGCCGCGGTCCCGCGACCGGTCGTCCGACCGCCGCCAGTGGTACGTCGTTCGGGTCGACCGGATCGTCGGGCTCGTCAGGTCCCTCTCCGGGCGCCTCTTTGGGTCCCTCTCCGGGCGCCTCGTCGGGCTCTGCCATGGGGACCCGTCCGCGAGGATCGGGCAAAAACGCGTCGGCGCCGGTCGGGAGGTGGCCGAGGTCTCCCGGTCGACCCCGTCTACTCGTGTCCCTCGACCTGGACCGGTTCGTACGGCTCGGCCAGCCATTCGAGGTCGGAGTCGGAGAGGTCGATCTCGAGCGCCTCGACCGCGTCGACGACGTACTCCGGTTTGCGCGCGCCCACCACCGGGGCGTCGACCGCGTCCTGGTGGAGCAGCCACGCGAGGCCGATCTGTGCCATCTTCACGCCCTTCTCGGCGGCCAGCTCCGCGACGCGCTCGTTGATCTCCCGGCCGCCGTTGGCCGCGTACGTCTCCAGGCGACGATGGAGGTGTTCGTCCGTCTCGCCGCGAACCGTCGCCTCAAGCTCCTCGTGGGGGCGCGCGAGGAAGCCGCGGGCCAGCGGGCTCCACGGGAGGAGACCGACGCCCCGTTTCTCACAGAACGGCACCATCTCGCGCTCCTCCTCGCGGTACGCGAGGTTGTAGTGGTTCTGCATCGTGACGAACGGCTCGTAGCCGCCGGCGTCGGCCGCGTGCTGGGCCTCGGCGAACTGGTGGGCCCACATCGAGGAGGCGCCGAGGTTGCGCACCTGCCCGCGCCGCACCGCGTCGGTGAGCGTTCGCAGCGTCTCCCCGATCGGCGTGTCCTCGTCCCACCGATGGATCTGATAGAGGTCGATCGTCTCCATGCCCAGCCGGTCCAGGCTGTTCGCCAGCTCCCGTTCGATGGCCGTCCGCGAGAGGCCGCCGGAGTTCGGGTTCGTCTCGTCCATCTCGAAGTACACCTTCGTGGCGACGACCTGTCGATCGCGGTCGTAGCCCTCGAGCGCCTCGCCGAGCACGCGCTCGCTTTCGCCCGTGTTGTACGCGTTCGCCGTGTCGAAGAAGGTGATCCCGTGGTCGATCGCCGTGTCGACGACGGCCTGCGCCTCCTCGGCCGAGAGATGCCAGTCGGCGTCGCCCCCGAACGTGTTCGTCCCGATGCAGATCCGGCTCACCGTCGTGCCCGAACCGCCGAGCGTGGTGTACTCCATGTGACGTGGGCGGACGGAGCCGGGAAGTAGGTTCGGTTCGGGGAACCGCCGTGGGGGTCCCTCCCGGCAACTCCGCCCGATCGAAGGCGGTGCGTACGCCGCGCTCATGGCACGGGACGCATCACGCCGTCCCGAGGTGCTCGGTGTATTTATAAGTATTATCGAGGGATCGCGCGGCTATTTATAAGCAGCTACGACGGTCCGGAGCGTTCGGCGGAGCGACGAACAAAGATCGGACTCCCGTTTCCGCACCCGCACCGCAGCCTCACGCCTCCCCAACCTCGCTCGCCGGGACGGTGCCGAGCGGCTCCGGCACCGTCCCGGCAACGCTCCCTCGCGCGCGTCGGAATCGCGCGCGCCGACCGCCATGGATCGCTTAGTACACCAGCACCGAACCGTTGGCACACACCGTTCACCGATCGGCTGGTCCGCGTCGCCGCCGGCAGCCACGCGCGGTCCGTCGATCGGTCCCCCGCTTCGAGAAGACTTTTATCGACCCCTCCGGTACCACGAACGAACACGTCGGTCATGGGGCGTCCACCGACACGCTCCGGGCGTCCATCGTGGGCGGCCCCGATGACTCGATCGATCCCGGCGACTCGACCGACGTCGTCGATCCGATCGACCCCCACACCCCATCCATGACACTCACCACAGCCGTCGTCCTGGCGGGCGGCGAGGGCCGCCGGCTCCAGCCGCTGACCGCGAACCGCCCGAAACCGTTGCTGCCGGCCGGCGGCCGGCCGATCCTCGAACACGTGCTCGACGGGCTCGTCGCGGACGGCATCGACGAACTCCACGTCGTCATCGGCTACCGCGGCGACCGGGTACGCGACCGGTTCGGCCCCACGTATCGTGGCGTCGACATCGTCTATCACCGCCAGGCCAAACGGCTGGGGAGCGGTCACGCGCTGTTGCAGGCGCGCGAGGCGATCGACGACCCGTTCGTCGTGGCCAACGGCGACCAGCTCGTCGACCCCGCCCTCGTCTCGGACGTGACCGACGTCCACCGTGACGCGGACGCCATCGCGACGATCGGCGTGGTCCGGACGGCGGCGGCGACCCGCTACGGCGCCGTGGATCTGGACGCCGACGACATGGTCCGGGACCTGATCGAACGACCCGGGGAGGGCGACCACGAGCTGTTGAACGCCGGCGTCTACGCGTTCGACCCGGGTTTTTTCGACGTGCTCGCGGAGACGCCGCGCGTCGAGGGGTCACTGCCCCTGCCGACGGTCGTCGCGGCGGCCGCGGACGAGCCCGACCTCTCCGTTCGCGGCGTCCGAACCGAGGGCTTCTGGACCGACGCGACCCACCCGTGGGACTTGCTCGAGGCCTCCCGGCGGCTCTTCGAGCGCGGGTGGATTCACGTGAGTGATGTCCCCGAGAACGGGCGCTGGATCGCGGACTCCGCCCGGGTGCATCCCGCGGCGACGCTGCACGAGCCCGTCGCCGTCGACGCGGACGCGGTGATCGGTCCCGGAGCGGTGGTCGGTCCGGACGCCGTCGTCGGCCGGAACGCGACCGTCGACGCCAACGCGGTCGTGCGACGGACGGTGCTCGACGAGGACGTTCGGGTCGGCGCGAACGCGACGCTCGTCGACTGCGTGGCCGGCCAGCAGGCCCGGATCGGCCCGGGCGTCACCGCGGCCGGGGGACCCGCGGACGTCCGCGTCGGCACCGACGTCCACCCGGAACGACGACTGAGCGCGGTGATCGCCGACCGGGCGACGATCGAAAGCGGCGCGACCGTCGGCGGCGGCGTCCTGATCGGCCCGAACGCGACCGTGCGGGACGGAGCGCGGATCCGCATGAACGTCGACGGCGGGGAGGTGGTGCGATAATGTGCGGGATCGTCGGCTACGTCGGCGAGGGCGACGCGACCCGGGTGCTCATGTCCGGATTGAACCAGCTGGAGTACCGCGGCTACGACTCAGCCGGGATCGCGGTCGCCGACGGCGGCATCGAGGTTCGCAAGCGTGCCGGCGAGCTGGAGTCGCTCGAGACGGCGATCGAGACCGCGGCGCCGACGGGATCGATCGGGATCGGCCACACCCGCTGGAGCACGCACGGCCCGCCGACGGACCGGAACGCCCACCCGCACACCGGCGAGACGGGCGTGGTCGCGGTCGTCCACAACGGGATCATCGAGAACTACCAGGCGCTCAAAGACGAGCTCGTCGCCGGCGGTCGAACCTTCACGAGCGAGACCGACACGGAGGTCGTCCCGCACCTCATCGAGCAGCACCTCTCCGACGGAGCGTCGCCCGAGGCGGCGTTCAACCGGGCGATGTCTCGGCTGGAGGGGAGCTACGCGATCGTCGCCGTCTTCGACGGCCTCGACGCGATCTTCGCCGCACGGAACGACTCGCCGCTCGTGCTCGGCGTCGGCGAGGAGGGCCATCACGTCGCGAGCGACGTGCCGGCGTTCCTCGAGTTCACGGATCGGGTGATCTACCTCGACGACGGCGAGACGGTGGTCGTTCGCGGCGACGGAGTCACCGTACGCGATGCCGACGGGACGGTCGTCGAGAAGCCGGTTGAGACGGTCGATTGGGACGTCGAGGACACCGGAAAGAGCGGCTACGACCACTACATGCTCAAGGAGATCAACGAGCAGCCGACGGCGCTCCGGCAGTGTCTCTCGGGGCGGGTAAACGAGCTCGACGGGACCGTCGAGCTGCCGGAGGTCGACGGGCTCGCCGCGCCCGAACGGGTTCACCTCGTCGCCTGCGGGACGTCGTATCACGCGGCGATGGTCGGCGCGGGGCGGTTTCGCGAGGCCGGGACGCCGGCAGGGGCGTTCCTCGCGAGCGAGTACGCGGTCCGAACGCCCCCGGCCGACGACGCGTTGGTGATCGGCGTCACACAGAGCGGCGAGACGGCGGACACGCTGGCGGCGCTGCGTGCGGCGCGCAGCCGCGGCGCGCGGACGGTCGCGGTGACGAACGTCGTCGGATCGACGGCGGCCCGCGAGTGTGACGAGGCGATGTACATCCGGGCCGGTCCGGAGATCGGCGTCGCGGCCACGAAGACGTTCACCAGCCAGGTCGCGTCGCTCTCGCTTTTCGTCGAGCGTACGTGTGGTCCGGGGGACGGCACGGCGACGGCCAGGGACCGGCTTTCGGCGTTGCGGGACCTGCCGGGACTGGTCCAGCAGGTGCTCGACGAGTCCCGCGCGGCGGCGATCGCCGAGGAGTACGTCGGCCGCGACGGCTACTTCTTCATCGGCCGCGGACCGAACCATCCGGTCGCGCTGGAGGGGGCGTTGAAGTTCAAGGAGATCACCTACGAGCACGCCGAGGGGTTCGCGGCGGGCGAGTTGAAACACGGCACCCTCGCGTTGGTGACGGCGGACACGCCCGTGATCGCCGTCGTGACTGGCGACGACGAGGCCGCACGCAAGACCGTAAGCAACGTGAAGGAGGTCGAGGCCCGCGACGCGCCCGTCATCGCGGTCACCGACGGCCGGGCCGGCGTGTCCGCGTACGCGGATGCGACGCTCGAGTTGCCCGAGGCGCACCCGAGCGTCCTCCCCCTGTTGGCGAACACGCAGCTGCAGTTAGTGGCGTACCACGTGGCGAACCGGCTCGGGAGGTCGATCGACAAGCCGCGGAACCTCGCGAAAAGCGTCACCGTGGAGTGAGGGAAGCGGGTCGCCGTCGGCGGTTTTTAGACGAGGATTCGGAGCAGGGTGGCGATTTCAAGACGGCGGCTCAGACGACCACGGAGACGACGCCGCCGCCGACGATGGCGAGTCCGCCGAGGCCGAAACAGACCGCCCAGAACGGGACGCGGTCGACGATCCGCATGAGCGCGTCGATCGTGAGGTACCCGACGACGGCGCTGACGACGAGCGCGGCGAGCGCCGCGGTCGGGCTGATCCCCGGCAGGCCGCCGGCGCCGAGGACGGTGAGGGCCGCGCCGCCGAGACTGGCTGGAATCGAGAGCAGAAACGAGAGGCGGAACGCCGCCGGCGGGTCGTAGCTCCGGAAGAGGAAGGCGCTCGTCGTCACGCCGGAGCGGGAGATCCCGGGGAGGATGGCGACCCCTTGGACCGCGCCGACGAGCACGGAGTCGACGAGGGTGGGATCCTCGTTCCCGCCCATCGAAACCGATTCGGAGGCGATCTGGAGGACGCCCGTGAGGATCAGAAGGACGCCGATCGCCGCGATGAAGACGCCGCCGGTGAGCTGGCCCGCGAGGTCGACCGCGAAGACGTACAGCGGGATCCCGACGAGCCCGGTCATCAGACAGGCGACGACGACGTAGCTCGCGATCGCGTTGTCGCCCTCGTAGGCGGCGTCGGGTCGCCAGCCCGGGACGGCCTCGATCGCGACGCGGATGTCGTCACGATAGTACGTCGCCGCCGACAGCGTCGTCCCGACCTGTAAGAAGAGCGCGAGCTGGAGTGCGACGTCGGGCTCGGTCCCCGCGAGCGTCAAAAACAGCGCGAGGTTCCCCTGACTGGAGACGGGAAGCCACTCGACTACCCCCTGAACGATCCCCGCGAGGATCGCGACGACCAACTCGGTAGTACTCACAACTCACACGCCTGCACCACGTGCACTTAAGCGACTCCGATCGAAGGCGACGCCGGATGCATCCCTCACCTCCGGTCGTGGGTTCGGTCGTTGCTCCCGTCGCCGTCGCTGGTTTCTCTTTGACCGTCGCCTTCGTCGCCTTCGCCGTTTCGATGCGCTTCGTCCTCGCGGCCCTCGCCCTCCTCGCCACGTGTGAGTGGCTCCGGGGGCTCGAAGGCGGCGATCGCGAGCGTAACCGGGCGCGTCTCGCGGAGGGTCGCCCAGTCACGGTCGTCGCGTGCGGCGACGAGCCCCACGACGGCGAGCACGAGTCCGACGGCGACCGTCGTCGTCGAAACCCCTCCGGGAAGGCCCGTCACCGCGACGACCAATCCGAGTGCCGCGACGGCCAGCCCGGCGACGCGGAGGGGGCCATCGTGCAGGGTGCGTGCTCCTTCTCGGCCGAGTGCGACCGCCCGGGAGCCGGTCGCCGCGTCCGCGAGAACGTCGACGACGCGGTCGAGCACGCGGAGGAAGGGACCGACGGTCCACGTCTGGCGGAGGTCGATCACGATCACGTCGGGGTCGGGCTCGGCCGTCAGCCAGCGATAGAGAAACGACCGCTGCACGAGCGTTCGTAGCCGGAGCGTGACGCCTCGAGCCGCCGTGGCCACGCGGGATCCGGCGAGGGCGCGCTCGGTCGTCGTCGAATCCGCCGAATCGCGGGTGATGCCGTCACCGGTCATCGTGGGTGATCTCCATCGCCGGTCATCGTGATCGATCTCCACGGTCGGTCATCATGACGGGTTCATCCGTGAACGGAGACGACGGTGGCTTCGATCGTCACGGTGCCCAGATCGAGGACGACCGTCGAGCCGCCGCGGAGCGATTCGCCCTTGAATCTAATTCCGGTCGGCGTCTCGCGCACCTGGAGGTCCGCGGTGATCGTCACGTCACGGTCGACGGGGTGGTCGACGACGTTGACCGTGCCGTCGTCGCCGGTCGCGATGATGATCGACGGCTCGGTCTCCACGTCGGTGATCTCCGCTGTCGGGTCAGTCGGGGAGCCCTCGGTCATGCCCGGTTGGATCCCGCGTGCGACGTCCTCTCGGACCTCGTCCATCCGAAGCGTCACGGTTCGGGTCGTGGTCTCGCCCAGCTGAAGGTCCCCGCCCACGCGTTCGATCGTCCCGTCAACGTCGTAGCCGTCCGCGGGAAGCGTGAGCGATTGACCGCGGCGCAGCTGCGTCCCGCCGAACCGGGCAGCGCCGTCGTGAGTGACCGCGTCGACGCGTGCCTGCAGGAAGATCCGGGTCCGGTCGGGGTCCGCGGTCGCGTAGGTGGTGACGTCCTCGACGCTCGCGACGGTCCGCCCGGCCAGCCGCACCTCGTCGCCCGCCGCGACCTCGGACGCGGTCTCCGCGTCGATGGTGCCGCTCACGACGACGGTCCGCTCGTCCCGATCGAGCGCGTCGTCCTCGCCGACGGACCGGATCCGGCCGTCGACCTCGTAGCGGTCCGTTTCGATGTCGAGCGAGCGTCCGAGACGCGGCGGCGCGTCCGCGTACTGCACCGTGCCGTCCGCCGTCTCGCCCTCGAGTGCGACGCGGAGGGTCACGCCGATCTGCCCGTCCTCGGCCGGGGTGACGTGGACGTCGGTGACGGTCAGCTCCGACTCGCCGCCAGGATCGTGGATGTCGCCCTCGTTGATCGCCTCCACGACGTACGCCGGCTGCGAGCCGAGATCGAGCGTGGCGTGGGTGGTCTCGACGTCCGGAGGCTCGGGCTCCGGTTCGTCACCGGTCGAAAGCACGAGCGCGACGCCCGCGACGCCGACCGCGAGCACGAGCAACACGACGAGCGCGTCGACCACGTTGACGACGCCGAAGAGATCTCCCTCGTCGTCTATGAGCTCCACGACGGATCACCGGAGGTATGCATTGGTACGTGCGTGCCCGTCCGGAACCAAAACGGTATCGTTCCTTCGTACGGACGGGAGTCGACGTCGGAGCGGGAGACGTCGTCGAAGGTGGATCAGGAGGGTTTTGTCGACGCGCCGAACACGACCGGTATGCACGTGTTGGTGACGGGCGGGGCCGGCTTCATCGGCGGCCACCTCGCCGAGGCGTTCCTCCGTGACGGCCACGACGTGACGGTACTCGACAGCCTGGAGCCGTTCTATGACGTCCGGATCAAGCGACGTACCGTCGACCTCCACCGCGAGATCGCCGCCGCGGGCGACGTGGAGTACACGTTCCGCGAGGGCGACGTCCGCGACACCGAGGCGGTCGGCGAGGCGGTCGCCGGGGCGGACGTCGTGGTGCATCAGGCCGCACAGGCTGGGGTACGGACGAGCGTCGAACAGCCGCGCGAGGTGACCGAGATCAACGTCTGTGGAACGGTGACGCTGCTGGAGGCCGCCCGCGAGGCCGACGTCGACCGCGTGATACTCGCCAGCTCCTCGTCGGTGTACGGCAAGCCGGAGTCGCTACCGTACAACGAGGATCACCCCACGGAGCCCGTGAGTCCCTACGGCGTCTCGAAGCTCGCTCAGGAGCAGTATGCCAGGGTGTACACGGAGCTGCACGGGCTTCGGACGGTCGCGCTGCGATACTTCACCGTCTACGGCCCGCGGATGCGGCCGAACATGGCGATCTCCAACTTCGTCTCCCGGTGTTTCAACGGTGAGCCGCCCGTCATCTACGGCGACGGCCAGCAGACGCGTGATTTCACCTACGTCGCGGACGTCGTCGACGTGAATCGGCAGCTGTTGACCGACGACGCGGCCGACGGCGAGGTGTTGAACGTCGGCAGCGGCGGGACCATCACGATCCAGCGGCTCGCGGAGACGATTCGTGATCGGATCGCCCCCGATCTCGACATCGTCCACGAGTCCGCCCGGGATGCGGACGCCGAACATACCCACGCCTCCGTCGCGAAGGCCGGGGCGCTGTTGGGATACGAGCCCTCGCGGTCGATCGAGGACGGCGTCGCGGAGTTCATCGAGTGGTATCGCGAGAACCGCGACTGGTACGAGCCGCTGGTTCGATCCTCATAAGTGACGGCGCTCGGCGACCGTATCGCCGTGAGCGGTCGGGTGTGCGGGCGACGCGCCGACGGTTCGGCGGGCGACGGCCGGGAACGCTAGGCCCACCGGACGTGGCGACGAGGATCGTGGATTCGACCCCCGAAGCCAAGTTCCCCGGCGAGCGATCCACCATCGATGAGCGACGCGACGGAGTACTCCCTCTGGCTCACGTTCGACGAGACGACGGACGAGTATGCTCGATACGGGGACGCGATCATCGATCTCGCGTCGGCACACGACGGCGCCCCCGTTTTCGAGCCGCACCTCACGGTCGTCGGCGGCATCGACGGCAAGCGTGAGCGGCTCGTGGAGGTGACCCGGTCGCTCGCGGCCGTCACC
>LFFM01000994.1_pt1 | contig 20192 bp, 17 predicted proteins | sample 643131 | NCBI WGS metagenome assembly LFFM01 (sample SAMN03777445, study PRJNA286221) | soda lake metagenome | biome: soda lake; feature: Kulunda steppe; material: water; isolation source: sample Tc-Br brine of Tanatar trona crystallizer | place: Russia: Kulunda steppe | collected 2011-07
CGGGACCGGCTGTACGACTGGCAGCGGGGGCCGGGGCGTCTGAACGTCAACTCCGCGACGCGTGGCGAGGTCCGCGCAACGGTGAACCGCGCGGGCCACGCACAAGACATCGTCACCGTCGAGCGACTCGGCCTCCTCGAACAGAGTATCGTCTGTGCTGAGGGAACCGACCCGCCGGGACTGCTCGCCGCGATCGGTAGCTACCTCCCGGCCGAGATGCGCTGTGTCGTCTGACCCGTGAACCGACGTTTCATCCTTGCCGTTGCCACTGTCGCGCTGCTCGCCGTCAGCGCCGGCTGTCTCGGGTACGTCACCGGTGGGGGTGAGGTCGAAAACGCAACGCTCGACGCGGAGCCGAGCGAACCCTACGACTTCGAGACGGAGCGTGACGCCGAGTTCGACCTCTCCGCCGACGGCACGTATCGAGTGGTGTACAACGTCTCCGAGCGTGACGAACTCCGCCTGTACGAGGGGACTGTGTACGCGGGCGACCAGCCGCTGGAATTTGAGGCCTTCCGATACCAGTACGCTGACGGTGAAATCATAAACGGGAGCGAGTTCCGCGCTCGTGGCGGTGAAGTGGACCGAACTCCTGACGAGACGTGGGTGCGATTCGCCGACGACATGGAAGACGGTAAACTCGCCTTCTCGGGGAGCGGCTCCCCCCGTCGGTTCACGTTCCTCGCGTACGTTGAGGGCTCACACGCGGTGACTCTTCCGCCCGGCTTCAGCACCGCGGTCCCACTCGTCGGTCACGTCTCACCGCGAAGCCACGAGGTCGAGACCGTTGGGGACCGCAACCGGATCGTCTGGGAGTCGGTGTCAGGCTCGTTCGTCGTCCAGTCGTACCGGGAGACGGACTTGTTGATCTTCGGTGGTATCGTCATCATCGCGTCGATCGTTGCGGTCGTGGGCACCGTCAGGTTCCGACGGCAACTTGAGGAGCTCCGCGAACGTCGCCGACAGATGGGAATCGGGGTGTACGACGACGAAGAAAGCGACGGAACCGATCGGGACGACGGGCGTCCCTGACGGAGCCGCGTTTCCAGTGTGTCTTCCGACCCACCGTCCTTTTGAGCCGCGGTCGCGTTAATCGGATATGAACGCCGCCGTCGTCACCGTCGGGAACGAGCTTCTCGTCGGCGACACCGAGAACACGAACGCGACGTGGCTCTGTGCGCGCCTTGCGGACCGTGGCGTCTCCGTCCGACGCGTGACCGTCGTCCCCGATGAGGTCGCCGAAATCGCGCGTGTCGTTAACGAGTACCATGCGAAGTACGACGCTACCATCGTCACCGGCGGGCTTGGCCCTACCCACGACGACGTGACCATGGAAGCGATCGCCGCCGCGTTCGGCCGGGACGTCGTTCCAAACGAGGAGGCAGCCGCTTGGCTCGCCGAGCAAGGGTACAGCGCGGACGACCTCGTGGCCGGGACCACACACCTCCCGGCCGGCTGTCGACCGCTCCGCAACGAGCCTGGTGTGGCACCGGGCGCAGTCGTCGAGTCCACCTATGTCCTTCCGGGAGTTCCCACCGAAATGGAAGCGATGTTCGAGACCGTCGCCGACGAGTTCGCAGGCGCACCAACACACACGGTGAGCGTCGACGTTGCGGAGCCGGAAAGCGCACTCATCGAGCGGTTTACAGAGCTACAGGAGCGGTTCGACGTGAGCGTTGGGTCGTATCCAGGCGACCGTGTTACTGTAAAGATCACGGCAACGGAGTCAGAGACGGCCGCGGCTGCTGCCGACTGGCTCAGGGAGCGCTCGGAATCAACGACGCCGGATCGGGACTGAGTGTCACCGATAAAGGTACGCAACCCACGCGACGATGAGAAGGAGGGTGAGGCCGAGCAGCGCCGTCGAAATGGCCGAAATCGTCTCCGGCTGAAGCGTTGATAGTAGCATAGATGCTGATTGTCCGGGTTCCATCTTAAACGTTGATCTTTATATCGTGGTCCAGGGCGTCCGTGTGTCGTGATCCAGAACGTCCGAGCCGTCGACCGCACCCGAGCCGTCGACCGTGTCCAAGCCGTCGACCGTGTCCAAGCCGGAGTCCGGTGCCGTTTATATATCCGGCACCAAACGATTCGACATGTACCTCGGCGTCGTGATGAACCCGATCGCCGGAATGGGGGGTCGCGTCGGGCTGAAAGGAACTGACGGGAAGGTCGCTGAGGCGCGGAAACGCGGCGCGGAGCCACGGGCACCGGAGCGTGCCCGTCGGGCAATGGACCGACTCCGTGAAGTCGCTCCTGAGACGACCGTCTCCGCGGTTGCCGACCCGATGGGCGAACGGATCGTGCGGGAGGCCGGCTTCGAGCCGGTGTCCGTCGTCGATCCGTTTGCGGGCACGGACCAGTCGAGCGAGTTACCTCGGGAGGTTGAGACGAGCGCAGAACACACCCAGCACGCGGTTCGGGCATTCCGCGACGCCGATGTCGACCTCGTGCTCTTTGTTGGGGGAGACGGGACTGCAACGGACGTTGCGGCGGCGCTTGAGGAAAGCGAGGTTCCGATGCTCGGGGTTCCCGCGGGAGTGAAGGTGTACTCCTCCGTGTTTGCCGTTTCTCCGGAAGACGCCGCCGAAGTGGCGGCTACGTTCACCCGGACGGAGCGCCGCGAGGTGATGGATATCGACGAGGACGCCTATCGTGAGGGTGAGGTCCACCCGGAACTGCGCGGAGTGGCTTGGGTTCCCGTTGCGGAGGATCTTCAATCCTCGAAACAGACCGCTAGCGGCACCGTCGAGTCGCTGGCCGAAGGGGTCGCAGCCGACATCCGGACCCGAGAGGGTGAGGGCGTCACCTACGTTCTTGGGCCGGGGTCGACGGTCGGCGCGATCAAAGCCGAGTTGGGGTTCGAACCCTCTCCGATCGGCGTCGACGTCTGGCGGGACGGTGAGGTGGTCGCGCTGGACGCAACCGAGTCGGAGATCCTCACTGCGCTCGGCGACGAGAACGTTATCGTGGTGTCGCCGATCGGTGGTCAGGGATTCGTGTTTGGCCGCGGAAACCCGCAGCTTTCGCCCGCCGTGATCCGCGAGTGCGACGTGACCGTCGTCGCCTCGCGGGCGAAACTCGACGACGTACGCGCTCTCCGTGTCGACACCGACGATCCCGAGTTGGACGAGGCGCTCGCGGGATGGGTGAAAGTTCGGGTCGGAAAATTCGAGACGCGAATGATGAAGATCGCCTGATCAGTCGAAACTGTGGATTCCTGCGGTCGTCACCTCGACACCGTCTTCGGTAATAAGAAGTGTGTGTTCCGCCTGACTCACAAGGGCGTCGTCGCTCTCTTTAAGTACAGGGTACCCCTTCACGACGCTCGACTGTTTTAGCCGTCGGAGCGCCATCTCTGTCCGGTCTCCGGTGAGCCACCGGGCGGCAAAGGGAAGCCCGTCAAACTCGGCAATCTCCTCAAGCGCCTTTCGGGCACGACGGTCACGAACGCTCCGCTCACGCTGAAGCTCGTAGATCTCCTCGGCGGTCCCCTCGCCGACCTTCCCGCGACCGTCGGTCGCGAACGGCTCGATGGCAACCGCTTGACCGGGCTCTAACTCGACGGACCGGTCGACGCCACGGTTTGGGACGCTCGGTTCCGTGTGGGCGTCGTAGCGTTGGACCCCGTGTCCGGAGAGGTTGAGGACGGGTGTGTAGCCGTAGCCGCGGATCACGTCCTCTATCGCCTGCCCAACGGTGCCGACCTCGACGCCCGGGCCCGCCTCGTCGATCGCGGCTTCGAGCGCCATCTCAGCTGCCTCAACGAGTTCGGTGGTACCGGTGTGATCGACGGTGACCGCAGCGTCGGCGATGTACCCGTCAACGTGAACACCGATGTCGAGACAGACCATCTCTTCGCCGAACGTCGTCTCGTCGTCCAGCCCGGGAGTCGCGTGTGACGCCTCCGGGTCGACGCTGATATTGACCGGGAACGCGATGCCTGCGCCCTGATCGCGGATAAACTCCTCGACCCATTCGGCTACTTCGATATGGCTCCGTCCGGGTTCAACCATCTCGCGGGCTTCGTTCATCGCCTCGACCAGCACCGCGCCGGCCTCCCGATAGCTTTCGACCGCGTCCTCGTCGAGGGATCCGTGACTCATGTCTCCGGCTTCGAGCAGGGGCCGCAAAGAGGTTGCGGGAAGCGTCGCCGTCGAGACACTCAGTCGGTCGTGTCCGTACTCCGCTCTCCATCCAGATTCTCCGCACGGCTCGAGTCGACACCAGCGTTCGGTCCGGCGTCGGAACCCGTTGCCGCGTCGGCGTCGGGGCCTGCCGCCGCGTCGGCAGCGGAGAACCGCATCGAGACGACCGTTCCGGTCGGCTCACGGCTGTGTATCTCCAGATCACCGCCCGAGCCGGTGACGATCCAGTGAACGAGCCACAGGCCGAGCCCGCTCGCGTGTTCGAGCGGCGTCTCGCGCCCCTCGGAGAACACGGTTCGTTCGATTGGGGGGATCCCGGGCCCGTCGTCAGCGATGTCGAGGCAGTAGCTGCCGTCGTCCGTCTCCGAAATGTCGACCTCGATCGCCGCGCCGTCGCCGTCGTTGTGAACGACCGCGTTTTCGAGGACGTTTCGGATCGCCGATTCGAGCAGCTCGTCGGCGGTGATAACCGCGGATTCGGGCTTCGACAGCGTTACCGAGGCCTCGGGAAACGAGGTTTCAAGCGAGTCACAGAGTTGAGACACGAGAACGACCAGGTCTATCCGGACGCGTTGGTCGTCGTCGTGAAGCGCGATGTCGATCTCACGAGCCTGATCGCTGAGGTGCGTGAGCGTCTCAATCTTCCGATCGATCACGTCCAAGTGTTCGTGACCGTCCTCGTCGACGTGGTCTCGGAGCAGGTCGGCGTACCCACCGATCACGTTGACATCGTTTTTGAGGTCGTGTCTAAGAACACGGTTGAGAACTTGGAGACGCTGTTCGTGTCGTCGCCCCTCCGTCACGTCGGTGGCAGTGATCACCACCTCGTCCGTCCTGTCCTCAAACAACCGCTCTATCACCGTCTCGAACGTCCGCCAGTCCCCGGTTGCGTGTGCGATTCGGTGTTCGACCGTCTGTGGCTCGTCCGTTTCGAACGCTGCCTCAAAACGACGCTGGCTCTCCGCCCGGTCGTCCGGATGGATCAGGTCGATCATCGGTCGCCCTTCGAGCGAGTTAGGGGGGCGGCCGAGCAGCCGCTCTACCGACGGGCTCACGTAGCGAAGGTACCCGTCGCTTCCGGAGACCGCGATCACGTTCGGCGACTTCTCGATCAGCGCACGATATCGCTGCTGTAGCGTCTCGCGTTCGGTTACGTCACGGATCAGAAGGACGACACCGCTGTCTGTCTCATCTCCGGCGATTCCGGGAGCGGACAGGCCGTGGGTCGACACCGTGAGGAATCGGGGACTACTCGACCCCTCGATCGTCGCGCGTGCGCTCTCACCGGTTCCCCCCGTCCGTACGGCGTCGATGACGGCGGGAGCGTCTTCGAACGCCGACTCGACAAACCCACCGACCTGTATGCTCGGGAAGAGTTCACGGGCGCGGTCGTTAGCGTCGACGATCCGCCCTTCGCTTCCGACCACGACGATGCCGTCCGAGAGGTTCGTGAACACCGTCTTTCTGGCGACTGGGGAGAGGTTGAGGAGGCGGTAGCGGAACAGTACCCACGCGAGCACCCCCGAGGTCACGGCGAAGGAGATAGGTGTGAGGTCGACGAGCGGTGGCCCGAGGGAGCTCCAAACGGTGACGACGCCGACGCCCATCGGGAGCACACCGGCGAGGAACAACAGGGCGGCCTGCCGCCGGAAGACGCCAGATCGCTGGATTGCGGTGCGACCGAGCACCACGAACGTGATCGCATTCACGACGTACGTGTACGCCATGAAGCTCAACAGTGCGGGCGTTGGCGTGAACGACAATACGAGGTAGCCGCCGTCACCCGTCACGATCGAAGGCGACTCATAAAACAGCGAAACGGGGCCAAGGGTAAACACCGCGATGACCACCGCCATCGGAACGAACGCAATGATCCCAATCCGGGGAAGACGGAGCCACTCGGGCCGGTCCAAGTACGCCGCGACGAATGCCGGCCACGCGACCGCAAGGATCCCGACGCCGGCCCAGACGAACTGGTTCCAAAACAGCGTCGCATCCAGGGTGGTTGCCGATAGCTGCGCCGCGTACGCGAGCGCCCACGCTCCGCCACCGAGGGCAACCCCGAAGAAGGACCAGACGAGCGGACGAGAGCCGTGTAACCGGCGAGAAAGCACGTAGGAGGCGAACACGAACGACGCCAACGCGGCGACGACGAGTGGAACCGTGTACGGCGTCGTCTGCCACACCATCATTACGGAACGGAGTTGGCTCCCCGATAAAAAACATGCGAACGACGGCTGTTCGCCTGAGACTCGTTGTTTCGACCGGAGCTACTACAGATGTCGGTTACGATCGACCCGACAGAACCCCTCTCCACCCGACTGGAAGCCCCGAGGCGTCGGGACGCTAGTTGGCGCGACCGGGGCCTAAATACCCCCACGCTTGGAGTCGGTCGCCGTCGCCGTCGATCCACCGCTCTCCGATGTCGTCTCGGTAGTACATATTCGGCATCACGATGTCATCAACCCGGTCATATGCTTGCTCCCGGGCAGCATGCATTGTGTCGCCTGTTCCGGTCACGACAATCGGCATCCCGTTGTCGCCAGCAACACGCCACTGCCCGTCAACCTGCTTCGCATCTTCAATGTGGATTCCTTCTCGGCTTTCGGTCTCGAAGACCACCGCTGCGTTCCGAGAGTTTTCGTCGTACGTCTTGTCGTCGTCGAACGGGAATGGCGGCAGGACAATCCGAATACCGATCTGGTACCCATTGTGAACCGCAACGTCGGGGTTGTTGCCGTGAGCGAGGTCATAAAAGAACTCCCCAGTAGAAGACTCAATCGACTCTTCTTGTAGCGCAATCGTCGGATAGCCGAACCGTGGCGTGAATTCCAACGGATAGATACCCGACTCGTTGACGATACAGTTGATGTCGATGCTCCCGACGTACCCTTCGTTGGCGAGCCAGTCTTCAAGTTTGCCGAAAGTTTCCTCAAACAGCTTGTTCTGTCCTGCCCAGAACATCGATGTCCCCATCTCACCGGTCTGTGGCCCGATGTTCCCTGGGAATAATTTCTTATGCTCAAAATTGAAATTGACCTGATCGATGAACTCCTCCCCGTTGAAAAATCCGCAAATAGCGACCTCTACACCCGCGACTTTCCGCTGGAGCTGGAAGCCCTTCATCCGGTGTCCCCACGCCTTTTTATACGCCTTTAGTACGTCGATCACGTCGCTCCCGTCGTCCTCGTTCCCGACGTAGAGCAGGCGTTTGACGTTCTGGACCTCACCGAGCGGCTTGATGACGTATGGGGCCGGGTGCTCTTGTACGTGCTGAATCCCCGCGTCGAAGTCGTTGAAGATGTGATGCTCGATGGTGTTGACGCCGTGTTCTTCGAGTACTTCCATCGCGTACCCACGGTCCTCCTCAAGCCGGTCGGTGTTCGGGGTTCCGCCGACAACGGCGTGGCCCTGCTCACGGAGGTCACGTGCGAGTTCTCCGGTGCCGATATCCGGCCCGACCCAGATATCGTCGAAGACAATCACATCGGCCCAGTCGGTCTCGGCCTCCCAGTCGTCAGTCTTGGGGACGAAGCCGTCACCGATTTCTGTGTCGCTCTCGGACTCAATGTAGTATTTTACATCGTGGCCCTCTCGGTGGACCTGCCACGCGAGGTCGGTGATGAGAGCCGCGTCCGCCGAGACGAACAGAAAGCGTTTGCTGTCCATGATCGTATGGTAAAAGGCGGATGACTTGAGTGTGTGGCACCCGCCCCGTATCGGCGTCGAGACGGGTCGATGCTTGGATTTTGGGAGCATATATAAAAATAGCGCTGTGTTTTCAGTATGTGGGAATAGATGTTTTCTTACTAGAAAATAAGGTTGTTATTGCTGGTTATTTAGAACCAAAGTAGCCACTTTTTTATCTTCACTGCTGGGAATTGAGGACGTAATAGATGACAGTCACCATCGACGCAACTCTCATCGACGCTCTGGAGGTATCCCGATAATGCGGGGACAGAACCACGACTGGTGGCCAAACCAGTTGAATCTGAAGGTACTCGATCAGAACGCGCGCTCGGTCGGGCCGTACGAGGACGACTTTGATTACGCAGCAGCGTTCCAGTCGCTCGACCTCGACGAAGTAAAGGCGGATATCGAGGAACTGATGACGACCTCGCAGGACTGGTGGCCAGCAGATTACGGCCACTACGGGCCGCTTTTCATCCGGATGGCGTGGCACAGCGCCGGGACGTACCGCACGGCCGACGGCCGCGGCGGCTCGGACGGCGGCCGCCAGCGCTTCCCGCCGCTCGACAGCTGGCCGGACAACGCAAACCTCGATAAGGCTCGCCGACTGCTGTTGCCAGTCAAACAGAAGTACGGCCGCAAGCTCTCGTGGGCGGATCTGATGATTCTGGCCGGCAACGTCGCCATCGAGTCGATGGGATTCCGAACGTTCGGTTTCGGTGGTGGACGCGAGGACGCGTTCGAGCCCGACGACTCGGTCTACTGGGGGCCGGAAGCAGAGATGGATACGAACGAGCGGTTCGACGAGCCCGGCGAGATTCAGGAGGGGCTCGGCGCGTCCGTGATGGGTCTCATCTACGTGAACCCAGAGGGTCCGGACGGCAATCCCGACCCCGAGCTGTCGGCGAAAAACATCCGCCAAACGTTCGACCGGATGGCGATGAACGACAAGGAGACGGCGGCGCTCATCGCCGGCGGCCACACGTTCGGGAAGGTTCACGGCGCGGACGACCCGGACGAAAACCTCGGCGAGGAACCGGTGGCGGCTCCCATCGAAGAGCAGGGGCTCGGCTGGCGAAACGAGAAGGGTCCAAGCAAAGGTGGCGAGATGATCACGAGCGGGATCGAAGGCCCGTGGACTAGCTCCCCAATCGAATGGGACATGGGATACATCGACAACCTGCTCGAATACGAGTGGGCGGCTCAGAAGGGTCCCGGTGGCGCGTGGCAGTGGATACCGGTCGACGCGGACGACATCGAGACCGCTCCGGACGCCCACGACCCCGACGAGGAGGTCACGCCGATGATGCTCACAACGGATGTCGCGCTGAAGCGTGACCCCGACTACCGTGAGATCATTGAGGAGTTCCAAGAGAACCCAATGGTGTTCGGCATGAACTTCGCGAAAGCGTGGTACAAGCTGACTCACCGGGACATGGGCCCGCCGTCGCGGCTCCTCGGTCCGGAAGTTCCGGACGAAGAGATGATCTGGCAGGACCCGATTCCGGAGGCCGACCACGAACTCGTCGGCGACGCAGAGATTGCCGAGTTAGAGGAACGGATCCGCGAGTCGGATCTGTCCATCTCACAGCTGGCAAAGACCGCGTGGGCGTCGGCGTCGACGTACCGCGACAGCGACAAGCGCGGCGGGGCAAACGGCGCACGGATCCGGCTCGAACCACAGCGTAGCTGGGAGGTCAATGAGCCGGAAGAGCTGGACTCCGTGCTGGAGACGCTCGAAGATATCCAGACGACGTTCAACGACTCACGCTCCGACGACGTTCGCGTCTCGCTCGCCGACCTGATCGTGCTCGGCGGGAACGTCGCCGTCGCGCAGGCGGCGGCCGACGCCGGGTACGATGTCGAGATTCCGTTCGAACCGGGTCGGACGGACGCTTCACAGGAACAGACTGACCCCGACTCGTTCGACGCGCTCAAGCCGAAAGTTGACGGGTTCCGTAACTACCTCGGCGACGGCTACGAGAAGCCGGAAGAGCTGTTGGTTGATAAAGCGGAGCTGTTGAACCTGACTGCCACGGACATGACCGCTCTCGTCGGTGGACTGCGTGCGCTCGGCGCGACCTACGGCGACTCGGACCGAGGCGTGCTCACCGATCAGCCGGGAACGCTCACCAACGATTTCTTCGTGAACCTGCTCGATATGGGCGTGGAGTGGCAGCCGGTCGCCGAGAACGACGGCGTGTACGAAGCGATCGGCCGCGATACCGGCGAGGTCGAGTGGGAAGGAACGCGTATGGATCTCGTCTTCGGCTCCAACGCTCGACTCCGAGCCATCACGGAGGTCTACGGAAGTGAGGGCGAGGAGGAGACGTTCGTTCACGACTTCGTCGACGCGTGGCAGCACGTCATGCGTCTGGACCGCTTCGATCTGGAGTAGACGGGTCGACCTACGGCCTTCCCCGGATTCCAGTTGTTTCGGTCGCTTTTTGTGAACTCAGTCTTCTCTGGAGCGCACGTATTTGTCTCTGGGGCGTGACGGGTTACGTATGCGTGATGCGTCCATCGAGTCCCCGCGGGACGGAGCCCTTCCGGACCCGATTCCGAGCGACGAGATTCCTGAGTCGGTTCCCGGTCGGTCGCGGGTCGTTCGGACGAACGGCGTCGACCTCCACGTTGTCGAGGCCGGCCCCGAGGACGGGAAACTGCTCGTGTTGCTCCACGGATTCCCCGAGTTCTGGTACGGCTGGCACGAGACGATCGCGCCGCTGGCGAACGCGGGATACCGCGTGGTCGTCCCTGACCAGCGCGGCTACAACCTCTCGGAGAAGCCGCCGGCTGTCAGTGACTATCGGATAGATACGCTCGCGAGCGACGTAGTCGGGCTGATCGCCGCCTACGACCGCGATACGGCGGCCGTCGCGGGCCACGACTGGGGGGCAGCAGTCGGGTGGTGGCTCGCGATCCACCATCCCGATCGACTCTCGGAGTTCGTCGCGGTCAACGTCCCGCATCCGACTGTCTTCGAGCGCGCGCTCCGGAGTTCGTGGAACCAGCGGCTCAAGAGCTGGTACGTTCTCGCCTTCCAGCTCCCAAAGCTCCCCGAGGCGGTGGCCAGCGCCGGAAACTGGCGGATCGCGGTCCGTAGCCTCCGTGAAACGAGTGAGCCCGGGACGTTCGACGCGGAAGATTTCCGACGCTACCGTCGCGCGTGGAACCGAGAAGGGGCTTTCGAGGCGATGGTGAATTGGTACCGAGCGATCGTTCGCGACCGTCCCGAGCCGGCGACTCCTGAAGTCGAAGTCCCCACGCTCGTGATCTGGGGGGCGAACGACCAGTTCCTCGAGAAGCGGTTGGCCGGTGACAGCGTCGAGTACTGCGCCGACGGACGGTTGCTAACGCTCGACACCGCGACACACTGGGTGATCCACGAGGACCCCCATCGCGTCGCCGACGCCATCATCGACCACACGGACCCGCTTCCGCCCGGCGCGCGACTGTGAATACGGGAGGCAACGACCGAGGGGCCGCGATGATCCTGTGGCCCAACCGATCGGTTTTAGCGCCCGTGGGCCGAGAGGCTGGGTATGACGCTCGATCGATACGCCGACGCCGTCGATACGCTCGATCCCGCGACCGGCGAGGTGGAGACGGCCGAACTCATTGTCACCGACGACGTGCTGGTGAAGGCGTTCGTTCTCGGACCCGGCGGCGAGGTCGACGCCCACGAACACGGAGACGCGACCAACGTCTTTCACGTCCTCGAAGGAGAACCGACCGTCGTCCGCGGGGACGAGACTGAGCGCCTCGCCGCGCCCGCCGTCGTTCTCAACGAACGCGGGGATGTCCACGGCGCCCGTAACGACACCAACCAACGCGCCGTACTCACGGCCAGCCTCTGTCCGCTTCGATAATGGTCGCCGAAATCGATCCGGACGAGCTGGCAGCGTTACTCGGGCACGGGGAGGTCGATGAGCACGGAGAGCCCGAAACAGATGGAGCGGCGGAGCGAACTGGTAGCGACACACAGGCGAGCGAAGCCGACCTCCGAATCGTCGACATCCGTGACACTCGGGCGTTCGACCGTGGCCACCTCCCCGAGAGCGAGTCGATCCCGTTCCCGGAACTCACGACTCGAATTGCCGAACTCGAAGGTGCGGAACGGATCGTGACCGTCTGTCCACACGGGATTGCCAGTCAACAGGCGGCACAGCTGATCGAAAGCTACGAGGGGACGACAGATGCCCGCGTCGAGAGCCTTCGCGGTGGGATTGAGGCGTGGGAGCGCGACGTAGGCGAATTGGTTCCGACAGCGGACGCAGACGCCGCGGATGCTTCCGGTGACGAGGGGCCTGACGCCCCGTTCTGACGAGGTCAACGGCTTGGTCGGCTCCGGGCTACCCGCGCCGAGCGAGACGCCCAACAGTCAAGAGGAGCGCGATGGTCGCGACGACGACACCAAATCCGGGCACACTCGCTTCCCCGTCGTCGGCCGAGTCGTCGGTTCCGCCGGGCTCCTCGACGGTCACCGACACCGACGCTTCGTTCTCAGGCCCGACAACGGTGATCGTCGTCGTGCCGGCGACATCGAGGACAACGTCGCGCTCGACGGTCGTGTTCGCGCCCGTGTCCAGTGTCACTGGATGTGACCCAACCGAGTCGCCGTTCACGAGAACCTCCACGGGCCCCTCTGCCGGAGTATCTGCGTCGTTTCCAACAGTCGCACTCACGCGGACCGACTCGCCGGCGACGACGCCGTCGGCGTCCGTCGTGACGTTCCGGACGCTGACGGGTCCTGGTTCGGAGACGATGACATCGAGCGTCTCGCTCCCCACCCGGACCTCGTATTCGCCGGCGTCCTCAAACTCGTGATCGAACCGTTCGATCGTCTCTGCGCCGGCGTCGACGCTTCCGGCCTGCGTTGCGACGATCTCGCCGTCGACCCGCATCGAGACCTCGTAGCTGCCGGCGGTCCCGCCCGTGTTCGAGACGCGAACCGCGAGCGTTAGGCGCTCGCCCTCGACGAGTCGAGCGGGGTCGTGGTCGATCGCCCGATCCCGGTACTCGCCGACAGCGCGGACACCCTCGTCGTCGAGCCCGTATCCGACCCGTGCGGGCGTCTCTCCGAACGCCTCAGCGTGCGCCTCGCGACTCCAGACCTCCGGTGTCGCGTCCGTCGTCGTCAGTCGCTCGGCCTCGTCGCGGATCTCGGCTGCGACGGCGTCGTCGCCGCCCTCGGCTGCCGCGTCTTGGACCGCGTCGAGGAAGTCCTCGTTAGTGAGCCACGTGTCCGGATCGTTGCGGTCGACGGGAGCGTCGTTGAACGCGCGAAACGCCGTCGCGAGCGATGCCCGTCCGTCGGTCGCCATCCGAATGCGGCGATCCAACTCCCCGGCGACGAGTGCCCCTTTCACGTAGTCGGCGTCGGCAGCCCACGTGTCGGGGGCTGCGAGAACGGAGTCGGCGTACGGATCCCGTTCGCCGGCCGAGAGGGCTCGCTCGAACGCTTCGAACTCGATGTCGCCGCGTTCGAGCGCGAACAACGCGGCGTAGTACGTCGCGGTCGCCTCAGTGAACCAGCGAGCGCTCTCTTGGGTACGGTACGACTGTCGGGTGTGAACGTACTCGTGCGTCCAGACATCGTCGACTGCGTCGACCGGTTCGGCGTCACGAACCCAGAGGTCGGCGTCACCGATCTGGAGCCCGCGAACCGCCCACGAGACCGATCCGGTCGGGGTGGCGACAGCCAACACCGTGTCGTCGCGCGCACCGACTTGGAGCGCGCTCGACGCGTTCTCGAACGCCCGGAACACCGCCGATGGCGGCGGTTCCAACTCGGCGGCATCGGGGACGATCAGTCTGAACCGCTGGGTCGCACCTTCGTGAACGTGTTCCTCGTAGGGGCCGAGGTACACAATGGCTTGTGAGGCGACCCCTTCGCCGTCGACGGCGTTCTCGCGTTCGAGAGAACTGACGCCACCGGTGTGCCGCCAGTTGGCCGACACCCGAGGCGGACGAACGATGGCCCAGTCGCCGGCGTCGACGAATCGGTACCTCCCGTCCCCGGCGAGGGGGCCCTCAGGCTCCTCCGTCAGATTACCCTCCATGGCGTAGGTGAGCGACGGACGGGTCGTCTCGCCGTCCCAGACCCACTCCTCCTCGCCGTCATCGGTCGCTTCTCGGTCGAATCCGTCTGCCGCTATCGACCCATCAGTCGCGCTCAGTACGGTAAGACGAAACTCGGTGACCGGGTCCGGAAGCCGGACTTCGGTCGTGACATCGACCGTTCCGGGCTCGTCGTTCATGGACAGTTCGTGGCGAACTCCAATCGTGTCCTCACCGATGTCGGCCGGTGCGGTCGACTCCGGATCGATCGCGTGGCTCCCGTCGAGAACGGCCGCCTCGGAGACCGTCTCGTCCGCAGACGAAGTCGCCTCGTCTCCGACTCCGACGCTGCCGACCGCACCGGCGGCGATTCCAACGCCGACAACCAATAGGACGGCAACCGTGACTGTCACCGTTAGATCTGCGACCCGGCCCTCCGGTCGATTCATATGTTACCGGGGAGGGTTCTGTGGCATTACCTCTGTTCATAAGATCGGTGAAACAAGCTGTGACCGGGCGGGACTCGCGCCGATCATAAATGTGAGAGTGGGTGTGGATATCGCTCAATCTTGCTCAGAACCGCAGCCGTGTGGGTGGTCAGATCGCGTGGACCCGAACCGTCCAGAAATCTCGAAACGCGTCGTGAAGGGCTTCCTCGGGGCGGCCAGTGGCGTCGGTGACGTCGGTGTAGTCGGCGTGTTCACGAACCTCGCCGAGAACGCTCCGCTCGCCGACAACTATCGTTCGCTCCACGTCCTCGACATCGTCGAGGGCGGACCGGGCACGCTTCAGGTGGTCGTCTATCTGCCCTTCGCGTCGACGCTCAAAGCGTCCCTGCGAGAACCCCCCCTTCGAGTGGGCGTCCTTGACGTCGGAGTCGAACCCCTCGAACGAGACGCGCTCGTCGCCCTCGTAGACCCCGAGCGCAAACGTGTCCGAGCGGACGAGTGCGAACGCGAACCGGCCCGTGGGGCGGAACCAAGCGGGGTCGAGCCGGGGAGTGTCCGACCACTCGTCGAACGGCTCCGGCGGTATCGGCGCGGACAGCGCGACGCTTACCGCTCCCGTGTCATCGGCGACCACGACCGCGGGTGCGGCCCGGCGGACGAGCAGGGACCGATCGCCGAACCAGTCGGTGACACTTCCCGGAACCGCGTCGTCGGGGACGAACGCGGTGAGCACGCCTTCCGGGTCATCGCTGCGGATCCCGCGGAGGCGACCAATGAGGTCGGTGAGCCGGTCCCCGCTGGCGTCGCTCACACGACGGAACTCCACGGTTTCCTCGTTGCGTTCGGCTCGCTCGACGCGATCCTCAAGCGATTCGATCCGGTCTTCGAGTTGGTTGACACGCTCCTCGGCGCGCTGTCGGTCGGCGACGGCTTCCGAGCGACGCTCCTCCTCGGCCTCGGCGCGCCGCTGTAGGTGTCGCTTCTCCTCTTCGAGCGTCTCGATCCGCTCTTTCAGCTCGGCGCGGCCGAGCAGCCTGTCGATCATACCGGGAGATTGGCTTCGGGATATAAAAAAGGCCCATCGCCAGTGGGAGCGGTCGTTCTAGAGTGGCTCCGAGTCTCTCCCGGGGTGGCTCCAACTCTCCCAGGGTGGCTTCGGACCCACCTCAATTCACCGACTTAGGCGTTCACCGACGGCTCCCAGCCTTCCCAGCGGAGGAGATTCTCTGCCCGGTCCGCGTCCGCGAGCAGGACGTTTCGAGTGTCTGGAAGGCTCTCGTCGGCGATCGCCTGCGGGACGGCGAGCGTCCCGCTCGGGACCGCCTCGTCGCCGTCGACGGGGATGTGTCCCCCGCCGACCTTCATTACGAGAGGGGCATCGAGCCGTTCGAGGCCCGTTCCCGCCGCGTACAGTTGCTCGTTGACATGCTCGTGGTCGGCCTGCTGAATGACAGCGCGCTCGCCGTCGTGGGGCTCGACGTACAGTTCCCCCAAGTAGTATCCGCTGGAAAAGCGTTCAAACATTCTGTGCGTGTTATCGTCTACCATGATGGTATATAAGCGTTTCTCGGCGATGTTCGACCGTGATACTCGGGGCGCTCCGTATCGATAGATCGGATACCGATACGTGAGGTGGTTGCCGAGAGCGCACGGACCTACAACCGGTCGCTACGTGTCGTCCGACCGTCGGGCGACTTCGTGGCGACCGAACCCGTATCGGAGCCGGTTCGCAAGTCGCCGTGAGAATCGTCCCTCGTTGCGGGAGTCGAACCGTTCAGCGAGTGCGCCGTATATAAGTGGAACCGGCACTTCCTGTTCGAGCGCCTCCTGTATCGTCCACGTCCCCGTTGACCCGCCGGCAACGTGGTCCGCGACATCGCCGAGGTCGGAGCCTTCCTCCGCGAACGCCTCCTCACAGAGTTCGAGCAGCCACGAGCGGATCACCGCGCCGTTGTTCCACGTCCGCGCAACGGTCTCCATGTCGAGGTCGTACCGCCCGTCGTGGAGCAGTTCGAACCCCTCACCGTACGCCTGCATCAGCGCGTACTCGACGCCGTTGTGTACCATCTTCACGTAGTGGCCCGCACCCGACTCCCCCATCCGGTCGTGGCCGTCCGGTCCGGTCGCGACCGCATCGAAGACGGGTGTCATCGTCTCGTACGCGGGCTTGGGACCGCCGATCATCAGCGAGAACCCTTCCGTCGCGCTGGCGGGACCACCGGAGGTTCCACAGTCGAGGTAGGCGGCGTCTGTCGCCTCGGCGCGTCGGACCGAGGCCTCGAAACGTGAGTTGCCGCCGTCGATGACGATGTCCTCGCCTGAGAGGTGTGGTTCAAGATCATCGAGAGTGGCGTCAACCGCGTCGCCCGCGGGCACCATGAGCCAGATCCGTTTTCCGTCTTCCGTGCCTGCCGCCAGCCGATCACACAGATCCGCGAGAGAGTCGGCCGGCTCTGCCCCGTTCTCCGCGGCCTCGGCGGTCGCCTCCGCCGAGAGGTCGAACGCGACCACGTCGTGGCCCGCGTCTAGTGACCGGTTCGCGACGATCTGCCCCATCCGCCCGAGTCCGATGACGCCCAGTTGCATGGTCGGGAGGTCGTGAGCGCTCGTCGTAGTGGTTCCGATTCTGTCGGCAACGCGGGTTGCTATCCCCAGACGAATGGAAGCCACCAGACGACGCTACTGACGATAACGGCGGTGCCAGTGACGCTGACAGCCGCTCCAACCTTCGCCATTTCGGGGATGGTGAGGTATCCGGAGCCAAATACGATAGCGTTCGGCGCGGTCGCCACCGGAAGCACAAAGGCGAACGACGCTGCGAGCGCGACCGGCGTGAGGCCGAACCCGTCGCCGGCGAACCACAGGACCGCGAACGCGAGAGGACCGAGCGGCCGTCCGACATCACTTCGGGCAGGGAGACGTATACGGCGTCGTCTCCCGTGGCCGTGTTAAACGGATCGTCAGGGGACACTGATCACGCCGACCTCTCGTACCGTCACACCGATCCGTCGTTCGCAGTCGCCGCTCGCTCTCCGAGGTGTGCCCGCAACGAATCCACGTCCTTGTTGCCCGCGCCGGTGTTCAGGAGGACGACGGTGTCGTCGGGGCCGAACTCGCCGGACTCGGCGAGCGCGAACGCGCCGGAGACCGCGGCCGCACACGTTGCGCCGATCTCCAACCCCTCCGTCCGGGCCACCTCGATGGCGGCGTCGAGGATCGCGTGGTCGGTCGTCGCAACCGCACCTCCGTCCGACTCGCGAATCGCCTCCAGAATGAGGTGACTTGCGCCCGGATCCGGGATCGCAATCCCGTTACAGGCGGTGTCGATCGCGTCATTTGTGACCGGCTCGTGGCGGTCCGCCCCCGACTCGTACGCCTCGACGACCGGCGCACAGCCCGCCGCCTGTGCGGCGTACATCGGGACGAGTTCGTCACTCCATCCCAACTCACGGGCCTCGCGGGCGGCCTTGTGCATCCCGACGAGCCCCACGCCGCCGCCGGTCGGGTAGACGACTGCGTCCGGTGCCTCCCAGTCGAGCGACTCCAGCAGTTCGAGCGCCATCGTCTTCTTGCCCTCGTGACGATACGGCGTCACGAACGTCTTCGTAGAGTACCAGTCGGGATTCTCCTCCATCGCCGCGGCGTAGGCGGCTCCGGCGTCACCGATCTGCGAGCTCCCGTCCATCGGATCCGTCACCGTCAGCTCCGCGCCGTGTACCTCCGTCATCGCCTTTTGTGTGAACCCCGCTCGCGACGGGAGGTACACGTGGGCATCGAGCTCCGCGCGGGCTGCGTAGGCCGCGGCCGCCTGTCCCGCGTTGCCAGCGCTATTCAGCGCCACGTCGCTTGCGCCGTGTTCGCCTGCGGCCGTCGTCGCGAGCGACTGGCCGCGATCCTTAAAGGTCCCCGTCGGGTTCGCGCCCTCGTCTTTCAGGAGGACTCGTCCAACACCCATCGCGTCCGCGAGCGACGGACACTCGACGAGGGGAGTCGCCCCCTCCCCGATCGACACCGCGGCCGACCGCGGGAACGGGAGCAGTTCAGCGTATCGCCACATCGAATCGCCCTCTCGACGGTCAAGGTCGGCTGGCGTCAGGTCGATCCGGTCGTAGTCGTAGGTCGGATCGAGAATCCCGTCACAGTCGGGACAGCGGTGCGTCGTCGTCTCGGCGTCGAAGGTCGTCTCGCAGTCGACACACGAGAGGCCCTCGAAGGCGCTCGTCGTCTCCATGCCCGCCGATTGCGCTCCCCGGGTTTTGGTCCATCGATCGCGGCGGTCCGTGCGCGTCTTGAACATCGCCGCACGGATCACTTCTCAGCTTTTGGGATCGCACCGGCCGCCCGCAACGCCGCGAGGTCGCCGTCGGCGTAGCCGTACTCGCGGAGAATCCGTTCCGTGTGTTCGCCGAGCGACGGCGGATGTCGGCGGACTGTCGTCGGCGTCCGCGAGAACTTCATCGGCGACCCGGGAAGGTCCATCTCGCCGGCAGTCGGGTGGTCGACGGTCACGCGCATGTCTCGCGCCTCGATCTGTGGGTCGGCGAACAGCGCGGCCATGTCACGGACGCCGCTCGCGGGCACGTCGTGGTCGGTCAGTGTATCGACGGCCTCCGCGGTCGACAAGTCGGCGAACTCGGGCTCCAACTCGGCGGCAAGCGCCTCGCGGTTGCGCACCCGCTTCTCGTTCGTCTCGAACCGCTCGTCTGCGGCCAGATCCGGACGGTTGAGCGCCGCACAGAGCCGCGGCCAGAACGCATCCGCCGAGCAGGCGACCACGACGTAGTCGTCCCGAGTCTCGAACGCGCGATACGGAACGATGTTTGGGTGTTTGCTCCCCATTCGTCTCGGAGGCTCGCCGCTCGCGAAGTAGTTCGTTGCCATGTAGCTCATCCACGCCGCCTGCCCGTCGAGGAGGCTCACGTCGATCTTCTGACCGGACCCGTCACCGAGTTCGCGTTCGAGCAGCGCCGCGAGTATCGCCTGTGTCGCGTACATTCCCGCCCCGATGTCCGCGAGCGCAACGCCGACCCGGACGGGCGGCCCGTCTTCGACGCCAGTGATCGACATCAGGCCGCCTTTCGCCTGCATCACGATGTCGTACGCGGGTTCGTCACGGTCAGGTCCCCACTCCCCGTAGCCTGAGATCCCACAGTAGATGAGCCCCGGATTCTCCTCGGCGAGGTCTGGGTAGTCGAGCCCCCACTCCGCGGTTTTGCCGACACGAAAGTTCTCGACGAGCACGTCGGCCTCCCGGGCCAGATCGCGGAACACTGCGCGTCCCTCCTCGCAAGCGAGGTTCAACTCGATCGAGCGTTTGTTCCGATTGACGCTGGCGTAGTAGGCGCTCTCGGCGCTGTCGCCGTCGCCGAACGACGGGGGTACCCAGGTTCGGGTCTGGTCGCCCGATCCGGGTCGCTCGACTTTGATCACGTCCGCTCCAAGGTCGCCTAATTGTAGTGTACAGAACGGGCCGACGAGCACGCGGGAGGCGTCGAGCACCGTCACGCCGTCAAGTGGTCCCGTCTCTCCCGACGGATTGCGCGCCTCACCGACCATGGGTATCACGCATACGTCGACCACCGAGCGCGACCGGTTAAAACCGTTCCCGGCGATCCCTGACTGGGTCGTCGGTTCGGCTGCTGCGATCCGATCCCCTGCCGCGTCGCCAACGATTAAGCCATCGGAACCGCCACATCGAGACATGGACCTCGATATCGACGGCAACGTCGCACTGACGACGGCCTCAAGTGCTGGACTCGGAAACGCGGCTGCGACCGCGCTCGTCCGCGAGGGCGTAAACGTAGTCGTAAACGGGCGGGATCCCGACCGGCTCGAAGCCGCC
>LFFM01000995.1_pt1 | contig 20189 bp, 14 predicted proteins | sample 643131 | NCBI WGS metagenome assembly LFFM01 (sample SAMN03777445, study PRJNA286221) | soda lake metagenome | biome: soda lake; feature: Kulunda steppe; material: water; isolation source: sample Tc-Br brine of Tanatar trona crystallizer | place: Russia: Kulunda steppe | collected 2011-07
GCTCCTCGAGATCGACGGCCCATCCTCGTTGACAGCACTTCGAAGCCGGGACTAGGTTGAGCACCGATCCGATTCGACTCCACCGCTGGCCAGACGGCGACCGCTCACCTCGCCAGCACTGCCATCGCCGACGACGCCTCCAGAGGACATCCATGAGTAGTGACATCAGACTATTTGAGGTCGGCCCGCGCGACGGTCTCCAAAACGAGGAGTCCATCGTCGATCCCGCCGACCGCGCCACCATGGTCGAAAAACTGGTCGACGCCGGCGTGTGCGACATCGAAATCGGCTCCTTTGTCCACCCCCGCTGGATTCCGCAGATGGCGGGAACCGACGATGTCGCGCGCGCCATCGAGCGCCGCGACGACGTCCGTTACTGGGCACTGGTGCCCAACGTCAAAGGTCTTCGACGAGCTATCGACAGCGGCATCGAACACGTCGCCGTCTTTATGTCAGCCACCGAGGCCCACAACCAAAAAAACCTCAATCGCTCTGTCGTCGAAAGCCTCGAAGCCTTAGAGGAGACCACGCGCATTGCCGACGGCGAAGACATGGTCATTCGGGCCTACATCTCGACGGCCTTTGGCTGTCCCCTGGAAGGCGATGTCGACTTCGACCGGGTCCTCGAGATCGGTGAGCGGCTTCTGGAAATGGGCGCCGAACACCTGTCGTTGGGCGATACCATCGGCGTCGGAAGCCCCCCCCAGATCCGCAGTGGCTGTCGCCGGGCCCTCGACGCCTTTGGCTCCGATCGGGTCGCACTTCACCTCCACGACACCCAGGGATTGGCTTTGGCCAATGCCCTGGTCGCCTACCAGACAGGCGTCCGGATCTTCGACGGGGCCATCGGTGGCATGGGCGGATGCCCCTACGCACCCGGCGCCTCCGGCAATGTCGCCAGTGAAGACCTGATCAATCTATTTCACCAACTCGACGCCGACACCTCCATCGATCTCGACTCGCTGTGTGCGGTCAGTCAGTGGCTCGAGGAATTTCTCGATTTTTCGATCGACGGGCGTTTCTACGCCTGGTGGCGGGCCCACAAAACCGGCGATAAGTAGAAGGCCCCTCCACCGTTCCGGACGGCCAGACCGCGCTGCCCCGGCGGCCATACGCCACAATAAGGCACCAACGCCATGCGTTTTCACGACTACCGCCAAGCCTACCGCGAGCCCCTCCGAGACGCCATCCGCAAGGTGATCGACGATGCCGACATGGCGGACTCGACGCTGGCTTCGATGCTCGCCTACCAGATGGAGACCGGCGGCAAGCGCCTTCGCGCCGTGCTGCCATTGATGGTCGCCGACGCCCTTCAAACTCCGCCCGACAAACTGGTCGCCTTCGGTGCCGCCTGTGAATTGATCCACAACGCCACCCTCATCCACGACGATCTCCAGGACGGCGATCGACTTCGGCGCGGCCAACCGGCGGTCTGGTCGAAATTCGGCGACGAACAGGCCATCAACCTCGGCGATGCCATCCTGATGCTCGCGCCCCTGTGTCTGGAGTCGGTTGACGTCGACGACCAATTGCGCTGGGACGTCGCCTCCCGAATGTGTCGCAGGGTCCTTCAGGTCATCGACGGCCAGCAACGGGAGTTCGAACTCGATTTTGATAGCGCCACCTTCGACGACTACCGACGGATGGTCACCGGAAAGACCAGCGGCCTCTTTGCGCTGCCCATCGTCGAGGCCGCCCGCCTCTGCGGCGCCGGCCCCGAACTGTGCCGCGGTCTGGACGCCGTTGCGCGACCACTGGGAGTCTTATTTCAAATCCAGGACGACATCCTCGATCTGTACGGCGACAAAGGCCGCGACGCCCGCGGCGGTGACATCCGCGAGGGCAAAATTTCTGCTCTCGTCGTCGCCTACCTGTCGCGGGCCGACGACCACGATATCACTCGGCTGCGCCACATTCTCTCCGCCCCCCGAGATGATACCACCGACGACGACGTCCAGTGGGCCACCCTTCAATTTCACCGATCCGGTGCCCTGGAAATCACCATTGACCGACTGGAAACGCTGCGCGCTCGGGCGCTCTCCGCCGATCTACTGAACCATCACCGCCGGCTTCGGGCCTTGATCGAAGAGCTCTGCGACGTACTACTGGAACCGATCGACGACCTCCGATAACAGGCGCCCTCATCTCTTCTCGCATCTGCGGTAACGCCCATGAGCAGTGACGACGAACAAAATGGATGTCCCGTAGCTCACCCCTCCAAAGGTGGCGACGACCAACTGACCTACGACTCCTATCTTAAGGTCCCCGATCTGCTGTCGCTTCAGCAGTACGAATCGGATCCGCCGGCCCACGATGAATTGCTCTTTATCACCATCCATCAGGCCTACGAATTGTGGTTCAAACAGATCTTATTTGAACTCGATAGCGTCGCCGACGCGATGCGCGACGACAATATCTACGAGGCCTCCCGCCTGCTCCAGCGCGTCCTCCAGATCGAGGAACTTCTGGTCGACCAGATCCACATTCTGGAGACCATGACCCCCCGCGACTTTCTACGCTTTCGATCGGCGCTCAACCCCGCCAGCGGATTCCAGTCCATCCAGTTTCGAGAAGTCGAATTTCTATCCGGAGTTCGCGACACCTCGGTGCTCGAACACATCGAACAGAACGAAGACGAAGCCCGGCGACTGCAACAACGACTCGATGAACCGTCACTGCGAACCGGATTCTACGAACTTCTGACCCGACAGGGCTTCGACGTCGAAATCCCTCCCGAGAGCGCTGCCATCTCCGACGAGATGCAGCAACACAATCTCGATGCCCTCTGGGAGCTGTACCGCTATCCGGAGGAGAATTTTCATCTCTACAAACTCGCCGAGTCACTCGTCGAACACGACCAGAATATTTTGTTGTGGCGCTTCCACCACGTCCGCGTCGTGGAGCGATTGATCGGCACCAAGACCGGCACCGGTGGGTCGGCCGGCGTCGAATACCTCCAGTCGACGCTCAACAAACGCGCCTATCCCATCTTATGGGAAGTCCGCGGAACCCTCTCTGACGAAGATATCTACGGCGGCCCCTCCACCTGACCGCCCGATCACACCGGGGGCACCGCCTCCTTATCTCACGTTCCCACCGATCTCCACCGGCCCATCGCCGCCATATTGCGCCGACTCGACACCTCCTCCCCCCCGGTGTTGAAATGCGTCACAAGACTCAGTACGATCCTCCGCACAGGTGAAATGAATGTCCATCGCCCAGGTCGTCGTGACCGGTACCGATGAATCGAAGCTACACACGGGGCGTGGTGTATCGAGTGACTCTCGGTGCCCACAACTATTGGGCGTCTCAGACGCCACTCTTGAATCGGCGTCCGAGCGTGATCGCGCGCAGCACTGCAGCGACAGCCCCCGGCACACAACCGGGCTAGAATCGGCGTGATTTCCGTGTGCCCAACCCCGTTTTTCGCTACTCAACGTGTCGAGCTAACCAAAAGGATTCCTATGCAATCAAAAACACGCTGGTCTGCTCTGCTCATTATTCTTTTGCTGGGGCTCAGTATCGCGGCCTGTAACGTCACCGACGAGCAGGATACCGAAGTCAACGAAAACGACCCGCAGCAAAACCAACAAAATGCAGATAACGACAATCAAGACAACCAGGACAACCAGAACCAAAATCAGAACGACCAGAACCAAAATGACGGCGAGGAGGACCTCCAACATGCCGAGGTCCATCAATGGTGTGCTGCCGCCGGCGAAGCATCCGATGGCTCGGTGACGACGTTCAACTGCGCCGGTCCCCACGATGTCTCCGGCTTTGAAGCCACCAACGGCGAAACCACCTGGCAACCCGGGGCCTTTCGCGTGGCCGCTGAATAACGCCCCCCACACGTTTTGATTGTCGATCAACGTCTCATCAGATACCCAGGAAAACACCATGAATTTGAATACAACCGCACTCAAATCGACCTGCTTTATGACGGTCGCCGCCATGGCGATGCTACTCGCCGGCCCCGTCTTCGCCGATGTCCCGGTCAGTATCACCCAGCAGGGCAAATTACTCGACAGCGACGGTGAGCCGCGCACCGGGCAAACTGATCTGCTATTTGAGATTCACGATTCGGCGACCGACGACAGCGTCCTCTGGAGCGACGAGGTCAACGTCGACCTCGCTGACAACGGCGTCTACAACGCCACTCTCGGCGGCGAGAATAACCCCATCGATGCCGATCTATTGCGCGAGGGCAATGCCTATTTGGCGTTGACCGTCGATGGCAGCGAACTCGATCCGCGGCTGGAGATGAACTCCGTGCCCTTTGCCTCAATCGCCGAGTCCGCCCATTTCGCGGAAGTCGCCGAACTCGCCGAATCCGTCGCCGATGCCAGTATCACCGCTGACTCCCTGGCTTCTGGCGCCGTCACCTCCGATGCCGTCGACTCCATCGGTTGGGAACAGATCAGCGACGTCCCCGACGAAGTCACCGAGACTTCCGACACACTCGCCGATCTGAGTTGCGGCAGCGACGACATCGCCATCTATCAGGGAAGCGGCAACTGGGAATGCACGGCCATTCCCCACTACGACGGCAGTGACTTCGCGCTCTCCGACCAGGCCTGCTCCGGTGACGAAGTCGCCGCCGGCATCGACTCCAGCGGTTCCATCAACTGTGTCGACCAGCAAGACACGACCTACTCCGCCGGCACCGGAATGGAGTTGTCCGGCGATGAATTCGCTGTCGACACCGGGTATCTCGACGATAATTACTACACGGAGGGAGACGGGTTTGACATGGGTATCAATAACATCTCATTTGGACAGGCCTGCGGAGGTATACTTCCGGGCTGTCTTTATGGCGGTCTCGACATCCAGGACGCCCAACTGCGAGGCGTCTCCGATACGGAAGCCATCTACCTCAACAGCACCGAAAACGACGAGGGTCCGGCGCTGGGAATTGGCGTCACTAACCCGGCCCGTGAACTCCACATCAAGCAAGAGCGTGCGTCACACGAAGCGATTGCCATTGAGTCGACAGGCGAGACCGATGGGTTCGGCATTGGTGTTTTGGACTCCACTGGGAGTCTCCACTTTCGGTCTTCCACAGATACGACCTCCGGCGATTTTTCCGGCACCTCCTGGATCACCACCGACGGAGAGTATAACCAGAGCTCGGACCGGCGGCTAAAGCAGGACATCGAGAACCTCGACGGCATTCTCGGTGACATCATGCAACTTCGACCCACGGAGTACCGCTTCAACGATGCCGACGAAGACTCCGATCCCACGGTCGGATTCATCGCTCAGGAAGTCGAAGAGGTCTTCCCCCATCTCGTCGGCTATGAAGACGGTCAGTACGCACTCTCCTACGGCAACTTCGCGGTGCTGGCCATTCAGGCCATCCAGGAACAACAGGAGCTCATCGATGAGCGCGACGCCGAAGTCGATGAGCTTCGGAGTGAAGTCGATGAATTGGAGAGTCGACTCCAAGAAATCGAGCGCCAGCTCTAAGAAGCGGTCATAATGAGGTTATCGTCTCTGCCGCGAACCCATACATCCGCTCAATGGATGGCGGCCGCGGTGGAGACGAGCCTGGAATGAACCGGCTTCGCCGCCGGTTTTATAAACACCTCGGCGACGAGGTCGGATCTGAACCACTCCTTTTCCCTTCGCCGGGAAGTGAGCGGCCCGAGATCCGAGCATGACTCCTCCTTTCGGCCACAGCGCCCTGTTCGAGACGCATTGCGACAGGGCGCTGTGGTTTTTCTTGTATGTCGACTATTCGCGATCGTCTTGGTCATCGACCACCGCCCGATATGCCTCCTCAAAGGCCTGGCGAATCTGGGACTGACCGGCGATCTCCTCGCCACAGGCCGCTGACAGCGCCTCCCAGTCCGGCTCGTCGACCGACACCGACACGCCCTCCTGCTCATCGAGTCCGGCCGCCAGTTGGCGCAGATCGCGCCTGGCACAGGCCTCGCCGAGTGCCTCCACATCCTCCGGATGCGGAAGCCACCCGTAGGTCGCCACGTCCTGGGAACTTCGCTCCTTTTGCATCTCCGAAATAATCGCTTCTGGCGTCATCAGTTCACTCCTCGTGGGCCGAATTCTGTGGAACGTCACCGACGCCCGGTATCCCGGGGCAATTGAAACAGTCGATCGACGTGTTTACTCTTCGTCGACGGCTCATTTTGGAAGTATCGAATTCATCACTTGTTGTATACCGGAGGAATCATGACAGATGTCATCATCGTAGGAGACGGTCCAGGAGGACTCGGCGCCGCATTGCTGCTCGCTAAAAACGACGCCGATGTCGACGTCTTTGGCACCGACGATACGCCGATGCACAAAGCCATGCTCTACAACTATCTGGGCATCCCGGAGATGACGGGTACCAAATTTCAGGAGACCGCCCGTCAACAGGTAGAGGATTTCGGCGCACGATTGCGAGAGGCCAAAATCGACACCGTCGAACACAAGGGCGACAGCTTCCGGGTCGAAACCGATGACGGCGACACCGCCGAGGCTCCCTACCTCGTCCTGGCGACGACCAACAAAGCCCACCAACAACAGTTGGGCATTGACCGACGAGACGGTGTCGCCGATGTCGACCGCAACGGGCGCACCAGTATCGACAACTGCTACGCCATCGGATGGGCGTCGAGAAAAGACAAAATCCAGGCCATTATCTCCGCCGGCGACGGCGCCGCAGCGGCCATCGACATCCTCTCCGACCAGAAGGGCGAGGCCTTCCACGACTTCGACGTCGTCGAATAATTCGCCGTGCATCCTGTCCCCGTCGGGCCAGGGCCACCGACGGGGCTATTCGCCCCCGATTCAGCGGTCCCGTCCAACCATCCCGACGACCGAGCACCCCGACTTTTTGCGCTTTCATTTCGGCGTATAGATTTCAGTTGCCCGCGCGCCACAGCGCCGAGTCTGATTCGAGGTCATCATCCCCCCTCGAAACCTCACCACTCTTTTCGTCGGGAGTCTGCGATGGACAATCCAATCCACACTCTTCGTAGCTTCATCTCCGATAAGGCCGGGCGCATGCGCACCGCCGCAAAAGAGACCATCGACGGACTCCTAGAACCCGACAAACAAAATCCTCAGAGCACTTCCGGTGACTCTGCCCCCCCACCAACCGACTCCCACCAAGCTCTGCACAGCGCCACCCGGGACGCCGACCGCGACGCAAGTGTCGCCTTCGGCGGCCATCATCGACACTCTGAACAATCCGCCTCGGAAGCCGACCCCGACCACGGCTCACCGGCAGAGGAGCAAACGTCGCCCTCAAAACCTGTGTCAACGTCGGATGATGAACTCACTGACAGCGCCCCCCAGGGCGAAGACCCCGGCGACGCCATCGGCGTGTTATTTAACGGTGAATCGAACTCGGTGCGCCGTCTACGCCCTGTTTCCGACCACCCCACCGACAACGACCGTCATCGCCAGACCCGCCATCTCTTCGTGACCACCGGCGAGTCGACCGGTCAGCAATCCGGCGACAACTCGCGCGCCGATGTCACACTCGACGTCTCCAAACTGGACGTCGGCAAGTTGGAATTGGACGTCGAAGACCTCAAGGCCCAGGTCGCCTTGCAGGCCAGCATTGCCGAACTGGTCGACGTCAATGTCGGTGCCGACGTCGAACTCGGCGAAGTCGAACTCGACATCCAGGGCGTCACCGCAGAAGCGCTCCTGGAAGTTCATCTCGACGAAATCCGCCAGCTCCTGGGCCGGGCCCTCAAGACGCTGGAACAGCGCCCGGAACTCATCACCCAGGCGCTCAATACAGCTGAGCATGCCGCCGGTGAAATCGACGACACCGCTGAAGCTGCAACGTGCAACGTCGACGACGCAGCCGAATCGCTAACCGATGATATCGGCGACACCACCGGCGAGACCGCTCGACAGGTCTCTGAACCTTCGATCCAGGCCGAAAGCCGAGCTGAATTCAGTGATGACGACTCCCGAAATCAATGAGCAGCCCAATATTACGTGGTCGCCACACCCCGGGGTACTTCTTCGTTTCAACCCTCTGCGCCCACACCAAGGCCCCGATATGCCTTGTGCTATCGGGGAATACGCCTTGTCAGCGAAAGGCCCCGATATGCCTTGTGCTATCGGGGAATACGCCTTGTCAGCTACACTGGCCTCCCCATTTATCCCGGAGGCGAGCTTGCGACGTCGAGGGCGCGCCGTTCGGCGTCGGCATTGTCCGACTCCAAACCCGGTTGCGGCGGGTCGAATCCAGCGAGCACCGTCTGTACCGCGTCATCGACGTCGCTCACCGGGGCTTCGGTATTGGCAAAAATCTGATCGAGCCTGTCGATGATGCGCAGAAGCCGGCCACCGACTTCGACGACGCGCTGGCGGGCGTCCTCGCTGGCTTCCAGTTGTTGCTGGAGGCGGCGCCGCCCCTCCTTGGCTTCGCCTTCATCGAGTTCCCCGTCGATAATTCGGCGCTCCAGTCGCTCCAGCCGCGTTGTTAACTCACCGGGCGGGGCATCGCTGAGCACGGCTTCGGCCTCCAGCAATTTCTCGACATCGTCGAGGGCCCGCGCTGCGATCTCGTCGACATCGTCGACCAACTGGCCGTGCAACTCATCGTCGGCCCACCGCCGACGCAGCACGGCGGCCCGCTCGACGAGTCGCTCGATCAGATCGCGAGATCGCTGCAGTTGAGCGCTCTGATAGGCGTCAAAAGCCCGCTGTTGCCAGGGGATAGCTCCGCCGTGGTCCCCGGCCTTTGCCTTCGCATCGATCACCGTCGACGGTTGCATCTGCCGACTCAATACCGAGCGCCCGATCGCGGTCATCAAAACCGCCATCGGAATCGCTACTAGAGAGCCCCAAAACAGGACCCCGAATGAACTGTAGCCGTCGACAACGAGCGCCGTCAGTGCCGAAAGGGTGGCCGCAAATAACACCAGCAACACCATCGGAACCAGCACCAGTAACACCGAAAGGTTGGCCAGCACACGTGGCACCATTTTCCGCGCCACAAACAACCGCGCCGATCCCAGAGCGCGCCGCGTTGTCGCCTCGATTCCCCGGCGCTTCAGGGATTGCCGCACAAGCTCGGCATCCTCCTCGAGCAGTGGCTCCGAGAACAGAACCGGGAAGGCCGCCAGCGACTCCGAAAAATGGTGGGGCATCCCGAGATTGGGGAATTCCTCGACCACAGCCTCGATGCTGTTGACATCATCGGCATCGAGTACGACGTCGCTGTCTTCCACATCTCCCTCGACGGCCGTCAGCACGACCTGACGCCCGCTCCACCGGGAGCCGGGGCGCAAATACCGAGTCCTCGCTCCGCACTCAAAGCACTGGTCGATGCCGGCGATGCGCCGGGCTCCACATCGATGGCAATGGGCGGCCTCGACGACGTCCTCTGTGGAGACGTCGGGTTGTCGCTGGCCCCGAAGCACTGCCAGCAGTTGCTCCGCCGAATCGGGTCGAGATTCGGGGTCTGACGCCGCGGCCCGGCTCAGTATTTCCGCCACCGGGCCCTCGAACACTTCACTCCAATCATCGGGAGCCATGTCGACAACACCACTCGACGAGAACGGAAATCGCCCGGTCACAGCCTCCAAAAGCGTAACGGCAACCCCGTAGATATCGGCCCGTTCATCGACCAGTCCCTTCTCCATGACTTCCGGAGCTGCATAACCGGGCGTTCCCAAAAGCGACTCCATGACCTCGCTCGACGACAACACCTCCATGCGCGCCAGCCCAAAATCGATAAGCGTGACCTCACCGTCGTCGACAATGATATTGGCCGGTTTGATATCGCCGTGAACCACCCCTCGCCGATGGGCCGCCGATAGTCCCTGAAGCAAGCCCTCTGCGATCTGATGTACTTCGGCCTCCGACAACGCCCCCTGCCATCGAATCAACGACGCCAGATCAATCCCGTGCACACACTCCATGACCAGCGCGTCGGCACCGTCGATCGTCAAATGTTCGTGCATCGACACCACTGACGGGTCATGGACGCGACGGACCGCCTCGAATTCCCGCTCAAACAGCGTCGATATCGATGGCACGTCACTCAGATCGGGATGGGCGATTTTCAGGGCCACCTCCTCTTCGCGATACCGATCGTAGACCTGTATCACAGAAGCCATACCGCCGCTTCCGAGGCGCCTAATGGGTTCGAATCGCTCCGGCAACTCGACATCCAGCTGCAGTTCATCGTCGGCAGCCGGCGTCGGCATCTCGAGGTCCGGCGTACCTTCCACCTCCAGAAATGCTCGGTGCACGGACTCCAGTTCATCGATCCGGGCCTCTGTGCTGCCCGATTCAAGCGCCGACAATTCGAGATCGACGTCATCCAGTGCCGCATCGGTGGCCGAATCACCGGATCGCCGTCCGTCGTGCGGCCCGGGACTTGCCTGCAGCGCCTCCAGAATAAAGGAGAGTCGCATTCGGGCCAGATCACACTCGGTCTCTGTCTTCTCATGGCCCTCGATGCGAGCTGCCAACTTGTCGCGCTCCCCGGAGTCGATCCCCGCCTCGCCATATCGCTGTCGGGCCTGAAGCGACTCCCATTGAATCTGAAGCCGCTCCCATTCTCCCTCCGGTGGTGCCGTGGAAAGAACCTCCAACTCCGACTTCGCTCTATGAAGGTGACGTCGATGCTCTGCTGCCGCTCGATCCGAACCGGCCTGTTGCCCTTGAAATAAAAGACTCTTCGCCAGATCGCGATCCGACTGCCGGGTCAACGCCTGAATGCGCTTTTTCCAGGCGTCGTGGGTTTGATAGGAGGTATCGGGCGATGGGAAATCGGCCACCGGCTTTTTGGCCTTGCTGGCCCTTTGCGACCACACTCCGGCCAGTGGAGCCACAAAGATCGAAAGTGTAAACAGCCCGGCGACCAGGGCGAATCCAATCTCTTCGCCGCCATCGCTCATGCCGACGACGCAGAACCCGGTAGCCGCGATCACCCCCAGTGTGAGCAGCGCATTGAACAGCGGACTCGACGCGCTGACACCGGCCTGCGACCAGAATGGCCGAATGCTCAACTCCGGTGTTGAGGACTGTCGATCCCGGTACACCACGGGGATGGCGTCCGTCGAAAACCGCTCCGGGTTGGACAACTCCGCGCCTTGACCGCCTGCATCCGACGAGGGCACCTCGCCGGTGCGCAAGAAGGTTCCGAGCCGCAAGGCCTGATTGCGGTTGAGGTCAGTGGCAATGCAAAAGGGGGATTTACTCATGCGTTGGCGCGTGCGCTCGTCGACATCGGCCCCCGCTCGTCGAAGTCGCCGCTCGATGGTCGCCCGGCGTTCGGCATCCAACTCGGAGTGAAATCGACGCTGAACGATATCTCGCCAGCCCAATATCCCGCGATATCGCGTCGGGTCCTCGCGGCGCATGCGCGGTACAAATAGGTCGATGCTGCCATTTCCGGCATCATCGATAAGCGGTGTGGCTCCGCACTCAAAGCAGTAGTCGTATCCCGCCACTCTGGGCTCGCCACACTGCCAGCAATCCGGTCCCTGTTGAAGCCCGACGCCCCGAATATTGTCGGCGTCACCGGTCAACAGGGCGCGCACAGCGCCCATCGACGCCGGGCGCTCATCTGGGTCGACTCGAAGCGAGTATTCGATGGCCCGGCCCACCGATGTCGAACCCAATTTGCCGAGTTGTGCCGCCACATCGAGTTGCTGATACTCTGTGAGCATCTGCATCGGACCGCTGGCTTCCACGGGCGGCCGACCGGTGACCAATTCAAAGAGCATGCTGCCCACCGCCCACACATCGGTGCGCCGATCGATGGTGCCCCGGCTGTCGTCCGCTCCCAACTGCTCTGGCGCCCGATAATGCGATACGCCAAAGGCGGCGCTATGCGTCGTCAGACTCACCATATCCAGAATGCGCGCGCTGCCAAATCCGGTGACACGTACGCCGGCCTGGCCGTCGTCATGCGGACTTACCCACAGGTTTTTCAGACTCAGATTGCGGTGCACGACGCCGCGCCGATGGGCGTGCTCTAGCCCCCGCAACACGGGCTCCATCAACAGCGCCAACTCCGTCCTATCGAACGGTCCCTGCCTGCCCAGTCGCTCGGCGGCCGTCTCGTCGCCCGGTTTGTCATACACCAGTGCCAGCGCCTTCTCTTCGATCAAATCCCGGGCCGCTACCAGCGCCGGATTGTCGAGGCGATGTGCAACGGTCATTTCCCGGCGAAAACGCCGGACCACCAGCGGTTCTTGACGCAGGTTGTCTTGCAGCACTCTGAGAAGACACTCCTGGAGCGACTCCTCATCGACGGCCTCCCAGAGCACACTCCCGCGCTGGCGCTCCAGTTGGCGCAGCAGGCGATATCGCCCGCCGATGACAGTATCCGTGGTATATATCGTCATAGTAGCGCCGATTATTGGCCTATTGGCTCCCCTTTGCAATACGCGCCAATGCTTCGACCACTGCCCGTCAGAGTTCCACGGGGTTCAATGGGGCGCGAATCCCTCAGGGGCCCTATCCACACCGGCCCCGGAGACAGAAACGCCGGTCCCAATCACTTCTCGACGAGCGCCCCGAAACGCAGGTACAGCGCCGGAATGACAATCATGTTGAGAATCGTCGACGTCACCAGCCCAGATAAGATGACCACTGCCATCGGCCCCTGGATCTCACCGCCCGGCTGGCCGGCCTGCATCGCCAGTGGCAACAGCCCCAGCCCACTGGCCAGTGCCGTCATCACAATTGGCGACACACGCTCCATCGCCCCCTGCTTGACGGCCTTCATGATATCATCGACGCCTTCCCGAAGGTGTAGATGGCGAATATGGGTGATCAACAACAGCCCGTTTCGCGTCGCAATACCAAAGAGCGTGATAAATCCGATGAGCGAGGCCACCGACAAAATCCCGTCGAGCGCAAATACGCCGACCACACCACCGATCAACGCCAGCGGCAGATTGAGCAGCACCAAAACTGCGTCGCGACTGGAATTGAGGCCCATAATCAAGGCCACAAAAATTCCGACCATTGCCAGCAATGTCACCAGTATCAGAATGGTCGACGCCTCTCGGGCTCGTTCGTACTGACCTCCAAAATTGGCGAAATAGCCCTCGGGCATATCGACGTCATCGGCGACTCCCTGGCGGGCGGCGTCCACCACCCCGACCAGATCACCGCCGGCCACATTAAACGACACCGTAATCTGGCGGCGCCCATCCTCTCGGCTTATCTCGTTGGGGCGCTGGTCGCGGCGCACATCAGCGACGGCTTCCAGTGGCACCTGTCGTCCGTCATCGGTGCTAAGGGTGGTGCGCCGTATCTGCTCGACACTCTGGCGCGCATCGTCGGCGTAGCGCACAAGCAGATCGTAGCCGCGCTGTTGTTCGATGAAGCGACCGGCGACTCGACCCACAAAGGCCGTCTCAATGGTGTCGGTCACCGTCGACACACGGAGTCCACGGCGCGCCACCGCGTCGTGATCGATATCGACCATCAAAAACGGGACATCCGTCTGCTGTTCGATATTCAAATCGACGACGCCCTCGACATCCGAAACCGCAGCCCCGGTCTCATCGGCGAGACGTCGCAATTCGTAGAGGTCATCGCCCACAATATTGATGGCCACACTGGAGCGTGCACCGGTGAGCATATGGTCGATACGGTGGCTTATGGGCTGGTCGATCCCGATATTGACGCCCGGGACCTCCGACAGGTCATCTCGAAGGGCTGCCAGAAATTCCTCGCGAGACCGCTCGCCCATCTCCAGCCCGACCTCGATTTCGCTGGCATGGACGCCCTGGGCGTGTTCATCCTGTTGGGCCCGCCCCGTACGGCGACCGGTGGTCGTGACCTCCGGATGTCGGTGCAAGATCTCCTCGACCCAACTCCCCATCTTGTGGGACGTCTCCAGCGACGTACCCGGTAGGCTGTTGACATGGACCGTCATCGACCCCTCATTGAATTCCGGCAAAAAGGACTGCCCCGCCGTCGCCAGCACTCCCCCGGCGACCAGCACCGCCACCACCGAGCCGATCATCAATGGTTTCCACTTCGGTAATGCCGCCTCCAACACTGGCTCGTAAGCCCCTTTAAGAAGGCGTGCCAGAGGGCCGTCGTCGTCCTCGGTAATCGACGGAGTCTCCGGCAATAGATAGCTGCACATCGCCGGTGTCACCGTCATTGCAATGGCCAGTGACGCCAGGACGGCGACCAGAAACGCAATTGCCAGCGGCTCCAACAGCCGTCCCTCCATACCCGTCAGAAACATCAGCGGAAGCAGCACCAACAATACCACCAGATTGGCGTAAAACAGCGGGGAAATCACCTCCCGGCAAGCCTCGAAGATCACCTCCCGCCGTTCTCGTTGGTGTTCCGCGGCGCAATCGGCGTTGAGCCGCAGTCGGCGCACCACATTTTCCACAACCACAATCGCATCATCGACCAGAACTCCCACGGCAATGGCCATCCCCCCCAGCGTCATGGTGTTGATCGTTCCCCCCGTCAGCCCGAGCACCACGGCGGCCGCCAGCAGTGAAAGTGGAATGACGGCCGCCGTAATCGAGGTCGCCCGCAGACTCGCCAGAAACGCGAAAATGATCAAAATTACCAACAACGAGCCATTGCGCAGCGCCTGGACCACATTGTCGACGGCGACCTCGATAAAGTCGGCCTGACGAAATAAATCGCGCTGCAACTGCATCGATTCCGGCAGCGAACGCTCGATATCGTCGAGCGCCGTCTCCAATTCAGCAGTCAACTCCAGCGTATTGGCATCCGGCTGTTTTTTGACGGCTACCAACACCGCGTCGTCGCCGTTGTAGGCCCCCTCTCCCCGTTGTAGAGCGGGGCCGATCTGGACATCGGCCACATCCGCCACCCGTATCGGACGGCCCTCATGGACCATCAATACCGTCGTTCCGATATCGCTCTCGTCATCAAACCTGCCGAGCCCATAGATGAGGTACTCCTGGTTATTCTCCTCGTAGAACCCGGCCGAGACATTGCGATTGGATTCACCGAGTCCGTCGACGACATCGTTGACCCCGATACCGAGCGCCGCAATTTCGTGCGGATCGACAATGACCTGATACTGCTTGACGCCGCCGCCGAGGGGGACGACCTGTGAGATACCGGGGATAGCGGCCAGGCGCCGCTGGATCTGCCAGTCCGCGAAATCGCGCACCTCCACCGGTGAGTCCTCCTTGGAGGTCACCGCAAAAAACATGATGTCGCCCATCTCCGACGACATCGGCGCAATGACCGGCCGGTCGACTTCCGGGGGCAACTCCGGAGCCGCCACCTGGAGGCGCTCCGATACGCTCTGGCGGGCCCGATAGACATCGGTATCCCAGTCAAATTCGACATCGATGACCGTATTGCCGATGCCCGTCGACGAGCGAATTCGGCGCACTCCACCGGCCCCGCTCAGACTGGCCTCGATGGGCTCTGCAATCTGGTTTTCGACCTCCTCGGGGGCCATACCATCGGCTTCGACGACGACAGTCACCGTCGGTGCCGCCAGATCGGGCAATACGTCGATGGGCATCTCGACGACCTGCCAGACCCCCCAGACCACAAACGCCGCTGCCGCCACGACGACGGCCAGCCGGTTTTTGATAGACCACTGTATGGCTGAATCGATCATCGAAGCTCCCGGAAATCGGTGTCAGTGCCAATGGCCATATCAGTGCGAATGGCCATGTCCGACCTCGCCTTCGGCTCTGGAGGCCAGATGTACGTAGTAGGCGCCCTGGCTGACGACCCGCTCGCCGATGTCGAGCCCATCGACGACTTCCACCCACTGGCGGTCGCGCTCGCCGAGTTGGACCATGCGACGCTCAAACCAATCGTCATCTCGCTGCACGAAGACGATATCCAGTCCCTGGTCGTCGAGCACCGCCGAACGCTCAATGGCGGCCACCTCCGCGGAGTCAGCGCCGTAGATGTGGGCATCGACAAATTCGCCGATATGCAGGCCATCGGGCTCCGGGATTTCGACGATCATTTCTGCAGTGCGCTGATTGGAATCAAGGACCGTCGAAATATCGACAAGGCGGCTATTGTGACCGAATTCGAAGTCTCGGATGTCGTCGCCGTCGGGTATCCAGATGCCCGCCGGGTTGTCGATGCGGCCCAGATCGTGTTCGTGAAGTTGAGCCACCAGCCACACGGCAGTGTCGTCGACGATTTCGGCCACCGTAGAGCCCGTCGACACAAATGCGTTGTCGACGACCGGACGCCGTCGCACCGTCCCCGATATCGGACTGCGGATCGCGATCTGTCTCGGAACCGACTCCGGCGTCGATGTATCGAATTGGCGATACTGTCGACGGGCGCGCTCCAGCTCTGTCTGTGCAACATCGAGATCGCTTTGCGCATCCTGGAGGCGGCGCTCGGGCACCGCTCCGTCGTCGACGAGTTGCTCAATGCGCTCCACTTCTCGTTGATACCGGTCGGCCTCGGTCTGTGCCGTCTCGAGTTGGCTGGCGAGCCGACTGACTTCGCCGGCCTCCAGGCGCGGCGAGATATGGGCGATGACATCACCGGCCTGAACCTCATCGCCGATCTCGACCATCGCCTCTCCGGGAGCCGACAGGTGGCCATCGAAGGGCGCCTCAATCGTCGTCTTCCCGTCGGCCATCGGTTCCACAGACGCATACACCGACAGCGACGCCGATAGTGATCTCCGTTCCACTTCCCCCGTCTCGAGGCCGACATTAGTCTGATACTCCTCGGGAAAATGAATCTCGCCGTCGTGATGGTCGTGATCGTCGTGATGGTCGTGATCGTCGTGATCGTCGTGATGGTCGTGGTCGTCGTGGTCGTCGTGATCGTCGTGATGGTCGTGATCGTCGTGATGGTCGTGGTCGTCGTGGTCGTCGTGGTCGTCGTGGTCGTCGTGGTCGTCGTGGTCGCCGTGATCGTCGTGATGATCGTGGTCGTCGTGGTGACCGTGCTCGTCGTGGTGATCATGGTCGTGACCATCGTGGTGTTCCCCCGACTCACAGCCCCCCAATGCGACGGCCAGGACGACGCCGTAACACAGCAGCAATTGCGGTATGCGGTACATGTCAGTCTCTTTCGCTAGAGGAAGTTCTCGATGTTGTGGCGTCCCCGATATGCTCCCGCAACTCCAGGGCACTGGTCCGACATTCCGCCGCCAATTCCAGTCGGCGCAACTCAGCATCCACCTGTCCCCGGTAGGCGTCGACGAGCTCCAGAATTGTCGCTTCACCGTTGCGATACGAGCTCGTCGCCGTATCGAGAATACGCTCCGCACGCTCCACACCATCGACGCCGTAGTCCTCGTACGCTCTCTGGAGGCGCCGTATCTCGCGGGCAATCCCGAGTACTTCAGCGACCCTTGTCTGTTCGGTGAATTCGCGCTGATGATTCATCTCGATGCGGTCTGCCGCCACCGATTGTCGCTCTCCCTGTCGGCGGTCCCACAGCGGAATCGACAATCCGATGCCGGCGACATATCCGTAGCTACGATCGCCACCGCCTGTTTCGGTCTGTAACCCTCCGCGTAGCGTCAGATCCGGGATCCACCATCGGGAGGCCGCTCTCTGGTCATAGCCCAGTGCTTCGAGTTCTCGCTCCATGGCCCGAATATCGGGCTGCTCTGCGACGAGGTCGCGCAGCCGGGAATCCGACGGTGGTTCGTCGGGAAGCAATTGCCCGGAAGCCCGAATTACCGCCTCCTGCGACTCATCACTGTCGGTGGCCAACCAGCCCGAAAGCAGGGAGCGATGACGTGCCAGCCGAGCTTCAGCCGCCGCCTCTTCCGATCTGAGGTCGGCGCGCTTGCGGCGAAGCCGCTCTAATTCGTAGCTGGAGCTTTCACCGGCATCCACGCGCCGCTCCATGAGTTGCTGGGTCGCTTCGAGTTCGTCGATGGCCCGGGCATAGATGTCGAGTCGCTGCTGCTCCTGGAGCACGTCAAAAAACGCCCGGCGTACTTCGGTGGCCATCTCGCGGCGCCGGGTATCGGTCTCGAACTCCACAGATTCAGCGCGAATACGAGCCGCCTCCCCCATCAAATTGAGCCGCCCCGAAAGGGGAAAGCGCTGCGATAGCGACCAGGTATTTTCGACCTCCTCGCCGGGCCCGGCGAAGATCTGTTCCCGTCCGTACTCGACCTCGGGGTTGGGCCATACATCGTCGCGCGCTTCTTCAGCACGGGCGCTGTCGACACGGGCCTGAAGGCGCTCTTCGACGGCCGGCGACTCCAGGGCCTGTTCGACGGCCTGTTGAACGGTCCACGTCTCGTATTCCGGAGACTCCGACGACGCCGCAACGGGCATCCAGGCCGTGCTCATCAACACCCCGATGACCAGAGCCCCCCAAAAACCAATCGGCCATCGGTTTTTGAGTCTATTACATCTATCATTCATGGCGTTTCCGGATATTATCATCGGCTTCGATGGACCGCTTCGCTCGGCAGGCTCTTAGCGCAATGTGGCGATGGCTTGCTCAAGCAGATGATGGAGTTGGTGACTGTTGGCGACGACAACCACCAGCAACGTGAGAATACAGACAACCCCCAGGCCTCGACCGACGTCTTCGGCCTCCTCATCGAGAAGATGCTCGACACGCCGCTCGACGGCTTTTCGGCTGAATCGATGAGTCACCGTCGGCGTCGACATCGCCGGAGTACTTCGCTTGAGTGCGAGTATCGCTTCAGCCACGGTCAATCGATCACCGATCTGACGGGCCGCCCTCCGATCACAGAGTTGTTCACTGGCCACCGACGCGGCATCCAAAAGAAGCGTTCGCGTCGCCGGAAAATGACAGCCTCCGGCGATATTCAATACCGCAAACACCATTCCTTCAAACCGACTACGATGCCCCCGCTCGTGCTCCAACACGGCATCGAATTGTTCCGGCGTTAATTTCTGCCGAAGTTGGTTCGATACCACAATCCGAGGCCTAAAAATGCCGGTGGTCATCGCGAAGGCCCGTTCGGAATCGACGACATAGCCGTCGATATCCTCATCGAATTCAGCGAGTTTCAACAGCTGCTTGGACCAGTCATGTGACTCTGCGACAGAACGCCCAACTCGGCCCCAGCGCACGGTCAATCCCACCATCACCATCAGCGCCCCCGCCGACCACCAACCGGACAGAGCCGGGGGGCCGGACTCCATAAAGTGCATCGCACAGCTATGAGGCTCAGCGCCCGAACAGTGACACTGGCCAAGCCAGATTCCCAGAGCGTCAAACACAGGGGGATAAAACGCAATAAAAACCAGGCTCATCGCCAATAAAAGCGGGGCAGCCAGCACCGCCGTCGACAACCAGAACCGGCCCGATACTGAGACCGAATCCAGTGCCTTCGATAGTGGCCGATGAAGCAGCGCGGCGACGATGGCGCCGGCAATGATCCCGACAACCCCGATCACGATTATCACTGTCAGCCAACCGATTACGACACCCAAGACCTACTCCTGTTGTTGCTCGCGACGCCTGGCGATCATCTCTTCGAGTTTGGCCAGTGTGTCGTCTCCGGTATCGTCTGCAATATCGACAAACGCCTGAAGTGCCACATCGATTCTCGGTCCCGTCACGTCTTCGACGAGTTGACCGATCATCATCTCCGTAAGCCCCCGTCGATCGACTCGAGCCCGGTAGATATAGCCGTGCCCCTCTTTGTGGCGTTGCAATAACTGTTTTTCGTACAATCGCTTCATCGCCGATTGCACAGTATTATGAGAACTGTCTCGCCGCCGGCCGACGGAGTCATGGGCCGTTTTGACCGAACAGGGACCCTCCTCCCAGATAAATTCCAGAATCGCAAACTCCAGGTCTCCCAGGTTTGTCGATTTCTTGACCATCGATGTATCGCCACGACCAAAGGGTTCAGATTTGAGAGTCACCTGTGGCAGGCTAAACCAAAAAAACCGAGAGTCAATCGGTCTTTACTGCAAACCCGCCCACTTCACTGGGCGCCGTTCCAGAACCGAACTTGCGCCACCCGTTGCCCCCCCTGGCCGGAACTCATCCCAAATTTGTGGCTACTGAATTTCCGCGTCGGCCCCAAATTTCGCCCCCATGTACACCTCGCGAGCGATCCCCGGCCGGCACCATCACTTGCGCCGAAACAGCCGCATCAGCGGCTCCAGTCGCAGCTTCTTGCCCTTGCGACTGGCGGCGACGTGCCAGCCCAGGGCCCACCAGAATAGTGTTGTGGCGCCGACGGCCGACAAAATACCGACGACGAGCATCACCGGCACACCATAGATCTCCGAATCGTA
>LFFM01000996.1_pt1 | contig 20189 bp, 20 predicted proteins | sample 643131 | NCBI WGS metagenome assembly LFFM01 (sample SAMN03777445, study PRJNA286221) | soda lake metagenome | biome: soda lake; feature: Kulunda steppe; material: water; isolation source: sample Tc-Br brine of Tanatar trona crystallizer | place: Russia: Kulunda steppe | collected 2011-07
CCCCGCCACTCACATCACAGCGCTGGCGCTCACGAATTTGTTCGCGCCAGCAATAGTGGGCTCGGGCGGGTTCGAACCACCGACCTCGGCCTTGTAAAGGCCGCGTCATAACCAGCTAGACCACGAGCCCGCAATTGTCCAGAGCCGACCCGGGCGAATAACCTTTACTTTCTCGTCCCGGATACCTGGGTGATGCGCGTTCCCCGCTCGAGGGTCTACACGGTCTTGCTCGTCGGCGTTCTCCTCGTGGTGACGGGCGTCGTGCTCGTGCAACTCTCGATACTGCCCGTGCCGTGGACCGCAGATCAGGGGACGGTGACGATCCACGGCGAGGACGGAACCGAAAAGCTCGCGGTCGAGGTCGAAGTCGCTGACACTTGGCAGGAACGATATACAGGTCTGAGCGAGCACGATTCTCTCGAGGAGGGCCAGGGCATGCTGTTCGTTCACGGGAGCGAGGACGAGCGGACCTACGTAATGCGGGACATGGATTTCGACATCGACATCATCTTCATTGGCGCCGATGGACAGCTCACGACGATTCACCACGCCGAGGCACCCGGGCCGGGCGAGGACGGCGAGGACCTGCAGTACACGGGCGAGGCGAAGTGGGTTCTCGAGGTACCTGCGGGAACGGTCAACGAGTCGGGCGTCGAGGTCGGTGACGAGGTCGCAATTGCGGATCTCGAGTGAGCAACCGTTTCGACTCGCGTGGTGTTTTCCTGCCCATTACCGGCAACGAGGTCCGGGTTTGGTGGTGATTGACCGAGATGCATTTCGATTCGTAGGAAACGCTTATTGCTGACCATCCATTCAGCCCGAGCAATGAGTAGTGTCGACTGGGACAAAGACGATCCGTTCGAGGAGCAACGGGAGAACATCGACTCACCGATGCAGCGGTTGCTCTTCGAGTACGGTCGCCCATACTGGTTCTCGGTAACGGTTGGTATCTTCGCGAGCGTCTTCGCACGAGCACTCGATTTGCTGCCGGCGCTGTTGCTGGGGGTGGCCATCGACTCGATCTTCGGCGATCAGGTGTTCGCCGAACAGATCCCGCTCGTGGTCCTCCCCGAAGCCTGGTTGCCGGCAACGCAGGAGGCACAGTTCTGGTTCGTCATCGCCGCGATCGCCGGCTCGTTCGTCATCGGTGCCGTCTTCCACTGGCTGCGCAACTGGGGGTTCAACTCCTTCTCACAGGACATCCAGCACGACGTGCGAACGGCGACCTACGACAAGATGCAGCGCCTGGACATGCAATTCTTCAGCAGCAAGCAGACAGGCGAGATGATGTCGGTCCTTTCCAACGACGTCAACCAGCTCGAGCGATTTCTCAACGACGGGCTGAACTCTGCGTTTCGGCTGGTGGTCATGGTCCTGGGCATCGGTTTTTTGCTGTTCTGGCTCAATCCACAGTTGGCGCTGGTGTCGATGGCACCCGTCCCACTCATCGCCGTGTTCACCTACATTTTCGTCAAGAAGATCCAGCCCAAGTACGCAGCCGTGCGCTCGAGCGTCGGGAAGGTCAACTCGCGACTCGAGAACAATCTGGGGGGCATTCAGGTCATCAAGGCCGACAACACGGAAGATTACGAGTCGGGGCGAGTCGACGACGTCTCACGCAACTACTTCAGCAAAAACTGGGAGGCCATTTGGATCCGGATCAAATTCTTCCCCGGCCTGCAGCTGATCTCGGGTATCGGGTTCGTGCTGACTTTCATCGTCGGCGGCTACTGGGTGTTCCAGGGGTCGGGTCCAGGCCCGTTCACCGGGACGCTCAATGAGGGGGTGTTCGTCATCTTCATCCTCTACACCCAGCAACTCGTCTGGCCGATGGCCCAGTTCGGACAGATCATCAATATGTACCAGCGCGCGGAGGCCTCGAGCGAGCGGATCTTCGGCCTGATGGACGAGGTGAGCCGCATCGACCGCGAGGACGACGCCGAGCCACTCGAGGTCGAGGATGGCCGCGTCGAGTACGACCACGTCTCGTTCAGCTACACCGACGACGGTGAGTTCGCCCAGGATGCCGAGAAGATCATCGACGACATCTCCTTCGAGGTCGATGGCGGGGAGACGGTGGCACTCGTCGGACCGACGGGGGCCGGGAAGTCGACGGTACTCAAACTTCTCTTGCGGCTGTACGACGTCGACGACGGCGCGGTTCGGATCGACGGTCAGGATATCCGAGACGTCTCGCTCGCGAGCCTCCGCCAATCGATGGGCTACGTCGGCCAGGAGTCGTACCTGTTCTACGGGACGGTCAAGGAGAACATCACCTACGGGACCTTCGACGCCGACGACGAGGAGATCGTCGAGGCCGCCAAAGCCGCCGAGGCCCACGACTTCATCGAGAACCTTCCCGAGGGGTACGACACGATGGTCGGCGAACGTGGTGTCAAACTCTCCGGCGGACAACGCCAGCGGCTCTGTATCGCCCGGGCGATCCTGAAGGACCCCGACATCCTCATTCTCGACGAGGCGACGAGCGACGTCGACACCGAGACGGAGATGCTGATTCAGCGCTCGATCGATCGACTCACCGTCGACCGCACCACGTTCGCCATCGCCCACCGCCTCTCGACGATCAAGGACGCCGATATGATCGTCGTCCTCGAGGGCGGCCAGATCGTCGAGCGAGGGAGCCACGACGAGTTGCTCGAGAACGGCGGTCTCTACGCCCACCTCTGGGGCGTGCAGGCTGGCGAGATCGATGAGTTACCACAGGAGTTCATCGAGCGTGCCCAGCAGCGAACGGCCCGGACGCAGGCTCGCCAGGACGACTAGAACGATTCGGCTTCCCCCTCGAGGTCGTCCCCCGAGGGGTTGTCCTTCTGGCGCTCTTCGCCCGGGGCGTACGGCGTTCGGTCGCTGTAGTTTTTCCGCCCGATTGCTTCGTCACCGACCATGGTCATGACTGCCCGTTCGACCTCGCTGGCGGACTGGTAGACGGCTTCGTTCAACGGTCCGATGATCGACTCGAGCGTCCCGGTTTCGTCGCCGAACTCGAGTTCGAGGTCCCCGAGGTCATCGAGCAGGTCGTCGTGAGACAGGGGAAACGCTCGATCCTCGAGGCGCTCGCGAAGCGTGCCCATTTCGACGCCGAGTTTGCGAGTGTCGTCGGTCATGGTCGGTGTACTCGACCATCGCGGGTAGGCATTGAGCCTGCGGTTGCACGCATCTACAAGGGGATGCCCGCTCGAGAACTCCCATGGACGTATCCAGTGCGACTTGGACGGATCTCGCGGACTGCGAGACAGACCTCGCGGTCCTCCCGGTCGGCAGCACCGAACAGCACGGGCCTCACGCCCCCCTGGGAACTGACGTACTCACCGCCGAAGCAGTGACCGACCGCGCCCTCGAGCGCGTCGACCGCGAGGTGATCCGGGCCCCCGTCATTTCGGTCGGCGTCGCCGAGGAACACCGTCACTTCCCGGGGACGATGTGGGTCTCCCCGGACACTTTCCGGGCCTACGTCAGGGAGTCGATTGCCAGTCTGGCCCACCACGGCTTCGATCGCGTCGTCGTCGTCAACGGCCACGGTGGCAACGTCGACGCCCTCCGGGAAGTGACTGCGACGGTCACCCGTCAGGACGACGCCCATGCGGTTCCGTTCACCTGGTTCGAGGCCGTCGGCGATCACGCGAGCGACATGGGCCACGCCGGCCCACTCGAGACGTCGCTCCTCCAGCACTGCCACCCGGATCTGATCCGCGAGGGGCGCCTCGAGGCTGCGGCCGAGGGAGCCAGCGAGCGCTGGGGCGAGTGGATCGGGCGGACGAATCTGGCGGTCGATTCCGCCGAGTTCACCGACAACGGCGTCGTCGGCGATCCGAGAGCGGGAAGTGACAGGCGAGGTCAGGAACTGCTCGAGTTGGCGACGACAGCACTCCTGGACCTTCTCGAAGCGGTCGCGACGCGTGAGCGACCGACGGCTGCTGATCTCGACCGACAGTGACCGGTTTCACTACAGGCCATTGGTTACGCGTTCACGACACAGTGCTCAGAACTGGCAACGTATGCTTTTGTGGCCGCCCTGGGAAGATGAGACGGGTGGCTCGCGAAGGATATCGACGGCGATCGTTGGCTGAGATCAGTCGGCCTCGTCGTCACCCGCCTCTTGCAGCGTGGCTCGGAGGGCAGGGATCGTCGCCGTGAGTTCACCCACCTGTTCACCCGCCGCCGCGATGTCCTCGAGGGTTTCCTCGAGGGTGGCGATCTCGTCCTCGAGGTCCTCGGCGTCGTCGAATGCGTCGGCGCGTTCGCCCATCGTGTACCACTTTTTGGCGTCACGGAGGTGGTCCTCCGCGTCGCCGACGTCGAGGGCGGACTTGAGGCCATTGAGCGCCCCCAGGACGTTCTCGGCGTCGGTCTCCCAGACGTCCGCCGCGTCGGGAAGGGCGTCCCATGCCGCCCCGAGGGAGTCCTCGACGTCCGATCGCATCTCGGTGGCCGCTTCGCCGAACAGTTCGTCGTCGTCCAGTGAGGCCTGACTCATACCGCACCCTTCTGTGTCACTCCGGTTAAAAGATTGCCCGAAAGTGAAAGTGAACGCGGCGGGAACGGGCCCGCTCGAGACGGATCAGCGAACACCTTTCGAAAGAGATGTCGGTACGCTGTCTCGGGGCCAGTTTTCATCGTACTGCCGACTGCTGGTCCCACCGCGGGCACTCGGTGGATGTGCGCACGAGGATCGCTACCGAGTGATCGACCCGTCCTCGTCGTCGACGTCGGTCGGGAGTAACTTCCTCGTGAACAGGTCCGAGGTGGGCTCGAGGGACGTATAGAGCACGATGGCGAGGGCTGCCAGCAGCGGGACCGACAGCAACAGAAACACCACGTCGTAGGTCCACGCGACGTCCCCGAGCAGGGGAGTGATCGCACCCTCGAGCCCACGATGGGCGATCAACACGGCCACGAGGACGGTCGTGATTCTGGTACCTGCACCGGCCTTCGAGGCGACCTCGGGTGACTCCGCGAGGAGTGACTGGGCGAGCGTGGCGAGTGGCTGGGCGAGGACGAGGAGCAGGCCGACGACGGCGAGCGTGGCGACGGCGGTTATCAGTGCCCCGATGGTCACCGGTGTGCCGGGGATCAACCACGACGCTCCCGGGAGCCACGAGGCAAACGTGAGCACCACGATCACGGCAGCCGCGGCCAGCAGCAGTTTCGTCGCCTGTTGGACGGTTCGTTCGTCGATATCTGGGGCAATGGAGGGGATGTACATGACGGCACCTGGGTGATTGTGGGGTGGGTAAAAAAACGTCGGCGATCGTGAACGCCGTTTGCGATGGTTGTGTGTCGTTTAACGCCGTTTGCTCCCGCACCATGTCGATGGTTTCGTCCTCGGCCAATCGACGGCCGCCAGCCTACGGTCGGGTGACCGACTCCACAGCCATCAGCGGATAGCCGTCTTCCATCGTCATACTCGTCTCGACCATCAGCCCTTCGTACTCGATCACCATCGCGACCTCGATGAACCGCCCGGTCAACTCGGTGTAGTCGGCACTCGAGGCCTCGAGGGCGCTCTTTAGAGCCTCGCGGTCCACATCGACCGTGACCGACCGACAGTGGGGCTGGTTTTCGATGGCCTCGGCCATCGCAGTCGCGAGGCTGTCGGCGCTCTCGAGGCTCACCGGAGTGCCCGCGAACTGGTGGTACAGCGACCCAAACTTGATGCCAGCTTCGAAACAGGCGCGCTCCGCTGGGGTGGGTGTGTCACCGGTTTCGGCGTCTGGTTCCGGTTGCATAGTCGGCCCTTGGACTCGAGGGGTCGAGGTGCTTGTGGTTTCGAGTGGAGGTCTGCATCGACTGGACGCCAGTCGGCACTCCACTCGGTGTGAAACACGCACTCGTCTCGATGGTTGGCCACGGTGGGAACCCGCTAGAACACGCAGGGCGTTGCTGGTGACCGAAACCATTTATGCACACCGATTTAAATATCACCCACAATGCGGAAAAGTGGTCCGCCGAAAGGACTCATCGCCTATCTCGTCCTCGAACTGCTCGAGGAAAAACCACGGTACGGGTACGAGATACTCAAGGAAATAAAGGACATAAGCGGCGGTCACTGGGAGCCCTCGTACGGCTCCGTTTATCCCATTCTGTACAAGTTCGAGGAGAAGGGGTGGGCCGAGCGCATCGAACGCGAGGACGAACCCGATCGAAAGTACTTCGAACTCACCGCCGAGGGCCAGGCGGAACTCGAGGATCGGCGCGAGTCGAGTGCGCAGAAGGCCCACGATTTCGCCGACGTCATCCTCGGGTTCTTCCACGTCTACGCGGCCTTCTCGACCGACGAACGGTTCGAGGTGCCAGAACTCGAGGGCGAGTGGCGCTTCGACGAGGCGTTCAGCGCCTGGGTCGTCGAGCAGGTGGTTCGTCACCACGAGTACTACTTCGATACCGAGTTCGAGCGCATCGCGGACACGCCCGAGGAGTTCTACGAAGGGCAGGGGATCGAGACGGAGTAGTCACTCCCCGGTAATTCACGACTGTCGAGCCAGTGGCCCCTCACTCGAGGTCCACACGCGTTTGCAACACCACGAGCGCCCCGAGACCGACGGCAGCGCCCAGAGCCAACACTCCGAACGCGGCGGCGAAGCCGACGTGATCGAGCACGATGCCGAAGATCACTGGTGAGAGGATGCCGGGGATGAATCCGAGCAGCGATTGGCCCGCCAGCGCCATGCCGATCTGGTCGTCGTCGACGACTTCGCTCATCATCGTCGACAGCGGGGCGCTATCGGCCGCCAACACGAGCCCGTACCCGACGATTACGGCACCGAGAACGGGTAGTAGTGTCCAATCGAAGATGCCCAGTGCGAGCGTGAGGCAGCCGCTCGCTGCCAGGGCCCCACCACTGGTCGAAACCCGGCCGAGTCGATCGCTGAGCCAGCCCCCGACGGCGTTTCCGGGGGCACCGAGGGCGACGACGACCCCGCCGAGGATGCCGGCCACTAGCTCGGGTGACCCCGTGGCGAGCACGGCGGGCGTCGTCACGAGGAAGGCCACGAGCCAGTTCTGTACCCCGAATAGCTCCCAGTTGTGGCCGGCGTAGGCACCTGTCACGTACCGGAACTTGCGCCCCGTAAATACTGACGGATCGAACTCGACCCCTCGGCCGTCCGATTTCGGATGATCGGCGACCAGCCAGAGAACTGCGACGCCGGCCGGAACGGCCACGCCGCTCGTCATTGCCAACGCGAGTCGCCAGTCGGCCGTCGTCGCCAGCCCCGCAGTCACCGGGAAGGCGACACCGCTACCCAGGGACAGCACGCCGACGTACAGTCCGAACGCCCGTCCGCGACTTCCGGGGTCGAACCAGTCCGACAGGAGTCGCATTCCGGGCACGTAGACCCCGGCGAAACACGCACCCGCAAGCAGGCGAAACAAACTTCCGCTGAAGACACCGGTCGTCAGAAGGGCGAAGGCGACGCTGAACAGACCCGTTCCGATCCCCGTCAGGCCGATCAGCCGACGGGCAGAGTAGCGATCGGCGACGTACCCGGCCGGCAAGATTGCGACGACGTACCCGACGAAGTACGCCGAGTAGACGACGCCCGCGCCCGTCCCCGTCAACTCGAGGTCGGCGATAATCAGGGGTAACACTGCCGGGTAGTTCGCCCAGCTAAAGGAGGTGAACCCGATGGCGATACTCAGGACGAGCAACACCTGGGTCCGTGTCTGCATCTATTCCAGCCGAGCCACTTCGAGTGCTAATAGATTTGGATTCTGGTGGTCGACGGGCTGAACGGCCTCAATGGGGCTCTTCGCGGCTGGCGCCGTTCGAGGCGCTCTGCGCTCGTCGTTCGCTCACCCGGCGACAGCACGTCCGAAGCCGATCGCGCCCGTCACTCGATTGGGAATCTAGTCGTGACGGAAGGACCGCTGACCGGTAAACACCATGCTCATCCCGTATTCGTCTGCGGCCTCGATCACGTCGTCGTCGTTGACCGAGCCGCCGGGCTGAATCACCGCCTCGATCCCCGCCGCAGCCGCTGGCTCGAGACCATCCGGGAACGGAAAAAAGGCGTCGGAGGCCATCACCGCTCCTTCGGCTGATTTCCCCTGTGCGTGCTCCTCGGCTTTCATCGCCGCCAGCCGAACGGCATCGACGCGAGAGACCTGGCCCATGCCGACCCCAACCGTCTCCGTGCCCGTGGCGAACAGGATCCCGTTCGACTTGACGTGTTTGAGCGTCTGCCAGGCGAAGCGCATCGTCTGGAGTTGCGCCTCGGTTGGCTCGCGTTCCGTGACGACTTCCAGGTCGTCCAGTTCGATGCGCTGATCGTCCCGAGCCTGCACGAGGCGGCCCCCGACGATCGGTTTCTCGGTGAAGGGTTCTCGAGGCCCCTCGAGGTCGCCGACCTCGAGCACGCGGAGGTTGTCTTTCACACAGAGGACCTCGAGTGCTGCGTCGGTGTAGCCGGGTGCGACGACGACCTCCTTGAACGAGTCGGTGATCGCGTGTGCGGTGTCGGCGTCACACTCGCGGTTGAGTGCGACGACACCGCCAAAGGCGCTCATGGGGTCGGTCGCGAGCGCCCGGTCGTACGCCGTTGTGAGGGTGTCGGCGGTGGCACACCCTGCGGGATTGGTGTGCTTGATCACCGCTGCTGCGGGGTCGTCGAATTCCTTGATCAGGTTCAAGGCACCGTCGGCGTCGTTGTAGTTGTTGTAGCTGAGTGCCTTCGCACCCTCGTTCAGCTGCTCGGCGTGAACGACCGATGCCTCGGTCGCGGTGTAATCGGCGTACACGGCGGCCTCCTGGTGGGGATTTTCGCCGTACCGAAGCGTATCGAGACGATCGCTTGCGGTGAGCCGTCGACCTGGCAGTCCCGCGGTGCCGTCGGGTGTCTCCGCGGTATCGCCCTCGACGATGACCTCGCCGCGCTCGTGGTCGACCTCGACGGCGTCCGTGGCGAACCACGCGACAGCCCGTGGATATGCCCGGAACTCTCCCTCGTAGAGGACGCGCTTTTTGAGCGTGGCTTCGGTGTCACCTTCGTAGACCGGCACGGGTTCCTGGGTGACGATTGGCCCGCTGTCGACCGCCTCGTCGATCACGGTGCCATCAGCGTCGGTGGCGTCGGTGACGACGTGAACCGTGCACCCGGTGACCGAGACGCCCGCTTCGAGCGCGTCGGCCCAGGCGTTCGCGCCGGGGAACGACGGCAACAGCGACGGGTGGACGTTGAGTGTCGTCGGCTGGGCGTCGAGGAAGGTGTCCGAGAGGATGCGCATGTAGCCGTCGAGACAGACGAGGTCGTAATCGTATCCCGCCAGCGCGTCGATCAGGGCCCGTTCGTGCTCGTGACGGCTCATGCCGTCCTCGAGGGGGACGACCTCGGTCGGAATCCCCCGGTCGACGGCAGCCTCGAGTACCGGCGCGTCGGGATCGTTCGTGCAGACGACCCCGAGTGAGGCTCCGTTTGGCGCTCTGTCGGCGATGTGCAGCAGGTTCCGTCCCCGGTTGCCGGCGAGTCCGGCGAGTCGTGTCATGATCGATGGGCCATCGCCGACGGTGAAAGTGGTTGCGGTCTCGCGCGACCGGGTATACAAATACGTGCATCAAAAGCCGGCCGAAGCCCCCTCGAAACGCGAGGATATACACACCCGTGGAAGGTATTCCGACACGCTTTTGCACGCCGCTGGTGCAGCCTCGAGTATGACCGATTCACACGTGCTGTACGCCGTCTCCCCGCTCGACGGGCGGTATAGCTCTCGGACGCGACCGCTCTCACCCTACGCGAGTGAGGCCGCACTGATGCGTGCTCGCGTCCGTGTCGAAGTCGAATATCTCATCGCCCTCGCCGACCTCGAAACGACGCCGCTCGCGCTGTCCTCCGAAGAGCGAGCCACGCTACGGAGCCTCTACGAGGAGTTCGACGAGGACGACGCGGCCCTCATCAAGACGCTCGAAACGGAGGGACATGGCGAGTTCGCGGCGACGAACCACGACGTAAAGGCCGTCGAGTATTTCATCCGTCACCATCTGCCAGCCGACAGCGAGGCCTCTCCCTGGATCCACTTCGCGCTCACCAGCGAGGACGCGAACAACCTGGCCCATCGCCTGCTGATCCGCGGCGCGGTCGAGGACGTGCTCTTGCCGGCACTCTACGACGTTCGTGAGACGCTCGGCGAGATGGCCCGCGAACACCGGGACCTCCCGATGCTGGCTCGTACACACGGCCAGCCTGCCACCCCCACGACCTTCGGGAAGGAACTGGCCGTGTACGCCGCCCGACTGGGTCGAGCCACGGGCCGGATCGCCACCGCAACCCACGCCCTCGAGGGGAAACTCGGGGGCGCATCCGGGACCTACGCCGCCCACGTCGCCGCCTACCCCCAGGTCGACTGGCCGGCCTTCGCCCGGGAGTTCGTCACCGGCCTCGGCCTCGAGTTCACGCCGCTGACGACCCAGGTCAATCCCTGTGACGACCTCGCCGCGGTGTTTGACGCCGTCGCCGGGGCGAACGACGTCCTGCTAGACCTCGACCTGGACATGTGGCTGTACGTCTCGGATCGCTATCTCGGTCAGGAGGCCGTCGCCGGGGAGACGGGATCGTCGACGATGCCACACAAGGTCAACCCGATCGACTTCGAGAACAGCGAGGGGAACCTCTCGAAGGCCACCGCTGATCTCCGCTTCCTGGCGGATTACGTCACCACCTCGAGACTCCAGCGGGACCTCTCGGATTCGACGGTCAAGCGCAACATCGGGGCCGCCTTCGCCCACTGTCTGATCGGCTACACCAAGACGCAGGCCGGCCTGGAGAAAGTCGTCCCCAACGAGCAGGTCATGCGGGAGGCCCTCCGAACGACGCCCGCGGTCATCGGCGAAGCCGTCCAGACGATCCTGCGCCGGGAGGGCCAGGACGACGCCTACGAGCGCGTCAAGGCACTCACCCGCGGGCGGGAGGTGACCCTCGAGGACTTCCGTACCCTCTTCGCCGACCTCGAGGTCGACGAGGGGGTGCGGGCCGAGTTGCAGGCGCTGACGCCCGAACGGTACGTCGGCGTGGCGACGGACCTGGTCGAAGAACTCGAGTAGGGGCTCCATCCCGCGGCCCTCGACAGTCTCCCGCCCGTCGCGGTCGGATCAGAGCGGATACGTGACGCCGGTTTCCTGGACCGACCGCTCCCACAGCCGCTGGGCGGTGTCGGGATCCTGGGCAGCCCGTGATGGCTGCTGTGGTTCGGGGAAGCCCCGCATGCCCAGGAGTCCGTCCGGACCGTAGTACTCCCCGCTCCGAACGTCGGCGGCGGTGGCGGCGTACAGCGTCGGCAACGCACCTCGTTCGGCCGACTGGGCGAAGACGACGTTCGTCAGATCCATGATCGTCTCCCGAAGTTTCGAGTCCCGTGACCGTCCCACCCGTGCCTGGAGGTCCGTGTCGGCGTAACCCGGATGGGCGGCGACGCTCGTCACGTTCCGGTCGCTCTCGCCGATCCGACGATCGAGCTCCCGTGCGAAGAGGACGTTCGCGAGCTTCGATTGACTGTACGCATCCCACGGGCCGTAGGACACCTCGCCGTGGAGATCCTCGAAGTCGATCTCGCCGCGCTCGTGCATAGCACTCGAGACCGTGACGACGCGACTCCCGGGGGCGAGGTCCTCGAACACCAGACCCGTCAGCGCGAAGTGCCCGAGGTGATTGATCCCGATCTGACGCTCGAATCCATCCTCGGTTTCGCCACGCGGAATCGCCATCACGCCGGCGTTGTTGACGAGGACGTCGATGTCGTGGTTGCTCACTCGATCCACGAACTCCCGAATCGACTCGAGGCTCGCCAGATCGAGCGACTCGATCTCGAGGGTGGCGTCGCCCACATCGGCGTAAATCTCACCCGCCGCGGTCTCGGCGCGCTCGCGGCTGCGACAGGCCATGACGACCGTCGCCCCGGCCCGGGCGAACTCGCGGGTCGCCTCGAGGCCAATGCCGCTGTTCGCGCCGGTGACGACGACTCGAGACTCCGCCAGGGAGGGCATATCGGCTGCGTTCCAGGCCATAGCCTGCGTTTGGACTCGAGGACTTTGATGACACCGGTTGCGGCGATGGGTCGGCTAACGCGGGCGCGTTTCAAGACACACATTGCCGTGAGTGGGTGATGGCCGGAAAACGACGCCGAAGCCAGGACTCGAACCTGGGACCGCCTCGTTAACAGCGAGGTGCTCTACCAACTGAGCTACTTCGGCTCAACTCGAGGTTGTCGGGTTGATTTGATAGGGCTTTCGTTTTGACCCCGGTCCGCGGTCGATACGTTTTCCCCGACGCCTCGAGTATCCCTCTCCATGAGCGACGAGGACGGGGCGACCGACGACGGCATGGAGAGCAGTGACGCCGAGACGTTCGAGGCCGTCACCCGGCAGGTCCTCGAGCGTGTCACCCCTGCGGGGACGGAGCGGGCCCGCCTCGAGGCTGTCGCCGACGAGCTGTCCGCCCGTGCCGAACAGGCCGCGACCCAGCGGTGTCCCGATGCTGACGTCATGCAGGTTGGCTCCAGCGCGCGAGACACCTGGATCAGCGGGGACCGTGACATCGACGTCTTCGTTCGATTTCCGCCGTCGATCGATCGCGATCGCCTCGAGACCTACGGACTCGAGGTCGGCCACGCGGTCCTGCCTGCGGGACACGAGGAGTACGCAGAACACCCCTACGTCAAGGGGACCCACGACGGCTTCGACGTCGATCTCGTGCCCTGCTATCGCCTCGCGGATGCCACCGACATTCGCTCTGCCGTCGACCGAACTCCGTTTCACAACCGCTATCTCGAGGCCCGGCTTGACGACGACCTCGTCGACGGGGTCCGTCTCGCCAAGCAGTTTCTGAAGGGGATCGGTGTCTACGGTTCGGACCTCCGCACGGAGGGGTTCAGCGGCTATTTGACGGAGCTACTGGTCGTCACCTACGGTGGATTCGAGTCACTCCTCGAGGCGGCCGCTGACTGGCAGCCACCTGTCGAACTCGACCCGGAGGATCATGGCCAGGCCACCTTCGACGATCCGCTGATCTTCATCGATCCAACCGACCCTGAGCGCAACGTTGCGGCCGTCTGTTCCGCGGAGAACGTGGCCCGCCTCCAGCACTACGCTCGGCGACTACTCGAGGACCCCCACCTCGAGTACTTCGAACCGGACGATCCGGCCCCGCTCACGCCCGCCGAACTCGAGGCGCATCTCGAGCGTCGATCCACGACCACCATCGCGCTCCGGTTCGACGCCCCCGACATCGTCGACGATCAACTTTATCCCCAACTGCAGAAATCCCTCGGCGGCATCGTCAACGGCCTCGAAAGCCGAGGGTTCGAGGTCTTCCGGGTCGATGCGTTCGCTCGGGAGTCGGCGATCATCTTCCTGGAACTGAGCGTCTCGAGGCTCCCCGCAGTCGTTCGCCACCAGGGACCACCGGTCCACGTCAGGACGCACGCTGAGGGATTCTATCGAGCCTATGCCGACGATGACGGCGTCGACGGCCCGTTTCTCGACGGCGATCGCTACGTCGTCGAACGTCCGCGGGAGTTCACCACCGCCAGCGAGTTCCTCGAGAGCGAAGCCATCTTCGAGGTCGGCCTCGGGAGCCACATCGAAACGGCCCTCGAGGACGGCTACGAGGTGCAACACGGTCGGGAGGTGCGCGAATTGCTCGAGGAGTTCGGCTCACCGTTGCGGCGATATTTCGAGCCGAAACCGTAGCCGATGGCTGGTGGGAACCGCCCAGCCGTCGATGCGGCCCTCACCGTCGTTGCCACCGACTTCGTCCCTACCGAACTCGTTCCGATCGGCGCTTTCGTCAGTGGTCGTGGGCGTCCTCGATGATCGCCTGCATCAGGCTGTCGACGTTGTCCGTCTCTTGACCGCGGGTCTCCTCGGGATAGACACCGACCGAGATGACGTGATCGTCGTCCGTTTCGACGGCCTCTGCGACGTGAACCAGGACGTCGAGGTCCTCGCCCTCGAACTCGGCGTCGGCCTCGAACTGCCCGACGGTCGTGGTCTGGTCGAGGACATCGAGTTCCCACTCGTCACCCTCGGAGTGGATGTCGATCTCCCCGTAGTTCTCGGAGACGAGTTCGACGAGGTCCTCCGTCGACAGCTCCTCGACGGGGTTGAACTCCCGTCCGGCGATCGACACCTGCGGTGTCGTGATGACGATGAAGACGGCGGCTCGCAAATCGCCGACTGGTCCGAGATCCACCGCCTTCTCGTGTTCGGTCAGATAGTTGCGAACAGACACCGATTCGGTGTAGAGCATCATGTCGAACTCCTCCTCGATGCCGAGTTCCTCCACGGCCGTCTGGTCGTAGCCGGTCTCATCCAGGACGCTCCGGTCGACACCGGCTGGACGGGCATTGTGTTCGTCCATGTCGAGGACGCCGAGACAACCCGCCAGGCTGGCGACGCCGAGGACCGACGCGCCAGTGACCACTTCTCTGCGGTACATCGTGCCCCCACTCGACTCTCAGTCGTAATGAGTTTGTTGTCCGAGAGATTGTCAGAATTCCCTGCTATTCACTCGGTGAACCATATCTGTCGGCCCCGTTGCTCTCTGACAGCTACAGACGACCCAGGGGCCCTCACGGTCTCACTCGAGACCGTGAATCGATATCGCCGCCTCGAGCAGCGCGTCGACGTCCTCGCTCACGTCGTCGTCTGGATCCAGTGGCTCCCGCCCATCGAACGTCTCGTGGACCTGCGCGACGCTGTCGGCGAGCACCTCGAGCCCGTACCCGCCTTCGAGAACGAACCCCAGCCCGGCATCGGTCGCGGTTGCGAGCCCCCGAAGCTGGTCTGTCATGTGGGCGTACCCCTCCGTCGTCAGCCGGATGCGTGAGATCGGATCGTGGCGGTGGGCGTCGAACCCGGCACTCACCAGCACGAGTCCGGGGTCGTAGGCCTCGAGTCGCGGGACAATCAGGCGTTCGAACGCTGCGAGGTAGTCACCGTCGTGGGCACCCGCGGGCATTGGCAGGTTCATCGTCGTCCCGTCACCCGCACCCGTCCCGGTCTCCTCGAGTGCGCCCGTGCCGGGGTAGAGGCCGTCCTCGTGGAGTGAGACGACGAAGACGTCCTCGCGATCCTCGAAGCTGTCCTGGGTCCCGTTGCTGTGGTGGACGTCCCAGTCGACGATGGCAACGCGGTCGACGTCGAACGCATCGATGGCGTGTTGGGCCGCCACGGCCACGTTGTTGACGAAGCAAAAGCCCATCGCGTCGTCGAACACCGCGTGATGGCCCGGCGGCCGTCCCAGGGCGAACGGCGTCTCTCGGCCGTCGTCTCCGGCAATCGCTCGCTCGGCAGCCCAGCAGGCTTGTCCGACGGCCATCTCGACGGCGTCCCACGTCGCCTCCACCGCCTTCGTGTCCGGATCCCAGCTGCCTCCGCCGTCGGCACAGAACTCGCGTACCGCCTCGAGGTACGACCGATCGTGCACGGTCGCCATCCGGTCGAGCGAGACCGGGTCGGCCTCGACGTACTCGACGCCGTGTTTTCGCTTGAGTCGTTCCCGAATCGCCCGGAGCCGGTCCGGCGTCTCCGGATGACGCGGCCCGGGATCGTGCTCGAGACAGACCGAGCTATACCCAAATCGCATGGGGCTATTCAAAGAGCGCGAAGTACGTCTCGATGTCGTCGGCCGTGACCGTCCGACGATCGGCGTGACGCGCCAGGATCGCCGCCGCGCGGGCGACGTTATCGGCGTAGTCCTCGAGGATATCCGCGAGGGCGATCCGTGCGTCCATCGACACGCGATACCGCTCCGCGATGTCGATGCGGGCGATACGATCGACCGGCGCAACCGGGAGCTCGAGGGTGTCCTTCTCGACGACCGTATCGACGCCGAAATCAGCGGCCATCAGCGTCTTTCGCCCGTCTTCAGTCGCGCGTGCAGCAGCGTCGGCGGCCAGTTCGGCCCCGTGTGTCTGAATTCTCGCGGCGAGGGCCTCCGCGGCTCCGGCGCTCACCCGAAGCTCCCCAGCGTTTCGCCGTATGATCGTGTCCACCGGCGCGAACGGGAGTTCGACGTTCATACCCAGATAGCGGCAGGTGACCTTCTTAATGCTTTTCGTCCCCGCGTCATTCCCCCGGGCCCGAATCCCTGTCCCGTTTTAGTCGTCGGTTCGCCGTTGGAACCTCCCTAGAACACCTCGTCGGCCTCGAGCCGCCCGTTCGTGACCGTACCACGGGCGGTGACCTCCTCCCCGAGGCCGACGTCGGCACTCGTCTCGACGCTCATGGTGGTTTCGCCGTCGTCCAGAACGACCGGATCCCCGGCCTGGACGACCACGCCAGTGAACTCGATGGGCTCCCCCTCGGCCGGTGTGTCTTCACCGTCGTCGCTCGAACTGGATGGCGCGGCGGCATCGGCCGCGTCAGTGGCGTCGTCCACCTCGTCCTCGGCAAACGCCGAGAGGCCGGTGGCTGTTTCGTCACCGTCGGCGCCACCGGTGGCTCCCGAGTCCTCACCCAGGACGGTGATCGTCGAACGCCAGCCTGCGGATGCCTCGAGGTCGTCCTGCCAGCCGTCCTGAATCTCGACGTCGGCGAGAGCGACTTCGTCGCCGGGGCCGACCTCGATGTCGGCTTTCTCGCCCCACATCGCCACCCGGATATCGCCGGTCGCGTCCTGGACGCGGATATTCCGGACCTGACCCTCCGAGCCGTCGTCGCGGTCGAACGTTCGTTTCGGATCCGCCGAGCGGACCACGCCCGCGATGTCGACCGTCTCCCCGATCTCGAGGGATTCGATCGGTGTACTCTCGGGCACGTACTCGACGTCCGCCTCGACGGCCTCGACGGCCCCCCGGTTGCCGACGTGTAACTCGAGGTCGCCGTCTCGGTCCCGGACGTAGCCGTCGACGACTTCGACCGTCTCGCCGACCTCGAATTCGGTGACGAGGTCGGCCTGTTCGTCCCAGAGCGTGACCCGAACGCGACCGGTCTCGTCGCCCAGTGTGAGGTTGGCGACTTTTCCCTCGGAGCCGTCGTCGCGGTCGAACGTCCGCACGGAATCCGTGTCGAGGACCTGTCCCACGAGCGTGACGTCCGAGAGGCCCAGTGACAGCTTCTCGACGGTGTAGGTGTCCGAGAGGTCGACCTCGATTTCAGTGTCGTCGTCCGGCTGGACGTCGTCGACGCTGACCTCGACGCCGCTGAACCCTTCCTTCGGGCGACCTTTGATTTTCAACACCTGCCCCTCCTCGAGTTCGTCGGTCGCCGCCTGGGCGTGTTCGTCCCAGAACGCGGCCCGGATCGAGCCGGTCTCGTCGGCGACCTCGACGTTGACCACCCGGCCGTCTTTGTCGTCGCCGTCGCGCTCGAACGTTCGGATCTCGCCGATACTGACGACCTTCGCGGTGAACTTCGCCTCCTCCATTCCCGGCTCGACGTCCGCGACGCCGTTGACCTCGCTCTCGCCCAGCTCGTGGGCGATCAACATCGCCGCCGTCTCCTCGTCGGCGAGCCCACCCATCTGCTCGACCTTGGCCTCGACGGCCTCGCGAAACTCCTCGAGGCTCACCTCGGTGTCCTCGAGGTCCTCGTATATGCCCTCGATCTCGCTCATTCTATGCGCAGGCATGGGTACCCCGCGCATAAGCATTGTCCATTTCCGATCGGTGACCCCTGGTCGTCATGGCTGGGCTGGTGCGGGATCACATTTAAATCTCGAGCCGGACGGTGACCGTGTGGGTGGGGCACGTCTGGGGACCGATCTGGTGGCTCCCCACGGGTTTCGTTGGCACAGCGAGGTGGTCGCCGGCCTCCCTTTCGAAAGGGCTTTAACCGACTCGGGGTTACGGAGAGATGAGTCCTGGTAGGGTAGTGGACTATCCTCTTGGCTTGCGGAGCCAGGGACCGGAGTTCAAATCTCCGTCAGGACGCTCACTTCTCGCGAAGGCTACGCAGCAGCGTAGCCTTCGCTTCGGTGTTCGCGTCCTGACGTGCCCAACGCTCGCTTCGCTCGCGTTGGACTCCGTCAGGACGTTTTTGGAGCACAACGTGACGAGTGTAACGAGGAGCCTGTGGACAAACCGCGTATTCGCTGTCTCGGATCTGTCACTGGTTAGTTTCCAGTGGCCTGAACGCAGGATCTTCACACATATATGAGCTACTCACAAATATATTGAGTGCGCCCACTTACAGCTCGGTATGACCGAGTTCGATCCGACCCCAGCGTCCGACGATACCCAGCGACGGTGGCAGACGGGGACAGACACATTTGGGCGTGTCTACGATATCGTCCTCGGGATTGCCTCTCCTACCGCGTACACCGAGATCGCTTCGCTTGCGGACTGTTCTCCAAACGCCGCGAAAAAGCATCTCGACCGCCTCACAGCGATGGGTATCGCTCGAGCCGAGCGAGACAGCCGCCCGGCGACGTACGAACGAAACGAGGGGTATCTCGAGTGGCAAGAAGCCAGTCGAATCGCAACTGAACTCCCTGTGGAAACGATCATCGACCGCGTGGAAGCGCTCGAAGCCCAACGAAGGGAATACGAATCCCGGTTCCAGGCGAGGGACCCGACGACGATCGACGTGTTCGATCACGATAGTCACGACACCATTCACGAGCGGATGACCGCAGTCAGCGAGTGGCAGGGTGTGATTCGGGATATCAGGCTGTACGAACTTGCTCGCCAGCTCTCTCAGAACGACGGGCATCTGATTCCGGCGTAAATGAGCCAGCCACCGGAGGATTCAGTCCCAGGTTCGACGGGGCCACCGGATCGACAGACACTGCGTCTGCTGGAGCGACACCTTTCGTCGGATTCACTCGTGGCTGAGACTGCGTTTGACCCGGATTCCTACGAACCTCGAGTGCTTCGTGGACTGCTCGACGCTGGACGATACCAGGACTCAGTGAACACGGCCCATCTCGACATTCGGTGGTTCACGACTGGCGATTTCTCGGTTCACTACGTCGAAGAACACGAAAGAGGGGTACGCTGGGAGTGTCGGTGGGACCGGCACCCGAACACACACAACTCCCGGTTGCACTTCCACGAGCCACCGTCTGCAACCGAAGTGAGTGACCTCGAGCTTCCGTCGCTCCATCCACTCGAACTATCCGCCACCGTCCTCACGGCACTCGAGCAACGAATAGAGAGACTGTGGTCGTCACTGTGATCTCCTCACTGCTATCGGGACGATGCACTTCGCTTTCGTCTCAGGCGGATGCCTGCGTTTCACTGGCCACGTAGACGGCTAGCCCGAGCGTCGCCACGCCCAGACCCAGGACCCCGTACTGCATCACCGATGAGGCCGTCTCGAGGACGAGCAGGCCGACGACGATCAATCCCAGTCCGGCGGTGAGCAACATGACCCAGGCGTTCTCCGGTGATTCCATGGTCGACGATCCGTCGGAGCCGAAAAATACGTTGTGATGACGTGGCACTGTCGTTGTGAGGTCCTCGAGTGATTGCTTGCTGGTCACGCCTTCGATAGCCCAGCCATCGAGTTCCACACGGGCCGTCTCACCACAGGCTCCGACCAATCGGTTGCCCACCGCCATCCAGCCGATGGGGCCGAGTCGGCCTCCAGTACGCTTTCCTCGAACTCGATCGCGGAGGAGAACCGTCCCGCAACGAAGGAGGCTGGTCGTTGTTCGCGCCCGCCAAACTGACCGTGCGGACGTTCGGCGGCCGCACCGTCCCCTCGAGAGCCACCCAGAGGACGAACGCGGGCTCACCACGGATGCCGGCACATTCGATCTCGACGGCCCCAGTATCCTGCTCGATACCGGTCTGGCGGACTCACTCCCGAGGGGCATGACAGAGATGTTCCGCCGGTCGTTGCCGTCGTCGACACTCCTCGAGTCTGGAAACTGGGTGAGAGGAGTAAGCCCCCTTCTGTTCGTCCCGGCATTCGGCTGAGCGTCCGTGCCGCCCGCTTGCGCGGTGTCGTCGGGCTACCAACGACGCGGACTTGCACCGGTGAGGATTCGCCGTTCCATCGATCCTCGGCCGTCTGTGTGGCGGCGTAGCCGCCACAGTTTCGCAGTCGCGTACACGACTGCGCATCTCTCGGCGGGTCAACTCCCCGTCCTCTCGGTTGGGTTCGCGCGCCTCATCGATCGGGCCGAGACGTGTCGTTGCTGTTCCAGCGCCAGCGGTCTCCCGCTCCGGACTTGCGTCCGGTCACCCGCCCGACGGGTGGGGGGACTTTCCTCGCAGGCGCTCGAGCGACCACG
>LFFM01000997.1_pt1 | contig 20176 bp, 16 predicted proteins | sample 643131 | NCBI WGS metagenome assembly LFFM01 (sample SAMN03777445, study PRJNA286221) | soda lake metagenome | biome: soda lake; feature: Kulunda steppe; material: water; isolation source: sample Tc-Br brine of Tanatar trona crystallizer | place: Russia: Kulunda steppe | collected 2011-07
CGCGTGAAGTAGTGCTTGTCCTGTTTCAACACGTTCCCCGGATACAACTCCGCATCTCCATCATCGTAGGCGATGGCGAGGTAATTCTTGATGCCGAGGTCGATGCCCGCCGTGTTGTCGCCGGGTGCGTCCTCGACGAGGATTTCGACTTTACAGACGAGGTGGAGTTCCCAGCGGTCACCGTTCCACACGACTCGAACCTGCTGGATGTTCTCCACCTGTACATCGGGGCGGGTTTCGTACTCTGCGAGGATGAAGTCCGAGCGGTGGGTCTTCAGGTTGAAGCCCTTACTCAGTCGGAGTTGATTGTGATTGGAATCGTGCTTGATACCCTTCTGCTTCCACGTTACGGTGGAGCGCGGGTGTTCGTCGCCGTGCTTGCGGTAGCCGGGTGGATTGGCGTCCTCGTCTCCGCGTTGGCGTGCTTTGTACCAACTGGTGAACGACTCAGCAAGCTCTTCGAGAACTCGCTGACTTGACTGAGAATGGAGGTCACTGTATCGTTCGTGTTCCTTGAGTTCGGATTTGAGTTCGCCGTCGTCGGGGATTTCCCCGTCGTCGTCCCACCGCCCCTGCGTGTAGTATCGGGCGACGTTCCACAGTTTCGATGCGGAGAATCCGCACTGGTCGAGGTCGCCACTCACCTGTTGGTGGTTGACGATTTTCGCTCGATAGGTGCGAGTTGTCTCCAGCATCGGACTGTGTTCATAACTAGTTATGGAAAATTGTATATTAAAACTAACGACTGGGCGTGGAACATCCGGCAGTGCCATCGAAGGTAGTCTGTGGAAGAGTTGTCGGCTGTATCCCCGCCCTGAAGGGCGGGGTTTTAGCCTTGCACCTCCCATAACCAGTCGTCCCGATCCCGTCGGGAGCGATACCCGGTCGACCGTCACCGAACGAACTTCCCGATCGTCTTGAAGGCCGCGTCGCGGACGGCGTCCGGGAGCAGCCGGCCGAGGACGCCGACCCGCGCGAACGTCCCCGGCTGGACCCGCGCGGGCGGCTTCGTCGCGCTCGCGGCGTTGAGCACGTCCTCGGCGACGCGCTCCGGTTCGACGGAGCCCGGGCCGTCGCCGCCGACCACCTGGGTGTCCTCGAACAGGGCGTAGAGGTCGTCGTACGCGCCGGAACGCTCGATCCCCGCCGCCTCGTCCGGGTTCGCCTCCCGGTTCGCGCGCTTCGCGAAGTTGGTCTTCACCGGCCCGGGCTCGACGACGACGACGTCGATGCCGAACTCCCGGACCTCGTTGCGGAGCGCGTCCGACATCGCCTCGACGGCGAACTTCGACCCGCAGTAGACGCCGCCGCCGGGGAACGACACTCTTCCCGCGACCGACGAGAGGTTGATGATCGTCCCGTCGCGTTCACGACGCATGGCGGGCAGAACGGCCCGGATCAGCCGGTGAGGGCCGTACACGTTGACGTCGAACTGCTCGTGGACGCGCTCGGTCGTGACGTCCTCTATCGGGCCGAACTGGCCGTACCCCGCGTTGTTCACCAGCGCGTCGATCGCCCCCTCCTCGTCGAGGACCCGCTCGACGACCCGCTCGACGTCGCCGGGGTCGGTCACGTCGAGCGTCGCCAGCTGACAGCCCCGCTCGCCGAGCGTCTCGATGTCCGCCGGGTTCCGGGCGGTCGCGTACACCGTCCACCCCTCGTCGAGGAACGCGAGGGCGGTGGCGCGGCCGATACCCGAGGAACAGCCGGTGATGAGTACCGTCTTCTGCACGCCTCGTCCGTCGGCCGCCGCCGTCATAACTCTCCCGACCGACCCCGGCCCGGGGTCGGGACCGTTCGCCGTGGTGGCTCGGCCCGGAGCCGGGACCGTTCGTCGTGGTGACTCGAGGCTAATCGGGGCCGTTCCTATGAGAATCCGAAGTCGGACCGTCGCCCGTACGGGCCCCGTCGCCTCCGTGTGGGGTCCCGTCGCTTCCGTGTGGGGCCTCGCCGCGTCCCGGCGTTAGGCGTCGGGGCGGGGACGGACCAGGTCCGCGAGCGACACGAGGATCCCGAGGAACCAGCCGAGCGGGACCGAGATCCCGACCCACATGAGGACGTAGCCGAGTCCGGGCAGCCCCCACTGCTCGCCGAACGTCTCCAGGTCGAACGCGCCGCGGAGCACGTCGTTCACCCCGCCGACGAAGAGGAACGTGTCGAGGATCCACCGCGCGAGGTCGTAACTCGGCGGGAGGATCGCCTGTTCGAGCGTCGGCGTCACCAGCGCGGCGACGACCGGCGGGAGGAAGATCGCGGTCATCGCGAACGGGTACGCGAGCAGGACGCTCACGAACCGCCCGCCGACCTTCGAGAAGCCGGCCGCCAGCGCGGCGGAGACGATCGCGACGACGCTCGCCGCGCCGACGGCGATCACGTCCTCGAACGGGAGCTGCAGGTGGGTCACGAGCGTCAGCGACCCCCACAGCACGGTCGCGACGACGACCGCGCCCAGCACGCCGAACCGGGTCACCGCGGAGTCGAGCTTCGCGGCGTAAAACCGGGTGGCGAAGCCGACGAGCAACAGCGGGTAGGTCACGGCGACGAGCGGGGCCCCGAGGGCCGCCCACAGGTAGTACGTGATCGTCTCCGGCGTCGTCTCCGGCGTCCACTTCCCCAACACCGTGCTCGGGTCCAGCTGTCTGGGAAAGGCGACCTCCATCCACGTCTCGTGGAGGCGGACGACGTCCAGCAGGAGCGCCTCCACCAACCCGATCTGTCCTCGTCGTTCCATTCACCCCAACTCGCGGCCGGGGTGACGTGAACTTTGTGCCTTCGGCCGGCCGGAGCGACAGGGTCGGGGTCCCGCGATCGGCCGGAGCGACAGGGCCGCGATCCCCGCGATCGCAACGATCCGGAAGACCACCGATATCCCGGAGACGAAAGCTTGAAACGCCGCTCGGGCGAATCCCGGGTATGGAACTGCGGGTCATCGAGAAGACCGACACGGAACTCCGCATCGAGATCGCCGGCGAGGACCACACGTTCATGAACGTGTTGAAGGGCGCGCTGTTGGAGACTCCCGACGTCGCCGCCGCGACGTACGACGTGAACCCCGAGCAGTCCGGGGGTCAGACCGACCCGGTACTCACCGTGAAAGCCGAGACGGGCGACCCCCTCGACGCCGTCGAGGCAGCCGCCACGACCATCGCCGACCGGACGACGGCGCTCCGCGACGCGGTCGAAGCGGCGTCGTAACCGTTCTCGAGATCGTCGCCCGGAAGCGGTTCGTCTCCCCGCTTCGTTCTTCTTTCTCCCGATTCTCCGTCTCAGCCTTCACTTCTCCGCCTCTCCGTCTCAGCCTCCCACCTCTCGTTTCTTCGCTTCTCCCGCCTCTCACTTCTCGCCTCTCCAACCGATCCCGGACAAAGTATACGGTCTTGCGCCCGCGAGTACGCGTCATGACGAACGCCGGGTCCGGCGATCGTGACGCAAACGCCGACGAGCGGACGAGCGCCGACGAGCGCGCGGGCGGCGGCGATCCGAGCGATGCCGCCGCCGACCCGAGCGACGGCGGCGTCGCGCCCCCGTCGTGGTTCCGTGAGGAGGCGGCCCTGACCGACCCCGGGGTCTACGACGAGTTCGATACCGAGTGGCCGGACGCGTGGGGGCGCGCGGCCGACCTCCTCGACTGGGACCGCCCGTATCGGACCGTCCTCGACGACTCGGAGCCGCCCTTCTACCGGTGGTTCCCCGACGGCCGGCTCAACGCCGCCGCGAACTGCGTGGACCGGCACCTCGACGGGCGGCGGAACCAGCTCGCGATCCGGTGGTTCGGCAAGCGGGGCGAACGCCGGTCGTACACGTACTTCGACCTCCACCGGGAGGTGAACGCCGCCGCCGCCGCCCTGCGGGAGCTGGGCGTCGAGGAGGACGACGTCGTCACCCTTTACCTCCCCATGATCCCGGAGCTCCCGATCACGATGCTCGCGTGCGCGCGGATCGGCGCGCCGCACAACGTGGTGTTCGCCGGGCTCTCGGCGGAGGCGCTCGCGACCCGCCTCGACGCCGCCGACTCCGCGTACCTCGTCACGTGTGACGGCTACTACCGGCGGGAGGACGCGTTCAACCAGAAGTCGAAGGCGGACAACGCCCGGCTCCGGATCGACGGCGACCTCGCGGCGACGGTCGTCGTCGACCGGCTCGGCGACGCCCTGTCGGTCCCGCTCGGCGAGGACGAGCACGACTACGGGACCCTCATCGACCGCCACGACGGCGAGACGGTCGCGCCGGTCGCCCGCGACGCGACCGACCTCCTGTTCGTGATGTACACGTCGGGGACGACCGGCCGACCGAAGGGCGTCGAGCACGCGACCGGCGGCTACCTCGCGCATGTCGCGTGGACCGCGCGGAACGTCCTCGACGTGCGCCCGGACGACACCTACTGGTGTGCCGCCGACATCGGCTGGATCACCGGCCACTCCTACGGCGTCTACGGACCGCTCGCGCTCGGTACGACGACCGTCCTCTACGAGGGGTCGCCGGACTACCCCGACCGGGACCGGGTGTGGGACCTCATCGAGCGCAACGCCGTCAGCGTCTTCTACACGTCGCCGACCGCCATCCGTTCGTTCATGAAGTGGGGCGCGGAGTACCCCGACGCACACGACCTCTCGTCGATCCGCCTGCTCGGGACGGTCGGGGAGGCGATCACGCCGAAGGCGTGGCGGTGGTACCGCGAGCACGTCGGCGGGGGGGACGCGCCCGTCGTCGACACGTGGTGGCAGACGGAGACGGGCGCGATCGCCCTCGCGACGCTGCCGGGGGTCACCCCGATGAAGCCCGGCAAGGTCGGCCCCCCGCTCCCGGGGATCGACGCCCGCGTCGTCGACGAGACGGGCGACCCGGTCGCCCCCGGCGAGGCCGGCTATCTGACGATCGGGAAGCCGTGGCCGGGGATGTTACGAGGACTTCGTGAGGGCGAGGAGCGCTATCGGCGGGAGTACTGGTTGGAGACCGACGACGGGTGGCGCTACCGGACGGGCGACGGCGCGACCGTCGACGACGACGGCTACGTCACGATCCTCGGGCGCGTCGACGACGTGATCAACGTCCGGACCCGGCGGTTCAACACGGCGGAGCTGGAGTCGGCGATCGTCGCGGTCGACGGCGTCACGGAGGCCGCGGTCGTCGGCGACGGCGACGGCGGGGTGGTCGCGTACGCCACCACGCGGAGCGGGGTCGACCCCGACGACCGGACCCGGGCGGCGATCCGCGACCGCCTCGCGGCGACGGTCGGCGAGATCGCCCGTCCGGACCGGGTCGTGTTCACCACCGAACTGCCGAAGACGCGCTCCGGGAAGATCATGCGTCGGCTCCTGGAGGACATCACACAGGACGACGAGTTCGGCGACATCAGCGCCCTCCGGAACCCCGAGGTCGTCGGCGAGATCGAGTCCGCGGTGCGCGACGACGGGTAGTCCGGTTTGTGCGACGGGTAGTTCCGCCCTGCGTGACGATCAGCGGACCGTCTGCGTGACGATCGACGGGCCGTCTGCGTGACGATCGACGGGCCGACGAGATCGGACGTGGGTCCCGGACCCGGTTTCGGGTTTCACGACGGATCCGAACCGATCTACGCCACGGTACCGGATCGATCCGCCGACACCGATCGAGTGTTCGGGCCTTCGGCGTACGACACCAAGTTTGATGGTTCGGATCTCCGTACGAACACGAAACGCATGGGCGAAGGACTCTCCACGGACGGGTACGACGCGCTCGTGGCCGCCGCCGACACGTACCGCTCGGCGCTGATCGTCAGGCTGGCCGGCGAGGCGGGGCTCCGGACCGGCGAGATCACGCGGGTCCGGCCCGGGGACGTCCGCGAGTCGGCGGCGGCGGACGCGTTCCTGCTGGCGGTGCCCAGCGCCGCGGACGGAGAGGTGGAGGGCGGCACGGACGACGACGAGATCGACGACTCCGAGCACACGCTCGTCGGGGCGGATCGCGACGCGTCGCCCGCGGGGATCGACCGCGAGGCGTACCTCCCCGCGTCGCTCGCGGCGGAGCTGCGCCGGTACGCCGACGGGGAGGCGCTCGCTCCCGACGAGCCGTTCGTCGACGTGTCGGCGCGCCGCGTGCAGATGATCGTGCGCGAGACGGCGACGCGGGCGGGCGACCGCGCCGCGGATACGGACGTCGCCGGGGTCACCCCGGGCGACCTCCGGCGGTTCTTCGCGCGGCGGCTGCTCGTCGATCGGGGCGTCGACCCGCACGTCGTGCGCGAGACGGGCGGCTGGGACACGCTGGGCGCGCTCGACGCCTACCTCGACCCGCTCGACGGCGACGCGATCGCCGAAGGGGTCGCCGGCGCGACTGCTCCCGCACGCGACGCGGAGGACGTCGGCGCACGGTCGCCCGTCGAGCCGTCGCCGCTCGTCGAGGCGTTCGCGGCGATCGTCGACGCGGCCGATCGCGCGGCGGCGTTCGAGGCGACCGTCGACGGCGCGGTCGCCGCGGACCGCTGGTCGGCGGCGTGGGTGCTCACCGGGTCGGCCTCGGGGACGAGCGCGGAGGTCGCTGCGACCGCCGGGGACGACACCGACTCGCTCGGCGACGGCGAGGTCGTGATGGAGGACGGGCCGTGGACCGCCGCGCTGGCCGACGGAACGGTGGCGGTCAGCGACGACGTCGGCGGGCTCGACGGTCGACCGGTGGTCGCCGCCCCGATCGCGTACCGGGACGCCGTGTACGGCGCGATCTGTGCGGTCGCCGAGGCCCCGGGCGACGTTTCGCGGCGCGACCGCCGGGAGCTGTCGGTGCTCGGACGGGCCGTCGGGTGGGCGGTGACCGCCGACCGCTGGCGCGACCTGCTCCACTCCGACGCCGTGACCGAAGTGGAGTTCCACACCGCGTCGAACGGGGCGTTCCTCGCGGCGGCGACCGCGGCGCTCGACTGCCGGATCGACCTCCAGTCGACGGTCGCCGTCTCGGAGGCCGCGTTCCGCTGTTACCTCAGGGTCACCGGGGCCACCGCGCAGGCGCTCGCGGAGGTCGTGGCGGCGGCGGCGGGCGTCTCCGACACGCAGCTGATCGAGGCCCACGAGGACGGCTGTTCGGCCTCGGTCCTCGTCGCGGACGGCTCGGTGGTCCACACCCTGACCGAACACGGCGCGACGGTGCGAACGGCGACCGCGGAGCACGGCCGCGTGAGCGTCGTCGCCGACGTTCCGTCCGGGACGGACGTTCGACCGATCGCCGACGGCCTCCGGGCGGCGTTCCCGGACGCGCGGCTCGTCAGCAAGGAGTCGGTCGCGCGGTCGCCGACGACGGAGTCGACGCTTCGAGAGGACGTCACCGAGCGGTTCACCGACCGCCAGTGGGCGGCGCTGTCGGCCGCGTACCGCGGCGGCTACTTCGACTGGCCGCGGGGGAGCACCGCCGAGGAGGTCGCGGACGCGATGGACGTCTCCTCGCCCACGTTCCACAACCACCTCCGGAAGGCGCAGCGCGCGCTCCTCGACGCGGTGTTCGACGCGACCGACCGCTGAGCGCGCCGGATCGTTCACGATTTTTCGTATTTAGCGCGACCGTTTATATGGGGATGTCCGTTGTGTACGGTCGTATCATGACAGAGGGTGACGGAGAACTCGAAGCGCGGCTACAGGAACAGGAAGTGTTCGAGCCCCCGGCGTCGTTCGTCGAGGGGGCGAACGTCTCCGACCCGGGGATCTACGAGGAGTTCGACCAAAACTGGCCCGGGTGTTGGGAGGCGGCGGCCGACCTGCTCGACTGGGAGTCGGGGTACGACCAGGTGCTCGACGACTCGAATCCGCCGTTCTTCGAGTGGTTCACGGGCGGGGAGCTCAACGCGTCGGCGAACTGCCTCGACCGGCACCTCGACGAACGGGGCGACGAGGTCGCGATCGAGTGGGTCGGCGAGCCCGTCGACGAGGACGACCGCTCGTTCACCTACGCGGAGCTCCACCGGGAGGTAAACGAGTTCGCGGCCGCGCTCCGCGAGCAGGGCGTCGAGGAGGACGACGTCGTGACGATGTACATGCCGATGATCCCGGAGCTGCCGATCGCGATGTTGGCCTGTGCGCGGATCGGCGCACCACACAGCGTCGTCTTCGCCGGGTTCTCCGCTGAGGCGCTCGCGACGCGGATGAACGCCGCCGACTCGGCGCACCTCGTCACGTGTGACGGCTACTACCGCCGCGGCGACCCGCTCGACCACCTCGCGAAGGCCAACGAGGGGCTCGATGACGTCGAACACGACACGACGACCGTCGTCGTCGACCGGCTTGGCGGCAACGACGACGGGTTCGGCCACGATCTGACGGACGACCAGCTCGACTACGGGGAGCTGGTCGCCGAGCAGGCCGGCGCGACCGTCGACCCGGTGGTCCGGGACGCCGAGGACATGCTCTTTTTGATGTACACCTCGGGGACGACCGGCAAACCGAAGGGGGTGAAACACACTACGGGCGGCTACCTCTCGTGGGCGTCGTGGACGTCGCAGGCGGTCCTCGACGTCAAGCCCGAGGACACGTACTTCTGCTCGGCCGACATCGGCTGGATCACCGGCCACTCGTACATCGTTTACGGGCCGCTCGCGCTCGGCACGACGACGATGATGTACGAGGGGACGCCCGACTACCCGGACCGCGACCGCCTCTGGGAGATCGTCGACGAGTACGACGCGACCCAGCTGTACACCGCGCCGACCGCCATCCGGGCGTTCATGAAGTGGGGGACGGAGTACCCCGACGCCCACGACCTCTCCTCGCTTCGCCTGCTCGGGACCGTCGGCGAGCCGATCAACCCGCGCGCGTGGAAGTGGTACTACAAACACATCGGCGACGAGGGGTGTCCCGTCGTCGACACGTGGTGGCAGACGGAGACGGGCGGGATGATGATCACGACGCTGCCCGGCGTGAAGGACATGAAACCGGGCGCGGCGGGGCCGCCGCTCCCGGGGCTCGACGTCCGCATCCTCGACGCGGCCGGCGACGAGATCGAGGCGGGGCAGGCGGGCTACCTGACCGTTCAGAAGCCGTGGCCCGGCATGCTCCGCACGCTGTACCGGAACGACGAACGGTACATCGACGAGTACTGGGCCGAGTACTCCGACGTCGACAGCGACGACCCCGACGACTGGGTGTACTTCCCAGAGGACGGCGCGAAGATCGACGAGGACGGCTACATCACCGTGCTCGGCCGCGTCGACGACGTGCTCAACGTCTCGGGCCACCGGCTCGGGACGATGGAGATCGAGTCGGCGATCGTCGGCGTCGAGGGGGTCGCGGAGGCGGCCGTCGTCGGCGGCGACCACGACATCAAGGGCGAGGCGGTGTACGCGTACGTCATCACGGAGGACGGCTACGAGGGGGACGACGACCTTCGCGACCGCATCATCGCCGGTGTCGAGGACGCCATCGGCCCGATCGCCCGGCCCGAACAGGTCGTGTTCACGCCCGACCTCCCGAAGACGCGCTCCGGGAAGATCATGCGCCGCCTGCTCGAGAACATCGCCGACGGAAAGCCGCTCGGCAACACGAGCACGCTACGTAACCCGGAGATCGTCGAGGATATCCAGGACCAAGTGCAGGGCTGACGACGGACTCCGGGGACGCCTTTCCTCCCGGACCGGCGGCGTTTTCGAACGGCACGCGCCGTGACGGGACGCGACGACACACGCCGTGACGGGACGCGACGACACACGCCGTGACGGGACGCGACGACACACGACACCAACACACGACATCACGAAACATGACAGATAACGACACGCACGGCGGATCGAACGCCGCCGTCGCCGGCGACGGCGGATTGAGCGACGTCGAGCGCGAGCAACGGATCGATTACCTCGACGTCGAGATCAACCTCTTGAACCCCGCGACGCCGTTCATGCGGGACCACCTGCGGGTCATCTGGATCGGCTTCGCGATCTGGTCGGTCACGACCTTCGGGCCGATCACCGCGACGCGGATCGCGCCGGACCTGATGACGACGCCGATGCCGTTCCTCGGGTTCCCGTTCCACTACTTCGCGATCGCGATCGGTGCGCCGAGCGCGGCGCTCATCCTCTCGGTCTGGTACGCGAAACGGCGCGACGCGATCGACGAGAAGTACGGGATCGAACAGCTGTCGAACCAGGGTGCCGGCGCGGGCGCCGACCCCGCGACCGATGACGCGGCCGCCGCCGACGGGGGTGTCGAGGAGTGACCCCCGCAGGCGTCCTCCTGCAGTCGGCCGAGCTGCTCCCCGAGGGGCTCGACATCGGCTTCAAGCTCGTTCCCGGGATCATCGTCGTCAGCATGATGACGCTTTTCCTCGCGGTCGGCTTCGTCTTCAAGGTCGCCGACACCGACGACATGTGGGTCGCGGGCCGGTCGATCGGGAACCTCGAGAACGGGATGGCGATCGGCGCGAACTGGATGTCCGCGGCGTCGTACCTCGGAATGGCCGCGCTCATCGCGCTCTCGGGCGTGTACGGCCTGGCGTTCGTCGTCGGCTGGACGACGGGCTACTTCGTGCTGCTCATCTTCCTCGCCGCACAGATGCGGCGGTTCGGCAAGTACACCGCGCCCGACTTCGTCGGCGACCGGTTCAACTCCGACACGGCCCGCGCGCTCGCGGCGATCACGACGTTCCTCATCGGCTTCGTCTACGCGCTCGGACAGGCCCGCGGGATGGGGCTCGTCGGGATGTACGTCCTCGGGGACATCAACAACGTGATCCAGATCCCCGGGCTGGGCGCGTATCAGGCGATGATGGTGCTGTTCATGCTCGTCACGATCGGCTACCTGACGCTCTCGGGGATGCTCGGCGCGACGAAGAACATGGCGTTACAGTACGTCATCCTCATCGCGGCGTTCCTGATCGGGCTGCTCGTCACCGGCTGGACGGCCGGCTACTCGACGATCCTTCCGCAGATCGAGTACGGGATGTTGATCTCCGAGCTCGGCGCGGAGTTCTCCGACCCCTTCGCGGGCGGGAGCTACTACCTCTGGATCGCCACCTGCTTCAGTCTCGTCTTCGGGACCTGCGGACTGCCGCACGTCCTCGTGCGCTTCTACACGGTCGAAAACGAGCGGACCGCCCGCTGGTCGTGCACGTGGGGGCTCTTCTTCATCTGTGTGCTCTACCTCTCCGCGCCCGCGTTCGCGGCGTTCGGGACGGACCTGTACGGCGACCAGGTCGGGGCCGTCTACGGTGACCCCGGCATGACCGACGCGGCGGGCGACGTCATCGTCGTGCTCGCCGCCCAGCTCGCGAACCTCCCGACGTGGCTCGTCGGCTTCGTCGCCGCCGGCGGCATCGCCGCCGCGGTCGCGACGACGGCCGGCCTCTTCATCGCCGCCTCCTCGGCGATCTCCCACGACATCTACGCCAACATCATCAACGAGGACGCGACCCAGCGCCAGCAGGTCCTCGTCGGCCGCCTCAGCATCGTCGCCATCGGGCTCCTCACCATCGTCTTCGCGCTGAACCCGCAAGCGCCCATCGCGGCGCTCGTGTCGTTCGCGTTCGCGCTCGCCGCCATCGTGTTGTTCCCGATGTTCTTCCTCGGGCTCTGGTGGGAGAACACGAACCGCCCCGGCGCGCTCGCCGGGATGACGACGGGGATCGTCGTCTGGTTCGTCCCCATGTTGAACGAGGCCCAGTTCGGCCTGTTGACGACGCCGGAGGGACAGAGCGCGTTCATCCCGTTCCTCGAGACGTGGATGCCGGCGATCGGCTCCGCGCTGATCGGCGTCCCGATCGTGTTCGCCGTGACGATATTCGTCTCGTACGTGACCGCCGAGCCGCCGCTGCGGACGAAACAGATGGTCCGACAGTGTCACAGCCCGGAACCGATGCCGAAGAACAAGACCGCCGCCGAGGTCGTCGCGGACAAAAACGGCACCGCACCCGCGGACGATTGACCGATGTACGACAGCATACTCGTGCCGACGGACGGGAGCAGGGTCGCGAACAACGCGGTCGACCACGCGGTCGACCTCGCCGAGAAGTACGACGCGGAGATCCACGCGCTGTTCGTCGCGGACACGGACATGGTCGCGTACAGCCTCGGCACCGAGCAGGTCGACCGGATCCGACAGGGGAACTTCGGCGAGATGACCGAGCTCCGCGAGGACGCCCAGGAGGCGACGGGCTACGTCAGGGAGCGCGGCGAAGCGGCGGGGATCGAGGTCGTCGAGCGCCACGCCGGGGGTCGGCCCCACGACGTCATCGCCGACTACGCGCGCGACAACGACATCGACCTCATCGTGATGGGGAGTCACGGCCGATCCGGCGTCCGCCGGGCGCTCCTCGGGAGCGTCACCGAGCGGACGCTCCGGTCGACACACGTCCCCGTCTTCGTCGTCGACTACGTCGAGGGGCGCTAACGGCGTCGGTCACGCGGCACCGTGCGGGGGATCCCCTCGCACGGATCGTTGCTGTGCGTGTCGCTCTGTAGGTATCGTCCAACCGCTACCGGAACCGCTTTGGACGGACGCCCCCGTTCACGGCTTACCCCAGCACTCATGTCCGAGACGACGACCGACGACGACGACCCGACCGCGACCGAAGAGGCGAGCCTCGCCGACCGCGTCCGCTCGCACGTCCGCGACAACCGAACCGGAATGGTTCACGACCTGGTGTTCGCGCTCGCGTGGGTCACCCTCGTGTCGCTGCTTTTCGACTACGTCCTCGTGAGCGCGCCGACGTGGGCGTTTTACCTCTTCATGCTCGCCGGGGTCCCGGCGTACTTCGGGTTCTTCCTCTCGCTCGAGGCCGCACTGGAGAACCGCTGACTCCGGCGTGACCGCCGGCGTCCCCGTCGTCGCTCCGGTCTCTACCGAACGGCCCCTGCCGTCGTTCCGGCTCCGCCGTCGTTCCGGCTCCTACCGAACGGCCCCCTGCCGTTGCTCCTGCTCCGCCGTCGCTCCGGCTCCGACCGGACGACTTCCCGTGGGGATCGGTATCGATCGTCGTGAAACGTCGCGTTCGGCCGTTTCACGGCCCATGGTACCTCTTTTCACACGCCGATCCACCGAAGTGTTTATGTACTACAATACAGTATGTGCAGTCACCAGAACGCCTCCGGCGCTGGTTGGACCGCACGCTGAAATGAACGGGAGTTCTTATCCACGGCTCGACGCAGAAGGGCGAGCGTCCGCCATATCCGGAGCGGTGATGGAGAGATAGAAAAATGGTAACGAAAGACGAAGTCATCGAACAGTACGGCATCGAAGCAATGGACGAGGGGGACAACGTGGACCTCTCCGAGGACGATCTCGACAACGGGTCGAAAGGACAGCTCATCAAACGCGCCGGTCAGCTTCGAGACCGACGTAACGAACTGAACCAGATGGCGTCCGAGCGGGCGTCCAAGCGCGACGACCTCAACGCGAAGACCCGAGAGAAGGTCGACGAGGCGCAGGAACACCGCGAGAAGCGCGACGAGCTCAACGAGCAGGTCCAGGAACACAAGGACAGTCGGAACGAGCTCAACGCGGACGCCAACGAACTGTTCGATCAGGTCGAGGAGCTGAAACAGGACTTGGAGCTCGGCTCCGGGAAGTCCATCGAGGAGCTCAAAGAGGAGATCGAGCAGCTCGAGTTCCGCCAGCAGACGGAGGTCCTCTCCGCGGAGGACGAGCGCGAACTCATCGAGAAGATCGACGACAAGCGCGAGGACCTCTCCGAGAAGAAGAACAAAGTCGACGACACCAGCGAGCTCGACGAACTCGTCGAGGAGGCCGAGGAGGTCCGCTCGGAGGCGTCGAAGCACCACCAGAAGGTGACGGAGCTCGCGGACGAGGCCCAGGAGCATCACAACAACATGATCGAGGCCTACCGCGAGGCCGACGACATCCGCGACGAGGCCGACGAGATGCACGAGCTGTTCGTCGAGGCCCAGGAGGCGGCCGACCGCCACCACGAGGACTTCGTCCGCGTCCAGAAGCGCCTGCGCCAGCTCGACAAGAAGGAGGAGAAGGAGCGGAAGGACGAACGCGCCGAGAAGCGCGAGGAGGAGAAAGAGGAAGCCGAGGAGATCTATCAGAAGTTCAAGGAGGGCGAGACGCTCGACACCGAGGACCTGATGAAGCTCCAGAAGACCGGCCTCCTGTAGTCGGAGCCCGTCGAACGACCGCTGTGTGGTTTTTTACGCGCCGCTCGAGCCTCCAGCGGAGCGGTCGCACGTCTCGAACCCACTCCCGTGCCGCCCGTATCTTAAACGGGAGCCCCGTATCTTAAACGGGAGCCCGGCCAACCGGTGGTATGGACAGCGAGCCTCGCTCGAAGGGACGGACCGCCATCGTCGCGGCCGTCGTGTTGACCGCGACCGCCACGCTGGCGTGCCGCCGGATCGTCGGCCGACTCACCCGCGGCCGGATCGGCGGGGGCGACGAGTACAACGTCGCCGAGGTCGAAGTCTCCGGCCCGATCGTTCGCCAACGCCGGACGTCGCCGTTGTCGGGAGCGACCGGGTCGACCGCCGACCACGTCGTCGAGTCGATCGAGGAGGCCGACGAGGACGACGCGGTCGAGGCGCTGCTGCTTCGGATCAACACCCCGGGCGGCGAGGTGTTGCCGAGCGACGACATCCGCCGGGCGGCCGCCGACTTCGACGGGCCGACCGTCGCGTACGCGACCGACCTCTGTGCGTCCGGCGGCTACTGGATCGCGAGCGGCTGTGACGAGCTGTGGGCCCACGACGCCAGCCTCGTCGGCTCCATCGGCGTCGTCGGGTCGCGCCCGAACGCGGCTGGGCTCGCCGAGAAGCTGGGGATCTCCTACGAGCAGTTCACCGCGGGCGAGTACAAGGACGCGGGCGTTCCGCTGCGGGAAATCGAGGAGGACGAACGCGAGTACTTACAGGGGATCATCGGCGGCTACTACGAGCAGTTCGTCGAGACGGTGAGCGAGGGCCGCGACATGGACCCCGACGACGTCCGCGAGACGGAGGCGCGCGTGTACCTCGGGACGGACGCCGCCGACGTCGGGCTCGTTGACGACCTCGGCACGCGCGCGGACGTCGAGGACCGGCTCGCGACGCTCGTCGACGATGAGCCCGAGATCCGCGAGTTTATGCCCGCACAGAGCCTCGCCGAGCGGATCGGGATCGGCGCGGAACGCGTCGCCTTCGCGGCGGGCAGCGGGGTCGCGAGCGCCGTGACGGGCGACGGCGACCGCGGGGACGTCGACGTCGAACTCCGGTAAGGCGCGGCGACCACGGCCGCCGCGACCCCACCGGACGTTTCGTCCGGTCCGATCGCCCCGGCTACCTCGATCGCCTCGACTACCCCGGCTACCCCGATCGCCTCGGCCGCCGCGACCGGCCTGACCGCTCCCGTCCCGGGGACCACCTCTCGACCTACTTGCAGGGTTCGCTTCCCCGGTAAGTGTCGACGAGGGCCGTCTCCGGGTCCGCCCGGACGACGGCCCCGTCGCCCGGTTCGGCCGATCGGTCGATCGAGACGTCGAAGCCGAACGCCCGGGCCACGTCCACGGCGCTTTCGACGTGGTCGGTCACGGCCGGGGTCCGCACGGCTCCGCCGGCCAGCGCGAGAAACGGGACGAGCTGGTCGGCGAGGCGTGCGTCGACGACGCCGGGGCCGTCGCGCCACTCGCTGAACGCCTCGACGGCGTTTCCCGCCACGCGTTCGGCGGGGACGCCCCGCTCGCCGAGCGCGGAGAACCCGGCTATCGGGAGCGCGTCGGCGGTGCCGGATCCGACGCCCGCGCCGTCCGCCTCACGCTCCTCACCGACGTGCCCGTCGACGCCGACGCGCCCATCGACGCCGACGACCACGACCGCCCCGATCGATCGGGTCTCCGCGTAGCGAGCGCTGTGGGCTTCGACGATGCCCCCGTCGTCCGCGTCGAGTCGCTCCGCCACGCCCCGCGAGAGCCACTCGGCTACCTCGGCCCCCGCGAGATCGGCGGCGGCGACCGCGTCGACCCGGACGCGTTCGATCGATCGCCGACCGGCGAGCGCTATCGGAGCGGGCGTCGACGGGCCGACGACGAGCCGAACGACCCCGCCCCCGGCCGGATAGAACCCCCGTTTCGGGACGTCGAGCGCGGCGACGACGCCGTGTGCTCGGAGGGCCGCAAGCGTGACTCCCGAGAAGTAGTCGGCGGGCGGGGACCACGCCACGTCGGTGCCGCCGCCGACGCGGAGCGTCACGGGGCGCTCGGCGACCGCGGCCGCCGGAAGCACGGTCGAACAGACGAGGGTCGCGCTCCCGGCGGTGCCGATGTCGACGGCGACCGAACCGCCGGCCACGCGTCCGGGGCTGAACGTGACCGTGTCGCTTCCCCGCGCCCCGCCCTTGACCTCGGCGTCAGCCACGTCCCGTGCCGCCGTCACGCAGGCGACGTGTTGGTCTTTAAGCCCCGACGTCGGCCGATCGCCGCGCACGTCGTCGACCTCGACGGGCGTCCCGGTCGCGATGGAGAGCCCGAGGGCCGTCCGGAGGACGCCGCCGCCGCCGTCGCCCCCGTCGATCGCGATCACGGGTGGACCCCTCGTAACGACGGGTGGACCCCTCGTGACGCGTCGATCGCGCTCACGCCGCGGTCACCTCGTTCATGCCGTCGTGTGGGGGCCGCCGATGCATGTGGCTGTCGACGGGGCGGTTCGACCGAGAGGGTTTTTACCCGGGCGCGGTGTGGGCCCACACGTGACGACGCTGGTCATCTGTGTCGACCGTTCGGGGACCATCGGACGGACCACGAACGTCCCGATGCCCGTCGCCGGGTGGGAGGCCGTCAGGTCGCTCGTGACGGACGTCGGGCTCGGCGACCCGGAGGACGCCAGCGTCAACTGTCTGCTCGAAGCCCTGCGGATCGCTCGCGACCTCCGCGACGAGCGCGAGGAGGCGGTCGTCGCCGTCGTCTCCGGCGAAAGCGACTCGCCGATCGGGGCCGACCGCTCGATCGCCGCCCAGATCGACGACCTCGTCGACCGCTACGACCCACGTTCGGCGATCGTCGTCGTCGATTCCGCGGAGGACGAACGCGTGATCCCCATCGTCGAGTCGCGCGTTCCGGTCGATTCGGTGGACCGGGTCGTCGTCCGGCAGGCACACGACATCGAGTCGACGTACTACCTGCTCAAACAGTTCCTCGCGGACGAACAGCTCCGGTCGACGGTGATGGTCCCGTTCGGCGTCGCGCTGTTGCTGTTGCCCGCGCTGTTCTACTGGTTCTCGCCCGCGGAGGCGCTCGCCGGCGTCGCCGGTCTGCTCGGTGCTGCGCTGCTTTATAAAGGGTTGGCGATCGATCGGCTCCTCGCGGGCGTCCCCGAGCGCGTCCGCGAGGCGCTGTACGCCGGGCAGGTGTCGGTGGTGACGTACGTCGTCGCCGCGGGACTGACGCTCGTCGGGTTCTTCTTCGGCGCGCTGTCGGCCTCCGAGCTCGGGGACGGCGTCCCGATCGTCGTCGAGTCGATGCAGTTCGTGTACGCTGCCGTCCCGTGGCTGGCCGTGGCGGGGCTCACGGCGGCCATCGGTCGGCTGCTCGACGAACTGATCCGCGACGAGGGGATCCGAACGCCGTACCTGAACCTGCCGTTCGTCATCCTCGCGGTGGGGCTCGTCGTCCGCGGGTTCGCCGGGTACTTCCTCGAGCAGGAGCCGGTGCTCGACCACCTCCACGTCGCGAACGTCGCGGTCTCCGCCGGTCAACGGCTGGCGCTTTTCATCCTCGCCGGTCTCGTCGTCTCGGTCGTGGGGGTCAAGGTCGCCAGCGACGTGGGCTCGGAGACGCTCACCGAGATCGCCGACTCCGAAGGCGACGGGACGGGGAGTAAGGAACGACGGGACGGGGAGTAAGGAACGACGGGACGGGGAGTGAGGAGCGACGGGACCGAGACGGCCGATACGACGGGGAACGACCACGGACGCGGCACACGACCACGAACGCTCGACCGATCGCCCGCGCGGATCAGCTCCGCGTGGCGCGGAACTCGCCGTGTTTCATCCCGATGAGGAACGCGATCGCGCCGAAGAGCAGCATCGAGGGCGCGACCATCATCAGGGTCGTTTCGAGTATCATCATGCCGCTGGCGACGAGGCCGGCGACGCCGACGGCGACGACCGCCAGCAGCAGGCCGACCGCGATCGGGAGTTCGAACTCCATACCGGCCATCAGTACGCTGGTGCCCTAAGGGTTCGCCCATCGGCGATCGGTCGCGTGATCGCAACGACGGCGCGGCTGGGAAACGGTGCGACGACTGGGCGGCGAAGCGGCGGCGGGAGAAGCGCCGAGGGTGAGATTTGAACTCACGTGTCCGAATGGACAGCAGATTTCGAATCTGCCGCCTTGGCCAGGCTAGGCTACCTCGGCTCGTTTCCACGTTCGTGGCTTCCGACTTTAGTGGTTTCGATCGCAAACCGGCACACTCCCGGCTCCCCTCGTTGTCGCCTCCCCCGCCGATGGCTCGGCCCCCCGTTCCCCGATGGCTCTTTGACCGGCGCGCCCGTCGGGCGCGTATGGACGTCTCCGACGCGGCGACAGCCTGCTCGCGGGTGCGGGACGAGGTCGGCGGCGCGGTCGTCGCCGACCGCGAGTTCCTCGAACGCGTCACCCTCGGGATCCTGGCGCGCGGGCACGTGCTCTTGGAGGACGTGCCCGGGACCGGCAAGACGCTCTCCGCGCGCTCGTTCGCGACCGCGCTCGGCCTGGAGTTCTCCCGGATCCAGTTCACGCCGGACCTCCTGCCGGCCGACGTCACCGGCACGAACGTCTTCGACGAGACGGACGGCTCCTTCGCGTTCGCGCCCGGGCCGATCTTCGCGAACGTCGTGCTCGCCGACGAGATCAACCGCGCGCCGCCGAAGACGCAGGCGGCCCTGCTGGAGGCGATGGAGGAGGGGCAGGTGACCGTCGACGGCGACACCCACCAGCTGCCCAGCCCCTTTTACGTGATCGCGACGCAGAACCCCGTCGAGAGCGAGGGGGCGTTCCCGCTCCCGGAGGCGCAGCTCGATCGGTTCACGATCAAGACCTCGATCGGCTACCCAGACGCCGACGGCGAGGTCGAACTCCTCCGGCGGCGCGCCGGTCGCGTCGAGCGCAGCCCGACCGTCGGGCGCGTGCTCGACGCGGCGGCCGTCGACGAGCTCCGACGGGTGCCCGAGACGGTCCGCGTCGACGACGACCTCCTCACGTACATGGCGTCGATCGCGCGAGCGACCCGGGAGGACCGCCGCGTCGCGGTCGGCGTCTCCCCGCGCGGCACCCAGCGGCTCTTCGAGACCGCCCGCGCGGCCGCCGTGATCGCCGGCCGGGCGTTCGTCACGCCCGACGACGTGAAACGCGTCGCCGAGCCGACGCTCGCACACCGGCTCGTGTTGACCCCCGACGCGGCCGTCAACGACGTCGACACGCGGGACGTGATCGCGACCGTGCTCGATCGAGTGGCGGTGCCGACCCTAGAAACGGTAGAAAATAAGCAAGAAAGAGGTTAACCAATACTCGATTATTTAAAGAATATGTTTAATTTATTGGATCGGACACTTCAACAGTGAGCGTGCCCGATAACTCTTGTTCGTCACTAGATCTATCGCCGTTAGTGTTGACTTCTACTACCACGTATAGCTCATCGGCAGTTCTGAACTCTGCAGCACTTCCGTTCAACGATCCAAGTACATTACCGTTGTTTGCTACCGACGTACCTGCGGAGTATGACGGTGCCGTTAGCGAACCTGAATACTGACCAGAATAAACTCGGAATCGAATGAAATTGTGCTCTGGATCGTTTGCTCCGACGTACTCAACTTCACCATCCTGCCAAGAAGTATTGGTGAACTGGTATTCAAGTCCGACTGAGCTATAATCTCTCTGACCTTGATTCACGATCTTAAACCCGAACGCTTCCTGATAAACAGGATCTTGACCATGTGGTGCGCTACCTTCCGGAACTTCTCCCCACGTATACTGTGAATTCTCGTTGACTCCTTCCCCGTTTGGACCTGTCAGATCGAGCTCTAAGGTGCCATCTGTTTCTGCGATGCCAGGTGCATCACCTGCGATGAGTGCCACCTGTGAGTCACTGTCCGAATCAAGTTCCACATTAACTGTTCGGCCTTGGACGGACGCCGTTGAGGTCCTCCACGCTCGCGGCCTCGCGAGTGATCGTGAAGCGTCGCGTCTCCGCGTCGCCGAACAGCCGGGCGGCGACGCCGGCGTCGGCGCCTTCGACGGTCACCGTCACCTCGACGTCGACGGTGTC
>LFFM01000998.1_pt1 | contig 20172 bp, 19 predicted proteins | sample 643131 | NCBI WGS metagenome assembly LFFM01 (sample SAMN03777445, study PRJNA286221) | soda lake metagenome | biome: soda lake; feature: Kulunda steppe; material: water; isolation source: sample Tc-Br brine of Tanatar trona crystallizer | place: Russia: Kulunda steppe | collected 2011-07
AGGACGCCGACGAGACGCTCGCGTCGGATCCGAAGGGATTCATCGAGCAGTTCGTCGCCGTCGGCGTGTTGCGTCGCCGAGGGGACTCGACATGGATCGGGGTACGCGCCCGAGCGACAAGCGCGTTTCGCGTCAGCGAAGCGGGGCGGAGAGTCACTTGCTGCCTGCGAGATCGGACACTCGCCGTAGCGTGTCGGCGTCGGTGACCGACTTGTCCTCGCGAACGCTCACGAGCCGCGGGAAGCGGAGGGCGTACCCGGAACCGTACGTCGGCGAGGGCTGTATCTCCTCGTATCCGACCTCGAGAACGAGTTCGGGCCGGATCGTCAGATCGGTTCCCGATTCCGCGATCACGTGCGGTTCCAACCGCGCCGTGAGCTCGGCGAGCGTCTCGTCGGAGATTCCCGTCGCCACCTTGCCGATGGGCGCGTATTCGTCAGAAGGAGCGGCGCCTGCGGTCCGGCGTCGCCCTCCATCGGTGTCGCTCCCGGCGGCGTCAACATCGGTGTCGCTCCCGGCGGCGTCAACATCGGTGTCGCTCCCTGCTCGGTGGCGTGCTCCCGGCTCGTTCCGCACCGCGAGCAGGAACGTTCCGAACAGCTCCGCGCGACGACCCTCCCCCCATTCGGCACCGACGACGACGGCGTCGAGCGTCTCGACGTCCGGCTTCCGTTTCAGCCACTCCCGTCCCCGATCGCCTGGCGTATACGCCGACTCGGGATCTTTGAGCATGACGCCCTCGTGTCCGGCATCGAGCACCGCAGCCTCGATCGACTCGATGGCCCCGACGGTGGTCGCCGTCCGCCTCTCCGCGGCCGCGTCGGGGAGGACGCCGACGAGACGCTCGCGTCGGATCCGAAGGGATTCATCGAGCAGTTCGTCGCCGTCGGCGTACAGACAGTCGAACGCGTGGAATCGGCAGGGCACCGTCTCACGCATACGATCGACGTCGTGTTTTCGACGAAGCCGGCGTAACACCTCTTGGAACGGACGTACGGAGCCGTCGTCGTCGATCGCGACGACCTCACCGTCGAGGATCGTCGGAACGTCCACTCGCGATGAGACGTATTCGACGATCTCGGGGAGTGCATCGGTTACGTCGTCCATGTTTCGCGTGTAGACCCGGGGACCGAACCCGTCTTCGCTGCCCTCCGGAACGTAATGTATCTGAACGCGTGCACCATCGAACTTGGTCTCGACGGCGACCTCGCCGAACGACTCGATGGCGTCGCCCGCCGTTCCGGCCTGTGCGAGCATCGCTTGGACCGGGCGACCGACCACCAATCCCTCGGTTCGAAGCGCCCCCCTCCCGCCCCGTTGTGCGAGAACTGCGACACGTCCGTAGTCGTTCGTCACCTGAAGCGCGCGCTCGACGGCCGCGACCGCACGGTCCGCGTCGTCTCGATCCCCGGTGTCCGCGATACCCGAATCGTCGACATCCGCTGCGATCGCGTCGTCCGTTGTGAGGAACGCCGACGCGATCGCATCGCGGACGGTCCCCTCCCCGACGCCGATCCGCATCTCGCCGAGCACGAGCCGGGCGAGGAGTTTCGCCTCCGTCGACTCGCATCTGTTGAACAGGCCGAACAGTGAATCGATCTTCGTGGACTCGCTACCCTCACCCTCGGCGGCCGCCAGCTCCCGGAGGGAGCGGTCGACCTCGGCAACCGACAGCGCGTCGCGGCCGCCAGCGAACGCGGAGAGTCCCCGTTGGCCGCCGAGATCGAGGTCGGCGGCAACCGCGCCGATCTCGCCACGCTCGGCGAGGCGGTCCTCGATGTCGGTAGGACTCACGTTCGGGCCCGCCGCGCGAGCGATTGCCGCACGGCACGAGGCGGGCCCGACGTCCAGGGTTCGGGTGTCGTGGGCGGGAAACACCCGCCCGAGGAGGAAGCGGGTAACGGTCGAGAGGTCGTCGCCGGCGGTCGAAAGCAGATCGGCAACTGCGGCGATCGTCTCCAGATCGGATGGCTCAGCCGCCAATCGTTCCGCCCGCCCGGCGAACGCGACGAACTCCATGTCCCGGATCGGCGAGGGGTGCTCAAAAACACGCCGATGCGGGGACGGACGAACGTCGGATCGGGACGGGACGATCCACGACGACGTAGAGACCAGCACGTGCGGGGTGAGACGGAACCGGAGCGTGACGTCGCGTCAATCCCTCAGAACGCGGTCGCGGGGCTTTTATTATCACGGTCCGTCCGCCGATCCCATGAGCACCGACTCGACCCTCGCCGATGGCGTCCGTGAGGCGCTCGCCGTCGACGCGGACGAGTTCGCCGCGCGCGCTGAAGCGGAGGCGGAGGTCGTCAAACAAGGACTTCACGACGGGACGTTCGACAATCATCAGTCGATCGTCGGGTTCGAGTACGAGTTCTACGCGGTGGCCGACGGTCGCTGGAGCGAGGAGTCACGCGCCGGCGAGTACGCCTTGATGCGCGTCCCGCGCCGACTCCTCGAACTCATGGGGTTCGAGAAGGAGCTCGGCCTACACAACGCCGAGATGTGTACGAGTCCACAACCCCTTTCGGACCACGGTTTCCGCGCGCAGCTCGCCGAAGTTCGCGCACGTCTGGAAGCCGCCGGGAACTGCGCCGGCGTCGAGGGGATGCGACTCGTCTCCGATGGAGTCTGGACGATACCTCCCGCCGGGGAGACGAGTCGAGGATACCTCACCGACAGCGTCGAGGTCGATGGGGTCACCGTCGCGACAAACATGAGCGACGCCGTCCGCTACCACGCGATGGCCAACGCCGGCGGGTCGTCCGCTCGGGACCTCGCGAGGAGCGACGGGTCGGTTTCGCTCGAGGCACCCGGCGTGTCGCTGCCGGCGGACACGGTGATGCCGGAGAGTCTCATCACCTCGATCCAACCGCACTATCAGGTCGCGCAAGCCGAGATGCTACCGATCCACTTCCGGTATGCGCTCCGGATAGCGGGCCCACTGCTCGCGTTGGGAGTGAACTCGCCGGTTCTCCCCCCGGATCTGTACGACGACGGCTGGGACGGCGACCGTGTGCTTTCGGAAGGCGCGGCGGAGAACCGGGTTCACGTGTTCGAATCCGTCCTCAACGCTCGGACCGACGCGGACAAGGTCCGGTTCCCACGCGACTTCCACGACGTCGAAGCAGCCGTCGACCGGATCGCCGCCGACGAGACGCTGATCCCGATGCCGGAGTCGGACGGATCGGACCGGTACGACGACGCGTTCGCCACGTTTCGGACGAAACACGGAACCTACTGGCGGTGGGTGCGGCCGGTGTTCGAGGGTGCCAGCCGGTCGAGCGCGAACGCTCGTATCGAGTTCCGTCCGATCGCGGCTCAGCCGACCGTCCGTGACTCGATCGCCTTTCAGGCCGCCTTTGCCGGGTTGATGGAGGCGCTCCCACGACACGAACACCCGGTCATCGCGCTCGACTGGGCGACAGCCCGTGACAACTTCTACGCGGCGGTTGCGGACGGGATCGAAGCCGACATGGAATGGATCGGCTACGACGGCGCACACACGACCGATGAACGACCGACCGAACCGGGAGCCACGGTCACCGAAAGCGGCATCGACGACGTGTACGCGGACCTCCTCGATCACGCCGCCGCCGGACTCCGTGCCGCCGGCTGCTCGCAATCCGAGGCGAACTCCTGGCTTGCTCCGCTCCGCTATCGGGCCGAACACGGTACCACACCGGCCAATTGGAAGCGTGCGGAGATCCGTTCCCGGCTCGACGCCGGCGAGACGTTCGCCGACGCGGTGTACGGAATGCAGCGAGCGTACATCGAGAACCAGTCGGAGACGCTGGTCTCAGGTGGGTTCTCGACGTGGTGACCGCGACGCTCATGCGCCGCCAATGACGACCCACTTAACTATCGGACGCTCATTCGAATAGGTAACACTTCCAGATGCAGTGGCAGCCGACCCCGTACGTTCTCCTGTTGTTCGTAGCCGCAGCAGTCTCGTTGTTGTGGGTCGCATACGGAGCCGATTCGGCACGGCGGAAGGGATGGACGGCGACCATCGCCGCCTTCGTCGTGTTGTGCCTATCGGTATCGATCTGGGCCGGGATCTACGCGATCCAGCTTGCGACGCCGACGCTCGAAGCGAAACTGTTCGCGTACCGACTCCTTCACGTCGGCGCTGCCGTGACCGCGCCGGCGTGGTTCGCCTTCACGCTGGCGTACACGGGTCGTGCGGAGCGGCTGACTCCGATCACGATCGGGGCGCTCGCGATCGTGCCGGTCACGCTCGTCGTGACCATGGCCACGAACCCGTACTCGCTGGCGCTCACCGATGCGACGCTGTCGACGGCAGGGTCGCTGACCCGCTTGGTGACGACGAACGGGCCGGTTTACCAGCTTCATCTTGCCGTCTCGTACGTCCTGATCGTCGCGGGGGTCGGTCTCGTCTCGACACACGCGATTCGGTCGGGGCGGTCGGTCCGCCGCGGTGACGTACTGCTGGTCCTCGGCGCAGCGATCCCGCTCGTCATCAACGTTTTTCACGTGTTCTCCGTCCCGCCGTTCGATGTGATCGAAGTGAACCTGACGCCCGTCTCGCTGTCGCTCTCGACGGCTCTGTTCGGCATCGCCGTGTTTCGATATCGGGTGTTGGACCTCACTCCGATAGCATCCCGGGTCGTTCTCGAGGAGATGAGCGACGGCGTGATCGTTCTCAACGCCGAGGAGACGATAGTCGACCTCAACCCGGCCGCAGAGCGCGTTCTCGCCGATCACGACGAGGTCCTCGGCGGCGACGTCTCGGTGTGGCTTCCCGAATACGACCGCCTGGATGGTGCGGAATCGATCCTGATGACGTTACACGAGGGCGATCGCGACCGGTTCCTTCAGCTGAATCGCTCCCCTCTCGAGCGCGCGGGTGAGCGATACGGGTGGGTCGTCTTGATCCAGGACGTGACGACGATCGAGCTCCAACGGCGGGAGCTCGAGGAGCAAAACGAGCGGTTGGACGAGTTCACGCGGATCGTCTCACACGACCTCCGAAACCCGCTCTCGGTCATCGCTGGCTATGCGGAGTTCGCGAGCGAGACCGGTGAAAAGCAACACTTCGACGTGATACAGCGGACCGTCACGAACATGACGGAGTTCCTCGAGGATCTCCTCGAGCTCTCACGACGCGGCGAGACGGTCACGGAGCCCGAGACCGTCTCGCTCGCGGGGGTCGTCGCGGAGGTCGAAGCCGGGGTCCGGGACGACGATCTGACCGTCGTCACCGTGGACGATGCGGACGTCCTCGCGGATCCGCGCCGGTTGAAACAGGTGTTCGATAACTTGTTTCGGAACGCTCGAGACCACGCCGATGACCTCGTGACGGTAACGGTCGGAACCCTGCCCGACGGGTTCTACGTGGAGGACGACGGCCCCGGGATCGAGCCGGAACGCCGCGAGGAAGTGTTCGACGTGGGAGTCACGACGAGCGGGACCGGAACCGGACTCGGCTTGGCGATCGTTCGCGACATCGTCGAGGCACACGGCTGGTCGATAGCGGTAGTCGAGGGCAGAGAGGGTGGCGCACGCTTCGAGATCACCGGCGTCGAGTTCATCGAGACGTGACCCGGACCGGTCGAAAAGACGCTACTCTCGCCGAAACGTCGTCGCGTCGCGGAGCGTCCGCGCTCGCGAGAGCAATCTACCGGCGAGGGCTGTGCCATCGCGATCGCGTTCGGCGGGCTCCGATCCCGTCACCGTCAGGTGACCCATTTTCCGGAGCGGACGAGCATCCGCTTTCCCGTACCAGTGGAGGTCGGCGTCAGGTGCGGCCAGCACGGACTCGACGCCGCGGAGCGTCGCGGGCTCCGTCTCGTCGACGTCGCCGAGGAGGTTCGCCGTGACCGCGGGTGAAACGAGTTCCGTCGGACCGAGCGGCCACCCGAGAACGGCTCGAACGTGGTTCTCGAACTGTGAGGTCCGAGCGCCCTCGATCGTCCAGTGGCCGGAGTTGTGCGGCCGCGGCGCGATCTCGTTAACGAGCACGTCGCCGTCGGCGGTCTCGAACAGCTCGATCCCGTAGACCCCGCGCCCGTCGAGGAACTCGAGGACGTCGTTCGCGATCGCCTCGGCTCGCTCGAGAACCGCGTCGCTCGCGCGAGCGGGCGTCACGCTCTCACGGAGGATCTCCTCGCGATGGACCGTCTCGGTGACGGGATACGTCCGGGTTTCCCCGTTCGACCCTTTCACGCCCATGACCGCGATCTCGCGCTCGAAGTCGACGAACCGCTCGGCCATTGCGGCGCCGCCGACTTGATCGAGGGCGTCGGTGGCGTCCGACGGGTCCGTGACGGGAACGTTACCGCGACCGTCGTAGCCCCCGCGGCGCGCCTTCAACATGACTCCACCGAACTCCTCGACGACCTCCGCGATCCCCTCGGCGGTCGCGACCGCAACGAACTCGGGTTCAGGGATCCCGGCGTGCCCGAGTGCTTCCGCCTGGACGAGCTTGTCCTGGATCGTCTCGAGGGTCTTCGGGTCCGGGTGAACCGGGACGTCGTACTCGGCGCTCGCCGCCGCCAACACCTCGGGATCGGCGAGCTCGATCTCGAAGGTGAGCGCATCGACGCGGGAGGCGAGCTCGCGGATCCCCTCCGGATCGTCGAAGTCGGCGACGATCTGGTCCCGAGCCACCACGGACGCCGGGCACTCCGGCGTCGGATCCGACACGATCACGTCGACGCCGAGCGGGGCAGCCGCCTCCGCCATCATCCGTCCGAGCTGACCGCCGCCGACGATGCCGAGCGTCGGTCCGGGTAGAGTGACCGTCATACGGGCCGGAGTTCCACACCTCGACGCATAAGCATTACCGAACCCGCCTACAGTCGAACCGCCGCGAGGTCGCTCTCCAACCCCTCGACGAACTCGTTGTACGCCTCGACGAACCCGGCGAACGGGTCCGCGTACTCGCGGACGTCAGCCGCCGAGGGCGCCTCGTACTGCGAGAGCAGGTAGACGCCGTTCGACCCACCCACGCGGAGATACGACACCGTTCCCTCGTCCCACTTGAGCTCCCAGCGATTGCCGTCGACCCGAGCCGTGAACGTCCCGTAGTCGTCGCCCTCGTATCGATGTATCTCGCCGGCGATGACGCCGCAGGTCTCCCGGATCGCGTCGAGCACTCGATCACGCTCGGCGACGACGCCGTCGGTGGATGCGGGACCCGGAAACTCGGCGGTGACGCCGTCGAGCACGCCCGACAGGGACCCGACGTACTCGTTCCAGGCGGTGACCATGTTCGCGTAGTCGTCGAGCGCCGCCGCCAACCCGGCCGGATCCGGCGGTTGTTTCGTCGAGACGACGTAGACGTCTGACCCCCGTTTCGGGGAGAACAACAGGAACTCCAACTCGCCCGCCTCGTGCTTGATGGTCCATTCGCCGCCGTCGGTCGACAGATCGGTTCGGCCGTAATCGCCGCCTTGGAGCCGCGCGAGCTGGTACGCGATCGTGCCGGCGTGATCGCGGACCCCGGCGACCAACTCGTCCCGTCGTTCGGCGACCGCGTCGACGTCGCGGACGTCGAGATCGAACCCGAACCCGGCGTCGGCGTTTGAAGACGAAGTCATGCCCATACCCGGGTGACGCGAGCGGTTAACGGGATCGGTGTCGAACGGTTCGTCCTTCTCGACGCTCGGTGCTACTCGATCGATTGGCGGATCTCCCGGATCCGTGCCGGCTCGTCGATCCCGGACCGAACCACGACCGCGAAGACGGCTTCTCCGTCGGGGACGGGGGCATCGCCGCTCAGGATCGCGCCGGAGCCGGTCTCGTCGGCGATCCATCGGCGGCCGTCGGCGATCGCCTCGCGGTTCAGCCAAGCCGGAGGACCGCCGACGATGAGAAGCGTTCGATCCGCTCGCCCCTCCGGTACTTCGACGGTCCCCTTCCCACGGCTCGCCTTTCGAATGACCGTCTCGACCGCGGACACCGCGGCGCTCGTGTCCACTTCCGCCGGCTCCGACGAGCCGAACAGTCCGAGCCCGAATCGGGACTCCCGCTCCGGCGGTTCGACCGGTTGTGTCGCGTACCCGATCGCCGCGATCCGTCCGCGGTCGCCGACTGCACGGGCGATATCGCTCGCGTCGAGCACCTGCTGGGGCGTGACGGCATCGTCATCCGCCTCGCCGGCCCCGAACAGTGCGGCCATCCGCTTGACGATGACCCCGTTCACCCGATCGCGGGCGTCGGAGAGGCGTTCGTCACCCCGGAGCCACGCCTCGTTGTCGAACGGGAACACGGCATCGACGACGCCGGAAAGCGCTCCCAGTGTACGGGCTGCGTTCTTTTCGGCGAGCGGTCGGACGGACGCTCCGTCTCCGGACCCCGTGTCCGAACCCTGCGGGGGGTCGCGGTCGGATCCGGGCTCACACTCCGCCGGCGTGGGAAGCACACCGACGACGTAGGTGGGGGCGTCGTAGATCCGGGTGAGCTGCGTTGCGAGCGCCGGTGTGACACCCGCACCTGCGGCCCCCCCGAGTCCGACCACCAGCACGAACGCCTCGGCGACGGAGGGGTTCTCGTCGTCCAACGCCCGGCCGAGCTCGCTGGCATGGGTCTCTCCCAGCTCCCGCCCGGCATGGAGATCGCCGCCGAGTCCGTCACCGCCGGCAGCGTCGCCGAATCGGTATCGCTGCTCCTCGCCGAGCGACTGGAGAGCGTCGAGCGACTCACTGTCGGTGTCGAAGGCGGTAGCACCATGAAGGAAACGGTCGTCCCCGTGGGCGGCGACGAGACGGTCGACGATCCGCCCCCCGGCACCCCCGAGACCGATGGCGTGCACGCGCATACGTCCACGCAGTCGACGAGCGGGAAGTTATCTCCTTCGGCCGACGCTAGAACTCGTCGAGTCGACGCTGTCCACGGGGGACGGCGGACTCCGCCGGCTCGACGTCATCGCGTTCCGCGCCGAGCAGCGGTGGGAGCGCCGTGTTCGTAAACGTGAGCGCTATGACCAACACGATCGGCGCGAGGAACAACCCGTGGAACCCGAAGACGACGGGACCGAAGATGTACGCGAGCATGAGTAGCCCCACGTGTGTCGTCTTCCCGCTGAAGTACGGCCGCAGCACGATATCCGGGATCGTGTCGACGACGACGATGGAGACGGCGAGGAAGCCGGCTACGTACACGAGGAGATCGAGCTCGTTCGCCATAACCATCGGGGTCGCAGTGGCCGCCGCGACCGGCACGTACACGATCTTCATTCCGATAACCGGAATGAGGCTCGCGACCCCGGTGAGCGCTCCGGCAAGGGCGGGATACGGGACTTCAGCCCCCGCAGGAACGGCGAGGTTGTACCCGGTGAACGTCGCCACGGCGATCAGTGATATCGCGATGACGTTGAGAAGGTTGCCGTACAGCACCGCCTCCAGCTCGGCGTCGACCGCCTCCAGATACTCCCGTACCACGGCGTCGTCGTCGAAGGTGAGTAGCCAGTCGTGGAACCTCGATCCGTCGAGGAGCAGATAGTACGTAACGATGACGGTGATCAGGAGGTTCAACAGGAATCCGGTGACGGTGTTGGTCAGTAGCGACGCGTGCTCCAGCAGAAACTGGATCAGCGGGTCGAACTCCCCGGATCGGTACGCCTCTATGAGCCCGTCGACCGTGAGATCCGAGAGTCCGACCAGTCCCTCGACCCACGGCTCGTTCGTGTTGATCGTTTCCGTGACGGGATACCGTTCGAGAAATCGCCTCGCCTCTACCACGAGCAACACGACGGCCGAACTCAAGAGGAGTATCAGCGGCACTCCGACGAGTGATAACGAGAGTGCCGCCCGGACCCTGGCGGGGAGTCGAAGCCTCTCGAGTTCGTGGTAGAACCGTCGAGTCGAGTAGTAGAGGAACACCGACACCGTCAGCGCAGCCACGAATCGATAGGCGATGTACCCGACGATGATCGCGGCCGAGAGGCCGAAGAGGGCGACGACGAAACGCTTTTCGTCCATGCGTGGCGGTCTCCCGCTCTCGGCATAAACCATGGGGGAGCCCGCGAGGGTCCCATCAGCTCCCGTCCTCGACCTTCACCGGGTCGGCACCATGGTCGGTGTCCGTGCTGCGGTCCGTGTCCGTGCCGTGGTCGGTGTCCGTGCCGTGGTCGGTGTCCGTGCCGTGGTCGGTGTCACCGTACTCGTCGTTGCCGTCGCCGACCCGTTCCCGGTGGGCTAGTTGCTCACGATGAAGCGAGAGGATCATGTCGGCGAGAAACCCGAAGACGAGCAGTTGGATCCCGAGAATGGTGGCCCCGACGGCACCGACGGCGATGATCTCGTGTCCGACTCCGTGTACGAGCCATCGATAGAGCACGTACGCCGTCATCACCACGCCGGCGGTCGTCGCGGCGGTTCCGACGCTTCCGAAGTAGAACAGGGGATTGTTCGTCTTCGCTTTGCGGTACAGCTCGATGAATATCACGCCACCGTCACGTATCGGATGGAGATTGGTCGAGGAGCCTCCGGGACGTGGCCGGTACGACACCGGAACAACGGCCACGTTGATGCGGTTCTTGACGCATTCGACCGCCATCTCGGTCTCTATCCCGAACCCGTCCGCTGAGAGATGGAGCCGGCGAAACGACTCGCGAGTGAACGCGCGATACCCCGAGAGGATATCGCCGTAGTTCTCCCCGTGGATGACTCGAAACGCCCGGTTGATGAGGCGGTTTCCGATCCGATTCAGTCGCGTCATCGCCCCCGGGCGCATGTCGGCAAATCGGTTTCCGATGACGTGATCGGCGTCGCCCGAGCGCAGCGGCTCGAGCATCGCGGCCGCGTCCGACGGATCGTACGTCGCGTCCGCGTCTGCCATGAGGACGTACGGCGCGCCGACGTGTTCCTCGAGCGCCTCCCGGATCGCCTGTCCCTTCCCGTTCCCCGACTGTTGCACGACGCGTGCTCCGGCATCCCGAGCGGCGTCCCGCGTTCCGTCGGTGGAGCCTCCATCGATCACGAGGATCTGCCCGAACCCGACCTCGCGGAACGACGAGACGACGGTCGCAACGGTTTCGACCTCGTCGTACGTCGGTAGCAGGACGCAGACGTCGTCGTACTCGCTCATTGAGGGAAGCGATACGGGGCGTATCCGTAAACCCTCCCCTTCCGTCCCCGACCGACCACGCGTGGCGACGACAGTCGGGAGACCGGGGGATCGACCCATACGCTCATGTATGATCCTGATATACATGGTAACATGCCGCAATTAGCGGAGGCCCGCTCGGACGAACTGCTCAGCGCGGCACGAACGTCGATAGGCGACGAGCTTCGGAGCCTCACCTACTTCACTGAAGAGCGTATCGACCAGATCTATCTTCGGAGCGATCTGCGTCGGACGGCGGACCTGATCGGATTCGCCGAGAACGAGCGGAACGGGTTTCACGCCCAATCGCTGTACGCCGACAGTGAGCTCGGTGACTACCTGTTTACCGTCCGTATCTTCGAAAACGGCTATCTCACCCGAGTGATCGCGAACGGACACGGCGTGTGGGTGACGACCGACTCGATGGAGATGGACCGGTTCGAGGAGCTCGCGAGCGCACTCTCGGCGATCCTTCGATCGTTCGATCCGGGCTGAGGTCGGTTCTTTCCGCCGCGCCCTCCGGTTCGAACTGCCGTCGCCCTCACGATCGAAGCCTCCCTGGCATCAGGGTTTCACCCCCATTCCTTGTATATCAGATGTCGTGTATAATGACCATAGGGATAAGGTTAAGGTCTGCCCACCGTTACGAGATGGCATGGAAACGCGGAAAGTCCAGCGGCTCGGTCCGTCGACGCTGGCGATGACGCTCCCCGCCGAGTGGGCGAAGGAGCACGGCGTGAACAAGGGGGACGAGGTATCGTTGCGAATGGGCGGCAAGGGAACGTTGACCGTGCTTCCCGAATCCGTGAGCACCGAAGAATCGGAGGCAGTCATCAACGCCGACGGGCTCGATGCCAGGTCCCTCGAGCGTGCGATCGTCGCCCAGTACGTATTGGGTCGTCGCGTGATCCACGTCCGAAGCGAGGGGACCCTCGACAGCGAACACATCAACGCGGTTTATAAAGCAGAGACCCAGCTCATGGGGCTCGGCGTCATCGAGGAGACGCCGTCGGACATCTCTATCCGGTGTTCGGTCGATCCGGAAGACTTCACGCTGGACAATCTGCTCGAGCGGTTGGAGAACACTGGATCGACGATGCGGGGAGAGGCAGTGAAGGCGCTCGCACACGGAAATCCGGACCTCGCACAGCGCGCGCTCAACCGCGAGCGACAGGCGAACAAGATCTTCGTGCTTCTCCTTCGACTCATCTTTACTGCCTACCAGAATCCGAACCTCGCCCGGGCGGTCGGATTGGAGGAGGGGTTCCCGCTGATCGGCTACCGGTCCGTCGCGAAGAACCTCGAGCTCACCGCCGATAACGCCGAGGACATCGCGGATATCGTCATGGAAGCGGAGGGCCATACGCTCGAGGTCGATAGCGCGACGATGCGACAGATACGGGAGTTCACCGACCAGGTCGATGACCTCACGGCGCTCGCGGTTCGGGCAGTCGTCGAACGAGACTACGACCTCACCGTGGAGTGTCGTGATCTATTCGGACGACTCGAGGACCGTGAACAGGAGATCTTGGGTGAGTTACCTGACGACCTCGATAACGAAACCCTGTTGATGACGCGCGAAGTGCTCGTCAGTCTCCAGCACACGGCCGAGTACGCGATGCGAAACGCGGAGATAGCTGCGAACCTCGCGCTCAACGAGGCGTCGGATCACGTCGAGATAATCTGAGCCGACGGTCGTGTCTCCCCCGGTTCGCATGAACTAAGTATCCACCCGCGAACCGACGATCATGAGCGAGGCATCCATCGGATCGGACAAGGGAATCGGTATGACGCTCGCGTTCGCGGCGGTCGCACTGATCGCCGCAGTCGTGATGTTCGGCTACCCCTCACAGATCGGTCGAGCGTGGGGATTCGCAGCGGCGTTCGTCTTCGCGCTTCTCGCGGTCGTTGCCGTCCAAGTCTTCGAGTGACCGCCGAGAGGCGCAACGAGAACCCGGTACGCTCGACGAGAAACCATTAAAAACGTCAGACGCGTACGATCAGTCGATGACCGAGTACACCGAGGAGGAGCGCCGGATCCTCGCGTACCTCACCGATAGCGTCACTCGCGGCGAGCGGTACGTCCGCTCCAGGACCATCGCTGACGCGATCGGTCTCACTGCCAAGCAGGTGGGAACTCGTCTGCCCCGGCTCGCCGAGAAGTCGGAGGACGTCGAGATCGAGAAGTGGGGTCGCGCTCGATCGACGACGTGGCGTGTCACCCAGGGCTGATCCCGATCCAGCTTCGACTCCAGTCCTTTTAGTTCTCTCCGGTCCTATCGTCACGTATGACCGTTCGAGTTTCCCGGACGTTCGCGTTCGATGCACCCCCGGCCGACGTGTGGGCGTTCATTTCGGACGCGGAGAAGCGTGCCGGGGCCATCAGCGTAGTTGACACGTTCGACGTACACGGCGCGGGGCGCGCGACGTGGCACGTCGCGCTCCCGATCCCGATCATCCGTTCGACGATATCGGTCGAGACCGAGGAGGTCGAACGTGACCCGCCGAATCGGGTGAAGTTCGTCGGTACGTCCAAGGCGTTTCGGGTGACGGGCGAACACGTCATCACGGAGACGGCTGATGGCTGCGAGCTCGCGAACGAGTTCGTGGTCGACGGCCGGTTACCGGGTGTCGAATCCTTCTTCGAACGAAACTTCGACGCCGAACTCGACAACTTGGAGGACGCTCTTCGACGTTCGCTCGCCGTCGACGCATGAGACTCGCCTGTGTTCAACTCCACGTCGACGCCGGAGCCGTCGATCGCAACGTTACTCGCGCCCTCGACCGAGTTCGCGAGGCCGCCGACGACGGTGCCGATCTCGTCGTGCTTCCGGAGCTGTTCGACGTGGGGTACTTCACGTTCGATGCGTACGAGAAGGCGGCCGAAAGCGTCGCAGGGGACCGTCTGGGGCGCTTCGCTGCGGTTGCCGAGGAGGAGAGCGTCGCCGTACTCGCGGGAACCGTGGTCGAGGACCTCGCGGCGTCCGTGGCCGACGGGATCGAGACGCCTGCGGCCGCCGGGCTGGCGAACACGGCGGTGCTGTTCGACGCGGACGGCGACCGACGACTGATCTACCGGAAACACCATCTGTTCGGCTACGACTCGGAGGAGACCCGACGGATGGTCCCCGGAGAGCGGGTCCCGGTCGTCGATCTCGCCGGGACCCGGATCGGGGTGACGACCTGTTATGACCTTCGGTTCCCGGAACTGTACCGGGACATGGTCGACCGCGGCGTCGAGTGTGTCCTGGTACCGAGCGCGTGGCCGTATCCCCGAGTGGAACACTGGCGAACGCTGGGTCGGGCCCGCGCGATCGAGAACCTCGCGTACGTCGCGGCGGTCAACGGGACGGGAGCGTTCGGCGACCAGGCCCTCTGTGGCCGAAGCGCCGTGTACGACCCGTGGGGAACGACGCTTGCGGCCGCGGGTCCGGACGCAGGTACGGTGACGGCGGAGGTCGATCCCGCCCATGTCACCTCCGTTCGCGACGAGTTCCCGGCACTGCGAGATCGGCGCTGAACCGTCGGGGGGCGGGCGGACCGGTGGAGGCGGCTTCGAATCGGACCCGACCCAAGCGTGAGGCCGGCTTCGAGGCGATCCGGGTCACACCTCGTGGTTTTATGTTCGGTGAAACCGTATCGGTACTCGCCGAAGTCCGACGCTTTTCTCGTCGGAGTTCGGTACCGAAATCCACGCCCGTCCCGTCCGTCCGGGTGGCGTGCCGACCACAGCCCGGGGGTCCGCTGTTCGGCTCACGCCGCCCGCCAACCCGCCTCTCCTCGTTCGCGCCGTCAGTCCGTTGTGGAATCCGATCAGTTCTCGAGCCAATCCACTATCAGTTCGGATAATCGGACCGATCCGTTTTTATTTAGTTCACTTCTATCGCCACATGCCGGAGGCGGACATCCGTCGACCACCCGTTTCGGGCATGGTCGGCCTCTCGTTTCCTCGTCCGTCGTCCGCCGGCACTCCGGTTCGGGCCCACCCGCTCCCACACCACTCCCGGGCCGTCTCTTCGAACGGAGCATCGATCCCGCTCTCTGGCGGCAGGTGAAACGCAAGGACGAAACCCCTGCCACGAGAACGCACGGTCGAATGTTCCCCCGCGAGTACCGTGGCGTCGCCTTCGTCGTCGTTCTGTTCGTCGTCGTTCAGCTCGGCGCGCTAGCGTTGGTTCCGTCGTTCGAGGCGAGCGGATATCAACCGGTCGAGAACCCACAGGATCCGGCGAACAGCCTGTTGTACGTCGTTGCCATCGTCGTCATGACGGGATTCATGCTCGCGGCGTTCCGGTACGAGTTCGATTGGGCGATCCGGCTCTTGATCATCGGCGTGTCCGCGTGGCTCTCGTGGTACGTGTTCGCAGCGTTCGCCCCACCACTTCTCGCCGCCGTCCCCGCCGTACTCGTCGCCATCGGGCTGCTCGTCCATCCAGAGTGGTACGTCATCGACACTGCCGGCGTGTTGATGGGTGCGGGCGCAGCGGGACTGTTCGGCATCTCCTTCGGGCTCCTGCCCGCGATCGTTCTACTCGGGGCTCTCGCCGTTTACGACGCTATCTCCGTGTACGGGACCGAACACATGCTCTCTCTGGCCGAGGGCGTGATGGAGCTGAACATTCCCGTCGTGTTGGTCATCCCGCTATCGCTCTCGTACTCGCTCCTCGACGACGATTTCGCCGGGGCCAACGACGTTCACGAGGCGAACGCGGACGGGGCGAACGTGGACGAGAACGAGCGCGCGGATGACGAAGGCGACATGGACGACGAGGGGGGAGAAAAGAACGCCGACGGAACGGAGAACGCGGGCACGGACGAGGAAGACGACGGAAGTCGCGACGCCTTTTTTATCGGGCTCGGCGACGCCGTGATCCCGGCGGTGCTCGTCGCGAGTGCGGCACGGTTCTCGCCGGCCGATCCCCTCTCGGTTCCCTTTTTCGAGGTCAACCTTCCGGCAGTGCTCGCGATGGTCGGGACCATTGCCGGGCTGCTCGTCCTGATGCGGTGGGTGATGAAGGGGCGCGCACACGCGGGACTTCCACTTTTAAATGGCGGCGCGATCGGCGGCTATCTGATCGGGTCGCTGCTCGCGGGCGTGTCGCTCGTCGATGCGCTGGGACTCGGCGTCGTTTTGTAATCTCCAGTGTGTGCGTCACCCGGACACTCTTGACGGCTGTCCTTTTGAGTCCCGTCCCGTACAGCGACGGCCCGCACGACATCACACCGCATACCTCTCCTATCTCGGCGGAACGCCACTTATCAACGGCGTTCCGGCCTCCCTCGCGATCGGCCGCCCCCCATGCATGGGCGCGAACCGGCGCGCCGATCGGGTCTCTCTTATAACTCGTGGGGGACGGGCTCGTCGAGGGTTTCGGTGCCGACACCGTGCCGGACCTTCACGGCAACCCCGCTCCCGAACGCGAGCGCTTCGCGGCCGGATAGCTCGGCGCGACCGACCGCGAACAGGGTGTCGTCGTCGTCGACGACGAGCACCTCGTCCCCGGGGCGGATCCCGTCGTCGACCGCGGTGACGAACTTCGCGAAGGCGTTCCGTCCGTCCCGCACGTACGGCTCGCTCTCGGAGCCGACGACGACCCGATGGGCCGGTTCCGGAAACGCGGCCTGCAACCGTCTCCCGCCGGTGATCCCGAGCGTGAACCGCCCGTCCGTGCCGTACGATACCACTCTGTCGCCCTCGGGGCTTCCGGGCGTGTCGTCGACGTTGCCGTCGATGATCTGTCGCGGACGTCCGCCGCTGGACCGTCGGATCGTCACGACGTCCTCCGGCGGGAACAACGCCTCGCCGGCTCCCGAACCGAACTGGTAGTCGGCACCCGTTCGTAGGTCCGCGAGGGCCTCGCTATCGCTCATACCCGCGCATACCCTTGCCGTCCGGAAAGCGATTGCGACACGGCGACCCACGCGTGTCTCCCGGATCGAGACGCCGAGTACGCCGCCCCGTCACAGCTCGATCCGTTCGACGATCGCGTCGTCCCCGTTCTCTTTGGTGTTGATCGCGACGATCCGAACGTGGTCCTCGAGCAACGACCCGTCGACTTTGGCCTGTAACAGCGAGTCGACCTGATACACGCCGGCAGCGTTGTCCATTCGGATCTCAACGCGTGCCGGGAGCTCCTCGTCGGGCTTGAGGACGACTGACTCGATCGCTTGCGAGGACACGGTGTTGATCCCACGACCGCCCTTCTCGTAGGGGACCCGCGATCGACCTCGCTCCATGTCGAGCCCGTCCGCGATCCGGATGACGCCGGCCTCCCTCGTCAGCGTCTCCTCCTCGGTGTGGTGACAGAGTATCGCGTGAAGCACCTCCGATTTCACACGGACCAGCTCGGGAACGTCGTAGAACTCGGGGAGTATTCGGTCGAGGACGTCTGCAGCGAGCGGTATCGAGTAGTACGGGTGATCGTCACGGTGGACGACGTGACCGATGTCGTGAAGCGTCGCCGCGAGCGCGATAATGACCGGCTCGTCAGCCTCGTCGAGACCCTGTTGTCTGGCACCGTTGAACTCCACCCCGCCGGCCTTGAGGAGGTCATACAGCTGAAGCGATCGATCCCGAACGATCTCGACGTGTTTCTCGCCGTGATCGTTGTACCCCTTTCTGACGACCGGGTTGACGTTTTGTGCCTCGAGGTACGTCGTGATCTCCGGATCCGTCGTGATTCGGTCGAGCACGTCGTTGACTCGCTCGTCGGGGAACGCGTGGTCGTGACCCGGATCGTACTCGCGACGTTCGACGTGATCGTCATCAGCAGGTTTTCTCATCGGATGTCACCAGTCGCGTCGGGGTCGTAAAAACGTGTGCCGTCCGGAACTCACCGGAACCGCCGACCGACCGGCCCCCGGCAGTACTTGACTCGAGACGCAACGTATAAATCGGAAACCGCCGTATCGGTCGTCGTGACCGTAACCGCGATCGATCACGGCTCGTGGACGCCGAAAGCGACGCGGCTCTTCTCGAAAAAACGCGCGTGACGCGTCCACAGGCGGGACTGGCGACCCCGTCCCGGACGACCCCCGGACGCGCGGATCGGTGAACGTACCCGACCACGCACGAACGACCACGATATCACCAGCCGACCACGAACCGCTATCCACCGGCCGACCACCACGTGCCACCCATGACGAACCCACCCCGAACCACGACGACACCGTATACGACCGACGACGAATCGATCGATCAGGAACGACCGACCGAACCCTTCGCGGGCGTATATCCCGCGATGACTACGCCGTTTACGCGGGCGAACGAGATCGATCACGAACAGCTCGCGGACAACGCTCGATTCCTCGAACGCGCGGGCGTCGACGGGGTCGTCCCTGCTGGCTCGACGGGCGAGTCAGCAACGATGACTCACGATGAACACGTCGACGTGATAGAGACCGTCCGTGACGCCGTCGACGACGTTCCCGTCATCGCCGGAACCGGGTCGAACAACACTGCGGAGGCGCTCTCGCTGTCCCGCCGGGCTGCCGACGCGGGTGCGGACGGCCTGCTTCTCATCTCACCGTACTACAACAAGCCCGAGGCCGCCGGCTTCCTCGAACACTATCGAGCGATCGCGGACGCGGTCGACCTTCCACAGATCGTCTACAACGTCCCCTCGCGGACGGGCCGGACGATCCCCGTCGACGTCGCGGTCGAGCTCGCTACACACCCGAACGTTCAGGGATACAAGGCCGCATCCGGCGACCTGAACCGCATCAGCGAGATCGTCGAACGAACCCGCGACGAGCGGTTCTCGGTACTCTCGGGAGACGACGGCTTGACGCTCCCGACGCTCTCCGTCGGTGGAACCGGAACGATAAGCGTCGTCGCCAACGTGGAGCCGGAGCGTTCGTGTGCGATGGTCGGTTCGGCGCTCTCGGGCGATTACGATCGAGCACGCGCGCTCCACCACGAGCTCGCGCCGCTCGTGCGTGAGCTGTTCGTCGAGACGAACCCGATCCCGGTGAAGGAGGCGATGCATATCAGGGGCCGCGGCGGCCCGGGGATCCGGTCGCCGCTCACCAGGCTCTCGGCGGATCGACGGGAACGACTCCGTCAGCTGCTCGCCGAGTACGAGGACGGCACACTGGAGCCGATGGAGGGTGTCGAATGACGTCCGATCTCCGGCTCCTCGTCACGGGTGCCGGCGGACGCATGGGCCGGGAGGTGATCGAGGCGGCGGCGGCACGCGAGACCGTGACGATCGTCGCCGCGGTCAACCGTACCGAGACGGATCCGATCGCCGGAGTGACGGTCGCGGATGCGGCTCGGCTCCCGGAGCTGCTCTCGACCGTCGATCCTGACGTCCTCGTCGACTTCACGGGCCCCGAATCGGCCACAGCGTACGCGGAATCGGCTGCCGCGGCCGACGTCGCCGTCGTCACCGGAACGACCGGCTTCGATGCCGACGGGATCGGCCGCCTTCGGGAGGCGAGTGAGTCGGTTCCCGTCATGAAGGCAGCCAACTTCGCGCGGGGCGTCGCCGCGCTCCGCCGAGCGGTTCGTGAGGCGATCGCGGCCGTTCCCGAATACGATATCGAGCTCACGGAGACCCATCACAACGGGAAGCGAGACGCCCCCTCGGGTACTGCGAAGACGCTCATCGGGGACGTGGAAGCGGTTCGTGACGACCTCGAGGATCGTGTTCACGGTCGTGAGGGCGACGCCCCGCGCGAAGCCGGCGAGATCGGCGTCCACGCCCGACGCGCGGGCGACGTGACCGGCGAGCACGAGGTGTTGCTGGCGGGCAATCGCGAGACGGTCGAGTTGACCCACCGCGCGGGCGACCGGGGCGTGTTCGCTGAGGGCGCGCTCGACGCCGCGGCGTGGCTCTCGGATCGGGAGGCCGGGTGGTACGAGTTCGACGACGTGCTCGATGAGTAATGCACGGTGAGCATATCTCGATCGATGAATAAATACCGCGACTAATCCACAGACACACCAATGACGCTCGAATCAGACGTATCCGATCTCTGGCAGCGGTATCAGAACGGCCTCTCAGCAGCCGAAACGACGGCGGACGACGACGCGATCCTCGAAGCGTTCCTGCGGTCGCTCGAGACCGGCGAGGTTCGTGCGGCGGAAAAAACCGG
>LFFM01000999.1_pt1 | contig 20163 bp, 19 predicted proteins | sample 643131 | NCBI WGS metagenome assembly LFFM01 (sample SAMN03777445, study PRJNA286221) | soda lake metagenome | biome: soda lake; feature: Kulunda steppe; material: water; isolation source: sample Tc-Br brine of Tanatar trona crystallizer | place: Russia: Kulunda steppe | collected 2011-07
GGCGCTGTGTCTGTTTGCGTCGATCGCCGTGCTCGCACTCCTCGAGCGTGCGGGGGCGTTCGCGAACTGATACCGTCGGACGTAACTACGTGAATCGCAGCCTCGTCGAAAAAAGCGCTACCGCGTAGCTTTGGGAGTGTGGCGGTTCGGATCTTCACGAAATTACGTCCGACAGTATGAGTATCCCCGCCGAAAGACGAACCCGTCGGCCGATCCGGACGGCCGGTCGGCGGGTTCGAGCACGTAGCCCCGATCCCTCACCCGTATCGCCTCGACGACCGCGTCGGCGAGTTCGGGCTCCCCCTCGAGGTCCGGACACTCCAGCACCGCCGCGAGCCGTTCGGACGCGCGGCGGAACTGTGTCGGGCGATCCAGCCGTTCGTTCGCTGGAATCAGGCCGGTCGACGGACGGTTCGTGGTCGGGAAACGGCTCTCCGTACGACCCCGGTGGTGGGAATCCCACGACATCGATATCCGCACCGTTCTGAAGCGCGAGGCTTCCGCCTCGAATCTTCGGTAATCGGTGCGTACCGGCGCGACCGTCGCTCGAAAGACGTCTCTAACGGCCGGTGCGACCACCCCCGAGGATAAAACAACAGCCCCCACCTCAGTCGTCGTCGCCGGCGACCGCATCGGGATCGTCGTATTTCTCCCGGCGGCGCTCGTGGATGTCCTTGAGCGCGTGTTCGGGCGGGACGTCGATCGCCGGGTTCTCGTCGAAAAAGGACACCGGTTCCAGTTTGAAACTGGCGAGGTGTGCGGGCAGTATCGGCCAGTCCTCCGGCCGATCGACGTGGTTCACGCCCAGCGTGTACCACAGAACCAGGTCCTCGTCGTCGAGCGAGCGATCCTTTTCGGTCCATTTCGGCAGCCCTTCGCCGCCCGGACTCTGGTTCGGGTAGTCGCCCGCGGGGAACCGCTCGTCCTCGTGGTACGGCGTCGCCCACAGGTGGTATTTGATGTACCCGGAACGCTCCATCACGCTCGAGCGTGCCTGCGCCGCCGCTTCGACGTTCTCCCCCGGAACGAGCCGATATCCGACCGGCTCGTCGACGCGGTTCGTCTTATCGTGGTTTTCGATCTGCCAGTAGCGACCCTTCAACGGATCGATCAGCTCCTGTGCCTCCTGTTCGGTTTCGAGTTGGGTCTTTTCCGAGTAAAAAGCGGCCCCCGTCGGATTGACGCCGTCGACGCCCTCCTGGCCGTCCCAGCGGATCTCCGCCTCGGTGTCGGGACCTTTCGGGATCGACCGGTTCTGTCGCCGATACAGCGTGTTTTCGTCGCCGTCGATCGCCATGTCGAGCCGGAAGTTGAAGAAGTGCTGGTGGATCATCCCCTTCATGTTGGGCGCCATCATCTCGTAGTAGCCGGTCGACATCTCCGTGCCGGGTTCGACCAGCCCGTTGCTGTTGATCCCGGTCAGGCGGACCTGCGGTTCGATGGAGGCGTCCTGGTAGAAATACCAGTTGAACTGGTAGTCGTAGTTGCCGACAGTCGCAACGAAGGAGATCACGAGCCGACGGTTCCGTCGGACTTCGGAGTTCTCCGTCCGCCAGTTGGTGTGTTTCCAGAGGGTGCCGTAGTCCTCCTCGTGGATGCAGATCGCGTTCGGGACGACGTTGACCTCCCCGTCCGCATCGTTCATGACCGCGTCGAAGTAGTGCATGTACCCGAGGCAGTCGCATCCCTCTGTGAGCGAGTTCGCCAACCGGCCGATGTTGTACTCCCCGATGTCGCCGGCGTTTTTCCAGTTGTGGTTCGGATCCGGATCGCCGTAGGGCACGTTCATTTCGGCCGCCGAGGCCCGGTGGATGACGTCTCTGACCTCGCCGTCGTCCTCGTAGCCGATGTTGTAGAGGACCAGCCCCTCCCGCTGGGTCCAGCCGACGCGGATGTGCCAGTTTTGCCACTCGATCTTCCGACCGTCGATCTCCCAGCTCGGCCCTTCGGGCTGATCGACGTTGTACGGTTTCAGGTCGGTCCGGAGGTCGCGGTCCTCCTCGCGGTATTTCGCGTCCTCGAGGTCCTCGAGGACGTTGTCGACTTTCGTACCCCGGTCGAGAACCTTGAGCACCTCCATGTCGTCGAGGTCGACCCACGCATGGAGGCCATCGAGCGGTCTGGCGTAGCCGTTGTCCGCCTCGCTCGTCCGGATCCACGACATCGCGTGAGCGAGCCGGCGGTCACGGTCGACGTCGTCCGGGACGAGATGGTGGCCGACCGACCACGGGTCGACGATCGCGAGATCGAAGTTCTCGACCCCGCGTTTCGCGGCGGCTTCCCGCCACTCCTCGTTGTTTTTGACCGTCTCCTCGCACTCGTCGAATTCCGTGAGCGTGATCGAGGGCTGGACCCCCGGCTGTTCCTCCCAGGAGACGACCCGCCCGTCGTCGAGCGAGACGACGGCCTCGTAGGTCGTCTTCTCGGTTCGATCGCGGAGGATGACGAACGCCTGCCGTTCGACGTCCTCGTCGTTTGCCTCGAACGCTTGCACCGCATCCTTCGGTGGCTCCTCGAGGACGATCTTGACGTATCGGTGCTCGCCTCCGATGTCGCGTTCCCCCTCGAGGATCTCCCGGGCGCGCTCGATCTCGTCCGGCGTTAACGGGTCGTACGGATGATCAACGCGTGATGTGGTCTCAATTGCCATACAGTCCGGTAGCGGCTACAACTAATATAATTTTTTGGGAGGGGAGTTGTGTGTACGTTTCGATTATTCTCGATTGGCTGAATATCATACAGTTCGGAACGAACGCGATATTCGTGTGCGAGGGACGGATCGGTAGAAGACGGCTACTGTGGCGCTCCGGAAGGCAGCTCCGGGGGCCTTCAGAGTCCGTACTGCTCGCGGACGACCGCAACCAGTCCACACTCCTCGAGGACGTCCGTCGGCGCCAGCATCGACAGTTGGACGACCCCCGGCAGCCGGGCGATCTCGACGCCACCGGTGAACGTACACCGCCCCCGGATCTCGCCCTCGGACATCCCGAACAGCGCGCTGGCGCGGTCGAAGGCGTTCTCCGTCGCGTCGTTGATCGTCGCCCCCGACCCGACGAACTGGACCGGGGCGGCGTCGTGGAACCCGTCCATCCCGTGTTCGCCGGCGAGTTCCGCCCCGGCCGCGCGCTCCTCGTCGGTGTAGGGCTTCGCGATATGCGGGAGATCGGACTCGTTCGGCAACAGCATCGGCCCCTCGAGTCCGACGTCTTTTATCACCTCGACCTCCAGTTCGGTTCGACCGCTCACGTCGGTCGTGTGCAGGGAGAGTTCGCCGTCGCCCTGGTTCGCGTGGAGGTCGCCGACGTACAGCCCCGCACCTTCGATCTCGACGGGGCAGATGAGCGTCGCGCCGGCCCGGACGTCGTTGGAATCCATGTGACCATCGGTGCGATCCGCGAGCGCCGCCTCGTCCGGCAGCCCCCAGTCGTGGTCGGCGCCGAGCAGGAACTGTCCGAAGTCGCCGGCGTTGTGCGAGTCGGGAAACTCACGGGCGGGCGTGGTTCCGACGTTTCCGATGAACGGCCGGAGCCGCCCGAGCGTACCGGGGATCCGATCCGGCTTGTACAGCAGTATCGGATGCTGGCGTGAGTTCTCCGGCAGCGCCATCGCCTCGTGGGCGCGCTCCGCGAGATCGTCCGCGCCCTCGGGGCCGACGGTGATTCCGACCGATCGGTCCTCGTCGAAGGCGACGGTGTACCCGAACTCGAAGCCGAACGAGGAGGCGTTCGCCCCACACTCCGCACAGCGGATCGAGTCCTCGCCGGTCCCCTCGATCACGCTCTCCGGCCACTCGGTCCCGCACTCGGGACAGACGTGATCGACGAACGGATCGTTGCCGAACGCTTTCTCGCGTTCCCGCATACTGCCCGTGCTCGTCGCGACGCTCGTCACCTCGACGTCCTTGATCCGGACGACCAGCGCATCGCCCGGTTCGGCGTTCTCGACGCGGATCGGCCGCGTGACCTCGTGACCGCCGCGGAAATCCGGTGTGATCATCGGCCCCCAGCAGGCCGGCGGCGTGTGTGTCCGGATCGTCCCGCCGTCCGCCACCGTCCCGGCCCACTCCTGGTCGGGCCCGACGAGGCCGAGCGTGTACTGATCCACTTCGAGTTCGTCGTGTACCTGTTGGGACATACTGTGTGGTTCGTGTGGTTCCCTGATAAACCCGATCTTCGGGGCGATCAGCGGCGTCGTGGCCTACTGCGAGCACGGCCGGATTACGGCTTCGGAACTGTGTTAGCCGCTGTCGCTGCCGCGTCTCGTCGCCTTTTGACTCCGGACACGCGTCGGAGTCACGCCGGGTCGGATTTGACGGTGAGGACGGGACACTCCGCGGTGCGAACCACCTTCTCCGTCACGCTGCCGAGCAAGTACCGGTCGATGCCGCGGCGGCCGTGTGTTCCCATCACGATCACGTCGATGTCGTGCTCGTCGACGTACGCCAGAATCTGTCGGTACGGCGATCCGCCGGCGACGGTTCCCCGAATCGACTCGAGACCGGCGCCTTTCGCCCGGGTTCGTGCGTCCTCGAGCGCCCGTTCGCCCTCCGCTTCGAGCGCTTCGAGCGTGTCCGGTGTGCCGGCTTTGAGCACGGGGTACGTCTCCTCGATGACGTAGAGGACGTGCAGGGTCGCATCGTACGTCGATGCGATGTCGATGGCGTGTTCGAGTGCGGCGGCGGTGCCGTCGCTGCCGTCCGTCGGAAACAGGATTCGATCGTACATACCCTCAGTTCGGGTCGTAGCGCCCTAAGTAGCCGCCCCCTACGGGCCCGCTGACCGATCAGTTCAGACGATCCCAGCCGCGACGAAGGCGAGATAGCAGATGACGACCAGTGCCGACGAGTGCAACAACGCCTCGTAGCGGCCGCGCGATGCGACGCCGGCGAACCACCCGCATGCGACCGCCGTGGCCTGGGTGACAACGTAGAGCCGCCACGCGTCGCGTTCTGCGTCGACGGCGGCGGGGTCGACGGCGATACCGAGGATTTCGGACCCATCGGGGAGCCGTGCGACCGAACCGAGGACGTACGCGTCGCTCAACAGGACGACGCCGACAACGAGCACCGCCGCCGCCCATCCGACGGCGACGTAGACGAGCATGGTCGCGCGCAGTTTCTTCCGCTCGTGATACAGCGATCCGACCTCCTTTTGAAGCGCTTCGAACGTCGTTTCGGCGTCGCTCCCGACGTCCAAGGCACCGGTGACCAGCCCGACAGTCTGTTCCGCCAGCGGCGTCCCGACGCGGTCGACGAACCGGCCGAGCGCTTCCCGCCGGGCGTCCGCTTCGGTCGGCGGGATCGTCAACCCGAGACGGAACGCGAGATCGTCGACATCGTCCGCCAACACGCCGAACTCGACCTCCTCGGAGACCGTCGCGACGGCCGTCGCGAACGGCGTTCCGAGGCTCACCCGGCCCGCGACCGCGTGGACGAACTCCCGAAGCGCCCGGTCCTTCGCGTCGTCGAGCCGCTCGCGTTTCACCGCGACCGCCCCGACCGGGAAACCGTAGGCCGCATAGCTCAACAGCAGGACGTTCGCCGTCGGCTCTCCGGCCGTCCACAACAGCCAGGCGACGGCGACGGCCGGAAAGGCAAAGACGAAGGCGGCGCTCGCCGGGTTGGTGGCGGCCGTAGCGAGCGTCGCGATTCCGGGCGGCCGTTCGTACGTCCGGACGTAGTCGGGAGGCCGGAGTTCTGCGACCAGACGCGCCGCACAGACGCCGACGGCGAGGACGAATGCGGCGCTCGCGTACGCGGCCGTTACCCGAAGTGTCGGATCGCCGGGGAGCGGAACGGTCCGGGATAGCCCCGGAACGAGCACGCTCGACACCGTAACGACGAGCACGAGGAGGACGGGAAGGGCGACGAGCAGGGTGAACACCTCGGCGAGGAGTTCGAGATACCCGCCGATCCGCCGTTGGTCCCTCGATTGCCGGTGTGACAGCATGCGCGATTCCGTCCGCAGATACTCCCGTAGCGAATCCGGACCCTGCTCGGCGCGTTCGCAAAACTTCAACAGAAACGGCGACAGCAACTCCCGCGAGGGCGTCTCGCGTGCGACCTCCCGGAGGCCGGTATCGAGGCTCCCGGTGAGCGCCGCGATCTCGAGGACACGCGCCATCGAATCGCCCGTTTCCCCGTAGGCTCGCTGGTCCGCGACCGCGCGAATCATCGTTCGCCGGCCGCCGCTGCCGTCCGCGAGCACACTCAGATATCGAACTGCTCCCGGGAGTGACCGTTCGACCGCCAACCGCCGGGCGCTCGCCCGCCACCGGAGGTACGTCCCGGCGGCCACGATCGTTCCCCGTTTTGCGAGCAGCCCACAGCCGAGGGCGGCGACAAACGGGGCTGACGCCGAAACGACGGCGGTGTGACCGTCACCCGGTATGGGACCGGCAACGGCGTTCGAGACTGGGTCGAGAGCCGGACCGGCGAGCAGAGACACGGGACCGAGGGCCCCGACGGCGGTGAGTGTTCCGACGACCCACGACAGGCCGTACACCCGCGAGAGATACGTCTCGAACCCGACGGCGGTCGCCGCCCCGCGGTGACGCTCGCGGTCGACGCTGTGGCGCGGCCGATCGGCGTGTCTGGAAAAGAGCGCATGGAGGGCGGCATCGACCCGCAAACCGACCGTTCTCGCTCGGCGGCTACGCATCGGGATCGACCCGGGTCCGCCGGATCCGTTCGATCGTCGCCGCCTCGTTCGTCCGGAGATCGCTCAGGAAGCCGAACAACGCCTCGAAATCCGAGATCCCGTCCCGGACCAGATACTCGACGTAGCCGTGTTTGCGGTGAAACTCCGCTTCGACCGCCTCCAGGGGTCGGTTCGTGTGGGCCGCGAGCCGATCGAAGGTTTCGATCCCCCGGTTCGCCGTCGGATCCCCGAGTTTCGGATGCTCGTAGGCGAACTCCCAGCCGCCGTCCGACGTCCGGGTAACCACCCGGTTGTAGTGGACGGTCACCCCGTCCGTCGTCACGCTCCCCGTCGGCCGATCCAGCCGCTCGGCCTCGCGTTCGGGGAGCAGTTCGACGGCCGAGCCGACGTGGCGGCCCTCGGGGCCGTGTTCCGGAAACACCACGAGGTCGATCTCGAACAGCAGACGCGGCGGGACGCCCTTGTCCATGAGCCTGCCGAGAAGCGTCTCGATGTTCTCAGCGTGGGTGGTGCCGAGGACGCCGTGGCCCGTCTGTAACACCTCACCGAGCGTACCGAACGACTCGGCGGAGTTGATCTCGGCGATCACCTCGACGTCGGGGTTGAGGTAGTTCGTCTCGGCCATCAACTCCGACATCGAGATGTTTTTGAACCGGTCCTGATGCTCCCGCGTCGTCAGTGACACGCCGGTCTCGTGGGGGAGACGGACCTCCCGTGATCCCTCATCGATGCTGACGGGGCGGGCGTCGTAGGCGATGAACGGCATGTGAGCGTTCAGAAGCGTCGTCTTGCCGGCGCCGGTCGGGCCCGAGTACAGAACCACGCCGTGGTGTTCGTACAGCATCCACAGAAGCGCCACGAGCTCCGTCGGCAGCGAGTCGGACTCGACGAGATCGACCGGCGTCAGGACGTTGGACGCCTGTTTTCTGATCGAGATGTGGGGGCCGCCCTCTGAGATCGTCGGCAGCGCTATCGCACAGCGGACGGTCTGGTCGAGACCGTCGAGATCGAGGTTCGTCTTCGCCGAGGGGCGACTCGCCGACAGCTCCACCCCGTCGCTCGCCGCGAGTTTGGTGGCGACGTTGACGAACTCCGTTTCGGAGTCGAACGCCAGGTTCGTCGGCTCCCGGCCGCTCCCTCGGGGAACGACCTTGATCCGCTCGCCGACCCGGTTCGCCTCGATATCCTCGAGGTTCGGGTCGCAGATCGGGACCGTCAACTGTCCGTACCCCACGAGATCCCGGACGACGTAGTAGACGAGGGCGTCGAGGCGACGCTCCGTGTACCGGCGATCGACCGACGGCACCGATCCGCCGTACTCGGCGAGCGCGCGGCGAACCCGGTGGCCGAGCGTGTCGATCAGTGCCCGGGGCGACCCCGCGGTCAGCCGCCGCGAGAGGAACTGTTCGCTGCGCTCGCAGACGATCGACGCCCGTTCCTCGATCGGCGAACGGCCGTCGAGTGCCCCGACACCGGTTTTCCAGACGTGCTCTTTGCAACCGTCGATGTGGCGTTCCTCACCCGGCAGGAGAGCCGGTTCGAGAACCGCGTACTTCCGTTCGAACGGGTCGGCACCGAGTAGCTGTTCGCGATACCGGACAACGGGGATCTCGTAGCCGAGAAACGTGACGGTGTACCGTTCGATCCGCTCGGCGCCGACCCGGTCCATATACGGCGCGTCCTCGATCCCCGTGTCGGCCGGGGCGTAATCGGTTAGATGGACCGACAGTTCCTCGCCGGAAGCGTCAACGATCTCGATTTCGTCGTCGAGAGCGTGCGGCGTCAGATCACCCAGACAGTGCAGTTCGGCCAGTGCATAGTACTCGAGGCGGCGACGGGCGGCCGGCTGACAGGAGACGAGCCGATCGAGAATCCGCTCGTAGCTCGGATCGAACCCCTCGTGGAACCGCTCGGCCGCGCCCTCCCGGGTCCGCGGACGGCGCAGTTCGGCGTTCTCGAAGTGCTCGCGGACGACCCGGAGGTCCGCTGTCGTTCGGGCCGACAGCGACGGTTCGCGGACGCGGTAGGCGAACCCGTTTTTTCCGTCCGTGACCGTCGCGACCACCCCCGGGACGATCTCGTAGTGGTCGTAGATCCCTGTGGCATACCACGCATCGGGGCTGTCCGGCGGTTCCGGCTCGGGAACGATCAACGCATCGGCGGGCATTTACATCGGTCTGTCCCCGGTTTTTGAGTTAAAATTTCGCACCGAAACGGCGGTCAAAATAGCGGGACTGCGTCCGTCGCTATCCGTGGGTCGGCGGCCGATACGGCAGTGGCATTCGCGCGATCCAACGGCCAGTGCCGTCGAATGAACACCACGCACGTACTTGTTCGCCCGGAGTGAACTCACCCGCATGAACCCCCCGCAGCCGGCCGAGGACAGTTTCGCCCGGGAGCGGCCGGTTCTTTCGCTCCTGGTGGCCGTCCTCGCCGTGGAGATCGTCGGTGCGTCCGGGGCCGTCTTCACCGCTCGCGGCCTCGAGGAGTGGTATGGGACGCTCGTTCGCCCCGAACTCGCCCCGCCGGACTGGGTGTTCGCCCCCGTCTGGACGACCCTGTTCGCCCTCATGGGCGTCGCCCTCTGGCTTGTCTGGCGGCAGGCCGGGGCGAATCCCCGAGCCGTTCGCCTCGCCGCGCTCGTGTTCGGCGTCCACTTCGCGTTCAACCTTGGGTGGTCGGCCGTCTTTTTCGGGCTACAGCGGATCGGTGCCGGACTGGCCGTCATCCTCGTTCTTTGGGGACTCATCGTGGCGACGATAGCGGCGTTCGACCGCGTCGACCGGCGTTCGGCGCTGTGTATGCTCCCGTATCTCCTGTGGGTTTCCTTTGCCGCGTATCTCAACTACCGGTTTTGGGTGTTGAACTGAGACGGGTCGGAACGGAGAGACACCGGCCCGAAAGGCTACGGGAGGATTTCGACCGCTTTTTTATACAATCCGGCGTGTCTCCGGTATGCCCGCATCGAACGAGGTCCGTCTGGGAACGCCTCTGGCCCCGAACGCGACGAAACTACTCCTGCTCGGCAGCGGCGAGTTGGGGAAAGAAGTGCTGATCGAGGCCCAGCGGCTCGGCGTCGAAACCGTCGCGGTCGACCGCTACGAGGACGCCCCGGCGATGGGGGTCGCACACCGCTCGCACACCGCCGACATGACGGATCCGGATCGAATTCGCGCACTCGTCGAACGGGAGGACCCGGACCTGATCGTCCCCGAGATCGAGGCGATCGCGACGGGCGAGCTACGGCGGCTGGAGGACGACGGCTACACCGTGATCCCGACGGCCGAGGCGACGCGGCTGACGATGGACAGGGAGTGGATCCGGGAGTTCGCCGCCGAGGAGGTCGGCGTAGCGACGAGCGACTACGAGTTCGCGGACGATCCCGAGGCGTACCGCGATGCGGTCGAGCGGATCGGCCTCCCCGTTGTAGTGAAACCGACGATGTCCTCCTCCGGGAAGGGACAGTCGGTCGTACGCGACACCGACGGGATCGAAGCGGCCTGGACGGATGCGATCGAGGGGTCACGCTCCGACACCGGCCGCGTGATCGTCGAGGAACTCGTCGAGTTCGACTACGAGGTGACGCTGCTCACGGTTCGACACCGCGGCGGGACGAGTTTCTGTCCCCCGATCGGTCACGCACAGGCCGGCGGCGACTACCGGGCGAGTTGGCAGCCGCACCCGACGACGGACGGGGAACGCGAGGCGATGGAAGGGATGGCCGAGGCCGTCACCGACGGCCTCGGCGGCTACGGGGTCTTCGGCGTCGAGTTCTTTGTCCGCGACGGGGAGGTACTGTTCAGCGAACTCTCGCCGCGGCCCCACGACACGGGGCTCGTAACCCTCGGCTCGCAGCAGTTGAGCCAGTTCGAACTGCACGTGCGGGCGATTTTGGGGCTTCCGATCCCCGAAATCGACGTTCGAACGCCGGGCGCGAGCGCCGCGATCGTCGCCGACGAACCGATCGCACAGCCGGCGTTCGAAAGTGTCGCCGCAGCCCTCGAGGAACCGGAGACGGGAGTCCGGCTGTTCGGGAAGCCGAAAGCGTACGCCGGACGACGGATGGGGGTAGCCGTTTCGACGGCTTCGGACCCCGAAACGGCCCGTAAACGCGCGGAAGCCGCCGCCGACCGCGTCCGGATCGTCGACGACGGGGAGCGGTAGAGGCCCCGCGGCGTCAGCCTGAACACCCGACCCCGGCCGAGGGTTCGCGGATGGCTCCTCATACTGTCGGACGTAACTACATGAATCGCAGCCTCGTCAAAAAAAGCCCTACCGCGTAGTTTTGGGAGTTTGGCGGTTCGGATCTTCACGAAATTACGTCCGACAGTATGAGTTCGGTAATAGTAATTCACTTGAATGTCCCCCGAATCGTATGGGCATGCGCGTCGTCATCGTCGGGGCGGGCGAAGTCGGGACCTCGATCGCAAAGAGCCTCGCTTCGGATCACGACGTCGTGGTCATCGACATCGATGCTGATCGGGTCGAACAGGTAAAATACGACCTCGACGTGATGACGCTTCCGGGCGACGGAACCTCGATCTCGGCGCTCGAGGCGGCCGATATCGACTCCACGGATCTGTTCATCGCGAGCACCGACAACGATCAGACGAACCTCGTCGCGTGTGAGACCGCGAAGACCCTCGCCGATCCGTTCACCATCGCGCGGACGAAAAGCGTCGAATACCTCCGGACGTGGGAGTTGACCGAGAAGGCCTTCGGCGTCGACTTCATGGTGTGTTCGGACCTGTTGAGCGCCGAGGACATCGTCAGAGTGGTCGGTCTTCCCTCGGCGGTCGACGTCGATCCCTTCGCCGGCGGCCTCGTCCAGATGGCCGAGTTCGAAATCGAGGCGGAAAGCCCCGTCGCCGGACAGACCGTCGCGGAGGCCGACCGGTTCGAATCCCTGACGTTCGCCGGCCTGTTCCGCGGCGACGAACTCATACTCGTGCGTGGCGACACCCGCATCGAGGCCGGCGACCGGGCGGTCGTCATCGGGAGCCCCGAGAGCGTCCAGGAGTTCGCGAGCGACATCGATCCGGAATCGACGCCGGGGGACGCCGACGAGATCGTCATCATCGGCGGCTCTGAGATCGGCTATCAGACCGCCAGACTGCTCGAAGAACGCTCGCTGTCGCCGCGGATCATCGAACAGAACCCAGAACGGGCCCGGTATCTCGCCGAGGAGTTGCCGAGCACGCTCGTGATGGAACACGACGCGACCGATACGGACTTTCTCGCGAGAGAGCACGTCGACGAGGCGGACATCGTCGTCGCGGCGCTGGAAAGCGACGAGCGAAACCTTCTCGTCTCGGTGTTGGCAAAGCGGCTCGGCACCGACCGCGTCATCGCCGTCGTCGACAACGGCGAGTACGTGACGCTGTTCGAGGAGATCGGTATCGACGTCGCTATCAACCCACGGCAGGTGACGGCCGAGGAGATCACGCGCTTTACTCACGGCGGTATCGCGGAAAACATCGCAGTGCTCGAAGGCGACCAGGCGGAGGTGTTGGAACTGGAACTGACGGACGCGAGCGGCCTTATAAACCGTCCGATACGGGACGTCGCCGCCGATCTCGAGGCGAACGTCGTCTTCGGCGCGATCACGAGAAACCGGGAGTTCGTTACCCCCCGCGGCGACACGGAGCTCTGTGCGGGCGATCACATCGTCGTCTTCGTCGAGTCGTCGTTCGTCGACGAGATCACGAAGATGGCATAGATGGTCCGGATACGCGTCGACTGGCGGACGAGCCTCGACCTGACTGGGCGGGTGCTTCTGTATCTCGCCGCCCCGCTGGCGTTCCCGTTGCTTCTCGCAGTGTGGTACGGCGAGTCGATCCTCCCGTTCGTCGCCGCCATCGCCGTCACACTTCTCCTCGGCGGCGGGTTCAGGTCGCTTCCGGGCGATCCCGGCGATCTCGGCCCCAGGGAGGCGTTCCTCGCGGTCGCGGTGATCTGGCTCCTCGTCGCGGCGATCGGCGCGATTCCCTTCGTCATCGCCGCGACCGGCACGATCGCCCACCCGATAAACGCCGTGTTCGAGGCGATGAGCGGCCTGACGACGACGGGGGCGACGACGCTTCGGGACTTTTCGATCCACGATCGCTCGATACTGATGTGGCGACAGGTCATCCAGTGGCTCGGCGGCCTCGGGATCCTCATCCTCGCGACGGCGATCCTCTCGGAACTCGGGGTCGGTGGCGCGCAGTTGATGGAAAGCGAGTCACAGACCCGGAACGTCAACAAGTTGACGCCCCGGATCTCGGAGACCGCCCGCCTCATCTGGTCGCTGTATCTCGGCTTAACCGGGCTGGCCGTCGCTGTCTACTACGGCCTCGGCCTTGCCGGCCTCGCACCGAAGATGGATCTGTACAACGCCGTCGCCCACGCCTTTAGCTCGGTCGCGACCGCCGGGTTCTCCCCCGAACCGCTGAGCGCCGGGGCGTTCTCACCGGCCGTCCAGTGGGCGATTATCCCCTTTATGATCGCCGGCTCAACGAGTTTCGTCCTCATGTACTTCGCGATCAACGGCGAACCGATGCGACTGTTGAAAAACGAGGAGTTCCACTTCTATCTCGGCGTGCTCGCGTTCTTTTCGACCGTCGTCGCGGCGATGCTCGCCATCGATCCCGACATCGGGTTCGGACCCGAGGAGACGATTCGCCACGCGGTGTTCAACGTCGCGTCGATCGTCACGACGACGGGGTACGCGAGCACGGACTTCGAGTTGTGGTCGGCCGCCGCGAAACACATGCTCTTTTTGTGTATGTTCATCGGCGGGATGGTCGGATCGACGACCTGCTCTATCAAGTCGCTGCGGTGGCTGGTCGCGCTGAAAGCGTTCAAACGAAATCTCTTTACGAGCGTCCACCCCGAAGCCGTCAGGCCCGTCAGACTCTCCGGGAAAGCCGTCGACGAGGACACGATCCGCGACATCTACGCTTACTTGCTTTTGAGTATCGTTATCTTCGTTCTGTTCACTGTCTTCATCGTCGTCGACTCGGCCCGGATCGGCGCGAACGTCTCGGAGTTCGAGGCGATGGGGGCGGCCGCCTCGACGTTTCTCAACATCGGCCCGGCGTTCGGCGACGCCGGCCCCTACGGCACGTACGACGGCTTCTCAATGGTGACGAAGACGGCGATGATCGTGCTGATGTGGATCGGTCGCATCGAGATCATCCCGGTGCTCGTGTTGTTCACAGCGGCGTTCTGGAAGTCGTGACCGCCCCGGCGGCAACGGTGTGCTGGAACGACGCATCGACCTCGAATCGCCTCGACTGCCCTCACCGGCCGTAGGATCCCCTTTATTTCGCTCGGCGTGGCGAGTTCACTCCCCGGCTCGGAGTTCGTATTCCGCACCGAAGCCATACACGTCCCGGAACAGCGCTTCGATGAAATCGCTCGCGTGTTTCGCGTCCGTCACTGCCGAAAGGTAGACCACGGCGTCGCTCGATTTCCGCGTCTCGGGCTGTTTGATCTTGAACACGTGGTACTCGGAGAGAAGCGAATCGAGACGGTCGCGCTCCCCGGAGTCGACTTCGATTCGGATAACTCGGTCGTCGTACTCGACGGAGACGCCGGCGGCGGCGAAGACGGCTGCCTCGCCGCGTCGCCGCGATTCGACGATCCGGCGCACGAGCAACTGCCGTCTCCCCCCGGGGCTGTCGGCCGCCATTGGGGACACTCGAACGGCCGCCCACATCAACCCCGCGCTCGCCGACGTGGTCGTGCGATGGTCCGCATCAGTCAACTCTTTTAGGGACCGTTTTGAATGGTCGATCATGAGCCAGCCGAAGATTCTGCTGCTCGGCGCGCCGGGTGCCGGAAAGGGAACGCAATCGAGCAACGTCGTCGAACACTACGGCGTCGATCACGTGACGACCGGCGACGCCTTGCGCGCGAACAAGGACATGGAAACCGACCACGGGACGCCTCGGGAGTTCATGGAAGCGGGCGAGTTGGTTCCGGATCCGGTCGTCAACGAGATCGTCAAGGCGGCCCTCGACGACGCCGACGGCTTCGTCCTCGACGGCTACCCGCGGAACCTCTCACAGGTGGAGTATCTCTCCGAGATCGCCGACCTCGATCTCGTCGCGCTGCTCGACGTGGGCACCGAGGAACTCGTCGACCGACTCACCGGCCGCCGGATGGACCCCGAGACGGGCGACATCTACCACACGGAGTTCAACATGCCCGACGACGAGGCGGTCCGCGAACGGCTCGTCCAGCGCGACGACGACACCGAGGGGACGGTCCGCGAACGGCTCCGGGTCTTCGAGGAGAACACACAGCCGGTGATCGACCACTACGAGGAGACGGGCGAGCTCGTTCGAATCGACGGCGAGGGGACCCCCGAAGAGGTCTGGGAGGCTCTCTCCGAGGCGATCGACGACGCGAGCTAAGCGACCGCTCCGACGCGACCGAGGACCGACCCGAACGGCGACACTCTTTTTCCCTCCGACATCCGACCGGAGAGCGTGAAGTCCCGCGATTTCGAGGCCCGGATCGATTCGGCCCGCGAGGACGGCTGGCGGGTCGCCGAGGACGGCACCGAACGGGTCGTCCTCAAGCGCCCGAGCTACGGCTCGCGGCTTGGCCACCTCCTCGTCGGCGCGGCGACGGTGTGGTGGTCGTTCGGCCTCGGAAACGTCGCCTACGCCGTCTACGAGTACTTCCAGCACACGGAGTATCGGGTCATCCACAGCGAGGCGAGCGACGAGAAGCCGATGGAAACGCTCCGGCGGCGCTACGCCCGCGGCGAGATCGACGAGGCCGAACTCGAGCGCCGCGCCGAGCGGATCGCCGAGTCGGAGGCCGGATCGGAGCCCGAGACGCGGCTCGATCGAGTCAAAGAGCGACTCCGGTGACGGCGGCAACGGACCAGTCGGCCCAAAAGGTAGTAACCACCCGGCCATTACCACGACCAATGCGCTCCCGAGTCGCCGTTCTCGCCTGCTGTCTCCTTCTCGCTCTCGCCGGTTGTGCGGGAACGGGAATCACACTCGACGAGCAGTCCCCTGAAGACACTCCCGCCGAGCCCTCGTCGCCGCCGCCCGAGGGAACGCTCGAGGTCCACGCGATCAACGTCGGGCAGGCCGACGCGACCTTGATCCGGACCGAAGAGGAGGCGATGCTCATCGACTCGGGCGACTGGCGTGACGACGGCGAAACCGTCCTCGAGTATCTCGACTCACAGGGGATCGATCGGATCGACCACCTCGTCTCGACGCACGCCCACGCCGACCACATCGGCGGCCACGAGGCCGTAATCGATCACTACGAGACGGACGGCGACGGTGTCGGGGCGGTGTATGACTCGGGTGTCACCCACACCACCCGGACGTACGAGCGATACCTCGACGCGATCGACCGCCACGACGTGACGCTGTTCGAGGTCGCCGAGGACGACGAGATCCCGTTTGAGGGGACGGCGACGACCGTCCTCAACCCCGAGTCGCCGGGGGGCGACGATCTCCACGACGACGGCGTCGCCGTCCGGATCGCCGTCGGCGGGACGTCGTTCCTCTTTACCGGCGACGCCGAGCGCGACGCCGAATCGCGGATGCTCGATGCCCACGGTGACCGGCTCGAGGCGGACGTGTATCACGCCGGCCACCACGGCTCGGACACGTCCTCGGGCCCCGCGTTCCTCGACGCGGTTGATCCCGACGTGGCGATCGTCTCCTCGGCGTACGACTCCCAGTACGGCCACCCACACGAGGAACCGCTCGAACGGTTCGCGGAACGGGACATTCGGACCGTCTGGACCGGCGTCCACGGCTCGATCGTCTTCGAGAGCGACGGCGAGGAGATCTCCGTTCGGACCAACCACGACGCGACGACGGATCCGCTCGAAATCCGGGCCGAACCCGAAGCGACCGCGGCGGCCTCGGACCCGGCCGAGGAGCGATTCGTCGTGGGGGCCGCCGTCGCTGCCGCCTGGAATCCGGTCGCGAAATCGGGGGCCGCACCGACATGACGCTCGACGGCACGTACGCCGCGGCGCTCGATCGGATGACGGAGGGGATCGCCGTGTTCCTCGTCGAGGACGGCGGCGAGACGATCGACGAACGCCGAATCGACGCGGAGGAACTACCCGAGGACGTATCCGAGGGCGATATCTGTCGGCTCACCTTCGAGAACGGGGCGCTCGTCGGGATCGACCCACAGCCCGATGCGACCGCCGAGAGGCGCAAGCGGCTCCGCGAGCGGTTCGATACCCTCTCGCGGCGACTCGGCGAGGAGTGATCGGGGCGGACGCGCCGGCCAAGGCTCCCCCGGCCGGGTCCGGGCCGCCTCGAAGGTAAAAGGTTGATTACCCGTCCTGCGTTAGAAAGCATAATGGCACGCACAGCCTCGAAGGTACAGGAACTCGTCAAGGAGGACGCGGAGATGGAGGACGCCATCGAGTACCTCCTCGACCGCGCCGACGAGGGGACCGTCTCGTGGGGCGACGTCTCCGAGGAGCTGACGAGCGGACAGTGGGGTCGGCTCATCGAGACCGGCCTGCTCGTCGACTCTGACGGTCAGGGGTTCGACGTGGCCGACCCCGAGGGCGTCCGCGATGCGCTCGAGGACGACGACCTCGAGCTGCCGGATCCGCCCGATGCGGACTCCTCGTGGTCGAAGTGGGACAAGATGGCAGCCGTCGGTTCGGTCGCGATGTTCGCCGGGTACACGTTCAGTTCCGTCCGCGAACCGCTCGCGGACACGCTGAACCTCGCGCTCGGGCCGCTTCTCGATCTGCTCCCGTTCTTCGCCGTCGTGATGGTGCTCGCGCTGTTTACCGGCCTCTATTCGACGCTCCTGCAGTCGAACCTCATGGACATGGAGGTGATGGGCGCCTATCAGGGTCGGATGAAGGAGATCCAGAAACGCCGCAAGGAGGCCAAAGAGCGCGGCGACGACGAGGCGCTCGAACGGATTCAGGACGAGCAGATGGAGGCGATGGCGGACAACCTCGGGATGTTCAAAGAGCAGTTCCGCCCGATGGTGTGGATCATGGTGTTGACGATCCCCGTGTTCCTGTGGATGTACGCGGTCGTCGGTTTCCGCGGCGCGCCGCTGTATCCCGAGATCGAGCTCGCGCCGATCGTGATGCCGTTCGTCGGCGAGGTCGGCTGGAACCACGGCATCCTCGGGCCGATCCAGGTGTGGATCGTCTGGTATTTCGTCTGCTCGATGTGTTTCACCCAGATCATCCGCAAGGCGTTGAACATCCAGACGACGCCGACCTGATCGGCGCCGGACCGTCGCCGCGGTCTCGCGGGCGCGAAGGGTAACGTCTTTGACTCACAACGGCGCAGTACTGATATGTTGATAACCATCTCCGGGCCCGCCGGCAGCGGCAAGAGCACGGTCGCCGCCGGGCTGGCCGAACGGCTCGGCTCCGAACACGTCAGCGGCGGTGACATCTTCCGCGAGTTGGCGGCCGAGCGGGGCCTCACACCGCTCGAATTGAACAGGCTCGCGGAGAAGGACGACGCCATCGACCGGGACCTCGATCGCCGACAACGCGATCTCGCCGCCGACCGTGACGACCTCGTGCTCGAGTCACGGCTCGCGGGCTGGATGGCGGGCGATCACGCGGATTTCCGGATCTGGCTCGACGCCCCGCTCAGCATCCGAACCGAGCGGATCGCCGACCGCGAGGACAAACCGGTCGGGACGGCGCGCGAGGAGACCGTCGAACGGGCCGACAGCGAAGCCCTGCGGTATGAGGAGTATTACGGTATCGACATCGACGAGTTGGGGATCTACGACCTCGCGCTCAACACCGCCCGGTTTTCGCCCGGAACGGTCCTCGACATCGTCATCACGGCTGTCGAGTCGTACGACCCGGCCGACGACGAGGGCAAAACGCCCGTCAGCGGCGTCACCTACGAGTTTTGATCATGCGCGCCCGTGGCCCGCCAGCCGACCGCGATCCGGAGACGCTGCTCGAGTTCGGCGTCGTCAACCTCGATAAGCCGCCCGGTCCCTCGGCCCACCAGGTCGCCGCCTGGGTCCGCGATCTGGCGGGCGTCGAACGCGCCGCCCACGCCGGGACGCTCGACCCGAAGGTGACCGGTTGCCTGCCGATCCTGACGGGGACGGCAACCCGAGCCGCACAGGTGTTCGACGACAGCCGGAAGGGGTACGTTTCGGTGCTGGAACTCCACGCCCCGATCCCGAGCGACTTCGAGGCGACGCTCTCGGAGTTCGAGGCCCCGCTGTACCAGAAGCCACCGCGGAAGTCCGCGGTGGCGCGGCGGCTCCGAACCAGGGAGATCCATCGCCTCGAGGCGCTCGAGCAGGCCCAGCGGCGGGCGCTGCTCGATATCGAGTGCGCGAGCGGGACGTACGTCCGAAAGCTCTGTCACGATCTCGGGTTGGCGCTCGGAACCGGCGCGCACATGGGCCACCTCCGCCGGACGAAGACGGGCGGCTTCGACGACACGACGCTTTCGACGATGGAAGATCTAGCCGACGGCCTCGCCTTCTGGCGCGAGGACGGGGACGCAGAGCTCCTCCGGGAGGTCGTCTCGCCCGCGGAACGGGCGCTCGGGGACCTCCCCTCGGTGACCGTCGCCGACTCCGCCGCCCGGGAGATCGCCGAGGGCGCGCCCGTCTACGCCCCCGGCGTGGTCGACGCCGCAGTCGAGGGGGCCGAACGGGGCGCGTTGGTCGCCTGTTACACCTCCGACGGCGCGGCCGTCTGTCTCGGCCATTTGGTCGGCGACCCCGACACCGACTCCGGGACGGTCCTCGAGTTGGAGCGCGTACTGGTTTGAAACCGACGCGAAACGAAGGGGTTAAACCCCTCTCAGCCATCCCTCGAAACGCAAGGGACCGTGGGGTAGTGGTATCCTCTGCGGATGGGGTCCGTTGGACCCGTGTTCGAATCACGGCGGTCCCACTCGCAAAAATACTCCTAAGGCAGTTAAAGACCATATAGAGGCCTCTCACCCGATAGCTGTCTCCCCCTGGAGGGGGGTCAAAAGGTGAACGCCGAATTTATCGATTCGGCGTGGCACGAGGTCGACGTCAACCTCGTCTTCGACGATCGCGGCGATTGCTGTTCTCACGGACTCGAGCCGTTCTACGCCGCCGAATCGATCGTTCGCGAACACGACGGCTCGAAGCGGGCTCGCTGTCGCGTCGACGAGTATTCCGTCTCCGTGAAACTCTACTATCAAAACTCCGGCATCGGTTCACTGAAGCATCCTTCTTCGGATCTCGATACTATCCGGGAGTTCCGTATCGCCTGGGAAGTGATCGACGACGATGACGACGTCGGCGAACGCTCCGGTAACATCCATATTTCCCCTCGAACGCCCGATATGGTCGATCAAAACGGGAATCCGATCTCGACGCCAGAGGATCTCACCGGCGTTAACTGTCGCGTCCTCGGGAGTAACTTCCCCCTCGAGGCCTACGGCGAACTCCTACATCGAGCGACGGAAGCCCTTGGCTTCGACTCGAAGTACTTCGCCGAAGAACGGATCCATCAAGAGTACAGTAA
>LFFM01001000.1_pt1 | contig 20150 bp, 24 predicted proteins | sample 643131 | NCBI WGS metagenome assembly LFFM01 (sample SAMN03777445, study PRJNA286221) | soda lake metagenome | biome: soda lake; feature: Kulunda steppe; material: water; isolation source: sample Tc-Br brine of Tanatar trona crystallizer | place: Russia: Kulunda steppe | collected 2011-07
AAGTCGGCAGAAAGCACCGCTTTCAGCGACGATGCCAGTGCTTCCTCGTCGTCACGTGTGGCGAACGCGTCGTCCAGTCGGTCGAGATTTCGCTCGGCCTCGTCGCCGCCCGGACTCGTCCCGATCAACGTCAGCGTCTCGGCGCGGCTGTACCGCTGTGCGTAGTCGAGGGCCACCATCCCGCCGAGGCCACAGCCGACGAGGTGGGCGTTTCGGACATCGTGGTCGGCGAGCACCGCCTCCAGATCGGCGGCAAGTTCCGGAACGGTGTATGGACCCTCGGGGGCGTCCGACCGGCCCGTTCCCCGGAGATCCCAGACGAGGGTCTCGAACGGTCCGGCCAGGGCGTCGTTCTGCCAGCCCCAGAGCCACGCGCCAAACCCGATGTCTTCGATAAATACGACCGTCTCCCCGCTCCCCCACGTGTCGTAGTACAGCGACACGCCATCGCGAGTTGCTGTCGGCATACGACTCCCTCGGCGCGGGAGCCGTTAGTAGGACACGGTATCGTCCGCGCCGTGCGGGCAAGGTTTTAGTTCGGAGGGCCCGTACTTTAGTCCAATGACGGCCATCGAAGCAGTACCGACGTGGATATTTCTGTACGCTGGCCTCTTTGCACTGGTACATCTGGTCGTCGGGTACTACCTGTACCGCCGCTCTGGGACCCTCGGTGGCGGTCACGACAGTGTCCCACGGACGAGCGCGAACCAGCAACTCGACTCGGATTCCGCTGTCGGCGCTGGGCGTTCGGATGCCGAGCACACCCTCCGCTGTGGACACTGTCACACCGAAAACGATCCGGGATATCGGTACTGTCGGAACTGCGTCCAGGAGCTCCCGAGTGTGACGGAGCAGGGGATATCGGCGGAAGAGCCGGACAAACGCGAGAGCCTGTGAGCAGCTGTCCGAAATTGGCACATTTTAGTCCGTTCGGTTCCTACACTCGTCGATGGCTGACTGGAACGACGATGGCGACGACTGGGGCGTCGAGGACGACCCACCCCAAGACAGTAACGACTGGGGCTCCGAAGACGGTTCGGCCGGCGATGGCTGGGGGACGGATAACGAGATCGAGCACCCCTCGAACGACTCGTTCGGTAGTACCGACGACAGCGGACTCCAGTCAGATGATAGTGACGGGAGATCCCTGCTCGGGATCACCGCAGTCTCGATCGGGCTGGTGATCGGTGCGTTCGTAATCGGCACTGTTTCCGCGATCGTCGTGCTCGTTGCATTACAAGGTGTCGGCGTGCCCGTGTTTGAGGACATCGTCCTCCTGTCAGTAATATCGACAGTCACGCTACAGGGCGTCGGTATGCTCGGGATCTCAGCCTGGTATATGTCCCGTCGGGGGTACGGCCTCGATTTTATCCGGCTACGGATGCCGACGCTACGTGAAGTCGGTTGGGTTGTCGGCGGGATCGTCGGTGCGTTCGCGGCTTCGATCGGCGTCCAGAGCGCGCTTGCGGCTTTCGGTTACGAGGGCTCCGAACACGAGGTCGTCGAGATGGCGACGGCGAATCCCGAGATACTGCTCGTGATGATCCCGCTTTCGTTCCTGTTGATCGGGCCGGGCGAGGAGCTGCTCTTCCGAGGCCTCATACAGACGAAGTTCGTGAATCGGTCCGGCGTCCTGCCAGGCCTGGTCTTTGCCAGTGTTCTGTTCGCAGTCGTCCATATCCCTGCTTACGGCGGATTCGACAGTATGCCGACGATCATCGGCCTGTTTTTCATCAGCCTCGTACTGGGCGGCCTCTACGAATATACGGAGAATCTCTTCGTCCCGATCGTGATTCATGGGGCGTTCAACGCGATCCAGTTCGGTGCACTCTATTTCGTCTTGACCTCGGATATCGAGATGGCAATGGTCGCTGCTACGCTGACCGCAGCAGTCCCAGTATAATTTCAGGCGCTTTCCGCCCGTGGCTCCGTCCCGAGCACCCGACTCAGCAGCCACGCAATGGCGATAAAAGGAAGCAGTGGGAACAGCAGTAACAACACGCCTCCAGCAATAATGTAGCCGACAGCGGTCATATCTGCTCGCCCGGACACATCTCTCGGCGGCGTTGCAGAGCGGGTCATACTAGACGAGTAATCGGTCCCGACTGAAGAGCCCTGCCCGCTATTTGGCGGCCGATATTCGGCGATGCTCTACCACGGCTCGTCCTTCAGCCCGAGTTTGAACGCGATGACGTTCGTCCCGACGTGCAAAACGGGTGTCAGGACGAGCACGGCGACGATCACGGGCAGGGTAAACCACGCGAGGAACCAGTCGGTGGCGACCAGTGCGGTCAGCACGAGCGAGACGACGACGAAGTCGAGCTGGTCGATACCGGGGAAGGCAGCGCCGCGTTCGCGGCCGGTGCGCCGTTTCAGGAACGACGCGAGAATATCGCCGAGCATCGCTCCGGCAGCCAGCGCGAACAGCGCTGCGATCGGGAACTCGGGGACAGTGAAGCTGAGCGCCGAGCTGACGCTCCCGGCAAGCTGGTTCAACACGAGCCCGAGTCCGACACCGGCGAGGATCCCGCCAGCGGTACCGCGCCACGTTTTCCCGTCACCCAGCACACGCTTCCCGTTCCAGGTCCGACCGGCATCGATCGGCGGGCCACCGCCGGTCAGCACGGCCGCATTGTTGGGAACGTATGCGGGCAACATCAGCCAGAAGGCGACGACGACGATCTCCAGTGGGTTCATATACGGATCTGACATCCGACCCGCATAAACGGCTACGGTTCCGGGCGGGGAATAGTATACAACCCTACACGACTAACCGACCAGTATGCTTCCGCCCGTTGCGAGCAACTTCGTCGCCGGAGAAACCCCCGCCGAAGCACTCGTCCACGCCCGCGACTGCAACGAGCGCGGCGTCGGCGTGATCCTCAACCTGCTCGGCGAGCACTACGATGCCCGTGCCGATGCAGCAGCGGACCGGGACGCGTATCTCCAGCTCGTCGAGGATATCGCCGATGGCAACCTCCGGGCCTGCCTCTCGGTGAAACCATCACAGATCGGGCTGGACATCGATCCCGATCTATTCCGGGAAAACCTCGCGGAGATCGTCGAGCAGGGTGCGTCTCGGGATGTCTTCGTCTGGGTCGATATGGAGGATCACACCACCACCGACGACACCATCGACGCGTTCGAGGCGCTCGCCCGCGAACACGGAACCGTCGGCCTCTGCCTGCAGGCGAATCTCGAACGAACTCGCGGGGATCTCGAACGGCTGATCGATGTCCCCGGGAAGCTTCGCCTCGTCAAGGGTGCCTACGACGAGCCAGCCGACATCTCGTACAAGCGTAAAGAGCGCGTCGACGCGGAGTATCGCGAGTTGCTGCGGTACGCCTTCGAGCACCGCGAAGCCGGGGTCGCCGTCGGGAGCCACGACCCCGAGATCGTAGAGCACGCGAGGGAACTGCACGACCGACACGGCACGGAGTACGAAATACAGATGCTGATGGGCGTTCGGGAGTCCGCCCAGTTCGACCTCGCCGAGGACTGTGAAGTCTGGCAGTACGCACCGTACGGCGACAAGTGGCTCTCGTACTTCTACCGGCGCGTCAAAGAGCGAAAGGAGAACGCACTGTTCGCGGCGAGAGCGGTGCTTGGGCGATCCTGATCGTTTTTCCTCGCGCTCGCGGGTGAACGAATAACAGCGCTCATTAGGGTGGATACCGAACGAAGGATAATGGCAACGTGGAAACGGGACTTCGGGAGCGGTCTCGTCGTTCTGGTCCCGATCATCGTCACGCTCTGGGTGATCATCTGGCTCGCGAGATTCATCGCTGGCCTGCCCTTTGTCGCCGCCATCGACGCGGAGCTTCTCGCGACTTTCGGTCTCGGCTGGCTCCCGACCGATCTCGTTCGTGTCGTGGTCACGCTGTCGGTGTTCGTACTGCTGGTGTTTGCAGTCGGCTATCTCATGCGCACCGCGCTGGGCGGGTTCGTCGAGACGACACTCGACGATCTGGTGAACCGACTCCCCGGGCTTCGAGTCGTCTACAACGCCTCGAAGATGGCCGCCGAAACCGCCCTCGGCGGTACCGATGCCCTCCAGACACCCGTCAAGATCGAGCCGTGGGATGACATGCGACTCACCGCGTTCAAGACCGGCAAGCGGACGACCGATGGGCGCGAGATCCTCTTTATGCCGACTGCCCCGAATATCACCACCGGCTTCGTCATCGAGGTCGAACCCCACGATATCGAGGAGGTCGACGAGCGGGTCGAAGAAGCGCTCACCCGGCTGCTGAGTGCCGGCTTCGGCGACTCGAACGGGAACGGACCGTCGGGACAGGGGCTCGGCGGGATTCCTATCGATGTCCAAGACGCCGCCGAGACCGAATACGGACGACTCGATCCGCGGCGGGTAACGGGAGAACAAGAGCCCGAACAGGATGAGCGGGATAGTAGTACGGACGTGCCGATCGAGTCGGACGAATAAGTTCTAGACGTAGGTGAACCAGTCGTCGTACTTCGCGGGCGGCGATTCGAGCATGTCGAAAAACGTCTGCTGGATCTCCTCGGTCACTGGCCCGCGCGTCCCGGAGCCGATTTCGACGTTGTCGACCTGCCGGATCGGCGTGACTTCCGCGGCAGTCCCGGTGAAAAACAGTTCGTCCGCGGTGTGAAGTTCGCCGCGGCTGATCGTCGCCTGATCGTGGACCGTATAGCCGAGATCACGGGCGACCTCGATGACGCTCTGGCGCGTGATGCCGTCCAGAATCGACTGGGAGAGCGCTGGCGTGTAGAGTTCGCTATCACGCACGAGGAAGATGTTCTCGCCGGGGCCCTCCGCGACGTATCCCTCCTTGTCCAGGACGATGGCCTCGGTGTAGCCGTTGCGGCGTGCCTCCTCACCGGCAAGCATGCTGTTGACGTACAGTCCCGTCGTCTTGGCGTTGGTCGGGATCTGGCTGGAAGAGTGCTTTCGCCACGAGGAGACCATCACTTCGACGCCGTTTTCGAGGGCGTCCTCGCCGAGATAGGTCCCCCACGGCCAGCACGCGATGGCAGTCCGGGTCGGACAATCCGTCGGGCTCACGCCGAGGCTGTTGTAGCCATAGAAGGCGATGGGGCGGATGTAGCAGGATTCGAGCTCCTGTCGGCGGATCAGCTCCATCGTCGCCTCGGTCAGCTCCTCGCGGTCGTGGTCGATCTCCAGCTCGTACGGCTTGCCGGACTCGTAGAACCGGTCGAGGTGAGCGTCCCAGCGGAACAGGGCCGGGCCGTCGTCGGTATCGTAACATCGCACGCCCTCGAAAATGCCGGAGCCGTAGTGGAGCGCGTGTGTGAGCACGTGGATCTGGGCGTCCTCCCAGTCCACGAACTCGCCGTCCATCCAGATGGTGTCGACGTCCATCTCGTCAAATCCCATATGCACTCAATTGAAGCCCGTGTTTAAAACGGTTTACGAGGACGATGACGACAGCGACTCTTTGAGTCTACGGAAAGCCCTTTATATTGGTGCTCGACGTGACACGTATGTCACAGGACGGCAGCACGTCAACGCCAGGTCGTCGCGAGGTACTGGCGCTGGCCGGTGCACTGCAGGGCGCGCTACTGGCCGGCTGTCTCGACGGGAACGGCGGTGATCCGCGCGGATCGAACGGTAACGGGACTGGTACCCTCCCGACCGACGAGCCCGATCAGCTCGTCGCGGGCAACGACCAGTTCGCGCTGGACGCTCTCGCGGAGCTGATAGAGGAAGAGCCCGACGAGAACCTGTTTTTCTCGCCGTACAGCATCCGGGCCGCGCTGGCGATGACGTGGGCGGGTGCCCGCGGCAACACCGAGACGGCGATGGCCGACGCGCTGGCCTTTGCCCTCGATCAGGACGAACAGCATGCCGCCTTCGCGAATCTGGAGGCCGAACTCGACGCCCGCTCGGAGGCCGCCGAAACTAACGACGGCGAGCCGTTCACGCTTCGTGCCGTCAACGACGTCTGGGGGCGCGAGGAGGGATCGTACCGAGACGAGTATCTCGACACCCTCGACGAACAGTACGATGCGGAGCTCCATTCCGTCCCGTTTACCGCGAATCCCGAGGCTGCTCGCGAGGAGATCAACGACTACATCGCCGAGCAGACCGAGGACAGGATCGACGAACTGCTACCCGAGAACGCGATCACGGCATCGACCGTGCTCGTATTGACGAACGCGATCTACTTCCACGCGAGCTGGCTCCACCAGTTCCACGAGGGTTCGACCGGGCCCGCCGAGTTCACCGCACTCGACGGCGCGACCGACGAGGTGTCGATGATGTCACAGGAGCAACGGTTCCCCTACGCCGAAGTCGAGGGCCACCAGCTCGTCGATCTGCCGTACGTCGGCGACGAAGTGAGCATGACTGTGATCCTGCCCGCAGAGGGGCAGTTCGAGGAATTCGAGGAAGCATTGACCCCGGCGACCCTCGCCGGACTGCTCGACGAGCTATCGACGATCCAGGGGACGATCGAGTTACCACGGTTCGAGTACGAGTCCTCGTTCGCGCTGGAGGGCGTGCTCACCGCCCTCGGAATGGGCGATGCCTTCGACCTCGGTACGGCGGATTTCAGCGGGATCGTCGAGGGCGGTGGGATCGCAATCGACGAGGTGTGGCACGACGCCTTCGTCGCGGTCGACGAGGAGGGGACGAAGGCTGCCGCGGCGACCGCGGTCGGGATGGAGGAGTCGGCACCACAGGACACCTTCGAGATGACTGTCGATCGCCCCTTCCTCTTCTGTATTCGCGACCGGCCGACCGACACGCTGTTGTTCGTCGGGCGGGTCGTCGACGCCGCGGCGGCGCAGTGAGCAACCCGACCGGCCCACCGCGCCGGCGTTTCACGGCGCTTATACCGTCCCCGTAACGAGTAAGGAGTATGGCAAACGACGAGCTCATCGCGGCGCTGCGAGACGCCGACGCGGTCCAGTACGGCGAGTTCGAGCTCTCCCACGGTGGGACGAGCGAGTACTACGTCGACAAGTATCTCTTCGAGACCGACCCGCACTGTCTGGAGTTGATCGCCGAGGCCTTCGCGGAACGGATCGGCGACGAGAAACTGGCGGGGGTCGCACTCGGTGCCGTCCCGCTGGTGGCAGTCACCAGTGTCGAGACTGGACAGCCCTACGTGATCGCTCGCAAACAAAAAAAGGAGTACGGGACGGGGAACCTGATCGAGGGGCATCTCGACGACGGCGAGGAGGTCGTCGTGCTCGAAGACATCGCGACGACCGGACAGAGCGCCGTCGACGCCGTCGAGGCGCTGCGCGAGGCGGGCGCGACGGTCGACCGCGTGGTCGTCGTCGTCGACCGGGACGAGGGGGGTCGAGAGAACCTCGCCGAGATCGACATCGAACTCGAATCGCTAGTGACGGCAGAGGAACTGCTGGCAGACGCCTGAAGTGGGCCGCACTCGCCTCTTCGCCTCGCTGTGCGGGCTCGTCTTTCTGGTCAATCTCGCACGGATCATCTTCGCGCCGTTGCTCGACGTCTTCATCGCGGAGTTCGCCATCGGCGAGGCCACGGCCGGACTGATCGTCACGCTGGCGTGGGTCGGCAGCGCCTCGCTTCGCCTGCCGACGGGCTGGCTGTTGACGAAGGTCCCGCGACACCACCTGGTGCTCGTCTCGGGGACGATCCTCGCCGGCTCCTCGGCGGTCGCCGCGACGGCGACGACGGTACCCCATCTGATGCTTGGGACCTTCCTCATGGGGATCGCCTCGGGCGTCTACTTCGTCTCGGCGAACCCGCTGGTAAGCGAGCTCTTCCCCGACCGGGTGGGACGCGTGATGGGTGTCCACGGCGCAGCCAGTCAGGTCGCCGCGGTCGTCGCGGCCCCCCTGGTTGCGCTGACGCTGTTCGTGAACTGGCGGCTCTCACTGTGGCTGATCGCCGTCGCCGCGGCACTCGTCACCGTGTACATCTTCGTCGTCGCACGGGAGACCGAGCTACCGGATGCGGGGCGACACGATAGCAACCTGCTCGCCGGCGCGCTCTCGGAGTGGCGACTCATCGGGACGGCGCTTGCCATCGCGGGGATCACCGTGTTCATCTGGCAGGGCGTGTTCAACTTTTACGAACTGTACATGCAGTCGAAAGGGCTCTCCCGGGGTATGTCGAGTACGATGCTCACGCTAGTGTTTGCCGCCGGGATTCCCGCCTTTTTCGTCGGCGGCGATCTCGCCGACCGGCTTCCGAAGGTGCCGTACCTGCTGGGGATCGTCGGGACGTTCGCCGCGGGGCTCTACGCGCTGACGGCCGCCGAGAGCCTCTGGGCACTGATTACCCTCACCGTCATCGTCGGCTTCGTCATCCACGCGCTGTTCCCTGCGGTCGATACGTACGTCCTCGGAACGCTGCCGGACGAAACCCGTGGGAGCGCCTACGCGGTCTTTAGCTCGGTCTGGATGCTCAGCCAGTCGCTCGGTTCGTACGTTCTCGGCGTCTTCATCGAAGGGGGGTACACCTACGACGAGGTATTCGCCGCCAGCGCGGTCGTGCTGGGCGCGACCGTCGTGGTTCTATTGCTCGTCGATCGTGCCGGTCGGCTTCCCGGATGACTACTCAGGCGTTCTCCGGGTCGTCGTCACCGTTGTAGATGATCAACGCGTACTCGCCGGGATCGAGTTCGATACCGGGCTGTTCTGTAAACGAGACATCGAGGCTGATCGATCCCTCGACTGCCTCGAACGGTTCGTTGTCCGCGAACGCATCTCGATCGTCCTCGGCGAGCACGAACACGTTGACGTTCGGTCCGTCAAGCACCTCGACGGTGTAGCTGATCTCGGTGGTCTCGACGATCTCGAACCCGTCAGTGAAGTAGCTACCGTGGTCGAGTTCGTGTTCCGCATCCCGAGTGAGCGGATCGCCGCCGACCTCACCGAGCGAATATCTGACCGTGACCGGCTCGCCACCGAGCAAGTCGGTACACCCCGCCATCGAACCGAGAGCTATACTGCCCGTTGCCGCGAGGACTTCCCGTCGTGTGATAGCACAGGCTGCAGTCATACATAATTATTCATTGTGATCTGGCAAGTAATCGTACACTGCCGATTCGGGGCGTTGATATACGCCGAGGGTGGTTCTCGCGCATCTACCCGTCCCGACAGGGAACATCGACGGGTGACATCCACGGGGCCGTTCAGTTCGCTTCCAGCTCGACCGTGCGTTCGTCACCCTCGTAGATGGCCGGTTCAGGGACGGCCGTGGTTGCACTCGCGCGGGGTTCGACTTCGAGTTCGGTGAGATCGATCCGTCCGTCCGCTATCGGTGCGTCGGCGATCGTTTCGGCCGAGAGGTCCTCGCCAGCCAGCACGGTGTACTCGTCGGTCGCCGTCACGGCAGTGTCAGTGTACCCATCGTCAGCGTCGAGCTGGTTGTCGGTCGCATAGGGAACGGTGATCTCGAACGAGCCGTCCTCGTCGGCCTCGGTTGACTGTACGTACGTGAACGGACGGTCACTGTTCGCCTCGATCGGCACCGCGACGACGACTGTCTCGCCGGGCTCTGCCGAGCCGGTAATCGTTGCCCCATCGACACGTTCGTAGGTCTTGACCGAGGAGACGATCCGAGTGTCTTCACCGACCTCGAGGCCGAACTGCGCTAGCTGCTGTTCAACGGCTGGGACCTGCTCCCAGCCACCCGCTACGGCAGGCAGTTCGGCCCACACGATCTCATCATCACCACCGGGAACGGCTCCGACAGCCGAGAAGAACTCGCTCTCGTGGACGAGGCGGTAGCCCTCCATCCCCTGTGCATCGTCGTAGTACAGCGAGCCAAGCATCGAGTCGTAGTACTCGTCACTGGCAACCTGTACGCTTCCGCCATCCACGTCGGGGGCCGCTGCCCACTGGGTGATCGCACCGAACTTGCTGCCCGCCATCTGGTCGTCTATCGTAACGTATCTGACGGCTTCACCGGCCTCCTGTTCGGTCCGATCGTCGCGGATCTCGCGGAGGTCCTCATCAGCCATCTCTGCGATCGTACCGTCGTGACGCTCCGAGGCAGGGAGGCTCTCCAGTAACAGGTCAGCACGCGTCTCGGACTGTGCCTGGAAGAAGCCACTGGCAGTATCGGTGCCCTGCTGGAACGGGTTCGCGGTCGGTATTCGTTCACCCTCGACGGTGATCCAGTGACCGTAGTCCCACCACGACATCACGCCGTATGCCCCGTCCGGATACGCGAAGTCATCAGTCCGGTCGTACGTCCCGTAGTACTCCAGCTCCTCGTCAGCATCGCCAAAGGTACCGGGTTCGGGCGTCTCGTCCTCCATCCAGTCGAACGTATCGTCCCAGTACTCTACCGGCCCGGGCTGTTGCTGGCTCGCCTGACCCACTGCTGAGAGCCCGAGCACACCCGTGGCAAGCGGGAAGACGATCACGAGCACGACGGTGATGATCGCGATCACCTGATAGGTTTCGACATCCGCGAGCCGATCGGTAGAGGGGATTTCCAGTAGCGTAAACACCTGCACCAGAATCCAGCCGTTCAGGACTGCAACGGCGATCGCGAGGTAGTAATGATACCGGATCTGTGTCAGCGCCATCAGCGTCAGAAAGACGGTCCAGACGACGATCAGGAGATTCTCGGCCCGGAATCGGCTGGCATCCAGCATTCGCCAGCACATCCAGGCGAGCGCGACGATGGCGAAGATGTAGGTGAACGCGTAGTTGTCGATCAGATAGCCGCTTGCGCCCCCGGGTTGTTCGGCGGTCGGTTGTGCCTCGCTGATCGTCAACGCGGTGTCGGACTGGCCAAGCAAGAGCTGGCTCTGGACCTGACCCCAGACCGTATCGAACAGGCCGGGCAGTGCAACGGCGACGACGGCGATAACAGCGACGACCAGACCGCTAACCGCGACCGGATAACCACGCGTATCGATCGCACGGCTATCCCACTGGCGGGCGAGCCACGCCATAAAGACACAGCCGGCGGCGACCGACAGGGCGACGAGTGGCTGTAAGAGCGACATCGTCGATGGACTACTGATCGCCAGTTCGTCGATCGTCGGGATCGAGAGCACGGCCGCGACGCTCAAAGTCACCGCCCCGACGATCGCGAGATGTTCGGGACTGCGATCTTGTACGTATTCGACACAGAGAACGAGCGCGAAAAACGCTCCGAGAATGCCGATCAAAATAACTGCAGGTGGCCACGTCCAGAGATACACTGCCATCGAGAACCCTGCGAGTCCGCTCCACGTGAGCGTCTCACGGAGTCCGGACCAGTCCCGCCCCTGAAACTGTTCGTAGACCGGTTTCTCTCGCTCCGCGACCGTCAGGGCGATCATCAGTGCCAGTACCGTCGTCGCCTGAAAGAGCACTTCCGCGACGTGATGATCGGTAAATCCGAGAGTACTTCGTGATAGGAACATTCCGGGAAGCAACGCGAGGATGAGGACGGCAAATAACCCACCGAGACGGCCGGAGAGCCGCTTTGCGATGAGGTACGTCGGGATCGCACAGAGGACGCCAAACACTGCGGGAGCGAGAACGAACACGATCCCTGCCTGTCGCTCGGTTGGGCTCCCCAGCCCGACGATCAAAATGGCGGTCGCAATCAACTGGTCGAACAGCGTCCCGAACTGATCCGCACTCGTTCCGAACGGAAACTGTGTCCACGGATCGAACGGCATGGTCGTCGGGTAGTTCTCGACGACGTACATCGTCTCCCGGAAGTGGTAGTAGGCATCGTTACCGCTGAAGTACACCCTGTCGTCGCGGACGAAGTTGCTGTACGGCTGGACTCGGACCCAGAACATAAACAGCAGCAACAGCCCCAGGGCAGGGATATGATACCACTGCTGCAGGAGCTCTTCGAATGACCCCGAATCGTCGAGGCCGAACCGATCGGTGTCGAGACTCATTGTCAACAACCAGTCCCAACCGAAGAATAAACCTTGTTATCTCACCTCTAGCGGGTAACACGACAGTTTACTACGGTTGATTTTATATATAAACTAACGCACCTAATTTATATTAATCGAAGGAGTTCAATCGCGGCCATCCCCCTGTCAAACGCCCGCTGTATCCACCGAGGCCCCTACGTGCTCCCCCTCTCGCCTACCAGCAATCCACGAACGCGGCAATTAACATCGGAGAACCCGTACGGCGGGTATGAGCGATTTTCGAGCGGCCATCGTCGATGTCGACGGAACCGTCGTCCTGGGGGACGACCCGATCTCCGGTGCGCCCGAAGGCGTACAGCGACTTCGGGACGCCGGTCTCGATATCGTCTTTCTCTCGAACAACCCAACTAAACGCCGGGAACAGTACGTCGACCGGTTGACACCGCACGGAATCCACGTCGATCCCGGACAAACCCTCACCGCAGCGTCGGTGACTGGCGAGTATCTCGCGGAAGAGCACGTGTCGGATGACCTGTTCGTAATCGGGTCGTCGGGACTACTGAACGGACTGCGCCGCCGGGGGTTGAACGTCGATACGACGCCCTCGAACGCCGATGTCCTCCTGGTGTCCATGGACCGGTCGTTCGATTACGAGACGATGACCGAGGCGATGTGGGCACTCGACGAAGAAACGACCTTTCTCGGTACCGATCCCGATATGACGATCCCGACTCCCGAACGCCCCGAACCGGGGACGGGAGCCATTTTACACGCGGTCGCCGGCGTCACGGGTCGGGAGCCGGAGCGGATTCTCGGAAAGCCCTCGCGGACCGCTGCGGATGCCGCGCTCGATCGGCTCGGCGTTCCCCCGGAGGACGTGCTCGTGATCGGCGACAGGCTCGATACCGATATCGAACTCGGGCGTCGTGCCGGCATGACGACCGCCGTGGTCCTGTCGGGGATCACCGACCGGAGCGATATCGACGACGCGGAGCAGACTCCTGATCACGTCCTCGACTCGCTGGGAGATATCGATACGCTACTCTGAGCGGGTAAGCGACAGCAGTACGCATTTATCGGTGGCTCCCGTATCGACGGTCGATGCAGGTCGTCGGCTACGAATCGGCGTCGGGGCCGGGCGAGAGCGGTGCAGTTCTTCTCTCGACGGGGACCGGAATCGAGCACCGCGAGCTGGTTCCCGGTACCACTCTCGGGTTTCGGCTCGGTGACCGCCACTGTGCAGGGACGCTCGACGGTGACGAGCATATCGAGTGTGAGGCCCCGGCAGCCCCCTACTGTGACGCACACGACCGGACGTGGATCTGCGCGCGCTGTACCGGCACCTGCCTGAAAGACGAGATGGACTGTTACGAAGAACACGCAGTCTATCTGGCCGCGTTCGCTCCGGCGACGTTCAAAGTCGGCGTTACCCGATCGTGGCGGCTCGAAACGCGACTCTACGAGCAGGGGGCAGATCGGGCGGCGCATCTCCACACCGTCTCGAACGGTCGGATCGCCCGCGAACTCGAAGCCGAAATCGCCGAGCAGCTCACGGATCGGGTGCGGATCCCGACGAAACTCGCTGGACTCCACCGACCCGTCGATGAGGCCGCCTGGCAACGACTCCTCGACCGGTTCGATCCGATCGACACCATGGACCTCGATCATGGGATCGAACTGGAGTGCCAACCGGTTAGAGAAACTATCGCGTCGGGAACCGTCCTCGGAGTGAAAGGGCGGATCGTGGTGCTCGAAAACGGCGACACGCCCTATGCAGTGGATCTCCGGGAGCTCGTGGGGTACGAGCCACAGAGCGCCGAGACCGAGCGAGCGCTCCAGTCGAGTTTTGCAGCGTTCGAATAACCAACGGCTCGACGAAAACCCTTTTCGGGACGGCGATGGAACGAACTGTCATGGCAGACGACGACCAGCAAGACGACGGTGACGAGGAGAAATCGTTCCGCGAGCGCGTCGAAGAGATCCGCGAAAAGCGCGCCGAGGAAGGCGAAGAACGGGAGGAGCCACCCGAGGGCGGCATGGAAGAAATGATGGGCGGCGGCCCAGGCGGCATGGGCGGTGGCAATCCGTTCGCACAGATGATGGGCGGTATGATGGGCGGCGGCCCCGGCGGAGCAGGTCCCGGCGGTCCCGGCGGATCTGAGGGAGGTAACGAGGAGCTGACACGGGAGGTCAGACAGCTCCGTGACGAGGTTCGTGACGTGACCCGCCAGCTACAGCGGATCGCCGACGCGCTCGAAGACGACTAAGACGGGTCGAACGCGCTCAATCCGTACTCGTTCGTACGAGAAGCTCTTCTACCGCATCGAAGTTATCGCCAGTCGCGACGATATCCTGTTCCTGATCGTAGACGATGACGTCCTCGTCGACGAGCTTCGGGATATCCGAATGGTACAGCATCATATATGTATCCGTTACCTCCTCGGGAGCGATTTCGGTGATCTCTTTGTCCAACTGGCGGACCGTCACTGCTTCGGCGATATCGGGCAGCGTAACGTGACCATGCTCACGCAGGAGGGCAAGCGTCTCACGACGTCGGGGGGTAGATAGCAGTGCGAGCGACTGACTCGTTGGCAGCGGTGCCACGGAGTCGTCCGTCGACTGCTCGGTGTTCGGACGAGAGCTGTCCTCGCTCATTGGTAGTGTATTCCGTGGTTCCAGTGATACATATTGTGTTTCCTAGTGGGAAGAACGCAGTATTCACGATTCGATGGGGAGTGGCCGCCAGGTGCAACCGCGAAAAACAAAAAATACTTGTTCACCTCCTGCCCATTATTCGCTGGGGCACTACTGGACGTCCTCTCTCCTTGTCCGTACTGCCCCGGAATCCCCCACTCCCCCCACTTTCCAATGAGTATCGCTGACGAGCGCATCGACCGTCTACAGAAGTTGGCAGCCAGCGCGATCGAGAACGACGATCAAGAACTGGCACGCGAGTACGTCCGATTAGCACGTCGTATTGCCGAACGAAAACGCAGACCGCTACCAACGTCGTTCAAACGGTTCACGTGCGGTGGCTGTGATACGTATCTCCGGCCGGGGACGAACGCACGCGTACGGGTGCAGAACGGACACGTGGTACTTACCTGTGACTGTGGCCACCAGTCTCGTCACCCCTACTGAGAGTGGGCCACGGAGCCGGCCCGTGGCTATCGATTTTTGCCGGTATCGACTCGGAGAGAGGCCAAAAGAGTAAAACCGTGTCGGCCAATTATAAACGATGTATGACTTCGGAGGCATTACAGCGGGAGATTCACGACCTCGACGTGACAGTGTGGGTCGGGAAAAGTGGGATCGAGGCAGTGACGGACGAACTAGCGGATCAACTCGACGACCGGAAGCTGGTGAAAGTGAAGTTCCTTCGAGCGGCACGAGGACACGATACTGCCGAAGAGCTGGCCGAAGACCTCGCAGATCGTGTGAACGCTGACGTCGTGCAGAGCCGTGGACACACGGCGGTGATGCACTGATGGGCGCGATTCAGGAACTGCTGGTCGATATCGGTCTCGGTGCCGGACTCGCCGGGACGGTCGAGTCGGCCGCGCTGTTTGTCATCGCCTTTCTCGCCATCTACGTGATCGGGAAACAGACCGTGCTCCCGATCGCCGACAAAGCCTTCGAACGACGGGATCTAGACGAACACGCTCGCAGACCGCTAGCAAAGCTCATCTCGTTCGGCATCGTTTTTGTCGCGATCGCCGTCGCCTTCGGGTTCGCAGGCTACGGCAACTTCCTGTCCTCGCTTGCGACGATCGCAGCGGCTCTGGCACTGGCGATCGGTTTTGCTACACAGAACATAATCAGTAACTTCGTCTCCGGCGTGTTCATCTACGCCGACAAACCGTTCCGGATCGGCGACTGGATCGAGTGGGACGGTAACTCCGGGGTGGTGGAAGACATCAGCCTGCGCGTAACGCGCGTCCGCACGTTCGATAACGAGATTCTGACAGTTCCTAACTCCGATCTGACATCGAACGTCGTGAAGAACCCGGTCGCAAAGGAGAAGCTTCGGCTGAAGTTCGTCTTCGGTATCGGCTACGACGACGACATCGAGACGGCAACGGAGATTATCGTCGAAGAGGCCGAAAAACTGGACGGGATTCTGGACGACCCGGCGCCTTCCGTTCGTTTGACGGAACTGAACGACTCGGATGTTGGTCTGCAGTCCCGCGTCTGGATCGCCGACCCGAGCCGAGCGGACTTCGTGAAGACTCGTGGCGAGTTCATTACGAACGTGAAAGCTCGCTTCGACGAGGAAGGGATCGACATCCCGTACCCACAGCGCGAACTGGAGGGCGATTTCGAGCTCACCAACCGTGCGGCGCTCGGCGCGGACGATTAACGGCGACTCCGTTCGAACAGTCTTTTTGAAACGACGAAACCGTCCTGTAGAACGGTATACAGGAGTATCATTTCGCTCCCAGCAGTTACCGACGGGTACGTATGCGTATACAGTGTAAAATTGTAACTTTTTCGAACTATTACGGATCGGTAGAGCAGACATCCGGAACTATGTACGCAACGACGTCGACAGGGGCCATCCTCACATTCCGGGGTCAGTCGCCGTCAATCCCTCGGAGAGCGTCTTGTTCTTTACCGGGAACTGCATTCCTCACTACGCTGGGGGTCGCGACTACCGAAAAGCTAGCACTACTCGTCGGCCGAGCCGTTGATCGGTCTCTCACAACTATCCCACGCTATGTTGACAGAGCATCGTGCAAGCGCGCCACCGCAACCACCCCAGCGAGCGCAGCTATCGCTGTGAACTCGAATACAGTATGAATGAACGGACGCCCGGGGTTGCCCGGCGTTCCCGGCCGGGGAAGCCCGGTTGCCTCCTCCGCCCCGCGACCCCTCGAGCGACCATCGTCCAGCGGTTCGCTGCTCGCTTCCGCGCCTGACGAACTGCCGCCGGCGAATCGCGACGTGACGCCCCTGCGGGCGGACGCCGCGAACCGTGGCCCCCGAGGGACGAGGTTTCCACGTCGGCTTCCGGGGCCCGAACGGGTCTGTCCGGACGCGTCCGGGGTTCGGTCCCCGCTAAAGACCATAGCGCGGGTTTCGAGCAGGGCCTAACTGCCCGACCTAGTCCAGTTTACACTACCCCTCGATCTCTTAAGGGCCTTTCGACTTTCCGGAACTGTCATCGATCCGCCTCCTGTGTGAACAGGTGAGCGTCGCCGGGCTACAGAACACCGAGGGCTTTCGCATACCACGCGCTGGTGACGGGGACGACGGCCGACGCTGCAACGAGTGCCCATCGATGGTAGCCAAGCCACGTTTCGGTACCGAGTTGCTGGACGAAGGCTGACGGCACTGACAGCGCCCAGGCGAGTGCCGTACCAGTGATGAAGACACCAAAGACGAGCGTTGCACCGGCCATCGTTACCGGATCGGATCGTTCCTGTCGGCCAGCAGCGAACGCCACGATCGTGATGATTGCAAGCAATGCGACGACCCACGGCCCGACGGCTCCGTGATCGTAGTAGGCGGCGATACCACCTGCGCCTGCGCCCGACAGCAGTAGATAGGGCACCGCTACGATCCCGAGCAACAACGCGCAAGCGACAATACCGACCGTCGGAGGTGTCCGAGGCTGGGTCACAGGCGACACTCGTGTATCCGTCAGTATAAACACGGCGTTCTACCGGAAAACGGACCGGAAAGCCCACAAACCACCGGGACGAATCGATCAGTATGGGTTTCGGAGACACTGCCAAGAAGATTCAGACACTTGCCGATCGGGCGGAACATCTGATCGCACAACTCAAAGACGTCCGCGAACGGGTTATCGAACTCGAAGAAGGAATCGAAGAAACAAACGAGCGAGTCAACTCACTCGAAAACGATTCGGAGAAACAGCTCGTTCTGTTGAAGGAGATCGCCCGCGAACAGGGAATCGACGCAGACGAGGTACTCGCGGAGGCCGCGATAGAGGAAGCAGAGGAGAAGGCCGACGACGCTGAATCCGAAGCTGTCGAAACAGACGAGACCGACGAGGAACCGACAGTCGAAGACGCTATCGAGAACTAGGCGGTCCGCGACAGCTTACCGGCGGCGCGCGTGTTCGACTTTGAGACACCGATCCTGTACGACACCGATCCCCGCTTCCCGCGCGCGATCGGCCGCTGCATCGTGACGAACACCGTGCTGCAACCAGAGTCCATCTACGTCGTCCCGTTCTACCACGTCATCGACGATTCCGGGGACCTCTTCCGATGGACGGAACACGTCGACGAGATCGATCTCGTCGGGAACGTCAGCTACCGTATCGTAGGCCTGTCGCCCGAATATCTCCTCAGCATAGGGGTTGACGGGGATCACGTCGTAGCCGTTCGCAGCGAGATACTTCGGCACCTCGTGGGCGTCTTTTCCCGGTGTCGACGAACAACCGACGACTGCAATCGACTGACTTTGCAGGGCACTGGTGACGAGTTCGTCAGTATCCATACGCTCGCTTACCATCGCGCGTACAAAAAGCCAGATCCCTACTCGGCAGTCCGCAACCGCGGCGGCTGTGCGTCGTCTTCCGACAGTTCGACGACGCCGTCGAACAGTCGTGTGAGGGTATTCATCGTCTGGTCGTCGTGAGCGGTCGAGTCTATTACGTACAACCCCAGACCGTTCGCGCTCTGTACGCGCCCGGTAAACACGTGCAGAAAGCGAAAGACGGTCTGAAGATCGGAGTACATCAACAGCGTCGACACCGAATGCATCAGCACACGGTTTTGCTGGAGCCCTTTTCGCTCGTAAAAGTCCTGTAAGAACTCGGAGAGCTTGATCCCGATTCCGGTCATATCGACGGGCGAAGACGCGTACTTTAGCTGCGGACCGTCCTCCGCATTTCCGACACCACGCTGCTTGGTAACACAATCAACAACACCGAGCGGTTTTCCCTCGACGTCGTCGACTCGCTTGCGGTACTCTTTGAGTATCTTCTCGCCGCTGTCTTTCGTCGTAACTACGATTGCACCCTCCTGTTGGCTGGTACCGTCGGCAAGGATATCGAGTGCCAGACGACGCTTACCCGAGAGTGGGGGCCCCGTGATCAGGAGATTCGTGCCAGCCTCGAGTTCGGCGTCCGGTAGGACGTCTGCCAGATCATACATGGTATGCCCTCATATGCTGGACAGCAAAGCGCTGCGTTGGGTGAGAGTCTTAGTGTAAGTATGCCGAGAACCACATATAGTACTTTTGATCGGCAGTACGTCATCGAACAAATGGCCAACTGCCATTGTTGATGGCGTTACGGCCGTAGTACGACACTCAGCTGTCCAATCATAAACGCCAGCGCCGCAAGAAACATTCCGTACTTGAGGTATCGCTGACCGATTTCTGGCCGATCGTAACTTCGCACCGCTGCACCCACCATTATCACCGCTGCCGGCACTACGACGAGCAAATATACGATGCCGAACGAGCCCTGCAGATACGGGATCGGACTGGCGAGGACTGCCACGATCAAGAGCGCGGTGCCGACATGAAGTGCACGACGCGCTCCGATCGCGATCGGGAGCGTATTGAGCCCCTCTTCGCGATCTCCTTCGATATCCTCTACGTCTTTGATGATCTCCCGGGTCAACGTCGACAGGGCCGCCAACACGAACAGGATCCCGGACGCGCTCACATCACCGACTGCGGCCCCGCCAAACAGGAACGTACTCCCACCGAGATACGCAACCAACGCATTTCCAAGTCCCGGTAGCCCCTTGAAGAACTCCGTGTACGCGACCAGTGCGACGAGATTGAACGCTGCGATGCCGATCGCCAGTGCGGGTAACGTCAGTGCAAGCGCAGTGGCGGCCGTAAACAGCGCGACACTGAACCACAGCGCACCTCGCTCGCTTACCGCACCACGAGGTATCGGCCGGTTCGGTTGGTTGATCCGGTCAATCTCGCGATCAAAATAATCGTTGATCGCGTTGCCAGCCCCGGTCGCTAACGCGGTCGCTGCCACCGCTGCTGCAACAGCTGGTGCCTGATCGACGGACCCACCAGCGACAAACGCACCGATGAACGTCAACACTCCAGCAGCGACCGAGTTCATCGGTCGCATCAACTCGACGTAGCCTCGCACCCGCGCCTGGACGTCCATACAAACCACTGACTCAACCACTCGAAATAAAAGACGCGAAACGACCCACGGTGCCCGGATGTGTCGTGTTCGCATGAGCATCACCGGTCGTGAAATCAGTGGGTTTAACTTTACCCTCCTCGGATCTATGCGTGCGGGCGCTTAGCTCAGCTTGGACAGAGCACTTGGCTTCGGACCAAGATGCCGCGGGTTCAAATCCTGCAGCG
>LFFM01001002.1_pt1 | contig 20118 bp, 16 predicted proteins | sample 643131 | NCBI WGS metagenome assembly LFFM01 (sample SAMN03777445, study PRJNA286221) | soda lake metagenome | biome: soda lake; feature: Kulunda steppe; material: water; isolation source: sample Tc-Br brine of Tanatar trona crystallizer | place: Russia: Kulunda steppe | collected 2011-07
ACGTCGCGTACGGCCTGAACATTCAGGGGTTCGACGGCGATATCGACGCTCGCGTCGAGGAGGCGCTGAGGGGAGCCGCGCTCTGGGACGAGGTGAACGACCAGCTCGACTCCTCTGGACTCGACCTCTCCGGCGGCCAGCAACAGCGGCTCTGTATCGCGCGGGCGATCGCTCCGGACCCGGAAGTCATCCTGATGGATGAGCCGACCTCGGCATTAGACCCCGTCGCCGCCTCGAAGATCGAGGACCTCATCGACACGCTCGTTGAGGAGTACACAGTGATCATCGTCACCCACAACATGCAACAGGCCGCTCGTATCTCGGATAAGACCGCGGTCTTTCTCACCGGCGGCGAGCTGGTCGAGTTCGACGACACCGCAACGATCTTCGAGAACCCGGCCGACAGCCGGGTTGAAGACTACATTACGGGGAAATTCGGCTAATGCCCCGCGAGAACTACCAGCGCCGGCTCGACGGGCTCCGAGCGAGCGTCGTCGACATGGGTGATCTCGTCGCCAACCGATACGATGCCGCAATCGAGGCCGCAGAAACCGGCGACGACGAGCTCGTTCAGAAGGTGATCGAGGGAGACCACGAGGTGAACAAGCGATATCTCGCCGTTGAGGACGACTGTACCGAGCTGCTCGCGCTTCAGCAGCCGGTCGCCGGAGACCTCCGTCTTGTCACCGCGTCGTTCAAGATTAGCACCGACCTCGAACGCGTCGCCGACCTCGCGACGAACCTCGCCGGCTACGGCGCAGCCGACGGCGGACTCCATCCGGCGGTCAACCTCCGCGAGCTCGCCGACATCGCCGGCGAAATGGTCACTGATGCGATCATCGCCTACAAAACGGATGATTCGAGTGCCTGCCGAGCGATCGCGGCTCGGGACGATGAGCTTGACGAGCGGTGCCGTCACGCCAGCGAGGCGGTCGTCCGCGACTTACTGGAGACGGACCGCGCGCGGGCTGCGAGAAACGGGACCGCAGAGCGGGACCCGGAGCGGCTTGCGGATGCGCTCGACGATGTCTCGCGCTCCCTGCTTGCGATCCGCGACATCGAACGCGTCGGCGACCACGCTGTCAACATCGCGGCACGAGTCCTGTACATGACCGAAAACGACGACGAGCTGATCTACTAAGATGACCGAGGACGGACTGTACGAACGGAAAGTCCAGCTGACTGGGGGGACGACGTACACCGTCTCCTTGCCGAAGTCGTGGGCTCGAACCCACGGGCTAGCTGTCGGGGATCACGTTCACCTTCACCCCCGTGGAGACCGGTTGCTCGTCACCAAGGCAGCGGCACGCGAGGGCGATCGGACCGTAGCTGTTCCGGCCGGTCGCTACGATCCACCCCGACTCGCGAGGATCGTGACTGCCGCCTACGTTGCGGGCGTAACCGCGATCCGGATCACCGAGCGTCCGGATTCGTCGGATCGTGCGGCGGTTCGGGACGCGGTCGCTGGGCTCGTCGGCGTCGAAATCGCCGAGGAGACAGACACAGCGGTCGTCGTCAGAACGATGCTGGATGTCGAGGACCTCTCACCGATCCAGACGCTCGCGCAGTTGGAGAGCGTGACCCTCGCCGCACACGGAGCAGCTGTCAAGGCGGTGCTAACTGCCGACGGCGAGGCCGGGCGGCGAGTCGCCGCGGACGACGACGCGATTGACCGACTGTTTGGGCTCGTCGCCCGGGAGTTCCATCGATCGCTCGTCGATGTCACCGGCGACGCCGTGGGCGATGGGCTCACGACGTTCGACGCGTACACCGTCGCGAGACAGCTGGAGCGGGTCGGCGACCACGCCGCGAAGATCGGTCGCGTCGCGGACCGGATCGACACAGCACCCCCCGCGGCGGTTGGCGACGATCTCGACGCGATCGCTGCCGACGCTCGCGGCGTCGTCCGCGATGCGCTCTCCGCGACACTCAATGACCGGGATCCGGACCGGCTGTGTTCGATCCTCGCCGACGGCGAGGCGGTCGTCGAGGCTGCCAAGGAACTCGACCGCGAACTGTACGCCCGAGACCTCGCGGACGGATACGCGCTTGCGACCGTCCTCGACAGCCTGATACGGACCGCCGAGTACGGCCGGAACATCGCCGAAGCCGGGCTTCGCGCGTCGCTCCGAACCTCAATCCCGGAGCCACTCGTCGAGTCAGACCACTGATCAACACTCACCGACCGCTACCAACGGACACGACCACCAAATACCCATGACACGAACTGAACCCACAGACGAAGCCGACAACGAAGCCGACAGCAGCGAGTCGACGACCACCCTGACGTTCATGTGCGTCCGCAACGCCGGGCGGAGCCAGATGGCGACCGCGTTCGCTAAGCGCGAGGTCGCGGCGCGCGGGCTCGACAACTCAGTCGAGATCGTTACCGGCGGCACCGCCCCCGCCGACGCGATCCACGAGGTCGTCCGCTAGGCGCTCGCGGAGGTCGGGCTCGATGTCGGTGGGCGGACGCCTCAACACGTCTCGGAGGCGACGCTCGCCGACTCCGATTTTATCGCGACGATGGGCTGTTCCACACTTGAATTGCCCGGCGTCGACACGGACGACTGGGATCTAGACGACCCGGGCGAACTCCCGATTGAAGACGTTCGACCGATCCGTGACGAGATCGAGCGCCGCGTCGAAGCCCTCTTCGACGAACGGTTTGGCGAGCGCTGACCGGCGTGTTGAGACGAGTCCGACCGCTGTGCCCCTTCGCCCAGTGCGCTCACTCGGTGAGAAATAGGACTGGCGCCATGAGCGCGACGCCGGCCGCAATACCGAGAAGCAACTCTCTCCGACCGCCGTTGGCCAACCCGGCACCACGGCCGTGTTCGAGTGCATCCGGGAAGATGTCGTGTACGACGAGATATATCATCGCTCCAGCAGCGAAGCCAAAGCCGTAGGGGAGAAACTCCCGAGCGTAGACGACGAAGACGTACGCGATGCCGGCACCGATCGGCTGCGGGATGCTCGAAAAGACCGCCCAGCCGAAGATATGCCAATTCGGAACGCCGAACGTTTTCAACGGAATCGCAACAGCGAGTCCTTCGGGTATATTTTGAACTGAGATAGCGACCGTGATGAACACCGCGAGCGACGGGACGACCAGCCCGCCGACCGCGAGGTCGCCCTCGATACCGAGGTCGGCGAACGCAACTCCCAGTGCGACCCCTTCGGGGAAGCTGTGAACGGTCAACACGCCGACGATCAGCACGAGCTTTTTGAAATCAGCCTGAGCCATCTCTCGTGGTGCGAACTCGTACCCCGAGATCAGTCGGTCGGCAAGGACCACAACTGCGACCCCAGCGAGAAGCCCAACCCCGACTTCGCCGAGCGTGCCCCCTTCCAGTCCCTCAAAAATGAACCCGAACAGGGACGCGAACAACATGACCCCACCGGCAAATCCCCACAGCGCAACCGTCAGCCGATCGCTGATCTCCTCGATAAAAAAGAACGGGAGCGTCCCAACACCACAAACGACTGCCGTAAAAATACCTACGGCAAGCACGACTCCCAACTCGTATCCGATCATGGTGTTCGGGTATTCTATTCCACCTGAGCCACTGTTAAGTACGTATTGGGTGCCGTCATCGTCGTACTGGTTGTCTGTCGGCACTATCGTCGGCGTCGACCACGCGCGTCCCCGCGGCGAGGTCCCCGAGTCGTCGGTCACCATCGGTCACGAGCGCAACCGCAACTCCGACTATATAAAACCCGATTCCGTCCACGGCTCGACAGACTGTCCGGACCGCAGCCTTCCGTGGTCCACACGGTAACCCGTCCTCGTCGACAACCGCGAGACTAAAGAGTCGCTTGCCGGGCGTCGTCGCAACCGTCCCCTCAAAAGCTATATAATACCCTATATACCCAACCGGGACGCCCCACCGACCCGCCGAGGGCGACCCGCCGAGGAAGAGACGGAGCGCGACCGCCGCCAGCGCGAGGACGAGTCCAACGATTAGGGCGTCGACGACGACCGCGCCTGCTCGCCGAGCGAGCCGACCGGCGTTCGTCCCATCGCCGAGGGGCAGTCGGCTCGCTATTTGGCTTCCTGACGCGGTCATTGTTCCGCTTCGGTCCCGTTCTCGACGGAGCGTACGCCCCGCATTCGATCGCCCTCGACGCGTTCGCCGTTGCCGACATCCTCGCTGCCTTCGCCGACTTCGCCCGCGGGTGTGATGTCGAACCCGAGATCAGCGTAAAACCCCACCAGCGACTCGTCGAACGCGGCGGTCACTCGGGTAGCCTGCGGGTCGGTGCGCGCCCGGTCAACCGCTCTGTCGACGAGCGCCGACCCGATCCCTCGACCGCGACGCGCTCGACGGACCGCAACCGCGTCGATGTGGAGTGTCTCCCCGGACTCGTCTTCGACCGGTGGTCGGATTGCGATCAACCCACCAACGACCGCGCCCGTGCGGTCGAATCGCGCCACGAACGCGTCACCGGCGTCAATCCGGTCGCTGACCCGCGCTGCGTCCGTCTCTACCATTGCGGCGTCGAGGACGCGGAGAAGATCCAGACGGTCTGCGGTGGTCGCCGGCGCAACCGTGAACGCTCCGTTCACGCCCTGCCACCCTGTATAAGTCGAAGCAACCGAACCCGATCCGCATCGACCCGGCGGTCCCCCGGTACCGGGGAGCCGTCAACGAGTACCGACGCCTCCTGCGGGTGATAGCCGACGGCCCGGATCAGGTCGGCGTATGTCGCGTCATCGTCGACGGTACACCGCTGTTCCCCCTCGCCGACGACATCGACTGTCACGTCCATACCTCGCGTACGACTGTCGTCGGGGTTAAATACACGGTCCGGCCGCGTATCGCGGGAAACGCCCGCAGACGCCCCATTATGCTCTCGTACCGGCGTGAGTGCGGATCGACCACAGCTCCCGCCATCGCCTCACGAACCACGGAATGCTCAACACTGGCTACCGATCAAGAGCGTTTCTGCGATCGGAATACGAGTGAAGAGTACGTGCGGAACAAAACCGGGTCAGTTGCGTGGCAGATATCTATCCGTATTTAAATCCCCACAGTTGTACGGTGCTAGTCTGATGCGGTATGACGACAACTCAACGGTGTAATGGCGCAAATATTCGGTTCGCCGGGTAGGTACGTCCAGCAACGTGACCTGATCGGTGATATCGGTGAGTACGTGGACGATATCGGAACGAACGCGCTCTTCGTTGCGAGTCCAACTGCTAAAAAAATCACTGAGCCACGAATTGCCAGTAGTCTCGACGAGAGGGACATCGCCCTCGCGACGGAGGAATTCACCCGTGAATCGACGGCAGCAGAGATCGATCGACTCGGGAAACGAGCACAGGAAGTCGATGCGGAGTTCATTATTGGTGCTGGCGGAGGGAAAACGCTCGATACCGTGAAGGCGGTTGGCGAGGAGCAAAACATTCCGTCCGTGATCGTTCCGACGATCGCGTCGACCGATGCGCCCTGTAGTGCCCTCTCAGTCGTCTACACCGAGGAGGGCGAATTCGAGGAGTACCGCTATCTCTCCGCGCACCCGAGAGCGGTCCTCGTCGACACGACGGTGATCGCGGAAGCACCTACGGACCTGTTTATCGCCGGAATCGGCGACGCGATGGCAACGTGGTTCGAGGCGGAGGCGGTCCGAAACGCGGACGGCGACAACGTCCTCGGTGGGAAAGATACGCTCGCAGGCCCCCGGCTCGCTCAACTCTGCTACGAGACGATACGAGAGCACTCTCGGTCGGCCGTCGACGCCGTCGACGCCAATGCCGTAACTGAAAGCGTCGAACACGTGGTTGAGGCAAACACGCTGTTGAGCGGTGTCGGATTCGAGAGCGGCGGCATCGCGGCGGCCCACTCCGTTCACAACGGTCTCGTCCAAGTCGAAGCGACTCACGGCGCGTTACACGGTGAAAAAGTAAACATCGGTACCCTAACCCAACTCGTTCTCGAAGGGCGTGACGACGAGTTCATACGGGAGATCGCCGAGTTCTCCCTCGACATCGGGCTCCCAGTCACGCTCGCTGACATCGGACTTGACGACCCTACCGACGAACAGCTAACCACTATTGCCGAAGCAGCCTGCGCGGAGGGAGAAACGATCCACGAACACACGTTCGATGTCTCCCCTGAGATGGTGCGAGATGCGTTGCTCACTGCCGACCAACTTGGCCGGCGTGTTTCACAGACTCACAGTGATACTGCTCCGGTAGAATCAGGTCCATTACGCGCTTCGTCACCCGCTGCCGAGTAATCGGAGCGCCCGTGTTGGTCACCTATCGTAACGCTCCTGGCGTCGCGATCGACCCACGTCAGCGGTGAGAGCAGTGGGAGAACACACCGGATCTTACGGAGCCGTCACGTCCGGGCGCTCGCGGCCGACCCGGTTTCGGCTCAGTCGCCACGTCGATCCGGCTCAGCCGTCCAATTCCTCCCGGAGCAGTCCGTTCACCTGCCCGGGGTCGGCGCTCCCGCCGGTAGCCTGCATCACCTGCCCAACGAGGAAGTTGATCGCCCCCTCGTCGCCGTCGTGGTAGTCGGCAACCGCATCGGGGTTGTCCTCGATGGCGGCCGTAACCGCGGCCGCGACCTCGTCGCCTTCGGCCTTCCCGAGCCCCTCGCGATCGATGATCGCCTCGGGGTCCTCACCCTCGTCGAGCATCTCACGGAGCACAACCTCCTCGGCGTTTTTCACCGTCAGTTTCTCGTCGTCGACGAGTTCGACCAGCCGTGTGAACTCGTCGAGACGGTCTTCGACGTCCGTGATCGCCATCTCGCGGTAGTTGAGTTCGCCGAGCAGGTTGTCGGCGACCCACGTCGCCGCGAGTGTTGGGTCGAACTCGGCGGCAACGTTTTCGAAGAAGTCCGCCACCGCCTTTGTTGAGGTAAGTTTCGATGCGGCCTCGCGGTCGAGCCCGTACTCCTCACGGAAGCGTTCGCGGCGAGCGTCCGGCAGCTCTGGGATCGAGATCCGGTCTTTCCAGTCCGACACCTCCAGCGCGGGGAGGTCGGCCTCGCGGAAGTATCGGTAGTCCTTTTCGGCCTCTTTTGAGCGCATCGAGACGGTGACGCCCCGCCCCTCGTCCCAGTGGCGGGTCTCCTGTTCGATCTCGCGCCCGCGACGGAGTACGTTGCGCTGCCGGGTGATCTCGTAGGATAGCGCCTTCTCCGCACCCTTGTGACTGGAGATGTTTTTCACCTCGGCGCGGTTGGCGTCGCCGAGCGCCGCCTCCGTGATCGTCCCGTCCTCGGCGACCTCTTGTTCAGGAACCAACGAGACGTTGGCGTCGACGCGCAAGCTCCCATCGCGGGTCGGGTCGAAGACGCCGAGATACTCCAGTACCTCCTCCAACTTTGCGAGGAACGCACGCGTCTCGGCGGGCGACCGAAAGTCAGGTTCGGTAACAATCTCCATCAGCGGCGTGCCCGCGCGGTTGTAGTTCACGAGGGTGTGTGTCGCCGACTCGATGGAGCCACCCGCGTGCTGGATGCTCCCGGGATCCTCTTCTAAGTGTGCCCGCGTGATTCCGATCGTTCGTCGGGAGCCGTCGACCGAGACCTCTAGCTCGCCGCCCGAACAGATCGGGGCGTCGTACTGTGTGAGCTGAAAGTTCTTCGGCAGGTCGGGGTAGTAGTAGTTCTTCCGGTGAAATGTCGTCGTCTCGGGAATCTTCGAGTCGAGCGCCTTCCCGATCTTCACCGCGGCCTCGACGGCGGCCTCGTTGAGGACGGGCAACGCGCCCGGTAGTCCGAGACAGGTCGGACACGTTCGGGTGTTCGGCTCCTCCTCGTCGGCGGGCTCCGTCGAACAGCCACAGAAGACCTTCGTGTCGGTTTCGAGCTGGACGTGGACCTCCAGCCCGATCACGACCGTCGTCTCCTCGGTCGCGGCCTGCGTACTCATTAGCGACTCGTTGCGGGCGGGTCACCTAAACCGTGTCGGGAGCCGGGCACTGGCGAACCGGCGATTGGAACCGCCAAGCGCCACGCCCCATGTCTCGACGCTGTGGAACGGACTATCGGTCCCCGATGATCGTTCGTTCGGTCGACCGGCGATGGACGGCGTCGAAGAACATGTTTTTATGTTTTTCACTGAATTCACCGACAGTCATGGTACGAGAGACGTGGGCCACACGGGTCGGGTTCATCCTCGCTGCGGTCGGCAGCGCGGTGGGGCTTGGAAACATCTGGCGGTTCCCCTTCATCACGGGCCAAGAGGGTGGGTCGGCGTTTCTGCTCGTGTATCTCGCCTTCATTGTCCTGATCGGGTTCCCGGCACTGCTCGTCGAGTTCGTCGTTGGACGACGGACGGACCTCAATCCGGTCGGCGCGCTTCGAGAACTGGGAAGCGGCGTGTGGCGGTACGTCGGCTACCTGTTCGTTGTAACCGGATTCATCATTCTCTCGTACTACAGCGTCGTCGCCGGGTGGTTCCTCCGATACACCGTCATCGGAGTCACGGACGGCTACGCCGCCGGTGCGGCGGACCCAGAGGCCGCGGGGGCGCTGTTCGGAAGCGTTGCAACCGGACTCGACTCGTTGCTGTTTCACGCGCTGTTCATGGCACTCGTGGTCGCCATCATCGCCGCTGGAATCCGGAGCGGCATCGAAATCGCTGTGAAGCTGATGGTGCCGGCGATCATCGTCCTCCTGATCGGGCTGGCAGCATACGGGTTCACGCTCGACGCGTCCACGGAGGCGTACGCGTACTACCTCTCGCCTGACTTCGGCGTTATCGCCGAGAACTGGACCAGCATTCTGCCGGCGGCGGCCGGACAGGCCTTCTTCACCCTCTCGCTCGGGATGGGCGTGATGATCACCTACGCCTCCTATCTCGGCGAGGACCGAAACCTCGCTGAGGACGCCGGCGTGATCGTCGGACTCGACACGCTCATCGCCGTGATCGTCGGGTTCGTCGTCTTCCCGTTCCTCTTCGCGGCCGGTCTCACTCCTGGTGACGGCGGTGCCGGCGAGATATTTGTTAGTCTCACCGCCGCGTTCGCGGAAATTCCGGCGGGCCGGTTCATCGGCGTCGTCTTCTTCGGCATGGTTGGAATCGCCGCGCTCTCCTCGGCGATCAGCATCCTCGAAGTGCTCGCCTCCTACCTCATAGACGAGTTCGGTATCGAGCGCGTGCCGGCTGCGGCCGGGCTCGGCGTCGCCGTCTTCGTCCTCGGCGTTCCCGTCACGATCGACCTCGTCTTCCTCGATCTGCTCGACCTGTTCGCCGATAGTATTCTACTGGTGCTCGGCGCACTGTTGCTCGCGGTGTTCGTCGGCTGGGTCGCTTCCGATGTCGCCCGCGAGGAGCTAGCGATCGGTATCGACGACCTCGGCGGCCTCGGTACCGCGTGGATCTGGGTGATCCGAGTCCCAGTGGTTGTCGTCGTCGCCGTCTCGTTGTACCTCGGTATCGTCGAATACCATGCGTTCCTTACCGAGGACTTCGCCGACTGGCTGGCTGCGCGATAACCCGCGACTGACGTTACGGCGACACCGCCTCCGTGTCCCCACCGCGACCAACCTTTTAAAGATGAGTGGGAACGAATCATTTGGCAGTGAGCGATCCGATCCCGACCGGCTGTGATCCGGTCGACGACCTGTTGGGTGGCGGTTTCGAGCGCGGGGTCGTCACGCAGGTGTACGGTCCGCCGGCGGCCGGGAAGACGAACCTCGCGCTTGCGGCCGCAGTCGAGGTCGCCGCCGCCGGGAACCGGTCGCTTTTCATCGACACCGAGGGGCTCTCTATCGATCGGTTCGAACAGATCGCGGGTGGACGGGCTGATCGTCCAGACAGCAACGACACGATAGAGGAGCTGGCCGCTCGACTGGTGATCACGGAGGCGTACGACTTCGAGGACCAGCGCGAGGCCGTTCGCGACGCCGAGGAGCTCGCGCCCGAAGTGGACCTTATCGTGTTGGATTCGGCGACAGGGTTCTATCGTCTCGAACGCGCCGGCGACACCGAGGGTGGGGAGTCGCTCCGAAAGGTGGCAAAACAGGTGACACACCTGCTTTCGCTGGCCCGCAGACACGACGTCGCGGTCGTGATAACCAATCAGGTGTTCACCGATCCAGACGGCGACCGCGACCGCGCGCTCGGCGGGAACACCCTCAACCACTGGACCGGCGCAATTCTCAGGGTGGATCGTTTCCGCGGCGGGAACCGTCGGGCGACGCTGGAGAAACACCGATCGAAGCCGGCGGGGGAGACAGCTACCTTCAGCATAGTTGAAAACGGCCTCGCTGAGGGCGTAGAGACCTGAACACCGCTCGCGGCGCGGTGTTTATATTTCTGAGGCCCTCGCAACCGGTAATGAGACACCAGTGGGGACTGTGGGGGACAGCGATTGTCGTCTGCGCTGTCGCTTGTCTGTTCGCTGGTCCCCTAGCTCCGGGTGTTCCGGTCGGTAGCGCCGCCGAGAATACCGGTTTTCAGGGCGCGGACGGTGCCACCTCTGCTCTCGATATCACGGCGGATCCACCGCTCCTCGACTCTCGGTCCCACGGCGATGAGGCGGTCGGGCCGGGGCTCCGGTCAGCGGATGGCCTCGTCCAACTGGTCGTCCGGTTCGAAAACACGGCCCGTACTGCCGAGGGATCCGGCACAGACGATCCGGCGGCGACCAACTCCGATACCGGTGGCATCTCGCCTGCTGAACTCGAATCGAACGCCGCGGACGCCCAAGCCGACTTCGAGACGTTCGCCAGAGCCACCTCGTCGGTGACGGTCGACCGACGCTTCTGGCTCGCGAACGCGATGCTCATCACGGTCGACACCGACCGCATTCCGGTCGACCGGCTCCTCGACGTGCCAGGCGTTGAGCGCGTCCACGAGGACTACGAGGTCGAACTCGACTCGGCCGCGACCCGAGACGACGAAACGATGGGGGCGATCGGTAGACCATCGGCGGTTACGGCCGGGAGTACCGCAGTAGCAGACACCGTTTCGTCCGACTCCTCCGACGTGACATACGGGGTCGAGATGGTGCGTGCGCCGACGGTCTGGGAGACGTTCGACACGCGCGGCGAGGGGGCGACGGTTGCGGTACTGGACACGGGAATCGACGCGGATCACCCGGATCTGACGGTGAGCGGGTGGGCAGAGATAGACGAGGATGGCAATGTCATTCCGAACGACGATGGACCGCACGATCCGAACGGCCACGGAACCCACGTCGCGGGCACGGTCGCCGGTGGAGCCGCGAGCGGGACCGCCATCGGTGTGGCACCGGAGGCGACGCTTCACGGGATCAAGGTGTTCCCGGGAGACGAACGGGAGACGACGTTCACCCGCGTTGTCGGGGGGATGGAAGCGGCGCTAAACGAGTCTGTCGTCGGTGAGCCGGCGGACGTGCTTCAGATGAGCCTCGGTGCTACCGGATATGCCCCCGGCCTAATCGAGCCGGTTCGAAACGCCCGTTCGACTGGCGCGATTGTCGTCGCCTCGTCGGGTAACGACGGACAGGGAACCTCTAGTTCCCCCGCCAACGTCCACGATTCGCTCGCGGTCGGATCGGTCAACGAGAACCGCGAGGTCGACACGAGTTCCAGCGGCGAGACGGTCACCACTGCTGACGCGTGGGGGGATGACGCACCCAACGACTGGCCCGACGAGTACGTCGTTCCGGATGTCTCCGCGCCGGGTGTGGGCGTGTTCTCGGCGGAGCCCGGCGGCGGATACGGTGAGCGGACCGGTACCTCCATGGCTGCCCCGCACGTCTCCGGTATCGCCGCGCTGATGCGTGCAGCAAGCACCCGACCCGTTTCGGATCAAGAGCTGTACGATACCCTCCGAGAGACTACAGACCACCCTGAAAACGCGACGGAGCCGGACGACCGCTACGGAACTGGGATCGTCGACAGTTTCGCAGCGGTGTCGTCAGTGACGGAACCCCGATCGAATCTCACGGTGACCGGCTTCGAAGCCCCGACTGAGATCGCTCCGGGAGCGCCACTGGACATCTCGGCGACGATCAACAACACTGGCGAGGATCCGGGCGTTGGGACGGTGGAATACCGATTCAACGACACTGTCGGCGACGAGGCCAACGTCTCGCTCCAGCCCGGAGAGGAGACGACCGTCGCGTTTTCGTACATCGTGCCGTCGGAGACCAAGACGAACCGAACCTACGATCACGGCGTGTACACCGACGACTCGAATCTGACGGCTGGGATCGACGTGATCGACGTGTCCTTCTACGAAATCTCGAATCTCACCACCCCCGGCATCGTTGAGCGTGGTGGCTCCCTCAACGCGACCGCGAACGTGACCAACCGCGCCGTCGCAGACGGGGAGAACCGCACCGTCAAACTCCATCTCACCGACCCCGGTAACGGGAGCAACGTGAGCATGCTTGCGGCCACGAACGTCACGCTCGGTGCGGGCAACGAAACGACCATCCCGCTGAACGGCACGGTTCCGAGCGAGTTCGCCACCGGCGAGACGACGGTTACGGTCGCTTCCCCCGACGATGCCACCGCCGCTCCGATCCGGATCGCCGACGCGGTTGGCACGATCGACGGCACCGTCACCGACGCGGAGACGAACGCAACCCTGCCCGAAATCGGCGTGACCGTCGAGAACGGAACCGAGGTCGTCGGGGAGACGATAACCGGCGAAAACGGGACGTATGCGGTCGATGTTCCGGCGACGAACCTGACCGTCACCGCGAGCAACGCGACCTACGCGCCGGCAAGCGAGACCGTGGTGCTGAACGAGTCGGGTGACACCGCGACCGCGAACCTCTCGCTGTCGCTCCGGGACGGGACGCTCTCTGGCGTCGTGGACGCTGCTGACGAGCGCGACCGCCCGACGAACGCGACCGTAACGGTTGAGAACGCGACCGGAGCCACCGTTGACACGGCGAATGTGACCGACACCGGGACGTATGGGGTCGAACTCCGACCCGGCACTTACAACGTCACCGCGGACGCGCCCGACTTCGTCTACGAGACGCTGACTGGCGTCGATATCGTGGCGAACGCAACGACCGACCGAAGCTTTGCGCTTAATCCTCTGTCCGCGACGCTCGGCGGAACAGTGACGGATAGCACCGACGACACGCCGATCGAGGGGGCGGTTGTTTCGATCGGGTTACAGACCTCGACAACCGACGCGAACGGTAGCTACTCACTGGGGGCTATTCCGCGCGGTGAGTACGATCTCACCGCCGCCGCGGACGGCTACACGGCCACGTCGTTGGCGGTCGACCTCGCGGCCAACGAGACGCGCGAGACGAACCTCTCGCTCGATCCCAGACCGATATTCACGGTCCCCTCCCTCTCCGGACCGAACGAAATCGAACAGGGAGAGAGCGGATCGTTCACGGTCGACGTTCGCAACGACGGACAGGCGGCCGGGGACGCGAGCGTGACGGTCGACGTGATCCCGAGTGGAACTGCCGATCCGAACCCAGTGTCGATCTCAGATATCTCAGTCGATGAGCGACGGTCGGAATCGTTCTCAGTCGCCATCGACGAAAGCGCGTCGACGGGTTCGTACGAAGTCACGGTGACGACGGGCGACGACTCGCGAACCGCCTCGTTCGAGGTAATAAACAGCGACGACGGAGGAGATTCTTCTGGTGGTGGCGGTGGTAGCTCTGGTGGTGGTGGTAGCTCTGGTGGTGGTGGTAGCTCTGGTGGCGGTGGTAGCTCCGGAGACGACACAGACGGGGATGAGTCGGACGGGGATGAGTCGGACGGGGAGGAGTCGGATGAGGCCACTGGCGAAGACGAATCGGACGATGACACGGAAGCGGAGGAGTCGGATGAGGCCACTGGCGAAGACGAATCGGACGATGACACGGAAGCGGAGGAGTCGGATGAGGCCACTGGCGAAGACGAATCGGACGATGACACGGAAGCGGAGGAGTCGGACGAAGACACTACTGACGCGGACGAGCCGGAAGACGCTACTGACGTGGACGAACCGGAAGACGACGAGGTGGACGACGGTGATGAACCGGAAGACGGCGACGCGCCCGACGACGAAGCGACGGTTTCTGACGACGCCACGGGGTTCGGCATCGCCGTTGGCGTCGTCTCACTCATCGCGGTGCTGCTGTCGATTCGGCGTGTGCGTCGCGAGAACGGTCCGTGACGCTTGCGAGATACAGAAGGACAATTAATAAAAACGGGCGGGCCGGTGAGAGGGGTTCTCCCCACAACTGAACAAGGCGAGTGCCCGGGGGTTAGCCCCCGAGTCGGCTCACATCCCGCCGAGCTTTCGGAGCAACTGGCCGCGGTACTCCTCGTCCGCGTTGACGCCCTTAATTTCGAGGACGTTGCGTTCGAGCTTGTCGAGTGCGACGTGGAAGGCGTGTTCCGCGCCGTACCCCTCCCCGGAGCCGCCGACCTGTCCCTGATCGGTCCGGAGCCGGATCTGACACTGGATCAGGGGTGTGCCCCGGAGTTTCTCTTTGTGCTCGTGGAGCCGAACGTGTGCGTGTATCACCCGCATCTGGGCGTACTTGTCGGCGACGCCCTCGATGGACTCGACGACGTGCTCGCGGGAGACCCGGTCGAGGAGGTGGACGTTGGTGATCTGTACGTCCAGTGCGTCCTCCTCGGTGTAGGTGAGCGCGCGCAACACGTCGGTCTTGGTAACCATCCCTGCGACGGTATCGGCTCCCTTGGGGGTGACAACTAGCCCGGAAACGTCGTTGTCGAACATCCGTGAGACGGCGGTCTTTGCCGTCTCGTCGCCCGTCGTAGTGATGACCGGCGACGACATGATGTCGTAGACGGGGAGATCCAGCATCCGGTCGATGTCGCCAGCACGGTCGCCGCTCCCTTGGCGCTCGTGGTCGCGAACGACGAACTCCACGATGTCGTTCGTGGTGACCACACCGACGAGTTCGCCGTCGTCGTCCAGAACGGGAAGCCGAGAGACGCCGTTCTCGCGAAGACGGTTGACCGCCTTGCCGACGCTGTCGCCGTCGTTGATGCCGATCACGTCGGCCGTTGCGACTTGGTCAACGGTGATGGCGTCGAGACTGTCGAGAACCGCCCGAAGTATCTGATCGACGGTGATAACGCCGTAGAGCCGTTCTCCCTCGTAGACGGGGGCGATCTTCACGTCGCCTTCGACGAGGAGACGGGCCGTTTCCCGGACGTCTTCCGTCCGTTTCACCGACGGGGCGGGCTTCATGACGACGGAGACCTTGGTGTCGTCTTCCATGCGGGAGCGTAGGAGCTGTTTCTCACCGACCACACCCGCGTACTCGCCGTCTTCCATGACGACGATTCCTTTGGGATTCTCCCGCTCGAAGATGGACCGGACCTTGGCGAGTCGCTCGTTGGCAGCGACTTCCACGTACTCCGGCACTGCGATATCAGAGATGTTCATGGTCCAATCTACTGGTTGGACGCGCCGGGTATTGAAAGTGCGGGAGTCGTTTCGAACGGTAAGATCCCGGATACAGGCCCGTAACACCGATGAAAACAACAATATAGACGCACCCACCCGAGGGGTGAAACCTTTTTGATTGTTACCTCCTGAGAAGCAGTCGTGTACGACGCCGTCGTCTTCGATCACGATGGGGTGTTGCTGGGTCGGACCCCCTTTGACACCCTCCGGGAGGCCGCCTGGGACGCCTTCGAGCGACTGGGCGAGACCGACCCCGACCTCGCCCACGTTGACGAGGTTGCCGTCGGTGTCGACCCTGCGACCCTGACCGATATCTGCGAGCGGTACGATCTCGATCCGGTCGAGTTCTGGCGCGTCCGTGACGAGGTCGCGACTGCCGCACAGGCGGATGCCGCCCGATCCGGTCGAAAAACGCCGTACGAGGACATCGACGTGCTTCGGCATCTCGATGCCCCCCTCGGGGTCGTCTCTTCGAATCAGCAGGCAACGCTCGACGATCTGCTGGAGTACTTCGGGCTCGCCGACCAGTTCCAAGTCGTATACGGCCGCGAACCCTCGATAGCCAGCCTCTCGCGGAAGAAACCCTCGCCGTACTATCTTGAACGAGCCCTCGAAGATCTCGAGGCCACGACCGCGCTGTTCGTCGGCGACAACGACTCCGACATCGCCGCGGCAGACAACGCGGGCGTCGACTCGGCGTTCATCCGCCGCCCGCATCGTCGATCCTTCGAGCTCTCCACTGATCCCACCTACGAATTGGACGACCTCCACGATCTCGTAAGCCTCTGTGGACGAGTGCCGGTCGACTCACAGTGACTGTTCACAAGGTGACTCACGTCCGATCGGGTTCCCCACGGATATATTCGGAGTGAGGCCGACGCTAGAATATGGAGCTTCCAGCCGTTGGTCTGGGAACGATGGGGATAGAGACCCCAGAGCCGATCACGACCGCACTCGACCTCGGGTACCGTCACCTCGATACGGCCCGAATTTACGGCAATGAGGGGGTCGTGGGTGACGCACTTGCGGCCAGCGACGTGCCCCGTGAGGAAGTGACGGTCGCAACGAAGCTGTGGGTCGACGCGCTTGACGCGGCGGATGTCGCCCCAGCGGCCAGAGAAAGCGCCGACCTGCTTGGCGTCGAGACGATCGACCTGCTGTACGTCCATCGTCCACGCGGCGAGTACGACCCGGACACGACGCTCCCGGAGCTTGATCGACTGGTTGAGGAGGGGATCGTCGACGCCGTAGGCGTTTCGAACTTCGAGCCCGACGATCTCGACCGCGCGAGCGATATCCTTGAGACTCCGATCGCGGCACACCAGACCGAGCTTCACCCGCTGTACTACCGGCCGGAGCTCGTACGACAGGCGCGCAATGGTGGGTATCCCCTCGTCGCGTACTCACCGCTCGCGGGTGGACAGGTCGGAGACGTGGACGCGGTTGTCGATGTTGCGGACCGACATGGAACCACGCCCGAAGCGGTCGCTATCGCGTGGGCAACCGCGAAAGAGCCTGTCGTGACGATTCCGAAGGCGTCGAGTCGGAAGCATCTCCGAGCGAACCTCGCCGCCGCCGACCTCACGCTCGATTCCGTGGACATCGCTGCGATCGACGCGGTGGAACGCGAGACGGAGCTGTTTCCGGAGTGAGCGCTGGACCAGCCTAGTCCCGCCGATGGTTTCGACCGCTCGTTCCTCTCCAGCGGTATAAGCATATTCGTGTATATGATGTGGTCTATTTACCTGAGTATCCGCACGATCCCGGGGCGTTTTTCCCGTCGCCGCGCACAGATCCGGTATGACTGAGGTCATCGACGGCGAGTCAGTGGCGGCGGATGTCCGATCCAGCGTCGCGGACTGCGTAGAGACGCTCGTGAACGCGGACGTGAAACCGGGGCTAGCGACGGTGCTAATGAGCGACGACCCTGCCAGCGAGACGTACGTCTCGATGAAACAGCGCGACTGTGAGGAAGTCGGTATCGAGGGGATCCACGTCGACGTCGACGCCGATGCGCCCGCGGAAACCCTGTTCGAGACCATCGACGAACTCAACCACCGAGACGACGTTCACGGGATACTCGTCCAACTCCCCGTTCCGGATCACGTCGACAAGCGCGAGGTGCTCCGCCGGATCGACCCAACGAAGGATGTCGACGGGTTCCACCCGGAAAACGTCGGGCGGCTCGTCGCGGGGAACGCCCGATTTAAACCGTGTACGCCACACGGCGTCCAGAAGCTGCTCGCCGCCTACGACGTTGAAACCGAGGGCGCGGACGCGGTCGTCGTCGGTCGCTCAGACATCGTCGGCAAACCGATGGCGAACCTCCTGATCCAGAAGGCACCGATCGGAAACGCGACGACAACAGTCTGTCACTCCCGGACCGAGGACTTGGACGCAAAACTCGCGAGCGCGGACATCGTTGTCGCCGCTGCGGGGATTCCGGAGTTCATCGACGGCTCGATGATACAAGCGGGTGCGACTGTGATAGACGTGGGGATCAATCGCGTTGACGCGGACTCTGAAAAGGGGTACGCGCTCGTCGGCGACGTGGACTACGAGTCCGCACGCGAGGTTGCGGGCGCGATCACGCCGGTCCCGGGCGGCGTCGGGCCGATGACGCGCGCGATGCTGCTGTATAATACGGTCAAGGCGGCTGGCCTTCAGCACGATGTCGACGTGAATCTGAACTGAAACCGAGAGGCGGCGACCTCACCCGGCTTCCTCGCGGACAGCAACTCTCCCCGGTCGAGCGGCTGCTGATGCGTCGTCTACCGGTTTCTCAGTCGTCGGCTGCGGCAGCGCGGTTCCGGATCTCGATCCGGCCCTCGACAGCGGGGTCGATGCCGCACTGCCGGGCGTACGCCGCGAGCACCTCGTACTGAATATCGGCCTCGCCGATCCGGTGGCGCTGTGTTAACGTCGGGAACTCGTGGTCGGAATGGAGGAGGTACTCCGAAGTCGCGACCGTGTAGGTCGCCGCCGGATCGATTGGCTCGCCGCCGACCGCGGCCTCGCGGAGCACCGCCGCGTCGGCGTCCCAGACGACCCGTGCGTTGGACACGTGGCCGTGCCACCAATCATCCTCACCGAAGTCGACGTCGGGGGCCGCCATCTCGCGGAGTATCTCTCGGAGCTCCTCGCCTGTGACCGATACCAGAACGACAGGCTCTTCGAACGGGATCAGGCTGATCAGGTCGGCTTTCGTCACCTCGCCGTCCCACGGGTCTCCTTGCCGAAGTCCCCCGGCGTTCGAGAGTCCGACATCGGCGTCGTGTACCCACCGGAACGCGTCTGCGACGAAGTTGCCGACGCGACACTCTCCACCGTGGACGACCTCTCCCGTCCGGGCGATCGGTTCGGAGACCTGACCGACGGCCTCGTCGAGATCGGCAGCCTCCATCCGGCCGTTTAGCGCCGTTTTCAACTCGGTGTCAGGGTCCGCACCGTCGCGTTCGTGGAGCGTCGCGGTCGGGGTGTTGTCAGGATCGTTCTGGGCTCCGAGATCGACCTCTGCGACGACCGCACCGTTCACGCCCGGTCGGACGAGCAGGGTCCCGTTGACCTGCTCGTTCCGCGGGCTGTGGACGTGCCCCCCGAGAATCGCGTCGACATCAAGCTGACGGGCGAGGGCGTCGTCGCCGCCACCGAGATGTGAGAGCACGACGCGATGGTCGACACCCGACGACTCGCGTTCGAGCGCATCGAGTGCCTCACGGGCGGCGGCGACGGGGTCGTCGAAAGAGAGGGGGGCCGCCATGGGATTAAGCGAGTCCGTCGCGGGATCGGTGACACCGACGAACCCGACGGTCTCGCCGTCGACGACGCGGGTGGTCCACGGGACGACACCCGCATCACGGCCGAAGGGGGCACCGTCCTCATTGCGGACATTCGCGGAGACAAACTCGACGGGTGCGTCGGCGACGAGCCCGCGGAGCGACTCGGGCCCGTAGTCGAACTCGTGGTTACCGAACGTATCGAGGACGGTGTCAGTCGCCGCGTAAAAATCGAGGATCTGTCTCCCCTGCGCAACGAGCGAGAGCACGCCCGGGGCCGTGGTGTCTCCCGTGGCGACGACCGCCGCGTCGGAGCCGTCGAGCGCCCGGATGCGACCCGCAAGGCGGGCCGCCCGATCCGGCGCGTCGAAGACGTTCTCGATGTCTGAATAGTGAACCAGCCGAGCCATCTACCGGAGTCAGTCGGCCGAGCCGCTAAAATGGCTCGGAGTACCGCCGCGGTGCGACTGCGCAACCGTCGCCACGGGAGCGGACTGCGGTGCCGTCAGCAGTCGAGTAAAAATGAACCCATGCGCCCGTATCGCACGCACGGGGCGTATTGAAAGCGTTTTTATGACGGCCAAGCCAATCCGGGAGTACACCCTCTTCGGGGTCGATGATGTGCCGTTCCGATAGGGACCGGCCACGGGACGGACACGCGAGCCCACGGGAGGACATAGGTGAACAACACATGCCAGTTTACGTAGACTACGACACCCCAGCCGACCTCGCAGAGCGATCGCTTGAGGCGTTCGAGGTCGCCCGAGACACCGGAACAGTAAAGAAAGGAACCAACGAGACCACCAAGTCCGTCGAGCGCGGCAACGCGAAACTCGTTCTCGTCGCCGAGGATGTCTCCCCCGAGGAGATCGTGATGCATCTCCCCGAACTCGCCGAGGAGAAGGGTATTCCGGTCGTCTTCGTCGACACCCAAGACGAGGTCGGCCACGCCGCGGGCCTCGAAGTCGGCTCGGCTGCC
>LFFM01001003.1_pt1 | contig 20090 bp, 21 predicted proteins | sample 643131 | NCBI WGS metagenome assembly LFFM01 (sample SAMN03777445, study PRJNA286221) | soda lake metagenome | biome: soda lake; feature: Kulunda steppe; material: water; isolation source: sample Tc-Br brine of Tanatar trona crystallizer | place: Russia: Kulunda steppe | collected 2011-07
ATGGCAAAAAACAGCAAGGAACAAGTTTAATGTTTGATCCATTCCAAATACCTTCAACTAACACCAAAGTTACCGGTGCTGATGACAACTGGTTGAATAAAGCTACAGACAGGCCTAAAAATAATGAAAGAATCCGTGATGATGAGGAAGAAATGTTGAAACAAATGATGTGGGCCACAGCAAGTAAAAATAAGGACTATTCACAGATATATGGCGGCGACATAAATGAGAACCGCTTACTTCTAACAGATGACAAGGATGAAAGAGAAGCCTTCAGATACAATACCTCGCCAGTAACAGTTAATCAAGTGGAAGAAAGCAACTCCCATTTCAACTGAATGCTAGACCAGACAGCTCGATAAAAAATATTTTAAACCACTAATCTTACTAGGGACTAATAAGCTTCAGTGAAAGTGTGGTTTTCCGTAAATATTGTGAAATCATCGTCACCGCCTATCACCTGAGGATCTTCAGAACTTAAGTCATATTCTTCTATGAAGTGTTCTGCATCTCCTGTTGGTTTGTTGTGTATTTCAACTAGATTACCAAGGCCTGCTAAAACATGTTCATCCCCAAATACCTGGGCTTGAGGGACGGCAGGGATACCGGAAATATCTTCTTCAGTAGTGTATTCCCATCTACATGCGAAGTTGGTTTGATCTTCAAAATCTAACTCTCCATGAATACCGAAAATATCCTCAGAATTCACACCTATTTCTCCATCAAAATATCTGACATCATTCATCATGTCTTCTTCATCTGCCCTGGTTCCAGGCCAGCAACGAGCCTGTAAAGACTCCAAATTATCAGCAGGCCAAACATCATCAAGATCTGTTATCTGGCTGTAAGTTTCCCATCCTGTAGGCCAGTGATCCTCAGGTTCTCCCAAACCTGCCGCTATTGATGGCATTACGGCAAGGCCTACTTTTCCTGTCTCACCTGGTTCATTCTCATTGCTTTCGAAAAGAAGCACAGCTTGATCAACACCTAAAGCACCAGAACAAGTAAATTCATTCTCATCATCTTCGTACTGCCAGCTGGCTCCATCAGGACAGTTACCAGCCCAACCACCCTTAAAAACCTCACTTGAAGTGCTGCCAGAATCCAGGTCAAGATTAGATGCAATTTCATTCCCTGCAACTGCATGAGAAGGCTCCCAAGAAAGCAAATGCTCATCACTAGTTGAAGTACCGTCACCATATGAGGCCTCAACTGCAGGCATCTCATCGCCGTCATGAGTGACGTTTGCCGTGATCCGGATGTCCCAAGTTGAAATATCGTGTTCATCTTGGGTGCCGCTGTACTCTTGTTCTGCCTGGTATAGGCTTTGTACCTGGTTTTGCCAGCCTACTGCGTCACTGACGAAGTTTGTCTCCACAACTCCAAATTCTAGACTTGTTTCCTGGACTTCTGCTAACTTATGGAAGTAGTCTTCAGTTGCTTTATACTTTACGATTTCGTTGCCACCTCCGTCATATGGATACCTGATTCCATCGCATTCCTGAGGGTTTTCTTGAACTACATTGCAGCTAATTATCTCCGGTTCTTCGCCTTCAAACCAGTTACTATGAAGTCTATCATCGCTTGAAAACACGAATTCTTCTTCCAAGTCATCCGTCGAGCATCCATCATTTGTCTCATACTGGGCGACTAAGTGAGTCTCAGTAGATCCACCAATCATTTCTAACTCCATTTCTCTAACACCTGTTTCACAGCTTGGGATTGAAGAATGTTCATCATCTGTAATACCTGCACAGTCCAAGTCTTGAGCAACATTGCCGCCGTTCTCTTGGTAATATGATTCTGGGTGGTCTATACCTCCGTCTCCATCATGATCTAGGCCTGTGTTACATTCTTCGACCAGTGTCCAAATATATTCACGCTCAAATTCGTCGTAAGTACATTTGTAGAAATCTGAGTCATGGCTTTCAGCGTCCGCACTCACCACTGTAGATGTAGTATCTCCAAATCCATTGTACATTTCTGCGTCAGGACCGCAGAGGAAGAAGCCTGGGCGTCCTCCGGATACTAGCTGCATCTCTCTTGGAACGCTGGGGTCATCAGAGTGTATATCTTCCCAGTAGTCAGGCTCGTATCCAAAGATCACATCGTATTTTGGATACCAGTTTTCTCCATCTGCTATTCCTCCATCCTCACCAAAGACTACTCCGGATGTTTCACCATCCCTAACTGAATTCGGAAACTCATTATCGTCATCAATGTGCTGACCTTTCGTGAAGTCATATTCATCAACATATTTAATTTCTTCTATCTGATCTTCGACTCCAAAACTTAAGGGATTTGAAATACTATTTGCTAACATCGTGCTTCCTGGTTCAGGGTCTAATACTTCTACATTGATTAGCTCATGATTTACTTCGTTGTCGTCTGGGCACGAGCTGAAAAAATCAGAAGCAGTATTTTTTTCCATCAAAGTAAACTCCCCTTCTTCTACTCCATCATACAATTGAAATTCTACTATACCTTCTTCAGCAGTAAATTTTGAGCAGTGATCATAATACATTCCAAGGTTAGAACCTTGATAATCATCATCTACATAATCATAAATCAGGCCTGAAACAGTGCCTAAAGTGATAAAAATAAACAGGATAAGAACCAAGAATTTCCTAATCATAATATTGGATTGATCTGCCTATATAAAAAGATTACCTCAGGCCTTTCCAAATCACCGAGTTGATCATGTCTCTTTGCTGTGACTGGTCCGGGCCTCCCATGATGCTCATCAATCCCATATATGAGACATCATCATCTTCCTGCTCTTCGTATTCTTTCCAGTATTTTCTAAGCTTGTTATGTGTTCCTCGAACTGATTCTCTTGTGTTGCCTACCCCGCAAGTGTTCCCTACTCCCACAACTGCCACGTCGCCATCATACTCTGAAGCGATTACCTTTGTTTTCTTCATTGCTGGTTTCCATGCATCGAAAATCTCTTTTTTCATCGGCTTCGAGGCTTCAGGAGCAGACTGTTTAATCACAACACCTTCTAATGGAACGTCGTGTTCTGTTGCTACGTCTTCAATCTTTGATTTCTCTACTCCAGGGCCTCCCATCATTACTCCTACTCCTTCGTTCACTGTTCCGGTTTCTTCTGATTCAAATTTGGAGGCCGCATCTACCGTGATAATTGCCTGTAAATCGTTTTCTTCTGCTATCTGTTCCAGTGCGTCTCCGTATTTTCCAAGTCTTGCGCCAGGACCTTTACTTTTTACCACGTGTACATTCTGATTTGAAATCTCTTCTTCACTGTGTACAATGTTCTCGCTTATTTCTTCAGGCTCTCCTTCAATCATTTTTGCAGCTACAAGAGGCCCGATAGTATCTCCTATCGGAGCGTTGTCAGCAAATGCTCTAGTCGCTCCTTTCTGGCTTTCAGCCAGTTCAGTGTAAATCGGGAGCATCATCTGAACCAATGTAACAACCTGAAAGTTTCTGGTCTTTTGAATAAGTTTTTGGAAATGCTCCATAACTTTGTGAATCTGGTGAGTGCCCATAACTCCTTTGAAAGCCATATTCAGGTCAGCAAGCTCTTCCTCATCTTCAGTATCCGCATTATTCTCTACAAACCGTTTGAACTTCCCTTCTGAAGCATCAAGCACATTTTCAAGTCTTCCAACCATTCCAGCAGGATCAAGGCCTGTCGGCTGACTGAACTGGAAATTCTTCATGGAACGGTAACGCTCCTCAAAACCGTTCAAAGGCTTCATACCTTGAAGGAAGTATTCTTCAGCATCGTTGTGGTAGGCCTTCAACTCTGTAAGCACTGAACCGATTCTCCGGTTCGCCTGCCAAACCATCAGTTTCGGCAGGAAAAATATCATTACGAAAAACAGTAGGAATGAAAGCACTTGTAATGCTACAAATATTTGAGCAAAGTCCATGTTTAGTATTGTGTTAATCATAGAAATGGAAGTGGTCTCCATCTTTTTTAATCAATTGCTGCCGAAGGATGCACTACCCGCATTCACTTCCGCAAACGCTCCCTCAAACACCATTGTCAAATCTTCAGGCCTGAACTCAATGTCGCCCTCAAATGCTGTGATCTCCAGTTCGGTATTGCTTCTTGACAGACTGGTTTCGTTTCCGACTGCTTCCAATTCAACACGTGATGCGGATAACGTGTAGGCACTATTTGAAACATTGTAGGCCTTAATTGAATCTGTCTCCACTTCTTTGTTTAGCGGTACTGATGTTGTTACGTTCATGTCTTCTGTGTAGAATCCGTTAGCTGAACCCATGATCTCTGTCGGAGAACCCATTAAAATATTACCGTTGAAGTTTCTCAAGCCTATGTCGGAGTCTGAGCTTATATCTGTGCTTCCTTCAAGTTCTCTAAGGCCTTCGATCTCCAATCTATCAGCATTCAAATTTACTTGAGTAGATTCCTCTAAAGTTACCTCTAATACAGCTTCATGTTCTGGTTCTGAAAGATCAAATAATCTGTCAAGTATCCCGAAAGATGATGTAATATCGTTAAGAGGAGAGTCATCTTCTGGTAACACTTCATCTACTTCTGCATTCATAGATCCGCTTCCAGATACTCCAGCGAAAACTACCGCCAAAGTTGTAAATACTGCGGCAACAATTTTACCTTCCATAACCAATTATTTGATTCAAGTTCATATAAAACCGTTTGATATTCTTCTGTATCATGTGAAAGCAGCAATAGTTGTAGAGCCAGAACAACCAGAGAACATAGGTTTTATCGCAAGACTATCTGAAAACTTCAATTTCAAGGTTAGAGTTGTCAGGCCTAAATTCAATTTAAAGGAGTCTAGAACTACTGCTAACAACGCCCAAGAAAAACTTAGGAACACAGAAATATTTGAAACAGTTGAAGAATCAGTTAAAGATTTAGAGTTTGTAGTAGGCACCAAACCCGGCAAAGGAGTAAATTCGAAAAACTTTGAGTTTAGAGAAAATACTTCTATAATGCTTGGAAGAGAAAGCTCAGGCCTAACAAAAGAAGAACTAAACTATTGCGACGCATTAGTCCATATAGACGCAGACTACAACTCGCTGAATTTAAGCCATGCTGCATCAATCCTAATGTACGAAGCATATGATTCGAAAGAGCCTGGAGTCGATAATTCCAGGTTGAACTTTATTGAAGAAGAATATGGAACCGGATTAAAACAGTTAATTAGCCGAGCGAATCCGACAAAAGAAGAAATAGATCGATTACTAGGAGAATTAAAATAAAATTAATACCTAGTCATCGTTTAGAATGACTTCCTTAGTAGACTTATCTTTCTCTTTAACTTCCTCCTCATTCCTCCTCTCAATTCTCTTCTTCAACTCTCTATAACCTCTCTTTGTGAACCTGCTTAGAGGCCTGAAGACTCCTATGAAAATCTTGTAAGGAATTTTCAAAACCGTCTCTGCCGCTGTAAACGCTGTCAAAAGGAATCCATAAAGCATGTAAAGCGAAGCACCAAGGAACGAGAACAACAGTAAATCATTAAACGCGAACTGTCCGCCAAACAAGTAGATCATCGCAAGGTAAAACGCTCCAGACAATGCTGCAATCGTCACAGTCTCAAAAACCATTTCCATAACCTTGAAAGCCAGCACCACTGCCAAAATAATTGAAACAAGCAGTATACCTGTTACGACTCCTTCTGGCAGGCCTAAAATTGTTTCAAGCAAGCTCATCAGTTTAACACTCCGTAAAGCGGATCTCCTTCTTCAGGGATGTAGCTTTCGAAAAAGATGAACCCTCCAATGAGCATCAGTATTGCGAGAATCGCTATTATTGGGATAATTGGAAGGCCTTCATCTTCTTGACTCTCTCCATTTTGACCGGGATCCGGAGTCTGTTGTCCTCCACCTCCTGTATCTGTTTGCTGACTCTGAATCTCAGTGTCTAACTCATCAAGTGAAGCCTCCGCTTCATTAAATGTTTGCTGGGCCTGATCATAGTCGCCATTATCCCATTGATCTCTGATTCTTTCGGCTTGTACCGTAACATCAGTAAGTTGATCATCTAATGAAGGGTCTTCGTTCTCAACTCTCAAGTCTGCGACTCTATCCTCAAGCTCGTCCGCTCTATTGGAATAATCATCCATCTCCTCAAAAGTTATTGAGGCCTCAGAAGATACATCACCAGAGGATGATTCGCCTGTTACAGTTACAGCATCTGATTCACTTACTTCAACCTCAATCATTGTTGAGTCTCCAGAGCTAAGATCAAATTCCTCTATATCTGTTTCACCTTCCTCAAGCTCTACAACTATATTCGTTACCTCAACATCCCCAGTATTCTCTAAATCAAATCCTGCAACTCCTGACTCGCCTTCAGGAGCAGTTACATCAGCATTGGATGGAGTCAAAGAAAGGCCTGTATCTCCAGGTTCAGTCGCATTTGACTCAGCTGAAAGATTCACTTCCGCTACATTGGATTCTGATTCCAAAGTTAGAGTACCGGTGAAGTTACCCGCAGTATTTGGCTCAAAGACTAAAGGATAAGTTATGGAATCATTGAAAGATTTAGAGTTATCAAAGTCCATGTATTCGCTGATATTTCCTCCAGCTGAAATATTTAAGTTCATTTCTGGCTCGTGAAGATTGAAAATTTCTAACTGTTCTGTACTGTTAGTTTCTACAGTTCCAAAATCAACCTCACCGCTGTCAGCGCATATGCTTCCGTTTCTGACCTGGCAATCAGGAGTAAATATCTCAAAAGTTCTCTCAACGGAGTACCCGGTTGATTCTGTTAAGTTAATTGTTCCTTCAACATCATTAGGCTCAGTCAAGTTCACAGTATAGTTAACCTTTTTATTTTCTTCAGGTTCAAGCCCAAAGTTATCAGTCATATTAACGAGTCCGTCAAACTCTTCAGAAAGATTAACATCTATATCAAGAGTCGCACCGCCATTATTCTGAACTTCAAGCGTCCTATTAACCTCATGAAGCTTGTTTACATCCGCTGTCAGGCCTTCAACCACCTCAAAATTCTGGTCAAATTCGTTCACCCTAAAGCTGCCAGTCACTGGTTTTGTTTCATTATAGATATCAGTGAAGTTGAACTCCACATCATGAATGCCTGTAGATGCATCCTCAGGAATAGTAAATTCCGATACTATTAGGCCTGAAGACTCATCATAAGAGAAATCTTCCTCTGTGAACTGTAGATCAAAGGATCCGGACCTACTAACTGTCCCGTTAATTTCATCAAACCTTGTTAAATTATAATTATCTCCAGAGTAGGCCTTTTCAGCTTCAAAAGCTAACTCATAATCTGAGTTGATAAATGCGTCATCTTCTCCTTCAAATCCTAGATTAAATGTCTCTAAGTCTATTTGAACGTCTTCAGTAACAGAGTAAAATTCGTTAGATGCATTAACTCTGAAAACTGCGTATGGCTCAAAGGCCGACTTATTAATATCTGGCATCTCAACATTACCTACATATACACCTCCTTCAAGTGCAAGAGAGTTATTCTCTACTTGTTCAAGTTCATCGCTTGTCCTATTATGCAACCATGTTGATACGTTTACAGAATCGGCTTCATCATCTGTAATCTCAACTTCGGTCGCAATATTTGTTTCTGGTTCACACCTAGAAGCTATTCCAGAAGTATCGCAGTCTAACGAAGTGAACTCATTTATATCAAAGTCTAATCTCGGTAAAACTTCTACAAATCTTGAGTAAGAACCGACGTCCCCAGTTTCCTGGTTTTCAGCTTCTACTCTCATCACATAATGAGAATCCGGGTTATCGGGTACATTTACATCGCCATAATGTATTTCTTCGCCTGTATCTTGATCACCTAGGTTCTGAATACTTGTTTCATTGGTATGGTTATGGAAATACACAGATACATCCGCTTCTTCATCAAAATCTCCGTCTAAAGAAACATTCAGTTCAGTTCTCTCATTCGAACCAGGCCTAACAGGTTCTTCAAAGCCAGTTACAATATCTAAATCATAATCTCCGATATTTACATTAAATTCAGAGGTTTCTATACCGTTAGAGTCTTGAAACTCCCCACTAGAAGTTCCTTGTGCAGTAAAATTCACTTCTTGCGGTGTTACTTCGAATTGAGTATACCAAACATCCAATCCTTCATGATAAAGAAGAGCTCTACTAGATTCATTACCTTCTGAATCAACATAACTTGCATTCACATAATTACTGTCATCGAAGTCATCTTGATAGAAAGGAAGTCTCTCCGGAGTAAGTTCATCTCCATCATCAGTAACTAGTTTGGCAGTAAAAATCGAGATAGAATCATTTGAAAGATCCTGTAAATTGCCTTCTGACTGCTCAAAGTTCCAGTCAGCAGCAGATACTGTTATTGTAAAAGCAGATAAAATAATTAAAACTAGGCCTAACTTCCTTCCAACATCGCTCATATTATATAAACTGTGATCTCTGCGTTAAAAACTTATTCTTTCTTAACCAAGTAAAGCTCTTCAAAAGATAGCTTCTTCGACTTTTCCACTTCCAAACCATAATCATTCATTAAATCCTCATGATCCGCTAGAGAACTAATAATAGTAAGTATTAATCCTTCTTCCCTCAAATACCTAGAGGCTTGGTCTAAGAATTTTTCTGTTACTTCAGTTCCTTTTTCACCGCCTTTCCATATCTCAGATCCTTCAATTTCTTCTTTTCCCGGAAGATAAGGAGGATTAAACACTATAAGATCAAACTTTCCTTCAACGTTCTCAAATAAATCAGATTCTATAAACTTTATCTCTTCAGAGACTTCTTTTGAGGCCTCAGAGTTTATATCAGCAGCTACTACTTCTGCGCCTTGATCCAACATTGTCTTGGCTAGTATTCCTGAACCGGTTCCCATATCCAAAGCCTTCTTACCATTTAATTCGAGGCCTTCCAAGTATTTCTTCAACAAGTAGCTGTCTTCCCGTGGTTCGTATATCATTTAGCAGCCTCAATAAATGAGTAAAACAGCGGTGCTGGTTTTTCAACCTGCGACTTGAACTCTGGGTGAGCCTGAGTACCAACATAGAAATCATGTTCGCTTAGTTCAATGAACTCTGCCAGGCCTGATACAGGGTTAAAACCCGATATTATGAAGTTTCCATCCTGAAGTTTCTCATAATATTCTGGCTTGAACTCGTAACGATGTCTATGCCGCTCCTTAATCATGTCTTCTCCGTAAATCTCTTTGACTTGGTCTGAGAGCTCTGCCTGATAATCTCCCAGCCTCATAGTTCCTCCTTTCTTACCGCTTTGATCCGGCATCAAACCAATAACTTCCTCTCCACTCATTTCAAACTCCTCAGAGGTCGCATCAATTCCAAGTTTCCTGGCGTACTCAATTGTCATAATCTGCATTCCCAGACACAGGCCTAACAATGGGAGATTGTTTTCTCTGCAGTATCGGGCTACATCTATTTTTCCTTGGATCCCTCTACTCCCGAATCCCCCAGGAATAATAACTCCATCAAACTCTTCCAGTTCTGTTACATCGACATCTTCAGTGCTTCTGTACTCTATTTCAACTGAGCCGCCGTGATGCGCAGCTGCATGCTTCAAGGCCTCCTCAACAGACGCATAAGTATCATCCATACCGGTATACTTCCCACAGATCGCGATTTTAGCGACCGAACCGTTCCGCATGTTCTCAACCAGATTCCTCCATTCTTCAAGTTCAATACTTTCCCTTTCAAAACCTAGTTTTTCTTGGACAATTTTCTCTAGATTTTGTTCTTGGAACTTCAACGGAATTTTATAGACGCTATCCAGGTCAGGATTGGAAATAACTTCTTCCTTTTTAACATCGCAGAATAAAGCAATCTTCTCCTTAGTTTCTTCATCTAATTCTTTCTCACTCCTACCGACAATTATATCAGGTTGAAGGCCTGCTTCCCGCAGCTCTTTAACCGAATGCTGAGTAGGCTTAGTCTTCAACTCTCCCGTAGCTTCAATATAAGGAACCAATGTAACATGGATATGGCATACATTATTCTCCTTTCTCAACTGGCGCAAGGCCTCCAAATAAAGCATGTTTTCAATATCGCCGACAGTTCCTCCAACCTCAATTACCTTTACTCCCTCACCTGAGAACTTATCTTTAATCTGATTTGTGACATGAGGAATCATCTGAACTGTCTCTCCAAGATAATCCCCCTCACGTTCCTTATCGATTACTTGCTGAAAGATTTTACCGGAAGTTAGGTTTTGATCCCCGGTCATCTCTTCTCCCAGAAATCTCTCGTAATGACCAAAGTCCATATCCACTTCAGTTCCATCTTTCAAAACAAATACTTCACCATGCTCATTCGGGTTCATTGTCCCAGGATCTACGTTAAGATAACCATCACATTTCACCGGATAAACATTTAGACCTTGTTTTTTGAGAAACTTTGAGACAGAAGCCGCTACCAAGCCTTTACCGAGGCCTGAAAGAACTCCCCCAGTCACGAAAATATAGTCGTCCTGCATAAAATTGTTGAGAAGTTCAGGTTTAAAATCTTGTTCCTTATAAATTTATGAGCTTAAAGTGACAATATGTCTCAGCAGCAATATGAACTAGAATCTGATGATTTAGATCCTTCAGATCCAGCGACTCACGCTATTTATCACCATTTAATTGAAGATTCTTGGGAACGGGCATTTAATCTATACAATCAAATTGATGAACTACTCACGAGTTATATTGGATCTAGTAAAGAATCTCTAAAACGGTATGATTCTAGACAGGAAGAAGATATTCAAGATAAGATTCGAGAAATGGATTTTCAAATTGATTTTGCTGCTGGGGAAGAACTAGATGATAATTACGATAATTTCAGTTATGGAGGCCTAGAGAAGTTCCTGCATATAATGGATGAAACTGATGTAGAAGATATTGATAGCTTCAAACAGGAGGTTCGAAATATTAAATCACAAACCGAATTTACTGAAGAAGATAAAAAAGAATTTCTGGCATCGTCATTCTACTTGAGCTTCCCTGAGATTAGAGAAAATTTATAGCAAATGCATTTAGAAATTACTATCTAGCCATTCACTGACTTCTGCTAATTTCTTGACATCAAGATTGACTACTCTTTCCTCAGAGTGAGGTGCTTCATCTCTGACTTCTTTAATCTCATCTTTTTCTAATTCTAACATGTTTCTTGAATCAACTAACGCATTTCTCAACTTTTTTCTTTTGTGTGTGAATAAGGCCTTTATTGTTGATAGGAAAAATTCTTCATCCTGTATTCCATGACGGTCTTTCCCAGGGTAAAGCTTAATTATAGCAGCATTTACTTCTGGAGACGGATGAAATGCAGAGGAGTTTACAGTTCTCAATTTTACAGGTAAAAAGTAGTAATCAATTAAAGCGGAGAAATGCCCATATTCTGAGTCGCCCGGATCTGAAACTACTTTATCAGCTAAGGCCTCCTGAACTATAAGCGCTGACTGAACCTGTCCCTCACCCAGCTTTGTGATTATCTCTGAACTCAAGTTAAAAGGAATGTTTGATACACATCTCTCAAAATCAGAAATATCTGAATCAAGAATATCTTCTTTCCTGACCTCTATCGCAGGAAACTCCTCTTCAAGGTGATTAGCAAGCCTCAAATCCTTCTCAACCACTGTTAGGTCATCAGTCTTTTTCTGAAGCTTCTCTGTGATTGCGCCTAGGCCTCCACCAATCTCCAATGTTTTGTGGTCTTCGACTTCTCCAGCCTCTACCAAAGCTTTTACAGTTGGTTCATGTATTAGAAAATTTTGACCTTCCCTAGGTTCTAGGCCTAGCTTCGCGAGCTTCTGACGAGGATTCATGTGAATAATCTAGTCCTAATATCTTCGCCTTTCAGTTCCTGTACTATTCTCTTTCTGACAGTCTCCTTTGCATTAGGCATGGAGGGAACTCTGTCATTGATATCCTCAAATGACTCAAATTCTTCCTTGTCTCTCTCATCTAGAAGCTTCTGCATGTGCTTGCTTCCGATCCCCGGGAGAAGCTCAAATGCATGTCTTCTCGGAGTTACAGGTGTGGCCTGGTTAAAGAATTCTATAAACTTATCTTCGTTCTCGTTGATCATTGCGTCAAGCACATATTTCAGTTCATTTTTTGCGTTACCTGTTAAGTCATCGTAGTTTATCCTAGATTTGATGAACTCTACTTTGTCTCTGTCTCCTTCTCCAATGTACAGTTCTTCGCCTCCTTTAGGCCTTTTATCTTCACGCATGACGACTTCTAGTAAGGTGTAGTGTTCTGTGCCTATAGTCTGGGCTACACGTTCCTCTCTTTCATTGCTTTTTCCGTGTTCTAAAAAGTCCAGTACCTTTACGTATTCATCTTTTCCCATTGTTATCTCTACACCTTTGAAAATAATAATTGATTAGAAATGTTTTAAGAGTTTATTCTACTTCAATCGACTGACAGATCTCCAAAATCTGCTCTACGTCTGAATCCTCAAGCTTAATCCTTTCCTTAGAGAAAACTGATCTAACAGTAGACTCAAACTGAGGGACTACTTCAAGAAGCTTGTAAATATGCTTATCCTTCAAAGCTTCAATTTCCTCAAACTCAGAATAAAGCTCTTGAAGCGTTTCAACGTCTGTAACTTTAGTATGGCGTGTCAGATTTTCAAGAGCGATCGCCTGCTCATGCGATAATTCTTCCTCATCTCTTTCATCTAAGACTTCAAGTACTTCAACAGGGTAAACATACTCTTCATCCTTGACATCCATTTATTCGTTCACCTTTTCAAGATGAGCGGGTTTCAACTGAAGAGTTTTTGAAACTCCTCCATCCATAAATTCTACTTCGTAAGCTTCTCCTCTCTTACCTATAACATCAACAGTTCTGCCGTGGAAACGGTGGTGAGGCCTACCCTCAGATACCTGAGCGTTAATATGGATTCTTGCTTTTTCTCCTTCTTCAAACTCTTTCAACTGTTCATTTACTGTAAGCTTATCTCTAGGTCCTGAAGAAAGCTTGTGACGTGCTCCGTGCTGTGATCCCCTGGATTTCTCTGCCATTTTATATCAACTCTTATAACAAACTAAAGGCCTGCAAATCTTTTAAATACAGACACTCAAGCACCAATATCTATTACATCGAGTTTCACACATTCAGCGTCCATTCCTAGAAGGCCTGCTACGCTTGGCTCTGAACGCCCATCATCTCCAGAAATCAGTTCTTTGATATATGTTCCTGCCTCAGCTTCTATATCCATTACAAGAAGATCGTCTTCAACTTTCCATTCAACGCTTTTCACTTCTCTTTCACGGTGCTTATCAGCTCGTCTATGGTCAACTCTCTGAGGAGTCCTCTGAACAACCTCGCCTTTAACCTCTTTCAAGGCCTCTAGGTCAGCATTCTCAAGATCCTCTACCTCAATCCAAGCACGATAAGTCTTGTCAGCATCCAAGTCCTTTACTTCAGCTGGTTTATCATGATGAGTCTCCTGCATTTCAAAGACCTCAACCCTGTCATCTTCATTAATCTCCTCTTGAATCGCCTCAATATCGACATCTCTCTTCAAAGGCTCTCTGAGCTCAATTACGAAAGGCCTTTTTCCGTGGCATTCAACGTCAATATCCTCTCTCCCAGCACCATGGAACTTAGCATCGATCGCTCCAGTCGCCTCTATGAAAGGCCTTTGAACTATTTCTTGGACTGATCCTCCAAACTGTTGGCCTGTCCAGTTACAGTCGTCGCATCCACTTCCTCCGCATTCGCTGCAAGGCCATTCTGTCTGCGGCAATTCCCGGGTATACTTGTTGTATTTTCCGTAAAAGAGCAGAGAGTTCACCTGTAACTCGATACGATCTTTCCCTTCTCTCATGTCGATAACCGCCATTATGTCAGCTCTTTCAAAGTCCACGGATAGACCTGTCTTCTCTTCAATCTTTTTTCCGATGAGTCTGGAGAGCTCTGTCTTAATCGGTTCAGTAAACTCTACACCGTAATCTTCCCACAACTCTTCTTCTTTCTCAAGAAGTTCCTCTGGAGGCCTGATACCAATCAAAAAAGTCTCCAGTTCATATCTATCGACCGAACTGATAACCATCTCAGCGTAATCATCAATCTCTTTGAAAATTCCATTACAGTATTCACATTCGCTGCCCATCTCGCTTTCAGGCCTTTCATCAAAATGCTCTTCCTCAAGTTCTTCTCCGTGCTTTCTAACTATTTTTCCACGTGTATGATTTTCAAGTCCGTGGCCTAGCTGGGCGAACTGTCGTCCTAAGCAGCGATCGCATATTTCAAGTTTCAAAAGTTCTGAGGCTTTTTCTCCAAGTTCCATAGCCTTCAAATAAAGAAAGAGTTTTTTAAAATAGAAATTTATTAGATCTTCTCATTCAACAAATTCCGATAATAGAATTTTTGCGGGATTTTATCGATAGATAGAGTTCTTGAATTTTTCATGTAAGTTATCTCTAAGCTGGAATGCCTTTTCTCTCTCTAAGTCGGCTATTCTTGGATTAACTACTTTGTCCCCTGCTGTGTCTACCGTGAGCGAGGCTAATCCCCATCTTCTTTGGAAGATTGATTCTGAGACCATCAGGTTCTGGAATCTGAAGTATTCAACTGCATAAGTTCTACGGTTCCAAAATCCCTTTGTTATTACTAGATTCTTGGCTCCAAGAGAATAACCAATATTCATCCATTTCTTGTTAGCCGCTTTCTTGGCCACTGCAAAACCTGCTAAAGGCAATACAAGCAGACCAGGATGGAATCCGATATAGATTAGGCCTACAGATGCAATGAGTCCAAGGCCTGAAATCATTGAGTATCTTCTAAAGTATCTTTTTCTAGCCGTAGACCCAATATCATTAATTTCATCCATGTGAAGCTCTCCCAGTCTCTGAGCGTGTTCATAGACTTTTTCACGGGTATCAAGAGGGATCAGTATTTTTGTGCTAGTACCTACTCCTTCTTCACTTGATGTATATCCCGCTGTCTCTGCTTTCAGCGAAGCATATCCGAAGTACCGCATCAGGAAGTTCTCGGTGATCTCCAGCTTTTGAATCTTCTCCTCCGGAATACTGCCTCCTTCCTTGCTGAATAGACCTCTCTCGTATTCAAAGGTGTCCCCCCGTTTATCAACAGTGAAATCATAATAACGAGTATAAGTACTGACTGCTGAAGAAAACAGAACCAGGCCTGAAAGCACAGCAACGCCAATTATCGATGCTATAGCAAATCCAATCATTTGAACCGTTGAAGTAGCTACATAAGCTGAAAACCCGATTGCACCAACTAATCCTATAATTGAAAGAATAGCAAGGCCTTGAATCCCACTAACCAAGCTGTAAGTCACTAAAGCATCTTCAATATCATAGAATTTTTCTGCCGATTCTTCACCGATTTTTTGAGAAGTCTCTACTCCTTGTTCTTCCTGTTTTCTCCTATTCTTCAATTCTCTAAGCTTCCTCTGCACCTGATCTGCCTGCCCCTCATCTAAGTATTTCAGTGAGGCCTTTGAGGTATCTCCTCCAGCCGTCTTAACTTTCACTAAAGTTATCCCTAGAATTCTGTGGATTATATTCTGGCTTGTATCTAGGTCTTGAATTCTTCTAACAGGGATATCTAGTTTATTCTTCGTTATAACCCCCGAATTTATCTTAAGGTCTTCTTCCTCAAAATAGAATTCATAGTTCTGCCAGTAAAGATATTCATAGACGCCTCCAGCAATCAGTATAAATGGAAGTAAAAGTAATGCTGGAGGAAAGATAACTGCTAGAAATAATACTCCTGCACCAGACCTAGATACTGCTCTGTAGTACATCCCTTTCTTTGACAGCTTCATACTGCGTCAAACCCTTTCTCCGATTCAATAGCCTTTGACTTAAGCTCTTCTTGCATCTGTTCTGCTCTATTCCTTGAAAGGCCTGGAATCCTCATATCTGCGCCTTTTGATCCTGCTGTATAAACTCTGAGCGATGCAAGACCTAAAACTCTTTCAAGCGGTCCTCTATTTGTATCAATATGCTGTACTCTGACGTAAGGTACTACAGCAGAAGTTTTTCTTAATACACCGTGATTTATTTCTAAGTGATCTTCATGGACTTTGAAGAACCAATTTTGATATCTATAGTATGAGTATACTGAAAACGAGATAGGGAAAATTAGAAAGACTATATTTGCTACTGCAATCATATCTGTTGCTGCAAAAGTTACTGCCGCAAAAATCAACCCGATAAATATACCTGTAATCGCTGAAATTGATATCCATACATTCCTAATCTTACGGTCAAGCCTTTCCATACCTATTACTTACTGTTCCTCTTTTTTAATGCCTTCTAAATCAAATTCTCTAGATTCAGCCACTAAAACTTGGTCATCTTCCAGCTCCAAAACCTTGACATTTAGGCCCTCATCTACCTCAACCACCATCATAGTAGGATTTGAAGCCCTAGCCGTTCCACCACCAACTCCTGTACAGCTACCAGGATTCAGTAATAAAGACTTCTCAGTTTTCTCAATTTCCACTTGATGCGTATGACCATTAACTAATACATCAACTTCAAGATCTTTAGACGCAATCTTCTCTAACGTCGGTGTATGACCTCTAGGTGCAATCCCTGTACCATGATAAACCCCGATCTTTAGGTCTTCGACTTCAAAAGTATGCGATTCTTCTAACTCATCAGAATCAAAAAAGTCGCAGTTCCCTTTAACACCATAAAACTCATTTGAATAAGTTTCTAATGCGTTAAACGTTTCTTCCCGCGCGTAATCTCCTGCATGGACGGTTAAGTCAGCATCCTCAATCTTATCCCAGAATTTCTCAGGTATCTTATCCGCTCTATCAGGGATGTGAGAATCAGAGACTATTGCAATCTGCTTCATAGATACAGAGTTATGTAAAAAAGGCTTTATATTAAAGGCCTAACAGTATTATATTACACACGGGGGAATGATTTAGAATGATGAGGCCTAACGAATGGATTTCAAGCAGCTAGTACAAAGAAAGACACTGGTAATGATGCTGGGAGTCACAGGCCTTTTCTCAAAATTAGATGTAAACCTCCCTACAAAATGGTACAGTGCTATTGATACCTTAAGGGTTTCTACAGGAGTTCTACATACAAGGTTGAGCTGTATTGATGAAGAAGCTCAAAAAGAATATGAAGAAATTGAAAGTAATGTTGAAAGACAGTTAGGCCTAGCCTCTTACTACAGCCCCAACGAAATACAGGAAATAAAAGAACAAGTAGAAAGAGAAATAGATACAGCAAATATGCCTAGAAGGCCTTTCTAAAAAAATTTATATCTCAATTTTTAGAATCCTATCTTATTCATCATATCCTGCATATTACCGCGCTTCATAGATCCTTTATCCATTTTATCCATCATATTCTTAGTCTGCTGGAAATGCTTAATAAGTTCTCTGACTTCATCCGTGGACTGCCCTGAACCTTTCGCAATCCTCTCCCTGCGAGACTTATTGATTACGGAAGGATCATTTACCTCATCATCCGTCATAGAATCAATGATAAACTCATAGGAAGATGCTTTTTCCTCTGTCATCTGGCTTATATTATCCGGTAGCTTTCCTCCAAAAGGCAGTTGCTTCATCATTTCCTCCATCATCCCGGCTTCCGTAACCTGGGAAATCTGATCCTTGAACTGCCTCAAAGTAAACTCGCCTTCAAGAAGCTCCTCAGGATCAGTATCAAGCTGCTCAACCTTCTCAAGCAGCGATTCTAAATCTGGTTGCCCCAACATCTCGGAGACATACTTAACAGGATCATAAACTTCTAGATCTCCTACCTGCTCTCCTGTACCAATAAACTTGACCTGCGCTCCCGAAGTACTACATGCAACAAGCGCTCCACCACCTTTCGCACTCGAATCCATCTTTGTAACAATAACACCGGATATACCTACTGCTTCATCAAAGCTTGAAGACTGATCTTTCGCAGCTTGGCCAATATCGGCAGGCATCACAAGATAAGACTCATCAGGATTCAAGACATTGTTAACTTCAGCAAGTTCTTCCTTCAACTCTTCATCCAAAGAATTTCTACCGGCTGAATCAACTATAATTACATCTGCATCCAATTTTTCAAGTCCTTCCTCCACAACTTTCGAAGGATTCTCTTCCTCAGGATTACCGTAAAACTCAGAGTCAGCTTGTTCAGCCAACTGCTTCAGTTGTTCATATGCTGCAGGCCTATCAGTATCTGCTGCGATTAAACCTGTTTTCAGGCCTCTTTTCCTGTAGTAGTCCGCTAATTTGCCTGCTGTAGTAGTTTTACCTGCACCATAGAGCCCGCATAAAAGTATTTTTTGAGGCTTTACCTCGATGTCTGGTTCCTCTCCAAGTAGTTCCTCCATTTTGTTGTAGACAGTTTCTAGGACATGTTCTTTCCTGGAGAGCCCGTCTTTCTTACCTTCGAGCGCTTCTTCTCTTATTTCATCACTTAACTCCGATACTAGGCCTACATCTACATCTGCCTGAATCAGGTCTCGTTGAATATCTTTCACTAACTGCTCAACTGCTTCCTTATCTATCCCTGACTTCGAGGAGAATTTCTGAATTGATTCTTTTACTCTGTCAAACATAATAACTAATTAGTGTCGTGTTTTTTTATCCTCTTTTTTACGCGATATTCCAATAAGCATAGATTATAGTCCCTAATGCAAAACCAATTAGAGCTAGGCCTAAAGCCCCTGAACTTGAAGGCAAGAAACCGAATCCATCCATTGCGAAATAATAGTATCCTGCTGCAATACCTATCAAAGCTATGATAGGCGGTTGCTGTAAAAGACTGATACTGTTCCAAACTGCCCTCCAATTTCTGACAGCAAAAGCAAATAATGCGACGAAAAATATTATTATAGCTGCATTCATGACGGAAGACGAATTACTGTAGACTGAATAGCCTAAAAGGCCTCCAGCCACTCCAATTAATGCAAGTATGAATTTATCAAGCATCGTCTTATTGGTACTGTTACGGGTCAATAGATAAAAGGTTTCATTCAGATTCTTTCTTGTTATGAGCTCTCTTCCAGACATTCAGCTGATATTTGTATCAGGGCTGTTAGATCCTGATATCTGGGAGCATCAGGAAAAATACTTTTCAAGGAGCTGTAGAGTCGAAACTATAGGAGGAGAACGTTTCGAAAACCTTTGCAACGATTTGGAGGATATGTTAGATAACTGCGATAACGCAGTTGTGATAGGCGCTGAAAAAGGAAATCACGCAGTAAAGGCTCTTGAAAGCCATGAAAACGTGATGTCAACAGTATTCACAGGCCTTTTTGAAGATCTTCCAGAAGTAAATGATGAGAGAAAATATAACTTGATTAAAAGAAGCTTGAAGAAGCCTAAAATATTCAAAAAAGTATTTTTCAAAGATAAGACGAATTATAGATTGGTTAAGGAGTTCATGCATTCATTCGAGCTACCGTCTTATGAAAGATATAACAGCTACAGAGGAATATCTCTTGATGTACCTCTAAAGAATTCTCTGGTGGTTTACAATCAGGCCTGCAGGTTTTCATCAATGAATGAGGTAGAGAGCTTGAAGTCTAACTCTCAAATTGCATTGTTGGATGCTGGAAGCTTCTCTTTCTATGAGAGGCCTCAGGAGTTTAACAAGGCATTGCATGACTATCTTCAAGGTAAAAAAAGCTTTCTGGAAAAGCGTGAATTAGTGAAGGCAGCGAGCGAAAATCGTTCTTTGAAGGATTTCAACAACAGGTTAGAGGTGGAAAGATGATAGCAGGACTTTATTTAACAGAAGACAAGTGCACTTTGGCAATGATTGATGATGGAATAAAAATCGGAGAGTATGAAACTAATCAGGAAATAGTTGATAACCTTGAAGACATAGATATTCTAGCAGTTAATGCACCTTTGACAAGTGGCAGAGAGCTTGAACAGCAGGAAGAGGAACTACAAGACGAAGGATATATTTTCAGTCCCGGAGCTCACGATGAAACTCTTAGGAGAAGAGCCGCACATTTGAAACAATTGATAGAGCAGAAAGGAGTCATGACTGAAATGATCAGATACGATCCTATGATTACTTCTCGAGAGCTAGCGCTTGATGGCGATAAGGCCTTGGAGAGCATGGGTTTCGAAACTTCGAATATTGAGAAGAGCAGAGACTTTGATGCAGTTCTTGGAGCTGTTACAGCC
>LFFM01001004.1_pt1 | contig 20087 bp, 11 predicted proteins | sample 643131 | NCBI WGS metagenome assembly LFFM01 (sample SAMN03777445, study PRJNA286221) | soda lake metagenome | biome: soda lake; feature: Kulunda steppe; material: water; isolation source: sample Tc-Br brine of Tanatar trona crystallizer | place: Russia: Kulunda steppe | collected 2011-07
ATGATGCCGATCCGTCACAATCCCATCACCCGGCGCCAACAAATCAATCTCCAACCCAACGAACAAATCCGGAAGCAACGACTCAGCAAACTCATCCGGCACCTCAAACTCGCAATCCAAACGATCCGTTTCAAACACCGGACCAGCGTCACTCGACATCAGCACTCACCCCCATCCACGTCACTACTCGTCCCATCAGCAGAATCATCACCACTGTCGTCAGCGTCAGCGAGCACTACATCATCACTGCCAGCAGGACCAGTACCAGCAGTCGAAGAACCGTCAGCGTCAGCGGGAACCGCATCCAAACCATCACCACCAGCACCCCTCGAACCGTCGCAACCACTCGAAGAGCTTGGAGAGCCCTCCCCGTCAACGGAAACAGTATCGTCACCGTCACTACCACCATCCACAGCACCTACCAACCCATCACCACCTTCAGAACCACCGCCAGCATCATCACTCCCAGCCACACGCTCCAACAACGCATCACCAAACACCCACGACACCGACGACTCACCCGACAACCCCTCACCTACCGCCCTACCAGGCGCCACACAACCAGTCCTCGACCCCATCGTCGAAACAACCCGCACAACAGGATCCAAAAGCACCGGCCACGACGACTGCAACGCCTGATCAACACACCGACCAACACGCCCATCAACAACCAACTCACGCACACCCAACGTAAAATGCGTCCGCAACTCATGCTCGTTGTCACCGCAGACCACGTGACCAAGCTCAAACGCAGGTTCACCAGCGCGCCGATACACAAACACCGACACCCGCGAACCACCCGACAGCACCGCACCGCACACCTGACACACCACGGCCCCCTCCCCGAGCGCAATTTGTTGTATATTTGATATGTCTTCAATTAATTGACTACCGATACTCTCTTTTTCTGTCGGCGTGGACTCATTCATGGGTTTCTGACCTTAGAAGCCCAGCCTCCGGTGCTACAACACCGTGAGGCATTTCTGGTTGAATAACGCCCCGTGAACCTGAGCTTCCTATCCGTTATGAGAACTCATACAGGTAAATACCTTTCGGAATACTCATAATGGATCTAGCGAGGACACACCGTTAGGACTAATCCAATTGGAGAGCCAAAGCAAACTAATGGCTGACAGGGACGAAGAAACAGGGCGTTATACTGGTAAATACCCCGATATAAAGTTCCTTAATACAATTGAAGACCAAGACGAGATGGTAGGAACCGGAGAAATTGCAAACGCAGTGGGCTGTGCTCACGATACAGCTTACAAACGTCTCCAGAAACTCGAAAATGAAGGGGAAGTCAGTTCTCAAAAAGTCGGGAACACTCTAGTCTGGTCGATTGTGGACTCCGGTTTTGATAATAAGTAGAAAATTTAAGAGTATATAATATAAATTGCTAAATTTAACTTGTTTGTAGGATTATCCTATATATCAGTGAATTTTATTAATTCAATATTTATAAACGGATATCGAATAATATATACAGCGATCGGACAGTCGGTATGTGAGTTGGTAGAGCCCAAAAGGTATCCGGCCACGCTCGCCTGAACGTTTGTGGCAGTCCGCATCAACAAACACGTCCTGCCGGATCCGTATGCGATTCTCAAACCCTACGCAGTAGCAGACGAGACGATTCTTAAGATCGCAGAAGACGAAGTTGAGACGCTATAAGACCGCCTTGAGGTTTCATCTACGGGAGGTGAGGACTGATGCCGGCATGCAGCTTTCTCTCGATGCAAAAGTAGAGGAGTTTTTTGTCATCGTTAGCGACGAACTCACCGTCTACGAGGACTACGACACATCGGTAGCAGAAGTCCAAAAAATCCCGACTGAGACCGACAGCTTCCTGACAGAGGTTTCGATCGACAATTGAGAGGCTGTCGAAATTGAACACTTGATCCTCTTATTTTGCGAGCCCACTAGTCATTAGCCTCACGTCGTCATCACCGTAGTATGGTACCCTTAGGTCATCTTCGACGGACTCAGCGTCACACCAAAGATAGTTGAAGTCGTCTGAAAACAGGAAATACTACTCTTGTCTTCGGATCAAGGGCCTGCCATGCTTAAACAGTGCTGTCACACTGCGTCGATCAAGTAGGTCGGGATCGTTGTAGACATCACAACCGTACTGGTATGTACACAGTGGACAACCGCGTTCACAATCACACTCAAAGTGCTTCTCGACGAGCTCCATTGCATCATCGAAATTCTTGAATCCCTCCTCAAGTTGTTCGACAAGAGTACGGGTGATTTCAGCACCGCCTTCTTGCGAATCGAACAGATAGACACCCTCCTCTTCGATGCTCTCAGTAATCTCTCTGATATCGACTCCTCCGAGGTACTGTAAGCTGACGCGAAGTGCGTGAGCGAAAGTATGTGTTTCGATATCATCGCCAAGTAACAAACGAACACCTTCAGTCGAGTAGCTGTATCCCAAACGGATGAACTCCGAAGGGCTATCAAAGCCATCAGGATCATGTTGTGGATCTGCGGTACACTGAGCACGTTCACCAGTACGGGTTACAACACCGGCGCAGCCTTCGACACCACACGTCTCAAATAGGGTCGGACGTGCATCGACGCCACCGTTCTCATATTTCGCGCGATATCCAGAAGCATGAACGAGAACATCGAGATTTCCATAGGCAATCGTTCCAAGAACATTGCCGTCAGAATCCTCCAATTTAAACGTGTTCTCGGCTTCGAAAGATAACACGTCCGTATCTCGATCAGTAAACGTCGACTGAACAGGCGAATTATTCTCTTCGTAGACGTCTCGTGCCTGTAATCCGCTGTCTCGTCCGAGTGATAGATCTTCAAGAAATGATTCAACAGAGTCCATCACGCCTACTCGACGAGGTTTGGGAGAGATCTCTGAGTCACAGGAGTTACACGAGTCACGACTTTCAGGGAACGAAGCGTGACATGACGGACAAACATAGTCCTCTGCAAGTTCACGATTACCAGATTCAGTGAGTTTCTCATGCAACAACTCTGACTGAAAATCATCGTATTTGACGTTTGTTGTAACGTAGGTCCGCCCGTTGTGGAGATACGCAGAACCAGGATGTAACTCATTGATTGCCATCCGCATATCTCGACCACGGTCACTTCCCGCGAGACGTTCGCGTTCGTATCCCTCCTGAACGAGTGTCAATCCGACAGAGGACGAAATGTTCCGCATGTTGAATGCGAACTTACTCTGGCGGGAACTACGAAGGAAGTCCACGTATCTTTCCGAACGCATGTCTCGAAGGTGATCGTTGAGTACAGACTTTCGCTGGGTGATCTGTGTGAGTTCACTCCGGAGATCGTGTATCGATTCGTCGTCGACGGCTTGACGAAGTTCGCGGTTGATTTCACGTTCTCGTTCGGCGAGCTCGTCAACTGCATTCAGTATCTCGTCAGTATATGTGCCAAACTGTTTGACAAACCGGTCCGAAAAGTTGTTAATAGCATCGTCAACAAGGTCACCGAATTCATGCGAAGCGACAAGCACCGCCCCAGAACAGTTTGTATCTGTACATGTCTCAGGGTGATCATCCGCATCAAACTTCAATCCACACGACCGACAGTATGCATACTCAAGTAGTGGTTCGAGGAATTCAGCGAGTTCAGATCGGTGATCGTGGACAACCTTTTCGAGAACCTCTAGTTTGGGACGACGCGTCTCCATTTGGAGTTCTTCGTTCGAAAGGAACAACAGTTGAGTGAGTTTACTGTACGTTTCTCCTTTAGTAATATCTGCGTCATAGTCGTCTCCACCGAGAACACGTGTTTGTCGCCCCTTGCGTTCGACTTCCCAGTCAATCGCGAACTGTGAGGCTATGAAATCGAATACAGCCCAGCTCAGAGAGACACGGAGGACTTCTTCGTTGTGCTCGTTCAGCGGAACATCTTTTGGATCAGTCTTGATCAGGTCCGCTGGATGCTCGTAATAGTAATAGTCGATTGGATTCCGCTGGCTCACGCTGTGGACAAGTGCCGACTTTGAACTTCGCCCGGCCCGACCAATACGCTGAAGATAGGCGTTCATGTTTGGTGGCGTCCCGAACAGCAACAGCGAGTCAAGCGCACCAATGTCAACGCCAACCTCCATCGTTGGGCCAGACGAGAGGAAGTGTGGGTGTTTTCCTTCTTTGAATAGATACTCGATGTTGCGACGTTTATGCTTCGGTGTTGTCCCGAGATATACCTCGCTCCAGAGTACCATCGGTGAGGAGTAATCGATGAGAAATGCGCGATGATTGTATCGTGGATGCTCAGGGTCTTGTTGTTGCTCAAATGAAGTCCGGAATGGGACACAATCATCAGGAGTTGCGTCGAAAGCTGTTTCCAGAGTGCTATATGTAGTACCCTTCTCTGGGCGATAGACGAGTTCATCACTGTCTCCTGCAACGGTGAGTTCGATTGTACTCGCTGCGAACGATACGTACCCATTGTCAGGGTCGTAGTCAACGACTCCTTTGCTTTCTAACGAGATTACTGACTGACCAACGTCGTCACGATTGAGTACGTCTCGAATCTTGTCGACATGGACATTGTTACCTTTTTCAGCCAGTATGCGTGCTACCTCATACTCTCCACCCGTGAGATTAAGACCGGGATCGATACGGACGTCAAAAATACCATCCCGCACGAGGGATGGTTCTCGTTCCGAAAATCGACCTCCATACGTATGAGGTATCGCCCGCCTGAACAGTCGGTCTTCGAATGCGTCTTCGACATCCCAGTGACGTCGGGCTCTTCCTTTGAGGCGCTGACGCAGATTTACACTCCCCTCCTGGACATCACGGAGCGAAGAGAGTGATTCTTCTATTTGATCCAGTTTCTCGTTCGCTGTTTGGAGAACAGTCTCGAACAAGACCCACGACTGACCAGGCTCTTGATTTGTGATCACCCCGTCTACCAGAAGTTGGTCGACAGACGTATCCTCTTCTGGGTCGTTGAAATCACGACCCAATCGGTTCATATGTTTATGCGAGTCAGAAAAGGAAAGCATCTTTGCGGATTCAAACCCTTCCTCATCGGCGACACTTCGAAGAAGATACTGCGAGGTAGTGACAGCGAGATTGTTCGGACTTCGGGTTAGTTCGGTGTACCTTGTCCCGCGACCCGATATGCTGTAACTTGTTCCAGAATGATAACAAGGTGCTGCAGATCGGAAATCAGTAGGGCTGCGAAGTTGACCTGACGAGTCGATAGTAAAATACTCCTGAGGTTCGACTCGGCGTATTTCGAGATCAGGAGAACCGCACTCACATGTTGATCCTGCAGGACCTTCGAATTCACAGTTAGAACACGTAACGCGATCGAACACCTCGAACAAGCCAGATTTGACAAACGTTCGTGAGTTGCAGTGACAGGTATCCGGTGGTGATTTCTCGTAGATTCGATGCTCACAGGATTCGTTCTTACATACCCACGGAAGGACATGCGTATTCGTCAGAGTCGTCCCACAAGAACAATTAGTGCTCCCGGAACCGACACTGATGTGGGTTTCACCGCATTCATGACAGTCAACTGGCTGTGATGATGCGACCAGTTCGAAGTCGGTTCCACCACACTCATCGCAATCGAAGGAAGCAGAGACTGTTCGTTCACAGGATGGGTTGACACAGGTTGCCGTCGATTTGTCGGTTCGAACCGTTCGGGAGCCACATGATGGGCAGTCAGTCGACGGCGTACGATCACGTCGCTCACCACACTCCGTACACTCAAGAATTGGTGAGAATGTCACGCGAGTTGTCGACACGGTATCGCCACGTGCTGCGGAGCAGCGTTGACAAGTATGCTCTGTATCCCAGTTTCTACTCCCGTGCTCCGTCGGCATGTAGGGGTCGAGTTGATCGCATTCCGGACAGTACCATGCAATGAGAGCTTCCTCATCGCCGTGCTTGCAGTAGGTCGAGCGTGTAATGAACGTACCCCCACACTCCGTACATTCATCACGAGGTGACCGATACACCGCATCACAGGTAGCACATCCGTAAAAGCCGTCAACCGGCCAGGAAAACATATGACTACGGTTCTCGAGTAGTCCGGAGAACTCTCCAATTGTTCGGAAGTTACTAACCAACCGTGTGGATTCAACCGTCGAAAGCCCGTATTCTGACTCAAACTCGTTGAGAATGTCCGACCGTGTCCGTGGGAGCTCATTCAGCTTCGAATGAAGGTGCTGAATCATCCGTCTGACGTCATCTTCTGGGGACTCCTCTGAGAGGTAATCAAACAGCGCGTCTGCAACTCTGTCTTCGACTACGGTATTGTCTAAACTATCATGGCTGTCGACAACGAACTTTTCAGGCTGAAATGCTCGGGGGGTCGCCGAAGCGTTTCGGGCCATCTGTCGCAGTTGTTTGTCCGTGATCTCTTCTGAGAGAAGTGTTTCGGGGGGTTCAGTTGGAGGTTCGAACGTCAACTCACGAGGGTTCTCACCGACATGTGAGATCTCCTCAACGCCACTTACCTTCCGGAACAGCTCTTCATGGTTTCCGACTGTTGCACTGCTGGCAATAACCTGCAGATCGTCCTCACCGAATCGTTGCTCACGGAGCGCGCGAAGACGCTTTACCAACCACGAACTGTAGGAACCGAAGAGCCCCGTGTAGGTGTGAACCTCGTCAAACACGAGGAAATCAGGTTCATAAATGAACGTATCGTGTTCATCTGGTGCATTGACATTAAGCGATTTTAAATTGATCGTATCCGGGTTTGTCAGTACGATGTCGACGTCTTTCTGAAGGATATCCCTTTTAGTTAGATGTATAAACTCGAGTGGAACGTCATCCTCACACATCGGCTTTTCAGGTTTAGCAACGAACCGACCAGATTCGGGGATAACGCGGATCCCTTTTCCACAGGTCTTGCACTTATCTAGGTCTTCGTTGTATCCTGGACAATCGAAATATTTGAAAGAAGAGCGAAGATACCCTTCTGCACCCTTGTCACCAGTGTTGGTCGGAGTATCGCCATCGTAAATACCGACTTTAATTCGTTTTCGGGCTGGTAGTTCAGCGTTGATTTTGTATAAGTACTGTATGAGGCGTTTGAGCTGGTCTTGTGCCAATGCTTTCGTAGGATATATCAACAGTGCTTTGACACTTTCTCGATCGCAACCGTCTATTTCACCCTCTCTGGCTCGAAGGATATAGTCTAGAATCGGTATAAGCCACGCTTCAGTTTTGCCTCGTCCGGTCGCCGCTGTAATAAGTGCATTATCACCTTCCTTGACGGTTTGGATACTACGCTCCTGGAAATCGTAGAGTCGCTTGAATCCGAGTTCAGAAAACGCGTGTTGAATTTGGTGATGAATCCCGGCATCGGCTGCAAACTCGGTCCATGACGAATTGCTCCAGTTTGGGATATCGAGAGCCTGTAGGTACGGGCCTCGTGAGCCGAGGAACTGCTCGTTAGCGTCAGTACGCTGTATTCTGTGGTAGACGCTTCTCGCAGCAGGTCCGAAATCTCCGAGGAGGTGCTTCGTGTACGCTTCCCGGACTTCCTCGGCACGTTGGGCAGGATCGTTCATTTCGAATCAATTCGAAGTTTAATGGCCGATTCGAGTTCGGTTACTTGCTTTATTTCCGTAATGTTCTCAGCAGTAAACTCTGAAAGAGGGACGGACTTCTGCTCAGTAAACCGTCGTAGTTTGGTCACAGTGGAGTCACTGAGGTTGTGTTGAATTTTGAATGACTCCCAGCCGTGTTTTCCACCAGCTTCATCCCACGACGATTTGAGCCGCTCCCAGCGATTCGCAAGTCCTGTCGGATTATTCGACGGATTATCAATCTCTGTAGTGAGAAAATTATCCATCTTATACAGTACTTGCGAAAATTCGGACTCTCCATCACTAATAATTCGGTTCAGTTCGCGAGCAGCGTTGATATCGGTCCGCCACCGATCAACCTGCTTGGAGATCTGATCCTGTGTAGCCGAGGTAGCGGCCTCTACGGCATCCCTCGCCTTGTCAATATCATCCTTGAGATCCAGCAATCGATCTTCATCTGCCTCCTTGAGGAGTTCATCGTCACGAATATCAACGGTATTGTATGCCCTGTTCAATGCATCGTCGATCTGTTCTCGCTGCGGTTGATCGAATACTTCTGTGAGGATTCCTGAGTAGAAGTACAAATTACGCATCGCTTGTTCGAGTTCCGAGAGAGCATTCGTCACTCGTTTAATATCTTTTTGCGCTGTCGAGACGCGCTGCTCGATATTTCGTGCTCTATCAGCTTTTTCGGATTTTTTGTGCAATCGCTCGGCTTCTTCCTCAAGTGAACTCTCAATTTTTGTTGGCATCATTAGTTATCACCTCGATACAAAGCCAGCACCTGATCACGCTTCTTGCTAAATGCAGTGAACTCACGCGAGTTACGGACCAAATCCTCGAAATCTGTTTCTTGTTCATCGCCGGCAGCGTTGAGGTCCTGTATCATTTCTAAAAGAACATTGTACACCTGCCACGCGTTTTGATTCGCTTTGGCTTTCTGGTAGCCGTGGAGTGTCGCCATTATCTCTATAGGACTTTCTCCATCAATAGTTTGGTACTTGTCCAACGCCTCGCCGAAGCCTTCGAGTTCCAGCGTTGTCTCGTCACTGGTGAGGACTTCACCGACGTCTTCCCACCTGCCCTCTCTTGTAACCTCAAGCGAGGTGAGACTGCTGTTAAGTGTCTCATAGATTTCTGCCAGTTGTTGTTTGGTATGCAGGGGACGGTAGACCTTGGCATATGTTTGGACTTCGTCCTCAATCGCTTCAAACGAAGTTTGTTGTTGAAGCTTGAGGAGTTCGTTAGTGAAATCTGATACCGCCGATATCAACCCTTTCAACCCGGCATTTGCGTTATTTCGAGTCGTTCCAATCTTGTATGCCTCTGGGAGTTGCTTGACACTTACATACGCCATTTTTTCGATGTACTCATCGAGGTTGTTGTTGACGCTCTGTATAGCTGTATCCAGGCGATTGTGGTCAACGACGTTCTTTTTTAGGAGGAAGAACCCTTTCACCAATCCCTCAATATCTGAGCTCTTGCGCGTAATGACATTGAACGCATCGGAGATCCCAATTGGTAGATCTGTATTCAGTTTCGAATCCCGATGAAGTGGAGAACTACGCTGTTTTGTATACTCCGTAAACAGAACCTCACGGGAGACGTCCGAAACGCCTTGGCCAGTGTTCATCAGGAGGAATTTCGTAAGAACAACGAACTCTTCGACAGTCATCGCTCCGGGCAGACACGCCTCAATTTCCGTACGCATATTGTGACGGTACGCTACCACCCTGTCGTCGGCCCATCCTCTAAGCAGGTCAAGATTTGTATCGTCATCGAAGTCACCGTTGACCCCGGTGAGTAGGAGGTCCGAATACAGCTTGTAGTTTTCAATTCCGTGTTCTATCGTATAGCTACGCTCAGAGGGTTGATCTGGTCCCTTAATCTCTACGGGAATGTCGTTACCGCGTGCGTAGTAGATTCCGCTCGTCGACCGAGTAGTCGAGTTTTCGTGTGCAAGGCGCGTCGGTTCATACCACCGCCGAAGAACGATCCGTACGCCGTTGCGTAACGTATTCGAGCTCGGATAGTCACTCCCGTGTTTTAGCCACTCCTGGAACTGCGCATGCTTTTCTATCGGTATCTGAACGCTCTCGGATCCTGGAGAGTTCTCGTTGTCGGACTTCGTTTCCGCCGAAGACGGCTCTTGTGGTTGCTCTCCAGACTCTTCGTCTCCGTTTGATTCAGGAGATTCAGTGCCCTCTTGTGTCGGTTGCTCTCGTGGTTCGTCCGTCTCGGCTATTTCTCCACCAACCGGGACGAAGAGTATGTTCGCTCCGCTAACGATACGGTCCAAGTCAAAATACACGATTCCATCTTCAACGAATCCGGTATCAAACTCCACGTCGAATGTATTGAACACATCTTCTGAGAGCCATAGTTTGTCAGTGTCTGGATCACGCTTTCCGTACCACTTGGTTAACTGCTGGCAGGCTTCGGACTCTTCGAGCGAAACGACGGATGGTCGCGACTCAACGAAGGCGTTCGTTTCGACCTTCTTGAACGGTAGTATTTCGGACGTGAGACAATCAGCGATGACGTGGACTAGCAGCACGCGGGGCGTCTGTTGTCGATTCCCATCCTGAACAAGATTCTGATACACGTGGTGGACGAACCCTTCGTTGAACGGATATATATCGTCGAACCCACCCTCGGGGACCTCAACCGCCGAGGTAGAGTGGTTTTTAATCGCTTCAAGATACTTTCTGACGAGTAGCATGCTTGCGGATTTGTCTTCAAGGAAGTACGCACGACCGCTATCGTCGGTCATACTGAGGTATCCCTGTGCACGCTGTTTCATATAGGAAAGCGAATCGTCACTTGTCGAAAGCGCGTCGTCGATGTTTTCTCGCTCCCAACCGGATGTCCATCCAAGAACGATATCGAAGTGGCTGCTCGACAGCTCGAAGATATGATCGAGAAGATCGTCTTTGAGCACATTGAACGTAGTGAGGTCCTCACAGATGAGGACGGGCCGCTTTCCAGCAGCAACATACGCATCCGAGAGATCTTCGAGTTGGCCTTTGAAGTTCTCGATCCCAAGATTGTTCGTCAGAAGATCGTGAACTGCTCGCCGAAGCGCTGGATACACTTCGGATTGGTGCTTGGCCTTTCCGAAGGCGCTCAAACAAATGTCACCGTAATCGTCTCGGGTAAGGAGATCGATGGGTTGTTCTTTCCCCTCCTGCTCGACAGCCCGTTGGTAGCCAGACAAATTATAGATGAGAACGTCGCGGAACGACGTTTTGGACTCGTAGTCCTCGAGAAATGTTTCAAGTTCGAACCCTTTGAGTGGGCCGCGATTCTTGTAGAACGTCAACAGTCCTTGGATGATAAAATCAGCAACGTCCTCTGGATGTAGGTCCCCGATGGAGCCGACTTCCTCGTACTCTTTGTCGATCGGTTCGTGAAGGATTTGGAGTATTTCATCGAGTTTCGTACTACTCCGAGAGATATGAATTGCAACGTGAGAATCGTTATTACTCTTTTCGTCATCGTATCCATTGATTTCGTACTCTAACCACTGACAGAGGTGACTTTTCCCTGAGCCCACCTCACCTTTAACAATAAATATCCGGTTATCGTCTTTCAGTTCCGAATCAAGGACAGCATCGCGAAACACACGCTCCGAGACGAATTCTAAATCACCGTCGTACGGACGAAGGATCTCCGCACGGATCTTGTCGATCGGAACATGGGTCTCGTGGAAGACATCTGGACTCTTCTGTTGAGACTCCGGTTTGATGAAGGTCTCGACGACATCTGGGTCCCAGTTCATCGGCATCCCACTCATTGTTCAACCCTCCGTTCACTCCGTTCGAGCGGATACCAGTACGCCGGTCGATCCGGAGCGGTATCAATTTTGTATCGAGTCGGTTGCTCAGTGTCGTCGATGCGATACGGGAGTCGAACGGTTTGTGTTACGTCCGTCATCCCGATGAGAGTAAGGACCCCGTCCTTGACCATGTTTGTCAGTGTATCAGCGACACCAATATGAAGGCGAGGGGAACCACTGAGGTCGTAAAACACGGGAAAGAACTCTTCGTGAATCCACTCAAGCGCGTGAAGAATTCCTTCTGGGTCATCCCGATATGTCTGGTGATAGGAGAGCAGTTCATGGATGAGTGGACGAGTAGGTGCAGTCACGATTTCGCTGTGATCTGTCGAATACGAAATAGCCCCGACTGGATCGAGTAGGTTCGCCCACATCGAGGTTTTCTCGGCACGCCACTGGATCTCGAAGCCACTTCTTTCTTTAAGTATCATGACAAGTTCCTCTTCAGCGATACGTCGGAAGCCGTGGGGGTTTTTTGTCGACGTGTTTTTTATCAAGAGTTCGTGAATCTCCGCGAGTTGGTACTCATCGCCCTCTTGAGATCTTATATGATAGAGCAGACGAGCTTCGAACGAAATCTCGGGATACACCTCACGATTGATCGGTTTTATCACATCCTGCGCACTACGCTCAATGAGATCCAGTGAGTGCAGGAACTTGATACAGTTCTTGACATGTTTGGATTCGAACCCGCCAGTAGCCTGTACACTCGGTTTACCGAATCGTTTTACGATCCCCGACAGTGGCGTTTCTTCGACGAGAAACTCATCTATCGCCGTTAATTCTGCACTTCGTACCGTCCCATATCCTGTGAGTATCTTATCTGGAGTACCGGTCGCACGTTGAAGTTCAGACATTGCTATACAACCTCGCGTTGCGATTCCGCTGTTCGTCTAGTTGTGCATCATTAAACTGGCATCGAGTGAGCATTGAGTCCATACTGTTTGCTATTTTCATGACGTCACCTCGTTCGGTCCACGATCTGAGGGCTTCCCGGATTCGTTCAGTATATTTTTCCAATATCTGATCCAAATCGTGTCTGACAAAGTAGTACAACGGCTCCCATGCAGGGCTGTTTGGCGGTGCCTCATCGTAGTTGAATAATTCGAGTAGCGTGTCTGCTGGGGCACCAACCTCATTATGATGATGAGATATCTGATGGAAATACAGGTTACGTGTGTCGGCAGTCGGGAGTGTTGAGTTCAGGTGTTCGTCGATGTAGTCCTCTACGCTCCGTTCAAACCGCATTACCGAGTTCGGTACAAATTCGTCCCGCACCGACTTTCGAGTCGTATATGCGGGCGTTGAGGGTGAATCAGTGTCGACCACAAGAACGTACGGGTCTTCACGGGTTCGTTCTCGAAGGAGGCCTCTAACCAAGTGTTGCTCACCGTAGTCTACGAGGCTCTCTTGATTAGTCACATGAACAAGTGGAAACTCAACCGTTTCAGCGTCGACCTCCTCCGGGTTCAAGTGCTCGTAATCGACTAGTCTGAAATCGTTGTCCCACAGGTCATTGTGTATCACTCGATCCAACCCGAACTCCTTGAGATACGGTATACTTCGAAGCTGCGCTCGGTTCTCGTACACATGTTCGCCCACACAGTTGTCGACCATGACCACGAACGAAGTAACTGTAGAGCCCGTAAGTGATTTCATGCCTCTTGACACTATAAGATATCCTGTCGGCGGATTATAAAAAACTACTGCGACTATTTTGATATATGATAGCTAACTACACAACGCTTATACTATAATCGGGCCGTCAACTGTCATGACCAGCCACGAGTTTTTTGCCGACGATACGCTCTATAGAGCGGATTTCATCGAAGGAACACTCCCGGGTAACATAGCGTCACTGTATACTGATCTTGTGGATAAGCACGATGCACAGAGTGTTCTCGTTCTCAAACGATTCACATCGGGAACCAAAGAAATTAGGGACACACTCAGACAGGAATCTGGGATCACCGAGCAACCCAGAGTTGAGCCACTGGTTCGGTATGCTCATACGGCAATTGATAAGTTAGCAAACGTACCCAAGAGGCTCTCTTCGTACGAGCGCAGTTTCCTTTTTGATCAATTCCTCGAAGACTGGGACTGGGCGAAACCGTACCTACAGAACGCGTCACAGCATGACTCGTTCGTTCGAGATGTCGAACAGTTTTCGATTGTGGCCGCATGGCAGGGAGTGCCGGCTACTGCTGACAGTGTTCTAGAGGAACTAACCGAGGTTCATACTGCGTTCCAGGGGTATCTCACAGAACACGACTATCTCGAACATGCAGGAGTAGTCCATGCAGCTCTGGACGCTTTGGAGGAGCCGGACGTTGAGCAGACGATGCAGCAGGATCTCGCTGCCGTGATAGTGCTTGAGACGGAAGAGTACACAGCTGTCGAACGAGAGTTCGTCAAAGCAGTCACGACCGATGTTCCAACACAGTGGGTAGTTACAACCCAAAGTGACGTCCAGCGAGTTCGCAACGAGGTGGGACCAGTCGATCCGGAAAAACTCGGTGACAATGTCAAACCTTGTGAAATTTCGACCAACGAATCTGGAACTTTCATTGAGGCAGTAGCGACATATCTCACGCGGAACCGTGAGATAGATGCCAACGGTAATGAAGGACACGTTGCGGTATTAAATGCCGATACATTTGAACTCCAGTTGCGGGCCGTCGCTGAGGAAATCGAGCGACTTCGTGCAAAAAATGACTTGCGGTACGACGATGTTGCGATCGTTTTGAAAGATACTCGATCACCGATACGAGACGTCATCGACGTACTCACCAGCCGCGGGATACCGACTGCATCTACAACCGTAAGCGGGCTTAGCGATGACCCCGCCGTTCGGGAACTTTATACGGTCACCCGGGTACTGACGGCTCCTGACGCAGTCGACGCTGTAGATCACAGACTGCTTGAAATGCGAGTCGGAGCTGATCCGCCGATTGAGGAGATTGGATCCTTCGAATCCGTTGTCGAGGGGATCTGGGAATGGGTTCGGCTCACTAATTTGAAAGAACGGGTCGCAAAGAATGAATCCGAGATCGATGCACGAACTCAGTTTTCACATATTGCTGACGTTGTCGAGTTAGCAGCGTTTGTAGAGCACTGTGAGCTACTCGACGGTACGTGGGAACAATTCAGGGAATTCCTTGAGTTTTCGTTTGAGCACGCCGCACCTGATGCCTATAGCGACGACATCGAGTCTAGCGAAGGAGGGGTACTGGTCGATGCTGTCCAGCAAGTAAAAACCGGTGAGTGGGATACTGTATTTGTGCTCAATGTCGTCGATCAGGAGTATCCGTCGGTACCCCACATCAACCGGCTTTTTCCGCGAGCCCATATGAACCAACTCCCGGAGTATCCGATGGTTTCTGCACCCACTGCCGACGAAGTTAGGAATACGTTCGAAACAGTGACTAGTATTGACACACACCCGTTCCGTGCGTATTACAATCACTACAGTCGGCGTCTACTGGGCGTCGCGTCACGTGCTGCTAGTAATCGACTTTATTATACTACGTACCGCGAGCGCCGGACGGATCCTGGGAAGTACCGACGCCCATCACGATTTTTGGTCGACCTATGTGAGACATTTCCACAGATTACAGAAGTCCAAGAGGGTGAAATTCACACCGAAAGCCGTGCGGTGAATCACAGCCTCGATAGTATCGACCGTACACTCGACCAGATACGTCGTGCTCCTACTATGGACGACCCGATCGATATGGGAAACATTGAACGAAACTTCGGTGCGATTCAACAGTTGCTTGCCGAAAGTGATCGGCGGACTGATATCGCCGACGCACTTGTTGCTCGCGCTGACTTTGCAGAGGGGGTGGTCCGGCGTGAGTAACTCTGACCAAACAGTCTCACCGACAAAACTCACTACCTACGTCGAATGCCCCCGCCGATACGAATTCCAGCACGATTTGGGGATCGAATCACCGCCAAACAGAGAGCGATACAAAAACAGAGGTATTGTATACCACGAAACGATTGCTGAGGTCTGTAATGAAGCGACTGAGAGCGCTGAAACCGAACAACTGGTTGAACGGGCCCGCAGGCGGTTCGAACCTATATGGCGTCGCGAGTGTTCGCCCGGAGCGTACAAAACGCGTTCCCACTACGAGTATGATCGAAAACTGACTCTCAAAGGCATCGAAACATACTTTCAGAATGGCCCAGGTGTCGAGCACGCTAGGCACTCCATCGCCACTGAATATACGATCGAGACTACCTATAAGCGCGCACACGTATCAGGACGGATAGACAACGTAGTGGAAACGGATGAAGGTCTGATGCTGATTGATTACAAAGGAAATCTTAAAAACATGATTTCATCTCGGACAGCGGGAGAGTTGAGCCGCCATCTCGACGGTGAAACATATCGACCAAAAATTGTTAAGAGTGCAGTCCAGGCGGCAGTCTATTTAGAAGGCCTCAGAGACTCTGAGCTGTACGCGGAGGGAATGGAACTAAGCTTCGTATACTATGGCATACTCCACGATCAAGAAGCTATCTCGACAGAGGACGGTATCATTCCACAGGTGTCTGGACAAGGACGCGACGTAACGAACATCTGCCTGGACAATCACGGTACTATCTGGCAACTTATCCGTGAGGCATATCAAGGTATCCGAACCTGGAATTTCAACCCTGAACCGTGGCCAAAGATCTACCAGTCTGCTTGTGGTGAGTGCGATTATAAACAGATGTGTCCAGACTTCCTCGGTGAGGAGGTGAAATCCGAATGACTGATGAGCAGCAGGATGCCGAAACAATCACTCCGTCCGACGCTCAGCAGGATATTATCAAATCGGATGCATATCCGATGAGGGTCCTTGCGGGTGCAGGTACGGGAAAGACGTTCACAATGGTTCGAAAGATCGAGCGCCTCATCGATAAACAGGGTGTGGATCCAGATCGGATACTAGCGCTTACTTTCACTAACAAAGCGGCCGACTCAATGCAGACAAAACTCGGCGAAAAGATCGGTGCACGGGGTTACGACATTGACGCATATACCTATCACTCGATCTGTCACCGCTTGTTGACGGAATACGCCTACCACACGGGATTGGACCCTGACCTACAGGTTGCCTCAGAGACAGACAAATTTGAACTCGTATTAGAGGTGCTGGACGAAATCGACTATCGGTTTATTTCTCCAGAGATCTACGACAACGACTCGTATGGATCAGGAGCAGAGACGAAATTAACAACGTTCATAAGTTCGATGAAGAGTGACGGAACCGGACCTGAAGAGTTGAACGTGTTTCTCGGAGAGGCCGACACCCTGCGAGGTCTACAGCAAATCGTCGACCGAATCAAAGAATCTGCGGATAACTGTCTTCGATACAATTGGCGGAAAATAACCGTTGACCGACTCTCGAAACTCCATCAGGGTCTAGAGCAATTCCGAATCGAACTTCTCAGACACAAAGATGAACTCGGGAGTGTCCCAGTTGAGGAGGACGTCAAAACGTTCCTTGATGCCTATGTGGATGTTGTCGAACGTTTACAGACGTTTCTCGAGCAAAACGAAGATCAAATCCTCACCGGTGATTTTAAACCCGCATTCAAACTCCCTGCATTCCTGTTTGGCGCCTACGGATCAGCGCCGACTGGAGTGCCAGAACTAGGATTCACGCTTACAAATGAACTCGACTCATTTGTCAGCCTCGCACGCGAAGCCTACGATCTCACACAGGCGTACGAATCGTACGAACGTCTGCTCCGGACAGAAGCACTGCTTGATTTTGATGATCTTGTCCTGGAGACACTCAAGTTGTTATCTGCTTCAGAACATCATCGGGACATTTCTGATCAGTGGGACTACGTGTTCTGTGACGAATTTCAGGATACGGATTCGATTCAATTCGACCTCGTTAAGCAACTCGCTGACGATGGTAACCTTTTCGTTGTTGGTGATGACGACCAGGCGATTTATGAATGGCGTGGTGCAAACATCGAGAATATCGGCCAACGGCTTTCAGACACTTTCCAAGACCTTACCGATCATTCGCTCGAGGAGAATTTTCGGTCGAAACAATCCATCCTCGATTTAGCAAATAATGCGATCGAACGCCTTGAGGACCGAAGCAGCGACAAAGAACTCAAAGCCACAGGTGATAAACAAGGGGTGACCGATGGTGTTGCAACACTGTCTGGCTTCGAGGACGAAACAGAACAAGCAGATCGTTTGACGCGAGTACTGCTTGATTTAACGAGTGATAGTCCGGAACTCACTAATAAGGAATACAACTTCGGCGATGTTGCTATTCTAGTTCGAAAGAAGCGACACGCTAACAAGATCACCGACTACTTCCAAGACGCAGGAATACCATACGAATTCACGGACTCCGGTCCAGATCTCAGTGTCGGTCTAGATACCGTTCTGGCGTTTTTAGACACAGTCGCAAATCCCTCGGCCGAGGTGAGCCTCAACCGGGTCCTTACCATGCGGTACCGACTGCATGACCACGATCTCAGAAAACTCAACGCTATGGAACAACCACTCGCGGACACGCTGATTAACATATCCGACGACGAACTTTTCGAGCCCGCACGTGTGAAAGCTGCTCGAAGCGACCTTACCGAATTATGGGAAAAGCGCGAGACACACACGGCCAGAAACCTTTACACAGAAATCAAAGAGCGGACCGACATCCAATGGTATCTCTCCGAACACGAACGTCGAAATCTGGGGACGATTGACCGAGCCGTCGAAGCCGTCGCCGACAAATCAGTACAGCCAGCGCTATCAGCAGCGTTCGTGGATACTGTTCGACAATACGTTGCTGCGGATGAGAGCCTGAGTGCGCCGACCGATCAATCCGAGAAGGCGACGGGAGCGGTCAACATTATGACGGTCCACAAAAGCAAGGGTCTGGACTTTCCGGTGGTCATGCTTCCGAGCCTATCGACGTCCGAGTGGGATCCCAACCGAGATCGACAATCCTTCGACGCGCTCGCATCATACACTAGCCGAGAAGAGTCGCCACTGGATAGCGACCTGCTCGCACGAGATCTCCAGGAAAGCCGACGAGTGTTCCACGTTGCGGTAACCAGGGCAGAAGACCAACTGGTGCTCTTCGGACAGAAGCACACAACCGATGAAAAAAACGACGACCTTCCCTTGTCAGTGTACCGAACCATCCTTCCGGAGTATCTTCCGTATACGATTGGGAATGTAGAGTTCCCAATTTGGAATGACGTACTCGATTCCGTGCCCCACACCACAGAGGACTGGTCAGATCGTGTCCTCGACCTTCCAAGCCCAGCCGGAAACGTAATGATCGAAACTTCTGAAGGAAAAAAGCGACAGAATCAGCTTCGTAAGCAAGTAATCGAACTTGCACGAAGAGCCGCAACCGGGGACCTTACGGGACATGATCCAGGACAGGTCGGAATCCAAGTTTCGTCGCTGGATATGCATCAGAGCAAGCGAATCAAGCGCGGTCACAGCTATACGTCGCTCGAAAGCGTAGAAACCTGTAGGCGGCAGCACTACCTAGACTATGTCGTTCGTGCGTTCGACGACTACCATGGGTGGGCCACCACCATGTCAACTGACGATGCCCCGGATGGGTTGGCGTCAATCCGCGAACGCGGTGTTCTCTTTCATGAAGTCGCGGAACATGCCACAAAACATGGGCTCGAAACGGTAGACGAGTGGATCACACTCTGTGACGATCTTGCAGAGAGACTGGGCCTGGAGCATGCCGTCAGCGAAGCGGTGGAGTGCATCCACCGGTTCTTTGAGACGCCAGCAGCGGAGTGGAACGTACTCGCTGCCGAACGTGAGTTCACCCTCGATATCGAAGGCTACGAAGTGACAGGACTCATCGATGCAATCTGCGAGAAACCAGACGGCTCCATCGTTGTCCTCGACTACAAGGCTACGAGGAGCAAGCGGGAGTTGGAAACGAACAAGCAACTGCCGCTCTATTTGCTTGCTTGTGAGTCGATCCTCGACCAACCAGTCGAAGAGGCCGGATACGTATATGTTGGGCAAGTCGGGCCAAGTGTCGAAACGCGACGGTTCTCTGAAGATGACCTGGTTCAGTTCACGAAAAAAATAGTTGGCGTTCTTGAACGGGCAGAACAGAGCAACTACAGTGAGTTTACAGCCGGGGAACACTGTAGATACTGCTCACATAAGTCATTGTCCTGCTCCCAACAGTTTGAGTGAATATCGGTCACCCGTACGTGCAATTAGCTAGTAGCGAATGTACCTCTCAGAGTTCAATACGTTTGTTAGGAAATCATCTGTTCGAGGGCTTCTTGAGAAATATGCTCCTGTTGTTGTGAAACTCCCTCATCAAGTGCTTGTCCACACATCGATAGTACCTGACGAATATTCCCTTGTGCTCGTTGATGGATAAGATCTAGGGACTCTTGTTCGAAGGGATCGATCTTAATAGCGTCTCCCTCACGGGCAGTGGCAAGATACTTACTGACCAACTCTCTCAAGTCATCCTCCGTAAGCGGTCTCAACGCTACCTCGTTACCAATCCGTTCAGAGAAGGCATGATACTCACTCATTACGTCCTGCCAGACCTCTGGTGCACAGGCGAACAGCAGCGATAGCCCTGATCCGTTCTGATCCATGAGGTGTCGGATGCTGTTGAGTGTCGCCTGCTTGTTCTTCGGACTCAGTCGAGCAATCGCCTCGAACTCGTCGAC
>LFFM01001005.1_pt1 | contig 20082 bp, 20 predicted proteins | sample 643131 | NCBI WGS metagenome assembly LFFM01 (sample SAMN03777445, study PRJNA286221) | soda lake metagenome | biome: soda lake; feature: Kulunda steppe; material: water; isolation source: sample Tc-Br brine of Tanatar trona crystallizer | place: Russia: Kulunda steppe | collected 2011-07
AGGCTGTTCTTTCCCGACACTCTTTCCCGACGAGAAGGGCTCTCTCCTCCCTTTTTCTGTGTTCTATGCATTCGGTTGTTGATTGCGCGATTTGTATTTGATATCGCGCTATATGGTTTATTCTCTCGAATACCTACGACTTCTTGACGCTCATTGAATACGGAAAATATGGCGATTATGCCTCCGAGAGGGCGTGATACGTCGTTCTGATGGTCACGGGAGCAACGTCGGCAACGTCAGCGGCATCCTGCTGGGTGAGGTGATACCCTTCCCGCTGTGCAGCGGCATAGAGACAGCCCGCAGCGACGCCACCCGGATTTCGACCAACGTCGTGGCCGTTCTTGCGGGTCTGTTCGACCAGTTCCCGCGCTGACCGCTCGATGGGTTGGGGAACATCCAGTTTGCTCGCAAACCGGGCAAGATACTCCCGCGGATCGATAGGGCCGGTCGGCAGCCCAAGTTCGCGGTTCATCGCGTCGTAGGCTGCATCGAGTTCTGCCCGCGTCGCCTTTGAGACGTCGACAATCTCAGTCACTGTCCGGGAAACCGAGTCAGTTCGACAGGTGGCATAGACTGCCGCCGCAGCAAACCCTTCGAGCGAGCGGCCCTGTAGCAACTGTTCGTTCTGTGCGGATTCAAAGAGGACACACGAACGGTCGCGGATGTGTTCGGGAAGGTCAAGCGCGCTCACGACCTGTCGAATCTCGGTGAAGGCATAGACACGGTTTCGCTCTGCCTTGCTTCGGATCTGTGACCGCTTGTGCTGGCGGCGCAGGCGCGCCATCTGTCGGCGCTTTTTCCCTTTCAGCCGCGTCGAGTGCCCAATCTCGGTCGAGAGGCCGCGGTCATGGCGGGCCCGGGTAAGCGGTGCACCGGTTCGTTCAGGGTTGGTGTCGTCATCGTCGAAAGAACGCCACTCCGGGCCGGGGTCGATGGCATGTTCGTCGACGACCAGTCCGCACTGCGTGCAGACGGTCTCACAGTTGTCGGCTTGCAAACGACCCTGGCATTCGGGACAGGCGTGTGCTGTCGTCGCTGTCATCACATCGACCTTGTCCCCGATTGGGTATTTAAATCGGAGCGAGAAGCAGCAACTCTTGCAGCATCCCTCGATTCGAACCTACCGGTAACCGGTAGGTGGTCTCCCCGGTTGTCTCTCGCTGTGAGGACATTCTCCATGAAAATCCACTCTCGATGACAAACGTTTATACGTGATGCGGAGTCAGGACCGAGTAATGGGGTTGTCGGATATCGCGGCGGGGATAGAGATTACCGAACAGCAAGAAGAACGGGGTGTGGCAACGGTCGATACGACCGATGCTTCGCTTGCCGAGCGACTTGAACCATATGAGGCTGAGCTTCCGTGTTCCGCTGGTGAAGCCGCGACCGTGCTTGAGCGGTACACCGCTGGTGGCTCCGTTGGTGCTGCTGGTCGAGCCGCAGGCGTTGCGCCGGTGACGGCAGCCAAAACCCTCCACCTGCTTGGCGAATCAGTATTCCCACTCGGGCCGATAGCTCGGGATATTATCACCGACTTGATTCGTGGGAAGATTTCTCGCTGTGATGCACTCGAACTCACACGCGCAAGCGAGGCCGAGTTCGCGCTGGCGATGTATATTGAAACCCACGAGCCAATCGAGGAGGCCTGCACAGCTATCGAGGGTGTGCTCGCGGGGTCGGCCTCGCCGCGGACGACCCGGACGGACGAGTTACTTCGTTAATACATCCTGAGACAGCAATCGCTGTATCAATGACACGAAAAGGACCCCAATAGTCACTATGAGAGGGTGGTTTCCTTTCTTTCGGGTCGAGAAGCGTGCGCTTTTCACCGCTGGCCGAGGAGTGGGGAGTAATGAGCACACGCGAACAGACACTTCGACTGGCAACCCGGGGGTCAGCACTGGCGCTGACGCAGGCAAAGATGGTCAAAAACCGCCTGCGGACGCGCCGACTCTCGGTTGAACTTGTCGAGGTAAACACGACAGGAGATGAGATACGCGACGAACTCATCCATCGGCTTGGAACGACCGGCGCGTTCGTCCGCAGCCTTGACGAGAAGGTTCTTGCGGGCGAACTTGACGGCTCGGTTCACTCGATGAAAGATATGCCGACCGAACAGCCCGAAGAGTTGGTCATTGCTGGCGTTCCCGAGCGTGCACCTGCCGGTGATGTGCTGGTAACACCCGACGGTTTGACGCTTGAGGAGTTACCCGAGGGAGCCACTGTCGGCACTTCCAGCCTCCGCCGCGGGGCACAACTGCAGGCCGCCCGCCCCGACCTGACCATCGAAGGACTTCGCGGCAACGTCGACACACGTGTTGAGAAACTTCTCGCGCCGTCACTCCAGCGCGAACGTGACAAGCGAGTTGAGGCTGACCGCGAAGGAAGCTCGGAGGAGACACCAGACGAAGAGTTCGACCGCTCGCCAGAGGAGTGGTTCGAGAGCCTCACTGAGCGTGAACAGGCCGCCCTCGAACGTGATATCGATACCGAGTACGATGCCATCTGTCTGGCCGAAGCGGGCCTGGCCCGGAGCGGACTGCTTTCGGAGGTCAATTTCCAGCGGCTTGACCCGTATGCATTTGTCCCGGCTGCAGCGCAGGGTGCCATCGCTATCACGGCACTCGACGGCGAGACAGCTGAACTGATTCACGACCGACTCGACCACCCGCCCACGCGTGTTGAAATCACCACCGAACGGATGATTCTCGCGGAACTCGGGGGCGGCTGTGTTGCACCGGTCGGCATCCACGCCAAACTGCAGGGCGATATCGTCGCAACGACCGTTCGTGTCCTTTCACGCGACGGCTCCGAGGAAATCAAAGAGTCCCGTGATCTCCCTGTTGCATCACACGCAGAGGCTGCGTCGGCGTTCGCACAGGACCTTGCCGACCGCGGAGCGGCCGACCTCATCGAACAAGCCCGCCGCGAAGAGCCCGACGAACCGAAACGTGAGTAGTGTTCGAGAGACCAGATACTATATATGAGTGACAGCCCGACTCTTGCCTTCTTTCGCCCGGACGACGAGCGTGCAGAGGAGGCGACACGACTGCTTGCATCGCTCGGGGCCGACCCGCTTTCGGACCCGATGCTCGAAGTTCAGGCCACGGGAAAACAACCACGTGATGATGCTGATTACACAATCTTGACGAGCAAGACTGGAGTTGACCTGCTCGATAATTCCGTGGTGCTTGGTGGGGAACTGTGTGCAATTGGTGAGACAACGGCGGAATTACTGGCTGAAGCTGGCTATGACGTCGGTATCGTTCCGGAGACCTACACCTCCAGCGGACTGGTCGAGCGACTCGAAGATGAAGTGGATGGCGCTCGCGTCGAGATTGCTCGGAGCGACCACGGCTCACCGGTGTTGCTCGACGGACTCGAAGCCGCTGGTGCGTACATTCACGAGACCATTCTCTATCGGCTTGTCCGGCCAGAAGGCTCGGGCATTTCGACAGAGCGTGCGGCCGCCGGGAGACTCGATGGCGTGCTCTTTAGCTCCTCGCTCACGGTCGAGCATTTCATCGAGGCCGCCGACGAGCGTGGGATTCGTGATGATGCGCTCGCGGGGCTTGACGACGCCGTCGTCGGCGTGATTGGTGCGCCGACGAAGGCAACCGCAGAGGCGTTCGGCATCGAGGTCGATGTAGTTCCGGACGATGCTGATTTCGAGCAGTTGGCGCGTGCGGTGTTGGATGAACTCGAGTGACACGTTTGCCGACTCTCGACCGCAATCTTAAGCCCGAAGGCGAGCCAACGTCCTCCCGATGGGCCCAGTACCCGACCTCGCTGACCGGGCGGACGCCTGCGCTCGTCGGCTCTGTGCGGCGGATTCAGTCCTGCTTGCCTCGCATATCGACGCCGACGGGCTGACCAGTGCGGCGATTGCCTCGACTGCGCTCGCCCGCGCGGCCATCCCCCACGAGGTCGTCTTCAAAAAACAGCTTGATGCGACCGAAATTGCCTCGATAGCTGCATGCGAGTACGAGACCGTCCTGTTCACTGATTTCGGAAGCGGGCAGCTCGACGTTATCGCCGAACACGAGCAGGCGGGTGATTTTGAACCGGTGATTGCTGACCACCACCAGCCTGCCGACGCGGAGACCGAGTACCATCTGAACCCGCTTCTGTTTGGCATCGACGGTGCATCTGAACTGTCGGGTGCTGGCGCGAGTTACGTCCTCGCGCGTGCGCTTGCGGAGGTAGCTGACAGTCGCACCGAGACGACTGCCGCTGGTATCACAGAGGAAGACGAAATCGACGCCGAAAACAGGGACCTCGCTGCGCTCGCGGTGGTCGGCGCAGTCGGAGATATGCAAGCAACGCAGGGCGAACTCACCGGTGCAAATCGTGGCATCGTCGAGGAGGGCGTCGAGGTAGGGGTGTTAAACGAAACGACGGATATCACCTTTTATGGAAAACAGACTCGACCGTTGCCAAAACTGCTCGAATACGCCAGTGAGGTCCGCATCCCCGGCATCTCGAACGACCAGAACGGGGCGATTTCGTTTCTCGATGGGTTGCCCGTCGACCTCACTAGCGAATCGGGCTGGCGGCGGTGGGTCGACCTCTCTGACGATGAAAAGCAGGTGCTGGTCAGCGAACTCCTGCAGCATGCGCTCAAAAAAGGTGTTCCGGCGGACAAAGCACAGCAACTTGTCGGGACGACCTACACCCTTGCTGCCGAGCAGGAAGGCACTGAACTCCGCGATGCCAGCGAGTTCTCGACATTGTTGAATGCAACTGCACGGTACGAACGTGCGGATGTTGGCTTGGCGGTCTGTCTCGGTGACCGCAACGAGGCGCTTGAGCGCGCTCGTCGTTTGCTCGACAATCACCGACGGAATCTCTCGGAGGGACTCCAGCAGGTCAAATCTCGCGGTGTCGAACAGGCGGAGTATATCCAGTGGTTCGACGCGGGCGATGAGATTCGAGAAACCATCGTCGGCATCGTTGCGGGGATGGCCCTTGGCGTGGATGGCGTCGACCCCGAACGTCCAATCATTGCCTTTGCCCGCAAGAACGACGAGGAGACGAAAGTGTCCGCCCGCGGGACTGGCCGGTTAGTGGGCAGCGGGCTTGACCTGTCGGTCGTCGTTGGCGAGGCCTCACGGGCGCTCGGCGGCGATGGCGGGGGTCACGACGTGGCGGCGGGCGCGACAATCCCGGCTGGACGGGAGCAGGAATTTATCGAAAAAGCGGACGACATCGTCGGTTCACAGCTTGCTGAGTAGTCGGCCGCTGCATATCGCTACGCTTAAGCGTCAAAATCAAGTAAATTCGAATGCGCCAGGGTGGCAGAGTCCGGCCCAACGCATCCGCCTGCAGAGCGGAACCCCCGCCGGTTCAAATCCGGCCCCTGGCTTTCTGCGACGAACGAACGTGAGGAGCGAAAGCTACGCCGGTTTGAACCTTGGACGACTCAATAGATTGCACTCGCTTCCTGTGAGGCCGTTTGGCGTGCTATCTCTTCTTTTCTGACAGTGTGTTTCCGAACCGTGGGAATGACCCAAAACATAATTCGACAGGCCCTGTATCCTCATCCATGGATGCAGGGGACGGGAACGGTGCAACAGATGGAATACCCGAGAGTGAGCGAACTGTCGAAACTGACGAAGCGACCCTGACTGAGGAGGCGGAACTTGAACGCACGTTAGGGTTGGCTGGTGGGCTCGCTATCGGTATCGGGACGATGATTGGTGCGGGAATTTTCGTCTTTCCCGGGCTGGCCGGGGCGGAAGTTGGGACGGCAGCAACTGTCTCGTTCGCCATCGGCGGGGTCGTCGCAATGTTGGTCGCGTTACCGACCTCAGAGCTGGCGACGGCAATGCCCAAAAGCGGCGGTGGCTATTACTTTATTTCACGTGGATTGGGCACGCTCGCGGGGACGGTTGTCGGACTCTCACTCTGGTTCGGCCTCGTCTTTGCAACGGCCTTCTATCTTGTTGGACTGGGATTTTACGCGCTTGATGCGCTGGCCGAAGTCGGCATCGAATTTGCCATGAGTCCCGGATTGATTGTATCGGTCATTGCGGTACTGTCGGGGATTGGCTTCACAGTCTTGAATGTTACCGGGACCGAGAACGCGGCGAAGTTACAGAACGGCATTGTTGCCCTCCTGTTGTCGATGCTCGTGGCCTTTCTCGGGTTCGGCCTTCTGGAAGTCTTTGGCCTCGTGGATGCCGACACGCCGCCCGGTGAGGCACAGGATGTCTGGGCAGCCATGCCGATTATGTCGGTTGCTGCACTTGTCTTTACCTCGTATCTCGGCTTCGCACAGGTTGCGACCGTCGCTGGTGAGATGAAAAATCCCGGCAGAAATCTCCCACTTGCGATGATTGGCTCGGTCATTATTGTCACGGTCATGTACATCCTGACTATTCTCGTTGCAACGGATGTCTTTACACAGGACCAACTCGCCGATGCTGGCGAGACAGCAATGGTCGACATTGGGCGGGAACTGCTCGGTGCCGTCGGCGCACTCGTCATTATCCTTGGCGGACTGTTAGCAACGATGTCGAGCGCGAACGCCTCCATTTTGAGCACCTCACGAGCGATTTACGGTGTCTCGAAAGACGGACTCTTGCCGAAGTGGGCGAGCCGAATCAACCTGAAATACGGGACCCCACACGTCGCGCTGGGACTGGCTGGCGGTCCGGTTATCGTCCTCGCTGCGACCAGACAGGTGTCCTTGCTCGCAGAGGTCGCCTCATTTCTCCATCTCATCATGTACGGGCTAATCTGTGTGGCGTTGCTGGCAATCCGTCGGGATGAACCCGACTGGTATGACCCGGATTTCCGGGTTCCCGGTGGGCCGGTCATCCCGGCACTTGGTGCAATTTCGAGTTTTGGGCTCATCCTGTTCATGGACACTGCCTCACAGCTTATCGGACTCGCAATCATGCTCGGCACGGCCGTGTGGTATTTCTACTATGCACGAGACATTACACTCAAGGGGGCCCTGTAATGACACACGTACTCGTTCCTGTGGCGGTGCTCGATGGCGAGACAATTTCGCCTGGGCTGATAGAGGCACTTGGCGGTCTGACAGTCACCGTTCTCGGCTACCACGAGGTGCCCGAGCAGACGCCGCCAGAGCAGGCACGTGAGCAGTTTATCGACCGTGCGACCGAAATTCTCGACAATATCGCCGCCGAACTCGAAGCCGAAGGAGCAACGGCATATCACCGGATGGTGTTCACGAAAGACCTGGATACGTCCGTGAAACGGGTCGCTGCCGAGATTGAGTCGGAGGCAACCCTGATTGTCCGACCGACGCCGGAGGTTGAAGAAATCTACGTTGCGATTGGCTCGGAAAAGCAACTCCCGGTTATCGGCGCAGCACTTGAATCTCTCGTCACTACTGTCGATGCCGATATCTTCTTACGATTTTTTGTGGACGAGGAGCGAGCAACTGACGAATCAGATGGGGAACGCATCCTTGCCCAGCTTACCGACATGCTCACCGAGGCAGGGGTGTCACCCGAGCGGATTGATACCGCTGTTCAGGCGAAAAAGATTGCTGTCGGGCCAATCGTCGCCGACGCCCAAGGACGAGGCGTGGACCTTGTCGTTCTCTCGGACTCTGGACTCTCGCTCGCCGAAATCGTTTTTGGTGATATCGAAGAACGGATTGCCAACCAGTTGCTTGCGCCCGTGCTTGTCGTTCGGCCGGCCGATACTGTGGAGCAAGAGGAGGAGTGACTCAACTTGCCGAAATCGACCGCTCAATCCAGCCAGTAGCGCCATCGGGATACGGCCCAGACTGTTCTTCCGTTTGGACGGTCCCCTCGCCATCAACAACTCGTGCGCGGAACTCGAACTGGTTCTGGTCGTGTTCGTCGGGTCGAATTTCGTATATCCACTGTCGAAGGGTATCCGGGTCAGGCAACTGCTCGCTGAGCATGGCATCCTCCCAGGAGTCGCCGCCATCCAGCGAGACTTCGACGGTATCAACGCCACGGGAACCTGCGTAGGCGTGTCCGACGACCTGAATCGTCCCGCCTTCAAGACGGTTGATGCGGTCAATTTTCGTCACGGCGTTGACTTCACCCATCCCGTTCCAGCCCCGGTCTTCCCAGTAGCCTCCATCCTCGGCGTCGATAATCTCTATCTCGACGAGCCATTTCATATGCAGTTTCCCCCAGCGATTCGGTACCAGCAACCGGACAGGATGGCCATGCTCCGGGGGTAACTCGAATCCGTTCATCCCAAACGCAAGGGTGCAGTCTTTCAGTTCGTCTACCGAAATCGAGTAGTAGTACTCATCTGCCCCGTACATCATCGCGTAATCGCCCTGCAGCTCGACATCTTCAAGCAGGTCGCCGACGCGACAGCCGGTCCAGACCGCATTATCGAGCAGGTTGCCGTCGATATCGTCGCTGAGACATCTGATTGCTTTGTGCTCGTGGACAATCTCCTGGCCCTGAATGTCGCTGTAATTGAAGCTTGTCTCCTCCTCAACTGCACCCGTTATTTCGAGTTCCCAGGTCTGGGAATCGAGCTGTGGTGGCTCGGGGTTGATATCGACTGTATAAAAGACACCAATCTCGGAAATAAGCGGCTTCAGGTTCTCCGCTGCCAGTGATTTTTCGTTGGCTTCGTCGACTAGCGATTCGGCTTCACGACGGACCGCACCTGCCTGGAGTGCCTGTTCGGTCCCCTGTGTCTGCTGGCGCCGAATAAATCCCACAATGTGTGCCAGAACGTTGAACGCGGCAATTCCACCAACTACTTTGACCGTCGTTCTGCGCTTCTCGTTCATCGGTTCGTCGGGTAATCCCGGGAATTCCTCGATGACGAGAACAGCGACGCCACCGACCACTGCCGGGCCGACTGCAGAAAGAACATCACCGACGACGATTGTGCCTGCAATAGCTAACAGCACGGCTGCAACCGCTGCCCCAGCTTCCCGTTCGTACGCCGGGAGCATGCTACCGGTAAATCGGTAGCTTGCGACGCCGAGTATCCCGAGCAAGACCGAGAGCACTCCCCCGGTAAAGACCATGCTCAGCCAGAGGGCGTTGCTCCCGAACTCCTGAACAACGGTCGAGACGAACGCACTTGGGAGCACTTCCAGCGCGACAAAGTTAAAGGACGAGACGAGAAATCGTTCCGAGGTCGCAAACAGTGCAAACGAGGTTGCCACCGTCGAGATGCCAACAGCCAGTACCGCGATTGCGTTGTGGAAAATGGTTTGTTTCATGTCTATTGTGGTTGTCCTCTCGTCGCTGACTGCCTGGTGTGAGTCAGCAAGGCTTTGTGTTAGGAACTCTCGTTGTCGTATCCGTCGTAGTCGTATTCGTCATCGTACTCGATGTCGTCGTAGTTGGGGCTATCCTCACCATCGTCGGGGTGTTCATCATCGCCGGGGTGTTCTCCCTCGTGGGCACGGATAGTGAGGTCATCAGCGTCGACTCCCTCCCCATCGAAATGGCCCTCTGCAACGGCTTCTCGCCCCTCTGATAAGGTTTCAGGTTTGTCCCCATCGTAGGCGACGGCAACAGTGTAGTTTCCATCAGTCACGTCGAATTCGATGCCGTCCTCGTCGTTCAGGTCGACGACAATCCCCTCCAGTTGGACGACCTCTCCGTCGTACTGGTCGTCCGTCTCGAGGTCTTCGGGTGTGACAAACTCCGCTGATGAGCCCATCGTCGTGGTTGCCAAGACAGCCAGCAACACCACGACAAAGACGCTCCCGAACAGGAGTTTGGTTCGGCGTTCCATGTTATAATATCTACCTCGTTTGGCCGTATCAAGGCTTCGCCTCTCCTCACGGAGCAAGAATGCTGCTGCCTGCAGTTTTCTTCTTCTCGCCCCACTGGAACTGCCGAGCGATATTTCAGGTCGGAACCCAAAATTCGAGCATCATGACGTTCACTCGGCGGCAACTGTGTGTCGCAGCAGGCGCACTCGCTGTGGGGAGTGCTGGCTGTCTCGGCGGTGACGATGCGTCGGCACCCGAAAGAACCGACGCTATCCCTGAGGCTGACACACCAATCGAAACGTGGTCCTGGGATGGTTCGCTTCCTGTCTCGTCGCTCACACAGTATCATGACCCAACCTGTGGCTGCTGTGAGGACTACGTGGCCTATCTGGCGATGCACGATATCGATGTCACTGTCGAGCGAACTGATGACCTGGCGGCGAAAAAGACGGAACTTGGCGTCCCCTCCGAGATGCGAAGCTGCCATACACTCGTGTTTGATGAGTATCTCGTCGAGGGACACGTTCCACTGGAAGCTATCGAGCAGCTATTCGAGGAAGAACCGGCGGTTGCGGGAATCGCCATTCCGGGCATGCCAGCCGAGTCACCGGGGATGGGGGAACCTGGCGACCCACTGCAGGTCTACTCGTTTGACGAAGATGGAACGGTTTCGGAGTTCGCGACGGTCTAGAGTAACGACAGCAACAGCCGGTCCAAATCAAATAGTAGTGCCACGCCGCTGAGCAACAGGACAATTCCGATGATTCGGCGAACGACATCCGGTTGGTTGAGTGCACTCACTCGTTCCTGCAGTGGCTTTCCAGCAACTTTTGCGCCGTAGGCGACGCCGAGAAGCGGTAGTGCAAACCCGACGCCGTAGATGAAAAGCAGGAGTCCGCTATCCATGGTTCCGCCGCCGGCGGCAGCATAGGCAAGCACAGCACCGAGAATTGGCCCGACACACGGCAGCCAGATGAGGCCAAGTGCAAGCCCGAGCACGAACGCCGACAGGAGAGGACGGCGCTGCTCATCAAGTGCGCTCACTCGCATTGTTGCACGTCCAGCGAGTTTCGAGGAGTAAGTCGAATAAGCTCGGTGGAGGTCATCATCCACCATGACGGCACCGAAGGCGATAATGAGCAGAAATGCTGGGGTTCGAAGGCTATCCGGCGAGAATGCAGTGAGCGTTCCAACGAGAAGACCGAGGGCGGTAAAGGAGGTCAGACTGCCTGTCACGATAGCGAGCGGCCGGAGTCGGTGGCCGACGCTGCCGGCAAGCAGCGGCGGCAACAACGGCAGACAACATGGCGACAAAATCGTCGCAATTCCGGCCAGAAAAACGACGGACAGGCCTGGAATATCCATTGTTTCACGGTACGGAAGTAGAACGTTTAACTTGCCCGTTCTCGAACGCTCACCTAATGTCGCTGCTTACTGTCTCAGCCGTCACGAAGCAGTTTGGCCCCCACATTGGCGTTTCATCTGTCTCGTTCGAACTCGATGCCGGGGAGTCGGCTGTCATCGTCGGTGCAAACGGAGCGGGCAAGACGACGCTTATCCGGATGCTGGCGTCGCTTTCCCGCCCGACAGAGGGTGAGATACTACTCGACGGCGAGCCAGTTATCGGCAACGCAAACGCACGCTCTCGGATTGGAGTGGTTGGCCACGACACGATGTTGTATGATGAGTTGACCGCGCGCGAGAATCTCAAACTCCATGCGCGGTTGCACGGCGTCCCGGAATCACGAAGCGAGCAACTGCTGGAGACTGTTGGGCTTGCCACGCGTGGGAGCGACCGCGTCGATGGGTTCTCCCACGGAATGCAAAAACGCGTCTCGCTTGCCCGTGCACTTCTCCATGACCCTGACCTGTTGCTTTTTGATGAGCCCTACTCGGGGCTGGACCAGGCCTCTCTCCAACGAATCACTGAGGTTCTGTCGGCGCTTGAGGACAAAACAGTGATTGCGACAACTCATGACCTCGAACGCGGCTACCATCTCGCAGACTCCGTGCTCTTTTTCTATCGTGGACAGTTAGTCGAACAGGCCCCAACGACCGAGTTCGACGACGTAACTGACCTTATCGAGCGATATGACGAGAACTGCCGATTGGGCGATGGACAGACGACGCCCGGCGTCTCACCGACGGGAACGACGCCGACAACGGTCACAACAGATGGCAACCGACCTATCGACGGTGGAGAGAATTGATGCCTGGTCGTTACTTTCGGGCAGTCTATGAGATTGCCCGCAAAGACCTCATCGTCGAAACCCGAAGCAAACAGACGATAAACGCCGCGTTTGTCTTTGCGTTTCTCATCATCGTCGTCTTCTCGTTTGTCTTCGGCGAGCGCGTCGAAGACCGGGATATCCTCGCCCGCGGAGCCTTATGGCTGGCTGTGGTCTTCGGCGGGGCGGTTGGGTTGAGCCACGCCGTTGCACTCGAAGGACAGAACGAAGCAATCGAAGGACTCCTGCTTGCCCCCGTCGACCGGTCGGCTATCTACCTCGGGAAAGTCATTAGCGCAGCGATACTTATCGGCTTTATCAGCCTTCTGTCGCTGTTTTTCGTTGCTGTCTTTCTTGGCTATGCCTTCGACGGTAATTCGTTGCTTTTGGTTGCACTCGTCGTTCCGCTGGTGGCAATCGGCTTTAGCGCGGTCGGTGTCCTCCTCTCGATGTTGATGTTGCATTCTCCGCTTCAGGAGTCGCTGCTTCCGGTGTTGCTCATCCCGCTTGTCATTCCGGTTATCCTCTCTGGGACGGCCCTCACGCAGGTTGATATCGCTACGGGAAACGCCTTCGAGTGGCTGCAAATCCTACTGGTTTATGACCTGCTGGTGCTCGTTGTCGGCTGGATGACTTTTGAGTACGTCGTCGAAGAATAACGAACGGTACTAGTTGGTGTCACGCCGTCGGTCACCGACAAGCAACAACACCATACCGACCATCCCCATAATCACGCCGAGCCAAATCTGGTTGGCAAGTGGATATTCGGTGATAGTAAGGCCGGCCCCAATCTCGTCAATCTCGGTCGCAACGATGTAGGTGTCACCAGTCAGACCGCGCTGAATCAGTGGGTCGTTGGTGTTCATCTGCGAATCTGTGTGGTCCTGCGCAGCGATTGTTCCGGAGGCAACCTCATTGTCGCCTTCGTAGACGGTAATATCCATCTGATGGTCGATGACGCGCGGTGTATGCACGTCACTCGGTGGGTCGGCTACCGTTCCCATGTTCTCCGCATTGGTGTAAATGTAAGCGTCCGCTCCGACATCCTCGGTTGAATCGAACTGGAAGAGACTGCCAAGGGCGATAATTTCCTCACCCTCTTCGAACGAGACGCTGTCGGGGTCGCCGGCCACCCAGACGTCGGTTCCGTCGAGCTGTGCAACGGCTGTCCCCTCTATCTGGTCAACCGCCGTTATCTCACCCCTCACAAGTGGGTTTTCTTCATAGGCAGTCAGGACGTCTTCCGGCGACAGCGCCGCATCTTCAACATCTGGTGTTGTTTCGGACTCGTAACCCGTCACTTCGATGGTATACTGGCCGTCATCCGACTCCTCGACGATGGGTTCAGGATTGTCTCCGACATCTTCGAGGCCGACAACGACCGCTGACGAGGAGGCGGCAAACAGGTAGATAAACGAGATAGCGATTATCATCACCGCTGCGCCGACGTGAATCAACAGGATGCCTGCCTCCCGCATCTGGAAGGAGCGTGAGGGAACACCTCTCGCGCGCGAGACAAACCGGGCAGCCCACGTACCGGCGAAAAAGAGCGCGGGCGGGACGATGGAGAGAACGCTCATGTTACCGACGATACGGTAGACAATCGGGTCGTGGGCAGCGGGGTCGCTCAGATACCAGTTGCCGGATGGGGCGATGAACGCGGCGACGAGCGTCGCCAGCGTTATGGCCACTGTTGCGCCAATCGCAAGCCGTCGCTTTCGCATGTCCAGCAGGGCATACAGCCCACCGACAATCAGCATGGCAACGACGACGGGGTAGCTCCACAGATTATAATGGTCCTGTCCGACGCCTACCTCGACGCCCGTGATTGTGCTTCTGACGACCGGGAACAACAGTCCCCAGACGGAAATAAAGGCCAGCACGGCAAACGAGAGCACGACTGCGTGAAAAATCGTCCCGTGACTGAGCCAGTTTCGGTCGGTGCTGCTCTCGTCGCCACCGTTGAGCAACCAGTAGGCGAGTGGAAGGCCAATGGCGAGAATGCCGGTCACCACCATCAAAAATAGGACACCGGCACCGATACCGCCGGCAGCAAAAGAGTGGACGCTCCGGAAGACACCGCTACGGACAACTGTTGTGGCGAAGATAATCAGTGGGAACACGAACGCTGCTGCTGCCGGGGCGAACAGCTTGTACTCGCCAGTCTTGCTATAGCGGTTTGTGGCATGCAGCGTTGCGGTGAGCCACAGCCAGGGAATCAGGACGGCGGTTTCGACGGGGTCCCAGGACCAGAATCCGCCCCAGCCAAGCACGCCATAGGCCCAGATTGCGCCGAACAGGATTGCGGCAGTCAACAGCAACCATGACACCCGCAGCCAGATAATCATGCTCGGCAACCACTCTTTAAAGACGCTGTCCTGTCCACGAAACAGCGAGACGAAATGGGTCACGCCGAGGGCGAACGGAACGACAAGCAAGGCGTAGGAGGCAAACGTGATTGGTGGGTGAATTGCCATCCACGGGTCGATGAGGAGTGCATTTATCCCTGACCCGTCCGCCGGGACGTAGTTATCGGGGACACCTGATTGAGCGACTTCGATGGGGGTAAACGGACTCTGTGTCACGAGCATGAACGCGAAGGTCGCAACGACACCCAGCGAAAGGGATTGGACGAGACGAGAGCCAAGCCCTTGAAACCGCGATGAGTAGACCGTATACGTTGCGACAATCGCAGTCAGGGTCGCCCACAAGAGAATGGAACCTTCGTGATTCGCGTACACGCCCGTTACTTTATAGAGGAGGTCAAGATGGTCCGCTGAATTCTGATAGACGTAGGCGTTCGTATAATCCCCGACAATAAACTGGTAGGTCAGATAGAGGTGGGCAATGACCAGCGATACGGTTGCAATGCCGGAAGTGAGTAGAATTGGCTTTCTGAGCTCGTCAGTTTGGGCAAGATAGCTGTAAAACAACAGTGCGGCGGCAAGCGTTCCGGTAAATGCCGCAATAACAATCAGGAGCGTTCCGGCCGTCAGCGATGCTGGAACCATCGAAAGTACTGTTTCACTCATATTAGCTTGCAGCCAGTCCCGCTTCGAGTTCCTCTTTGAATCGGTCCTCCTCGGTGAAGCCGCCGAGCTGTCCGAGAATCTCCTCGTTATCGTCAATAATCACGTGCATCGGTGGATAGAGAGCATCGTGGTCTGAGGCCAGAGCTGAGCCATCTCCGGGTTCATCTAAATTGATGGCTAACAGGACATACTCATCCAGTAACTCCTGAATGTCCTCGTTTTGATAGTGGTCATCCTCGTAATCCTGACAGTAGGTACACCACGTTGTCCAGTAATAGACAAGCACTGGCTTGTCCTCCTGTTCTGCCACCGAGAGCGCCTCGTCCGGGTCCTCGTGCCATTCGATGCCGCCCTGATAGGTGTAGTCCTGGTCGCTCATGACCGGGGCAGCGTTCATCGAATAGTAGCCGAAGCCGAGCGCCCCGACGAGAACGAGAATTGTAAGTAGTTTTCGCGGGGTCATCTGGAACAATCTACCTACTGCCCAAGTAAAGCCATTACGCTCATTCTAAGAAGCTTGCATTTCGGCTACGACACGGCTGACTAGCCAGCGAAATAAAATAAAATCAGATTGATAGGTTCTGCGTTACGCGGTCTGTTGCTGGCGCATGTAGACGATGGTTGCAAGCGCCGCAACAAGTGCAAGTGCAAGGATACCGGCAAGCACAGCCATCATGCCGAGACCGTCGTCCTCACCGTTTTCGTCTTCATCGACTTCCTCGCCGATGGCATCTTCAAGGTCAATGTCCATCGCGTCCATCGGAATCATCGACTCACCGCTTGGGTTTGGTAGCTGCGGCATCGTCTGCTCTGGGTATTCACCAGTGAGCGCGGTCAGGAAGGCGTGGATATCTTCGACCTGCTCATCTTCGAGTTCGGTATCGAGCTGGCAGGCACCCATCATGCGGATGGTTTCTTCGAGCGTTTCAGCCTGTCCAGTGTGCAGGTATGGCGCAGTGTGTTCGACGTTCCGAAGCGTTGGTGTCTTGTAGACGTACTGGTCTGCTTCGTCACCGGTCACGCCCATGCGACCATCATTTTCTTGCAGGTCCCAGTCCTCGATGTACTCCTCACAGAGTTCGTTATCTTCGTAGGTTGGGTTTCGGTCACCGTGGAAGTTGCCTGACTCAGGGTCGTCCCACTGGCCGCTGAACATCGGTCCGCTGTGACAGCTCTGACAGCCAACTTCCTGGAAGGTTTCCATACCGTCAATCTGCTGTTCGGTCATTGCATCGGCATCACCGCGAGCGTACTGGTCGAACGGACTGTTGTCGGTAACAAGCGTGCGCTCGTACGCTGCGATTGCTTCGGTCACGCGTTCGAGGTTCACTTCCTCGTCACCGAAGACATCCTCGAAGCGGTCGGTGTAGCCATCGACGGCTCTGACGCGGTCAAGGGCTGCTTCGTGGTCAGGCATTCCCATCTCGACGTCAGCAACGATTGGGCCTTCTGCCTGCTCTGCAAGCGTGTCAGCGCGACCATCCCAGAACTGGGTGTGGTGGAATCCGGAGTTCCACACCGTTGGTGAGGCAACTGGTCCTGTCAGACCGTGGACACCCATGGCGGTCTGGCGACTGTCGTCACCACCCTCCATGACGTTGTGACAGGTGTTGCATGAAATGGTCCCAGTCTCAGAGATACGTGGGTCGAAATAGAGCATTTTCCCGAGCTCTATCATCTCCTCAGTATCGTCATCGACGTTCTGTGCTTCGTATCCCGGGTGTGGGTCCTCTATCGGGTCAACCGGGAGGTCGTCTGTCGCATTGTCTTCTTGGGTGACTGCTTCGTCCGTTGCTGAGACAGCCCCTGCTGCTGCAATCAGCACCAGACATGCGAGCAGACTGATAAATGCAATTTTCACATCACGATTCATACTCGAAACCTACATTGCCTATTATAAAAATGTTGTTTGAATTCTCACTTGCCGTAAGGGAAATACACCCGCTATATCGTTCGGGGAAGCCGTCATATAGCGGTTATAATGTTTGGTAATATTTAACAATGGATTTATTTTGATACTTTTGCTTAGCGATTGATGGCGGTCACATCCCGCATCCGTTCTTCACTCTCCGTCTTTGCGTCGGCTGAGAAAGAGACGAAGATTTTTTCGGTTGCTTTCCGTACCCACTGCTGTGAGTCAGACACGCGCTCGGTCGCTACTACTCGGCGCTGCCATCGTTATGATTGTTGCGTTGCTTGCTGGGAGTTACTTCTTTGTTATCGCGGATGGAGACGATGTTGACTCTGAGAACGTAAACGAGAACATGGATGGACTGGATGCGTATGCGTACGAATCGACACAGACGCTGCAATCGGAGGGAGCGAACGATACGGTCACGCTCTCCGGCGAAGTTGACCGCACTGCAAACAAAGCGGTAATTCGAGAGACAACTGAGACGACTCTCGGTATTGCGGACAACGAGACTGTAGAGCGGTATTTCGTTGATGGGACTGAGTATATTGGTGGTAATGCAGAGTGGGAAACGGTGACCACCGACGAACGTACGTGGCATGAGTTCGACCCGCTGCTCGATATCACGGAGACGCTAGCTGAAACGGAACTAGAACGTGAAGGAACTGCGACCGTCAACGGCATCGAAACGGACGCGTTCGAAGCCACAATCAACGAATCGACCGCTGCAGAGTTCTTCGGCTTCGAGGAGTCCGGACATATCCCACTGGAAGTTGAAGAGATTCAGTATGTCGTCTTTATCGACCCCGAAACTGAGTATCTCCACGGGATTGATATTCGGGCGATGATTTCACAGGGTGGCGAACCGGCACTGGTGACGACGGAGACGACTATTTCTGACCACGACGAAGCGGTTTCGATTGAGCCCCCTGATGGGGCGGAATCGAGCGAGTGAGCGAGCTAGTTCGTTAGACGCTTGCTGTAGATTCCCAGTCCGAGCAATGACGCAACAATGAGCAGGCCACCGATTGCGCCGCCGATAACCCCAACTCCAACAATCACCAACATCGGCTGGCTTGCTGGGTCAAACACCGCCGGTGTCGGTGCCACGAATCCGATAATGAAGACGACGGTCAGATACACCAACGAGATGCCAACCCCGACAATCGCTCCGTTTTCGAGTTGCCTTCTGTACTCGCCATCTGCGATTGCGGTTCCGATTTTGACCTGGCTCGCCCCGACCAGCGCGAGTAACCACAGGTAGCCAAACAGGAGCGATACCGGGAACGTCCCGATTTCGGTGAGTATCGGCCCCAACTCACCAGTCAGATGCAACACCAACGCTATTCCAACGGTCAATCCGACAAGCACACCTGTTCCGACAGTCAGGACTTCTAGCACTCGCTCAGGCTGTAGGCCAGTGGGCTTGTTATCCATACGCGACCACCCCTGCAAGCAGTACGACTGCGGCAAAGAGCCAGCCAGTCATCGCGTATAACCGTCTCAGTCCTGCCCCGGCAACGCTAGCCTGGCCCGCTACTTGGCCTTCTCTCACCACGAGCGACCGGAGTACCGAACTCACGACAATTGCGAGCAGTACGGTAAGCTTGAGCGTAAATGCTAGCCCTGCGTTCGTCCCGGGTGGTGCTACGCCGAACCCGACGATATTCCCCAACCCGGTGAAGACGACGATGGCAGCTATCGGCCAAAAGAGGAGTTCGAACCAGGTGAGAAGTTGCACTGAGATGTCCCGGTCAAGCAGGAACAACAGCCACAGGCAGCTACTGCCGCCAAGCAACAATCCGGCTCCAAGGACGTGCACCGAACGAATGAGAACGTATTCGGAGCCAAACATATCTCTACACTACGGAAGACAGGTTATGATACTATCGGACCTGCGCTCTTGCAGGTTTGACTCTTGGATGCGTATCACTTGAACTACCGTAGTATGAAGGAATCCGAACCCATACTATAAATTGCTGGATTCCTGACGGACTCCTATGCGACGGCGTACATATCTGGCTGCACTCTGCACACCACTCTTAGCCGGGTGTCTTGGTGATGATGACACGCCTGCGGAGGTCTCTTTTTCGGGTTCCGGTGACCACAGCGAGGAAGGAATCGAGATTGAGGAAGGATTGACCGTTATTGAATCAGTACACGAAGGCCGGACAGGATTTATGGTGAAACTCGTCTCCGAGGGCGGGTCGAACCACGTTTTTGCGATGCAGGTTGGAGAATATCACGGGGAGGCTCCATCCTTGCTCGAAGCCGGAACGTATCGTCTTGAAGTGGATGCGGATGGGCCGTGGGAGGTCGATATTAGGCAACCGCGTGCCGATTCGGGTGATGCAGTTCCTGACTCGCTGTCGGGTACACGGGCAGAAGTCTTTGGCCCATACAAGTTCGAAGGCGAGTACGACGCCACTGGCGTCCACGAGGGGAGCGGCGATTTCGATGTCTGGATTTTCCCACAGGATATGAGTTCGCGCACGCTGTTGTTTAATGAGCTCGGTAGCGTCGATGAGGAGACCAGTTTTGACCACGACGGCCTTGGATGGGTTGCCGTCGATGCGGCCGGTGAGTGGGAACTGACGTTGTCTTAATTTCTTGGAGCAGACCCCGGATTGCTGTCTTTTGAAAAAAGCAGACACCCTTTTATCTTGCTAGAAGAGACCTACGAGACATGCGTGCTTACGAACGTCGGGTCATTTCGGCCATCAAGCTCCTCTTTCACAACCGGCTACTTGGTGCGTTTACGCTCGTAACTGGCCTGGCTTCAATTGGCCTTATCTTTGGCGTCGCATCGGACGATATGTACGGAATTGCACATCCGATTAACCTCATCGCCTACTGGCACGTCCCGCTGGCGATTGTCGGTGGGCTGGCGCTGACCGTCACCTTCCTTGGCTGTGTTCTGTATCTGCTCACATCCACGCGCTTTTGGGAACGGCTAGCCTATGGCTCCGCTGAGCTTGGATTTATTTTCGCAACGCTGACGCTCATTACCGGCAGCGTCTGGGGCCGAATCATCTGGAATACCTGGTGGGACTGGTCGGATATTCGTCTCGTGACGTTTCTGTTCGTCTGGTTCGTCTATGCTGGTTATCTCATTATCTACTCCGGCGCGGGCAGCACTGATAGAGTCTCACGGCTGGCTTCGGTCTACGGCATCGTTGGGTTCATTACCGTCCCAATCTCCTA
>LFFM01001006.1_pt1 | contig 20075 bp, 16 predicted proteins | sample 643131 | NCBI WGS metagenome assembly LFFM01 (sample SAMN03777445, study PRJNA286221) | soda lake metagenome | biome: soda lake; feature: Kulunda steppe; material: water; isolation source: sample Tc-Br brine of Tanatar trona crystallizer | place: Russia: Kulunda steppe | collected 2011-07
CTCCTCCAGCGGCTCGGCGGCGCCGAAGCCATCGGCCCGATGCTCGTCGGCATGGACAAACCCGTCCACGTCCTCCAGCGCGGCGACGAGGTCAAAGACATCGTCAACCTCGCCGGCGTCGCCGTCGCGGACGCACAGTAACTGCTCGACGGTTCAGGCATCTCCTGTCGGCCACCCCGACCGATTTAAGACCGATCCCGAGCGACGCCGACGGCGAGAAGGAGCGTGACGATCGCGAACGCCGAAAGCGCCAGTTTCGGGATCGAGAGGAGGCCAAACAGCTCGAACTGGATCGACTCACACCCGCCGCCGACGGTACAGGTCGTTGACGGGACCAACTGAGTATACGAGTGATACGCCGCGACGAGTCCGCCGCCGACCGAAAGCGGCAGCGCGGTTCGCCAAACCCCGAGCCGACCCTCGTAGGTGGCGACACCGAGAACGACGACGAGAGGGTACATCGCGACCCGCTGGATCCAGCAGAGATCACAGGGATACAGACCCATCGCTTCGCTGAAATAGAGACTCCCTGCGGTCGCGATCGACGCGATAGCCGTACAGAGCGCCAGCAGTACACGAGTCTCGCTGATACGGTGTCTCATTTGGATCCGACGGGCAACCGGTTACCTACGAGTTCGTTCGACGGATACAAGTAGTTTTACGCGCCCACGTTTCGTACCGAATCACAATGAGTGAGCCAGTCGCAGTCATCGGCGGATCGATGACGAAGTTCGGACAGCGCGAGGCGTGGATCCGCGAACTGCTCTCGGAGGCCGGCAGCGCGTGTCTGGAAGACGCCGGCGTTCCACCGGAAGCGATCGAGCATCTGTACGTCTCGAACATGGCCAGCGGGGAGTTCGAGGGCCAGACGGGGGTCATGAACGCCCTCGCACACGACCTCGGGCTCATTCCGGCCTACAGCCAGCGAGTCGATCAGACCAGCGCGAGCGGCGGGGCGGGGATCTACGCCGCCTGGCAGTCGATCGCCTCCGGCGCCAGCGAGATGACGCTTCTGGTCGGCGGCGAGAAGATGACACACCGCTCGACCGCGGAGTCGACCGACGTCATCGCCTCGATCACCCATCCGGCGGAGTACAAACACGGCGTGACGCTCCCGTCGTTTGCGGGGTTGACCGCACGGCTGTATCTGGATCGGTTCGACGCTCCCCGCGAAAGCCTCGCGGAGGTCGCCGTCAAGAACCACGAGAACGGGACCCGGAACGAAAAGGCACAGTTCCAAAAGAGGATCACCGTCGAGGAGGCTCTCGAAAGTCCGATCGTCGCCGATCCGCTTCGTCTGTACGATTTCTGCCCGGTCACGGACGGCAGCGCCGCGCTCCTGTTCTGTCCACTCGAGGTCGCCGAGGAGTACGCCGACGACTACGTCGTCGTCTCGGGGATCGGGGGCGCGACCGACACCCACGTCGTCCACGAGCGCGAGGACCCGACGACGATGGGCGGCGTCGTCGACAGCGGCGAGGCGGCCTACGAAATGGCCGGAATCGGCCCGGAGGATATCGACGTCGCGGAACTGCACGATATGTTCACCATCCTCGAGTTCCTCCAGATGGAGGCGCTGGGCTTCGCCGAGAAGGGCCGGGCGTGGGAACACGCCATGGACGGCCGGACGAAGATGGACGGCGACCGACCGATAAACCCCTCCGGTGGGCTCAAATCGAAGGGACATCCGCTGGGGGCCAGCGGCGTCGCACAGGGATACGAGATCTACGAACAGCTCGTCGGCGAGGCCGGTGACCGACAGGTCGAGGCCGACACCGGTCTGGCCTGCAACGTCGGCGGGTTCGGCAACTGCGTGACGACGGCGATCTTCGAGACAGGACAATGACGATGGAAGCATACCGATACGAGGACGGATCGATCAGCTACCCGGGACACCCGCGAGGCCGTGACGGCTCGGAGCCGACCGAGACGATCGACCTCAGCGAGTACACCGGCGAAGTGGTGACGTGGACGAAAAGCACGGCGACGCCACCGGGGGTTCGCGAGCCGAACCACCTCGCGATCGTCGAGTTCGACGTCGACGGCGAGTCCGTCCGGGCGCTTGGTCAGACGACGACGGACGACGTCGAGGTCGGAACGACCGTCGAGCCGGTTTACGTCGAGGAACTCCGCGAACCCGGTGTCGGACTCAAGGACGCCGACGGGCCACAGGAGTGGGACGGGTACCGCTTCGACCCGGTCTGAAGCTCGCTTCCCCGAAAGTCGACCACAGTAAATAATTAATATATATCAAACAATATCGAAAACGGTTAGATACCAGACAGTACTTCACTCGAATTCACGGAAGCTCACGGCGTTTTCGTCGCTACCGATACTGCCGCGTTTTCCGCGATAAAGTCCACTCTCAATCAGTCTCGGGCAATGATACGACCATATATGCAGAACAAGTACGACGATCGTATATATTTAAACCGAGTCGACGGAGCTCACGTAGCGATCCGACACTGAAATCCGTATCGCTACAGGAATAAGTATAAACCGAACAGATATTCAGCTTTTTTGTCGTTAATCCTGTCCGGCGGGTGCCGTCCGACCTCGCTGTTCTTCGACGAAGTCCGCGGCGCTTTCGCCGGCGACCCGTCCGAAGACCGCCGCGTTCGTCAGCCCGGTCCCGCCGGGGTAGTTGTTGTAAAACAGCCCGCCGGTCGCGTTGCCGGCCGCGAACAGCCCCGGAATGACGGTGTCGGTCGTGTCCAACACCTCCGCCTCGGGGGTGATCGCCACGCCACCGAAGGCAAACGTCATCCCGCCGGTCACGGGATAGCCGGTATACGGCGGCTCGTCCAGCGGCATCGCCCAGTTGGACTTTTTCGGCGTAACCCCATCGGCGCTGTTGCCGTCCAACTCGTTCGGTTCGTACCCATCGAAGGCGTCCGGGTCGCAGGCGGCGTTGTACTCCTCGACGGTCTCGACGGCCCGCTCGACGTTCTCTATGTCGAGACGGTTCGCCAACCCCTCGATGGTGTCGGCGCTGATCGATCGCGAGGGCCCCATGTGCGCGACGTCGTCGACGACCTTCGAGTCGACGATGATAAACGCCTCGTGGTAGGGCTGTTCGAAGATCCGCCGACCGAACTTCGCGTAGGTGTGCGCACGCGCGTCCTCGCCCTCGTCGACAAACCGTTCGCCGTCGTGGTTCAAAATCAGCCCGTACTGATACCCGTCGATGCGGGTGATCCCCCCCTCGACGTCCGGTGACCCGGCGTCGATGATCGCCATGTGGGCGTCGCCCCACTCGCCGTCGGATTTCGCCCCGACGTCCATGGCGGCCTCGATCGCCTCACCCGTGTTGTACCGACTTCCACGGACTTTCATGTTGCCGTAGCCGGGTCCGTAATACCGCGTTCGCTTCTCCTTGCTGGAGCCGTAATCGCCCGCCGCGAGGACGACCGATTCGGCGTCGAAGCGGACGCGCTCGCCCTCGTGGAACCCCTCGACGGCTCGGACCGTCCCGTCGTCGTCGCGGAGCAACTCCTGGGCTTCGGCCCGATAGTAGATCTCGGCGCCTTCCTCTTCGAGGATCTCGACGAGATCGGTGACCATGTCCGCGCCGTGGAGCCACACGCGACCGGCCGTATAGCCGGGATGGGGGGCCTGATACTCCCACTCGAGGCCCTTGCCCGTGAGCCACTCGAAGGTCTCGGCGGACTCGTGGGCGACGACCTCGGCCAGTTCGTCGTCGGCCCGGTAGTTGGTGACCTTCATGATGTCCGAGTAAAAATCCGAGGCGCTGTAGTCCTCGACGTTGAACTCGACGTCCGCTTCGAGGTCGATATCTGCCGTCGGGATCCGGAACGATTCGGTGAACTGGGTGTGTCCGCCCCGGTTCTTCTCGGGCGCCTTCTCTAAAATCGCGACGTCGACGTCTCGCTCCGCGAGCCGCAAGCCCGCCGCGAGCCCCGCGATTCCGCAGCCGACCACGACGACGTCGTGTGTGTTCCGTTGCATGGGATCTGTGTCTGGTTTGAAATGGTGACGAACGTTTAATTCTATTTCTATCGCGGTCCGTCTCTCTCCTACTGCTCTGGAGGGTGGATCGAAAGATGGTCGGTCCAGTCCGGTTCACCGATCAGCCGTCGGCTCGAAACGACCGATCGACCGGAACCGGGCTAGCTCGGTCTCGCCGGGACCAACGACCCCAACTCCGGCCGTCCGAACATGACCTGCCCCAGATACAGCGCGACGGCGACGCCCATCGCACCGAGTTGGACCAGCTGATCCGGATGGGCCATCATGACGACCCCGAGAACGAAGAACACGATCCGGAGCCCGTATTTTATCGGTCGGCCGAACTCGAAGAGGTAGTTGATCCCGTGAATGATCGTGACGCTTCCGATGAGAACGATCAGACCGGTCGAGAGATTGGACGTGGTGAACTCGCCGGAGACCAGTTCCGGATGGTAAACAAACGAGAACGGAAGCACGAACAGCGGGAGGGAGATCCGAAGCGCCTCTTTACAACTCCCCCAAAAGCCGCCGCCGGAGATCCCACACGTGACCGCGACGCAGGTCGCGATCGGCGGCGTCAGTCCGGCCAGGATAGCCGCATAGAAGACGAAGAAGTGGGCGGCGATCTCGGGGACGAAGAACTGGTTGATCAGCGTCGGGGCCACCAACAGCGCGACGATGGTGTACGCCGCCGTCGTCGGCATTCCCAACCCGAGGAGGATACAGATGATCATCGCCAAGACGACGGCGATGATCATGACGCCCCCCGAGAGATCGATCAGTGCGAGGGAGATCGTTCCGGGGACGCCCGTCGCCATCAGGACGTCCACGACGCCGTTTATCGCCGCCAGGATGATGGCCACGGGCGCTGCGACGAGCGCGCCCTGTCGGAACCCGTCGACCGTCTGCTTGGCCGATCGGTTGTACGCCTCCCAGACCGGGTCACCGTCCACCAGCGCCTGAATCACGGGCATATTGAGCCCCATCACGAGCATGGACACTGCCGTCCACAGCGCCGCAGTCATCACCGTCACCTGCCGAACGCCGAGTGCATACATCAGGATGACGAGCGGAACACCGTATTTGATCGTTTCGAGGACGATGGTCGTGTTGTCGAGTTTCGTATCGAAGGTGTCACCCATATCCGGGTCTTCGATCTGCGGGGCGGCGACGTAATGGACCGCGATGACGATAGAAACCGCCAGGATTACTGCCGGGATGAGCCCGGCGACGATCACGTCGAGATAGGTGATCCCGGTGACGAGCGACGCCATGACGAACGCGGCGGCACCCATCACCGGCGGCAACACCTGCCCGGACGTCGATGCGACCGACTCGATCCCGCCAGCGGTTTCCGGCTTGATCCCGTTTTCTTTCATCAGTGGGATGGTGAACGACCCGGTCATTCCCGCGTTCGCCGTTTGACTCCCGTTGACTGACCCGATAACCGCACTCGCGACGACTGCCGTCTGTGCGATCCCGGAGTCGACGTACTTCGACGTCCGGACGGCGATCCGGAGGATCAGATCGAACGCGCCGTAGGCTTTCAACAGTCCCGCATAGAACAGAAACAGCGCGATCCACGCCGCCATTAACTGATTCAGGAATCCGAAGAAACCGTCTCCACCCACGGCGAGAATCCGCAACATCCGGGGCAGTGAGACACCGGCGTGATTGAGAAGCCCCGGCATATACGGGCCCGCGAACCCGTATCCGATCCCGCCAACGAGAACGATGAGAAAGGTCACACCGAACGCTCGCCAGGTGAAATACGAGATGGCGAACGTAAACAGTATCGCAAGCACCAGCTCGAAATCCGTCGTCCGACCCACGCCGGTGATCGCGATCGAATCGTAGTTCAGGAAGATGTACACCGTCGTGACCGCGGTGATCAACGTCGCTACCCCGAGCACCGCCAGTTCGAGCCGCTTCCGCTGCTCCGTGAGGAGCGGGAGCTGCATGATGGCGTATATCGTCAGCATCCAGCCGAGAAAGAGCGTCCCGTACTGTCCGCGGGGCATGAACTGTGTGGAAGCGTACCACATCACCAGGAACCAAAACGGGATCGAAAACACGACGACGGCCACCCGTGATCGTTCCTCGACACCGTTCCCCAGCGCCAAGACCGCGAGGGCGGACGCGAGAACGCCGACGACGCTGGCTCCGGCGATGACGATATCGGAATCTAGCAGCGGCAGCCCCCAAAAAACGACAAGCCAGTATGGGATAGCCAGGATATACAGCAGATACTGGTATCTCCCTCTCTGTCCATCGGCGAGGTCGAGCGGTCCGCCGGACTCCAGTATCCCGTCGTCATCTATCGTTTCCGATGTCTCGTTTGGGTTGTCCGTCATTGTTTAGTGTACACGGCGGGCGTTTTTTCGCGGAAAGCGGTCTCTACGGGCGACTCGCGAGGCCTCCGCAGCGTTCGTTTCGCTTCAGCTACAGACCCACGTAGAACGCGATCGGTCGTTCGCGTATATCGACTGCCTTTCCGTCGGCCACGTCGCCCTGCCATGGCGGTGCGTATGTAATAGAGTACTATAGGCGTGTTGGATCGCGCTCCACCACCGTGCAGTCGGTCGGTTTCGGCTCGTCTTTCCTTTTCATTCATCCGCATACCGTTTTCGAATAATCGATATTACAGCAAACCGGCCCGTTACCATTAGTGTTATTCCTCATTTACAGTTATGCTCCAATATGCAGTATATTTTACAACCCATTACTCATACGCCGTAAAGAAAACGTTTTAATGCATCCGATGCCTTCGGTCATCATATGTCTGATCGAACGACACGACGCAAAATGCTACAGGGCGCAGGAGTCGCTGGCCTGATCACCCTCGCAGGCTGTGCGGGCAATGGAAACGGAAACGGAAACGGGAACGGAAACGGGAACGGAAACGGGAACGGAAACGGGAACGGAAACGGCGACGGGCCCGAAGAGTACCAGCTCCAGTTGGGTGCCAGCCCCACGGGGACCTCGACCCACCAGGCGGGACAGGCGCTCGCCCGGGCCGCGAACGAGCACAGCGATTGGCTCAGCATTTCGGTACAGGAGTCCGGGGGCTGGGCGGCCCACCCCTACGAGTACGAAGCCGGCGATTTCCCCGCGGTCGGCATCGACAACAACACTTTCGCGGAGGCGTTCACCGATACGGGCGGGTTCGCCGACGAGCCGGTCGATGACCTTCCGCTGCAGGGGTTCGTCCACGTCGAGCTCGAATGTTACTGGGTCGCAGTCGAAGGGTCGGGCATCGAGTCGACGGCCGACCTCTTCGAGGGCGGATACAACCTATACCCGATTCAGCCCGGGTTCGGTACCCGGAACCTCACCGAGAAGATCCTCCGGGATACGGAGATCTGGGAGAACAACGAGATCATCAACATCGACGCGAGCGACGCTGCGGGCGCCGTCGAGGAAGGTCGGATCGACGTGATGGCCGTCTACGGGACGAACGGGTTCGAACTCGCCGGTTGGATCCAAGAGCTCGACGTCAGAAACGAGGGCGACATTTACGCGATCGAAGTGGACGACGAGTTCGAGGACGCCATCGAACGCACCGACGGGCCGGTCATGTCCGAAATCGAGATCTACGGCTGGCAGCAGGACGTCACCCGGATCACCGGCGACACCACGACCGCGTGGGTTCTGGCGGGACAGTGGGCGTTCGGACCGCAGATCCCGCCACGTGTGGCCGAAGAGTGCGCGCGGCTGGCGGCCGAACACGTCGACACGATCCGGGAGGCCGACCCCGCCGCGCTGGATCAGTCCGATGTCGTCTCGCAAACCGACGCGGTCATCCCGGAGATCCCGATCCACCCCGGTGTCGCCGACTTCTGGGAAGCCAACGACGCGTGGGACGACGAGTGGACCCGCGGCGAAGCCGAGTAACGTTCCCGTTCGCTACGTCTTTTTTAAACGCGTGTGCCGAAAAAGTCCCGATAGCCGACTGGACGCACCGTCCGGCGACGGCAGCGTTCAAATCGCTCGAACGTTCGATCGTTTTCGCGTCGAGCGGTTCGACCGTGATCTCCGACTCCGTATCGAGAGACCGACGGTCAACCGTCGAGAATCGCGACCGGACGGATCGGTGAGCCGGTACCGTCACGGAGTTTCAGCGGGAACGCGGCCAGCCGAAACCGCTCTCCGACGACGGCATCCAAGTTGGCCATGTTCTCCATGTTCAGGATCTCGTGTTCGGCACACATATCGTGTGCCGGGAACTCCTGTGTCCGACCCGCCGTTCCGTGATCGATGCTCGGTGCGTCGACGCCGATGTTCGAGACGCCCTGTTCTGCGAGCCAATCCGCGGCCGCTCTGTTCAATCCCGTATACTCGTGGAGGTATCTGTACCGCTTTTCGTGGTCCTCGATACTGTAGTTCTCCGCTCGATGGCCGGTGTGGAGCAGTATCGCGTCTCCCTCCTGAAGTTCGAGCCCGTGTGTGTCGAGTTCCTCGGTGAGGTCCTCGATCGTAATGAACTCCGCCGCCGGAACGTCCGTGAGATCGATTCCGACGGCTTCGGTGTAGAACCGCTCGAGCGGTATCTCCTCGATCGACTTCTCGCTCGTCGGGTCGAGGTGACTTATCGAATCGATATGTGTCGGCCCGTGTTCGCTGAGCAACAGCGTTCGGATGTGGAGGTGTTCCTCCGTGCTCCCCTGCTTTTTTGCCTTGAGTTTGCGTTCGATGGCTCCCGTTTCCTTTCCGACCTGCTGTTTACCCGTGTATCCGGACTCCTCGTGTGTGCTCGAGACGAGGAACTTGGTCCGCTGGTTTCCCGGAAACACCGGCTGGTCCTCCTCGACGTACCCTGAAAGGTCAATCAGTTCGACCATACCCGTCCAATCCCGCTCGGCCGATTAATCGTTTCGGGTCCCCGCACGGAACGGTGGGATCCCCCGGCGGGAGGGGGATCGCTCACTCCCGGAAATGCGGTATGACCTCTTCGGCGACGAGCCGCATCGATTTCCCCGATTTCTCGGTGTCGAGTCCGGGAAAATGCATTCGGAGGATCACGTCGTCGACACCGACCTCCGATTCGTACTTTTCGAGCTCCTCGATCGCCGTTTCGGGGCTGCCGATGATGAACCGGTCCTCGGCGTGCTCGCGTAGCTCCTCGAGTGCCTCTTCGGTCGTCCCCTCGGATTCGAACGTGTGTCCGATGTCGTCGTAATCGCCGTAGACGTCCTGGTACTCGTACAAAAGCGACGGGCCGACCTCCTCCCAGGCCGTCTCGTCGTCCTCGGCGATGTACGCCTCGCGACGGAGCGGCTTTCGGACGTCTTCGTACTCGCGGTCCTGTTCGTCCAACGCCTCCCGATACGTCTCCGCGGATTCGGCCAGTTCCGAACGCGTCTCGATGGGGCTCATACTCCAAGCGTCGGCCATCCGTGCCGAGCGTCGAATAGCGTGCTCGGATTGGCCGCCGTACCAGATCGGGATCGACTCCTGAACCGGTCGTGGCATGAGATCGAGGTCCTCGACCTGGAAGATATCCCCCTCGTAAGTCACCGACGTCTCCGTGAACAGCTGACGGATCAGCCGGATTCCCTCGACAGTCCGCCCGAGCCGCTCCGATTTATCGATCCCGTAGGCCTCGAACTCCTCGTCGCGCCAGCCCATCGCGACCCCGAGATGGAACCGACCGCCGGAGAGTAAATCGAGCACGACGGCCTGTTCGGCCACCTCGATCGGGTTATGCAGCGGCAGGATGACGATGTTGCTCAGGAGATCGATCTCCTCCGTCGCCGTCGCGAGTCCGCCGAGAAAGACGGTCGGAGCCGGGATCCACCCGTCGGGGAGGAAATGGTGTTCGGCGACCGAAAGCACGTCGTACCCGAGCGTTTCGGCCTCTTTGGCCTGCTCGATCGTCCGTCGATAGATCCGTTCCCACTCGCCCTCGGGCGACTGGCCGCTGTAATGCAAACCGAATCGGAGTGACATAGGAATTTTGCCTTAGTGGGACCGAAAATATAATTGTATCGCTCTACGGAGTCGTTTCGGAAGCGTTCATAACGGATACAGCGCGGAAACCCACGGCTAAGCCGTGGGGTAGCTTACCGTGGCACGAGCCGGTACCGTAGTCCGTCCGGTCTCTTCGGTCGACACTCCGTAAAGTTCATACTGGCCCCAACGCGATTTCTCGCCGTGAGTGATGGGATATAGATCAGTTCCGTATCGACACTTCGCCGTCTCCTTTCTCGTCGTGCTCGGGCTCTGGCATCTCCTCGGCTCGTTTCATCATGCCACAGTCTTCCCGGATCTATTCGAACTCGGCGAGGCGATGTACTCGGTGTACACCGGCGCCGAGGACTACCATCCGCGCGAACACATCGGGATCACGTTCGTCCGTATCCTGTTGACGTTCGTTATCGCGATGCCGCTCGGCGTGTTGCTCGGCATCGCGATGGGGCGGAACTGGTGGTTCGAGGGGTATTTTTCGCCGTACGTCCTCTTTTCGCTCGCGTTTCCCTCTATCGTCTGGGCCTTTTTGGCCGTCATGTGGTTCGGGCTGACGACGTACTTGCTCCCCGTCTTCGTCGGCGTCCTCATCACGACGCCGTACGTGATCATCAACGTCTGGGAGGGGACGAAGGGCCTCGACCCGGAACTGCTGGAGATGGCGGATTCCTACGATGCGAGCCGGTATCTCGTCTGGCGGAACATCGTGATCCCCCATCTGACGCCGTACATCTACTCGATGATGCGGATCGTCCTCTCCGTCTCCTGGAAAGTCATGCTGGTCGCGGAGATCTTCGGCACACAGAGCGGTCTCGGGTTCGTGATAAACGAGTACTTCTTTTTGCGACAGAACGACATGATCATCGCATGGACACTTCCCGCGATGGTCGGCGTCTTCCTGCTCGAGCGGGTCCTCAAACGACAGGAGGAACGACAGTTCGAATGGCGCCCGGACGCCGGGACGGATACGGAAGCACGGATGGCTGGTGCATAACATGACGATAGAACTCATCGACATCGAGAAATCGTTCGAAGACGCCGACGGAAACGAACTCGTCGTCCTCGACGGGATCGACGTGGAGCTCGAAGACAACTCCTTTACGACGATCATGGGTCCGTCCGGCTGTGGGAAATCGACGCTTTTGAACGTCATCTCGGGGCTAGTTACCATGGACTCCGGAACGATCCGCCGCGACGGCACCGAGATCCAGCAGGGCGATCTCCCGTACGCCTACGTCTTTCAGGAACCCCGGCTTTTGAACTGGCAGACCGTCGAGGACAACATCAAGTTCGCGCTCAAATCCAAAGGGGTTCCCAAGTCAGAACACGACGAACGCGTTCGGAAGTACCTCGAAATGGTCGATCTCGCCGGCGAAGAGCGTTCGTATCCCCTCCGGCTATCCGGCGGGATGCGCCAGCGGGTCGGCCTCGCGAGGGCGCTCGCCGTCGAACAGGACATCTTACTGATGGACGAGCCGTTCAGCGCGCTCGATGAGATCACCGCCCAGAAGCTCCGAAGCGACGTCGTCGATCTCTGGGAGGAAACGGAGAAGACGATCGTCTTCGTCACGCACAACATCTCCGAGGCCGTGTATCTCTCCGATCAGATCCTCTTTATGAACACCAGCGGGGAGATCTTCAGCCGGACGACCGTCGACGTCGACCGTCCGCGGGATCAAAAGGACGAAACACTCCTCGAGATCGAGGCATCGCTGTTGGACGAGTTTTACTCCGAGATCGAACCGGATCAATGAACGTCACCCCACGCGTCCGCGCCCGGCTCACCCGTGCCGGAGTCATGGGGTTTTCCGTCGTCTCGTTCGTGCTGTTGTGGCACGTCGGATCGCTGTTTTTGCCGCGGGCGATCCCCGCGCCGCTGGAGACCGTCACCACGAGCCTCGAGCTCCTTTCGGAACCGGGGCCGCGCGGGAACACGGGGCTGACTCATCTGTGGGTGTCGCTGCGCCGCGTTCTCGTAATCCTCGGCATTAGCCTCGTCCTCAGCGTCGTTATTGGGGTCCTCATGGGGCTTTACACCGACGCTGAGAAGCTCGTGAGCCCGTGGTTGCCGATCACGATGACGGCTCCCGACGTCGTCGTCATCCTCATCGTGATGATACTGCTCGGCTTCGACGGGCGCTCGATCATGCTTGCGGTCGTGTTCACGGCGACGCCGTTCGGTGTCGTCAACATGTGGGAGGGGATGAAAGACATCGACGCCAACCTCATCGAGATGGCGAACGCCTTCGACAGCAGCGACTTCCTGATCTGGCGCTACGTCTTCGTCCCGCATCTGTTCTCGTACATCTTCGCGAGCAGCCGGTACATGCTCGGTATGATCTGGAAGATCGTGCTGGTCGGTGAAGCGTTCGGAACGAACGACGGGATGGGCGCGATCATCCGCTTTTGGTTCAATCAGGGACAGATCACGCCGATCGTCTCCTATCTCCTGTTGTTCGTCGTGACGATCTTCGCCATCGAGTATCTGATACTCAAGCCGCTCGAGTACAGGCTGTTCGCGTGGCGCGAGTGATCGATCGTCTCGAAAAAAACCGACAGCCGTGCTATTCGCCCGCGTTCTCGGCCAGTTCGTCGTGAGAGATCATCTTCTCACGCGGCGGTGCCTCGTCTTTCAGGTCGTACTGTTCGAGCAGTTCGAGGAACTCGTGTTGGGCGTCGATGTACTCCTCGCTCCAGGCGCTCTGTTCGAGGTGATGGACTCGCCCGTCGTTGAACCGATCGACGGCGATTTCGACCTCCTCGTCGGTCTGTAACCCCGCTAACAAACCGAGCCTGCTGTATGCGTCCCCGGGGTCTTCGGCGAGCAGCTCCAAACTCTCTTCCCACGCCTGTGAGAACCGGTAGGCGACGTCCCAGTTGTCTTCGAGCCACTCCTCGCGGGCAGCGAAGTATATGACCTCGAGCGGATGGCCGGTTCGCTCTTCCCAGTACGGGCCGATATCGTAGATCGAGCGGAGTTCGTCGTTCGCGAACCCCCGGATGGTGAACCCGGTGAACTGGGCCGCCGCATCGATTTCGCCGTCCAAAAGGAGCTCCTGAAGGACCGGCGGATCCGCGGCCGTCCCGTCGGTGTCCTCTCTGAGCGAGAACCCGTACTCGTCCTGAATCGTCGCCCGCATCCCGAGCGTCGTCCCCGACTCCCAGAACGGAACGCCGACACGACGACCCTCGAGATCGGCGGGGGATTCGATGTCGGAGTCCTCGCGGACGAAGATACTGTTGAGCTGGAGCAGGTTGCTCCCGAAGGCGACCTGCTCGAAGTCGGCGGTGTGGGCGTCGACGAACATCGACTGGTCGGCGTTCCCGAAATCGGAATCGCCGGTCGTGAGTGCCCGCGAGTACTCGCCGTATCCCGTGATCTCGATGTTGAGGTTGATACCGTGGTCGGCGAAGATACCTTCCTCCTGCCCGAGTTGGAACGGTATCATATCCAGCGCGTCCTCGGTGAGCACGTACGGGGCCTCGATCGTCTCGAACCCCTCATCGTCGGGTTCGCCGTCGTCGGTCGGTTCGCCGTCGTCCTCGTCACCCGCACAGCCACTGAAACTGACCATCGCTGCGGTACCCAGGCCGGCCCCGGTCGCTCGTAGCAGGTCGCGGCGCTCCATATCCTCAATGTCGGTCTTTTTCATACGAATTCAGCTTAAGATCGAAATACGAATCTAATAAAGGTTGTGGGACCCGACCGGAACAGCGCCGAGGGGAGAGGAGAGGTATTTTTAAATAGGTCTCCGTTCCCCCTCCCCACATGGACTGGATCTGTGCCTTCTGTGGCTCCGGTGACAGCGGCGCGACGGCCTACAGCGCGGCGATCGAGGAGTTCGCTGTCGCACTGGTCGATCGTGATCTCGGATTGGTGTACGGCGGCGGCACGGGTGGGGCGATGGGAACGCTCGCCGACGCTGTGCTCGAGGAAGGCGGAGACGTCGTCGGGATCATCCCGGAATCGATACGGGAGCGGGAACGACCGCACCCGGGGCTGACGGAGCTCGTGACGACGGAGACGAAACCCGAACGCAAAGAGCGGATGGTCGGATACGCCGACGGCTTCGTCGCCTTCCCGGGAGGGATCGGGACCCACGAGGAGCTGTTCGACGTGCTCGGACGGGCGAAACACGGGTTCCACTCGAAACCGTGCGGGCTGTTGAACGTCGCCGGGTATTACGACGGTCTCGTGGCGCACTTCGATCACGCGGAAACGGAAGGGTTCGTGAGTCCCACACAGCGTGAACTGCTCCTCGTCGACTCCGAGGCGGCGCCGCTTTTGGACGCATTCGGGGCGTACGAATCGCCGATCACCGGGGAACGGCCGTGACCTTCGAAGGGTGATTCTGGTGGACGAAATCAAACGAAACCGACTCACGATCCATCCGCCGTTCGCTCCGTCGAACGGCTTGATCCTCGTGAGTCGTATTTACGTTCTTTTGTCCATCAGTATGAGACGATCGCGGGACTGATCGATACCCGATCGGCGGGATACGTTCCGGAAACGACACCGCCCAGTCATACCGCCGGACAGAACGGCAGGCGCTCTCGACGACACCGCCAGCGGTCGGACGCATCGAAGCCTCCGTCCGGTGGTATATATTGACTGTTTCTTGGAACGACATATGTAATGTCATGCACACTACGAACGTCCCGTAGACGTTCCCACGGCCGTCTCGGTTGTTATTTTGGAGAATCTGTATTTATATCGGCAACCTTTTCGATCGAAAGCGAACACCATCGGCGACCCTGCCCTGTTCTTTTTTACCTTTACCCCTCGAATTCCGCCGGACTTCGGTATCGGAGCATCACATGTTTTTATTTTTATATTTAATATGTACTTATACGTACACTCTACCTTCGATCGTCCCCACCTGCCCGTCGACAGCGTGTGATACTGGGTCGATGAAGCCGAACTGAACAGACTCGCGTGGACGCTACCGTCCGCTCCGTCGAAGGGCTTTCGTCTCGGCGAGTCGTGTGGACGTCCCCTCGTCTCCGAGTATGACCCCCGACCGACGGGGCGGATGCGATATTTTAATCGTAATAAGATCACAGGTACGTATGCACTGTTAAAACAATTATAACGACACTACTACTGTTATTCTATTGTGGTTCACGTGAGATTTCGGAGCACCTCACTCCCCGAGACCACGAAACGTTCGGGATCCGCCCCGGTACTCGCTTAAGGCCGGTCGAACGCCGCCGCCATTCGACCGGCGGCGAGCGCCACGATCGTTCGAATTCGAGTCTTCTGGAGGTTCAGATCTGAAAAGTACGCGTCGAGCTCCTGCAGCGTCGAGTGACTTCCCGGGAAGTCGTACGTGTTCCGACCCAACCGCCCCTCCGGACACCGGGTCGTCGCGACGAGCGGCACCCCCGCCTCCCGGAGGGCACGTAGCTTCGGGAGTATCGCCGGCGGAAAACCGCCGGTCCCGGTGGCCGCCAGACACACGGCGTCGGCGTCGGCCGGGTCCGGAACCTGCACTTCGGGCGTATCGACCGTGACCCAGAGCGTGAGGATCTCGTTCGTCAGCGCTTCGGGGTCCGGATCGAACGTCGGATCCGGGTTCACCGGCCGTCGACGCCACGTGACGCGATCCTCCTCGACCGTCGCGAGGTGGCCGAACTCCGGTTCGCGGAACGTATCGAGCGTCGACGAGTGCGTTTTCGTCACTTCGCGGGCGGTGTGGACCCGGTCGTTGAGCGCGACGAGGACGCCCATCCCGCGGGCGCGGTCGTCGGCCGCCGTTCTGACGCTCGCGAGCACGTTCCCCGGACCGTCCGGGCTTACCAACGACGGGTTGCGCATCGCGCCGGTAAACACCACGGGCGTCTCGCCGTCGTAACACAGATACAGAAAGTACGCCGACTCCTCGAGCGTGCTCGTTCCGTGAGTTACGACGATCCCCTCGACATCGCTGTGGGTGTCCAGCGTCCGGATCCGTTCGGTCAGCTTCCACATGTCCCCGACGGTGAGATGCGGACTCGGAACGGTCGCGAAGTCCTCGACGTCGATCTCGGCGATCGTTTCGATCCCCGGGACCGACGCGACGAGCTCCTCGCCGCCGAGTGAGGGTGTCGCGTCGCCGCCGGCCGTCTCCGTCGACGCGATCGTTCCGCCGGTCGAGACCACCTTGATAACCATACTCGTTTCACCGAGCCCGCGTATTTCAATCTTCGTCCCGATGGAACGGTCGATCCGGTCCCGGCGGGTTCCGAGAGCGCCGTAGAGCTGCGATTTACGGCGCGGTCACGTCTTCGATGCTCGCGGCGGTCGCCAAGAGCGCCGCCTCCTCGAAGTGATCCGCCACGAGTTGGAATCCTACGGGTAGTCCGTCCTTCGTTCCGCTCGGCAGCGTGATCGCCGGCTGGCCGGTCACGTTCGCCGGTCGCGTGTTCCGCGAGTAGCTCAGTCCGGGATCGGCGGCCTCGTCGATCTCCGAAGGGGGCCCGGCGACCGTCGGCGTCGCGAGGACGTCGACACCCGCCAGCGCGTCGCGGAGGTCCGTCTCGATAACACGTCTGGCCGCCTGCGCACGGGTGTACGGACGGCCGTTCTTTTCGGACAGCAAGAACGCACCCGTGATCATCCGGGCCCGGTAGTACGCCCCCGTCCGTCCGCTGTTCGAGCGGGCTCGAGCGGCGAATCCGGCCTGATATCCCTCGTCGACCGATCCGCCGCGACGGATCGGCGCGCCCCCGTCACGCCAGTGAGCGGCCAGTTCGGTGTAGCTCAGCGTCCGTTTGATCGCGCTGGCGGCCTCCCACGAGTCGATCGAGATCTCCTCGACGGTACAGCCGGCGTCGGCCAGTCGGTCGACCGTCGCCTTCGTGTGCTCGACGACGCCCGGATCGACGGCCTGCTCGGCGGTCCCCTCGCCCAACCCCTCGGCGACGACGCCGATCGTGAGCTCCGAAGGCGACGGCGCGTCCTCGACGGCGGCGACGTAGGAACCGATCTCGTACTCGTCCCGTCCGGCAGCCCCCATGCTCGCCGGATCGCCCCGGTCCTTGCCGGCGATGGCGTCCAGTACGGTCGCGGCGTCCGCGACCGAGGCGGTCATCGGACCGACGTGATCGAGCGTGTAGGTGTTCTCGACGACACCCGACAGCGGCACGAGCCCGTAGGTCCCCTTCAGCCCGACGATCCCACAGTACGCGCTGGGGATCCGGACGGAACCCCCGGTATCGGTTCCGAGAGCGACGTCGACCGCTCCGGTGGCGACGGCGATCGCGCTGCCGCCCGAGGAGCCGCCGGGGATCCGCGACGGGGCCCGGGGGTTGCTCATCTGCCCGTGATAGGAGATCCCGCGGGCGCCGCCGGCGAACTCGTCGAGGTTCGTCTTCGCGGCGATCGTCGCGCCCGCTTTCCGGAGTCGGTCGACGACCGTCGCGTCCCGTCCCGGCACGTATCCGACCATCGCCTCCGAACCGCACTGCATCGGCACGCCCGCGACGGCGATGATGTCCTTGACGCCGACCGTCGATCCCTCGAGCGTTCCGTCGTGTGACTCCGATGGGGGTACCTCACAGCAGGTGACGATCGCGTTGTGCTCGTCGTCGGAAGGCGTCCACCACGCCCGTTCGCCGGTCGGCTCCCGCGTGGCGTGGAGCTGCAGTTCATCGATACGATCGAGTCCGGTCAGGTTCTCGGTGACATACGAACGGATCGTTTCGAGCTCGCCCGCACCGAGTTCGACGCCGATCGACGCGGCCAGTTCCTGGATCTCCTCGTCCGTGAGCGAAACCATGTCGTGGACATCGAAAAGCGGGTATATACAGCTTGCGGCGATCGCGGCTCGGCGCCGTTGTCCGCCCCACCGGTGTAACAGATACAGAAATACCGAGATATTGGTTCCGTCTCGTGCAATTATTTGGTTGCTTCCGAAGACTCTTCAACCAGTAACGTGTAAACGTGCCATGGTCGGGCACAAAAACGGGTCACCGAGGGTCAAAACGGCCCGGCGCGTCTTCGACATCATCGAGTTGGTGTGCGACGCCGGTGCCGTCGGTACCCTCGAGGTGTCGACCGAACTCGGTATCGCGAAAAGCACCGCCCACGGTTATCTGATGACGCTCGAAGAGCAGGGCTGGCTGGTCCGTGACGGCGACCAGTTCCGCATCGGATCGATCTTCCTCAAATACGGACGGGGGACACGGGAATCGCTCGATGTACTCGGGACGGTCGAACCGACACTGCGACGGTGTGCCGAAGAGACCGGCGAGACCGTCTGGTACGTTACCCGAGAGCAGGGTCGGGCGGTTTACGTCTCGAAGGAGGAGGGCCGAAGGGCGTCCCGAACCAACGGTGCGGTCGGCAAACAGGCCCCGCTTCATGCGTCCGCCTGCGGGAAGGTGATCCTCGCCGATCAGCCCGACGGGCGTCTGGACGAGATCGATCTGCCGCAGTACACCGCGGCGACGATCACGACCCGAGACGAACTCCGAAAAGAGATCGCAGCGGTTCGAGAGGACGGTATCGCCTACAACGACGGCGAGACGTCGAGCGGACTCCGGGCCGTTGCCTGTCCGATCCGCGCCGACGGACGCCTCCTCGGGGCCATCACCGTCAGCGGTCCGGAGGGGCGACTCCGCGGTGACGTCTTCCGTGAGGAACTCCCGACCGCGCTCCGCGGTGCGGCCAGCGAAATCGAGCTCAACCACTCGTCACCGACGTTCTGAGACCGACCTCGTCCCCAGTGGACCGCCGGAGATCACGGCTTCAGCGCGGCTTCGATCTCCCCCGCCCACGCGAGCAACCGTTCGTCCGTCATGAACGGAGCGGCGATCTGTAGCCCGAACGGAAGCCCGTCAATCGAGCCCGCAGGCAGCGTCACGACCGGCACGCCGGCGTGCGTCCACGGTTTGTTCATGACCGGATCGCCGGTGTCGTCGATACCCTCCGGAGCCGGGCCGAGCGCAGCGGGCGAGAGCCACAGGTCGATCCCGGCGCCCGCCATTCGGTGGGCGAGCGAGTTCCGAAGCGAAAACCGGTTATCGCGGGCGTCGAGGAGTTCCTTTGCAGTCACGTCGTACCCCTCCCGAACGCGATCGGTCGTGATCGGTCGGAACGACTCCTCGTTGTCTTTCAGCCACGAGCCGAGTTCGAGCGAGATCTCCGCGGCCGTGAGGTTCTTCTGGTGACGGTTGACCGCATCGATATCGTCGAAGGCGGTCTCACGGCGTGTGTCGTATCCCGCCGATTCGAGGTCGGCAACGCGCTCTCCGAGTGTCTCCCGTGCCTCCGGCGACGCCTGCTCGAGGTACGGCCCGTCGACGACGCCGAGCGTCGGTCGCTCCCCGGGATCGATCTCGCGCCAGTCTCGACACGCGACGGACGCGGCGAGTTCCATGCCCTCGACCGTCTGTGTGAACAGCCCGACGTGGTCCGCCGACGGCGAGAGCGTGACCAGACCGTCCGTCGGGATACGGCCGAAACTGGGTTTGTAGCCGACGACACCGCAGAACGCCGCCGGACGGATCACCGACCCGTTGGTCTGTGTGCCGACGGCGAGCGGACAGAGCCCGGCGGCGACCGCCGCCGCCGAACCGCTCGATGAGCCGCCCGGCGTGTGCTCGAGATCGTGGGGGTTCCGCGTCGGTCCGGGGGCAGACATGGCGAACTCCGTCGAGACGGTCTTCCCGACGACGAGCGCGCCGGCGTTCCGAAACCGTTCGACGACAGCCGCCTCGGAACCGCCGAACAGTTCCGGCGGGACCTCCCCGCCGGCTTTCGTGGGGAACCCGTCGATGTGGAACACGTCCTTGACGCCTATGGGGACGCCGTACAGCGGCGGACGATCGATCGGATCGAACCGTTCGGAGAGCGCGCCGCTGGCGGTCATGAGACGGGCCCGTCGGTCCGTCTCCGAAAGCAGGGCGCGTACGTCGGGATCCACGTCGTCGATGCGATCACAGAGTCCGTCGAGATACGTCGGGAGGTCACCTTCGCCGGTACGGAGTTCGGTTGCGGTTTGGCTCAACCGTTCAGTGTTCAACAACACGGGTGACATATCGGCAGATGTCGTTATCAGTCTTTGGTCAAACGTCCGAGAAACTGACAGCAGTCGTCCACCCGGTGCTATCTCGTGTGGGATACGTTCGGGATCGACCGACGCTTGGACGCTCAG
>LFFM01001007.1_pt1 | contig 20071 bp, 14 predicted proteins | sample 643131 | NCBI WGS metagenome assembly LFFM01 (sample SAMN03777445, study PRJNA286221) | soda lake metagenome | biome: soda lake; feature: Kulunda steppe; material: water; isolation source: sample Tc-Br brine of Tanatar trona crystallizer | place: Russia: Kulunda steppe | collected 2011-07
CCCGCGATCCAGGAGGGTAGGCGAAGGAACGGCGATGGGGTAGCCATGAGGCAGCAGGGGGTGAGCGGGCGGGTACGTTCGATGCCATACACGGCGCATCGAGGGCGCTGCGTGTTGCTGGAGGAGAGCAGGCCTACGGTCGCATAGGCGCCGAAGTTACGCGGCCTGGCATGGGCTGAGCGACCGGCAGACGGAGCTTAGGGCTGAGCAGGGTCAGAAGTCCCGGCGATCAAACCACCAGAGGGCCAGGCCATAGGCTACCGCGCCGAAGAGGAGGGCAGACCAGAGGGGGTACCAATCGCCGACCGGCTCTGCTTGGGAGAGCGCTGACACGATGCCCGTCACCTCGGCGAAGTTAGGCAGCACATGGTAGAGTGTGAGGAAGCCCGCAGACCCCACCATGCCCAACTGATCCAGGATGGCATCCGCTGCGGCCAGCACGATGGAGGCAAAGATCAGCCCGTAGCTCACAATGAGCGCCAGCGCCGTGCTTTCTGTCCACACGCTCATCAGAAGCACCGCGCTATACATCACCGCAAACATCACGACTACCAGCCAGATGGATAGCAGAAAGGCGTAATTCCAGATGCCGGTTTTGATCGACATGATGAGCCACGTGCCGCCCATCAGGTAGAGCGCCAGCACGGCCACGGCGCTCCAGGTGCCAAGGACGTGGCCCGTGAGGAGGGTCGCGCGAGAAATCGGTTTCGAGAGCAGCAGGTCGATGTGCCCGGGCGTCAGCAGCGACACAGCCAGTGGAGCCGTGGCGAAGAGCGCCAGCAGGATGCCGATCCAGTACGCCAGGCCGGCCACGGCGCTCTCCACCACAAACACCAGTTCAGCCAGATCGATCGCTCCCAGCGGTCCCCCAGGGTCCTGGCCGAACAGCCGGAGCCCGGCCAGCGTGCCGTCCACCACCTCCAGGTTCAGCGCAAAGCCGACCATGAGCAAGATGAGCGAGCTGATGACGAACAGCCCCAGCACCACCTTCTTAGCCCAGAGCTGGCGAAAGGTAAGGTACACGAGGCCGAGGACAGGAAGCATGGAGTACAAAGACCGTAGCGAGAAAAGCGTGGATTACGCAGCAGGAGGGGAGACCACCTCAATGAAGTAGTCTTCGAGGGAGCGGCGGACCGGCATGATCGCTTCCACCTCAACGCCATGCGTCCGCAGCGTATCGAGCAGCGCGTTGAGATCGGCGCGGCTGTCGGCCGCCACCTGCCAGTGTGCGAGGCCCTCCGGAGCGGGCTCGTCGCGTGGGCTGAGCTTCGCCGCAGCCTCCTCCGGCAGGTCGTCGGGCAGGGGAGTGCACGTGAGGCGGTAGGCGTGGTCAACAGCAGTGAGCGAGGCGATATCGCCCTGCTTCACAATCGCGCCCTCGTGCATGATTGCGACCTCGCCGCAGACCTTCTCCACTTCCGAGAGCAGGTGTGAGTTGATGAAGATGGTGGTTCCGCGATCGCGCAGGTACAGCAGCACATCCCGGATGTCGCGGCGGCCGACGGGGTCGACGCCATCGGTGGGTTCATCCAGAAACAGCAGATCGGGGTGGTTGAGCAGCGCCTGCGCCAGCCCCATCCGTTGCTGCATGCCCTTGGAGAAGGTGCGCAGCTTACGATCGCCGTGCGGCCCGAGGCCGACCCGATCCAGCAGGTCAGGGATACGGGCGCGCCGATCTGCAGCAGAGACGTTCGACAGGCGGCCGTAGAGGTGTAGCAGCTGCTTGGCCGTGAGCAGCCCGGGGAAGGTGTGCTTCTCCGGCAAGTAGCCCACCCGCCGCCGCGCCGCCGCCTGCGTCACCGGCGTCCCAAACAGCGCCGCCTTCCCCTGCGAGGCCTTCACGATGCCCAGCAAAATCTTGACGAGCGTCGTCTTACCTGCCCCGTTCGGCCCCAGCAGCCCGAAGATGCGGCCGGGCGCCAGCGACAGGCTCACGTCGCGCAAGGCCGGCGTCGCCTGTCCGTTCCAGAGGCCACTATGGTACGTCTTGTGGAGGTTGTCGACGGATACGGCATCGGGCATAGACAGCAGCAAGGGGCGGGCCAGGGCGCGGGAGGTCTTTCTACGGAGCGCGGGGGGAGAGGTGGCAGAGAAATCCAGGCACCGATCGGCAGGCCTAATGTGTGCGATGGAGATTTGCCAAAGGTATCGATACCTTTAACCATCAATGATAAGTAGCCGATAGCTTCCAGTGCATCATCGTACGGTTGCAACCTACAAGGCAGCAGGGGGCTATTGCCGGTCAGTGCACCCAACCGCTACCATACCGTTAACATGCGCTCTGTTGATCCAAAGCGACATATCCGTTTCATCGGCGATCACTTCGACCTGATCGATGATCTCTATACTGGAGGCAATGCCTACGCGCGGGGTGATCTTTTTGCGCTCGTCAGGCAGCACCGGAGTCCAGCCGATCCGTCGGCCGAGCACGTGGAGGGGCAGTTACACGACCTGCAGATCGTAGATGAGAGGCCCGGGGCCACCGCATCGTACGAGCTACAGCCCCAGCTGCGTCGCTACCTCGACTACCTGTTTACGCAGCACCGGCTCGGGACCCCTGAGCGCATCAAGGCGCTGCTGGTTGAAGTGCAAAGCCTTGCAGAAAGGCTGGAGACCACCGGCGACCGTATCTCGTTAGACCGTGCAGACCGGTATTTGGGGAAAATAGGCGATACGCTCGAAGAGCTGCGGGCATACTCGCGCAGGAATCGCGAGGCTATCGTAGCAGCCATCGTCAAGCTTCGGTCTGCCGATCGACCACTGTCAAGCCGCGAGCGGTATGGGTTCATCCTTGAGCTGTGGGAAGAGTACCTGCAGCCGTTGCGGGAGCTTATTGATGACCGCAAGTTCGCGGCCCGAGTTTTCGATGGGGTAGAGCGGAAACTTAACATCGTGCAGCACAAAGTTGCCGAAGATTCCGCCATCGGTACCCACGCCCAATCCACGATCGACAGGCTCGCCCGGTTGCAGCGAGATTTGATGGACGACCTGCACGCAGCGATTGCAGAAGCAGCGCCCCTGTACGAAAAACTCCGGCGTGAGAGCCTTATTGCCAGAGGCGCCGGGCAGCTACTGAGCGTGCTGGATGAACATGCAGACGTAGATGCGCTTGGGCTTACCGCGTGGTTCGCCTTGCCGGTTTGGAAGTTCAGGGACCTGTTCAGTGATTGGGATTTACAGAGCCTACTCCGGGAGGTAAAGCACCATGAACCGGCAGCCCCGCCGTCAATCAAGCCGCCCACGGAGACGCAGCAACGACGGCTGGTGCCGTGGGATAAGGTGAAGACGCACATGCAGGAGGCCTTACCCCTTGATGACGCGTTTGCGTGGCTCCTTGAAAACTACCCGGCCCTACCCCTTACGGACGTTCTTCGGCTCTACACGCGACTGCTGCGCGACGAAACGATGACGGTCGCTTTTGCCAAGAAGCCGCAGACCTATGTTTCCGCAGCCTATCGTATACAGGCGACCCCTCTTCAGGTAACCGAAATGACCACATGACGAGGACAAATCCATACGCGCTTCCTGGGGCAAAGGACATCTTCGACCACTTGCGAAGAGGCTATCATCTGTCGATAAACGATGGTCCGATGTATCATAATCTGAGGGCTAACCTCGAAAAATACGAGCAGTGGTTCGCCGCTCTTGGCCTGGAGCTGCAAGAGCACCCCGAAGGATTCTACTATCTACGGGGCACAGGCACGCTGAGTAAAACGGCGCAGCAACTGGGGCTCTTTATGCTGATCCTGATCGATTCGCTTGCCAACCAGCCCGTCGAGATCGAAAAACGGCTTCTGGAAGAGGCATTTGTGCCTGATTCGCTCCCGCACCTGAGGCGGGATAGGTACGCTCAGTATATGAAATCCGTAGGGGTGGAAACGGACGACGACCTGCTCCGCGTGATTAATACACTGCAGCGCCTGGGGTTTGCCGTGCGGGAGGCTGACGATAGCTTTCGGTTTAGGCCGCCCGTCTACCGGTTTCTCGACCTCTGCCTGGAGCAAAGTGATGGCCCTACGGCTGGAGGTGTGCTATGATTGGCCCGAAAAGACTCGTGCTCATATGCGCGGGCAAATATGATTACGCCGAAATTGACCTGACCGAGTCCGTACACCTGGTTGGGCCAAACAACGTGGGGAAAACCACCCTCGTCAATGCCCTGCAGTTTTTGTATATCGACCACCAGCAGCAGATGCACTTTGGCGGGTGGAGTCTGAGGGAGTCCCTTAAGTACTATTTCCCTGAGCCGCACAGTTTTGTGCTCTTCGAGTGCAGCACCCCAGAGGGTACCAAAGTGGTGGGGCTCCGCGGCCTCGGCGTTGCCCAGCAGTACCGGTATGAGCGCTTTGTTTATACTGGTACGTACGATCGCTCCGATTACCTTGACGAGAACGGCACCGTGCGTACAGCAGACGAAGTAAAGGGGCGACTGGCTGTGAAGGGATATCGATCTCTTGAGCCCAAAGATTTACGGGTCGCACTAACGGGGCACGGGGATGATAAGGACATCGCGTTGCGGCTTGTCCCCACGCGTCAATCGGACGGCTATGGGCAGTTCAAAACAGTGTTCGGGAATTTGCTTCGGTTGTCCCGGCTACGGCAGCATGAGCTGAAAGCCTTACTCATCGACATATACCAAGCGCATTTCGTCCAGCAAGAAATCAGTCTCAGCGACTATGACGAGCAGGTCGAGCGCATCCGGCGTCTGGCAAAAGGCGTGGACCGCATCGAACAGCACCGGCCGCTTATTGAGGACACGCTGGCGCTTGTTACAGAGGTCGAAGCAGTAGAGAACGAGCTGGCCCCTATGCGGGGCTGGATTGCCGGCGCCTATGCTCGTGAGACGCGTGAACTTGAACAAAATGAGACGGCGCTGCAGGAGCGGCAGAAAGAAATTGAAAAGCAACTGTCTGAGCTCGCACAACAGAAAAAGCAGCTACAGTCAGAAGAAGCGTCCCGCAACCAAGAGATTGGGGAGCTGAAGGCTGTATTTCGTGAGATCGAAGCCTTGCGGGGGAAATTTTCGGGCATATCCGCGGCCGACATAGAGGTGGAGGTTGCCCGCCATGAAGAAGAACTGCGCCAGGAGCGGCAACAGCACTTCGAAGCCAGTCAGAAACCCCTCAGCGAATTACAGAAGGCGCACCGCAAGCTCCACAATGAGATCCAGAGCCTACAAAGGCGGATTGAAGCCTTTGATCAACTTGCAGGAGCCTATCTCTCGCAAACATTCGCTGCAGACGAACTGGACCGAATATTTACGGTGCTGAACCCAGCGCTGCTTGATGTTCGCCTGGATCAAGACGGGGCTGAGGTAACCGACCGTGAGCGCCTCGTGCAGTCCCTGCGAATCCTGGAGGAGCGGACGAGAACGGAGCAACTCGAAGCGTTTGGCGTCCGGTTGCCCTTAGGCATTGTAGAGCAAAAATCACATGAGGACTTGCTGGACAAGGAAGCGCGCCAAGCCAGGCTACAAGCGATGCAGCAGGCGCTTCGTATCCTCGAATCTAAGATTAAGAGAGCTAAAGACGTAGAGGCGCACAAGCAAAGGGTCGAGGTGTTGCAGGACAGGCGTGATCAGGCGCGTGATCGGCTAAAAGCGTACGGGCTATACCGTGAAAAACTAACTGAAGAGGCTGATTTAAAGGAGCGATACGGGGCAGCAGTAGCTGCTGTTGATCGCCTGCGCCAGGCGCTGGATGAGGTCGAGGAAGCTGTTGAGGAATTAAAAACTGAGCAACGTAAGGGAGGCCGAGCTGTGACGGACATCCAGAACCAAATCAAGGAGTTGAGCGATAGCGTGAGAGCTGTGGATGCACTACCAGATGGAGAGTCTGCAGACCCTCTATCCACAGATCGATCGACGGTAGAGCTTGTGAAGGAGTTCAAACAGCGCAGGAGCAAAATCGACGACCTGAATCAGAAAATACAGGGTAATCTGTACATACTTGACAAGGCCACCTATGGCCGGGCGGGTAGTGGAGGCCCGGCCGATGCCCTAAAGAGCCTACAGGACGATCTCGCGGGTCTCGAGGAACAGAAGCAGGCGCTTCAGGAAATGTGGCGTACCCTTGTTAGCGTCCTTTCCAAAGCCTTCGGTAACCTGCTGAAAGACCTGGATAAGCTCGAAGGGTTTGTGCAGGAACTGAACCGCATGCTTGCCAACGTGCAGGTGTCCGATCTTAAAGAACAGCGGTTAAACGTGAAGAAGCGGCAGCAGATGGTCCATTTGCTCAAGAATGTGGTTGAGGATGAAGAGCACCCCCTCTTTTCCGATCCCTCCAAACGAGAAGAAATGCTCGACAAGGTCAGCAACCTTTTGGCTAAGCATCCGACCATTCACCTGGAAGAGCTCTTCGCCATTGAGATTTCCGTGCGGCAGGCTGATGACCAGCTAAAGTCGTATAATGACATCGATACGCTGCAATCCAATGGGACGAGCATCACGCTCAAGGTACTGATCAACTTGCTGTTGCTCCATCGCCTGTTTGGCAGGTGTACCGATTGCCGCGTTCCTTTTTTCTTGGATGAGGCCTCCAGTATGGACCGCAGCAACCTTCGTGGAATTATCCGGCAGGCGGAGGCCCTGGGCTTCATCCCGATTCTGGCCAGTCCGGAACCTGTGGAGGCAGCAGCACAGGTGTACTGGCCGCAAGAGTCCAATGGACGTGTGTATCTCGACGCGACCCACGCCATGCGGTTTACTCCGGTAACCGGTACCTCCTAACGAACATGCGGGCCACCCGATGTCAAAAGGACTTGCAACTACGCTGCGGGTGCTGATCGCGCAAGGGCACATCGCGCATAGCACCGTGAGTGCGCGTCAGCGAAAAGCGCTCGAGCCTCTTTTTGCTACGGGTGTCTTGGAGAAGAAGCGCCAGGGCGCCGGATGGCGTGTAGAAGTAGTAAACGCTGGAGCCGTTCAGAAATTCGCCGACCAGCAGTTTCCCAGTGGGCTTTCGTTCGACACCACCCCGGGAGACCTCCCAAGGGCCACGAGCGTCCGTCAGCGCCGTAATGCCAAACGTGCCGCACGGACAACCGCAGAGGTAGTGCTGCTTCGCGGCCTGGCCGGTGCCGAGTTAATCGGTCCCGTGCCGTTACCCGTCGGTCAGCACACGACAGCGTACGGTGTCGCGTCTGTCCTTCTCACAGACGACTTCCGCTGGGGCTACACCGGCTCCATGGCAGTAGTGGAAAACCTGGAGGCCTTCCTACACTTTGAGCAGTTAGGGGTAGATGCGCGCGTCGCTTGTTACAGTGGGGGGCGGTTGTCCCGGCGCGTCTTGGCCTGGCTCGCAAGTCCTCTCATGGAGAACGCAACGTATTTGCACTGCGGTGATTACGACCCGGTCGGGGTGCAGGAATACCTGCGCCTCAAGAAGGTCTGCCCGGGGCGCACAAGCCTGTATATCCCGCCCAATCTCGAAGTCCTGGTGCGCCAGTATGGACGGAAGAAGCTGATCCGGGACAGCCCCTCCGTGTTCAAGCGGCTTCGGAACTCCACCGACCCCGCGGTGCAACGCCTCGTCGATATTATGGAGCGCACGGGACTGGGGTTGGAGCAGGAGGTGCTGCTTGGGATGGGTGAATAGGAAAAGGTCGTGGAAGATAGTGTGCTCAGATGGCAGGCGCGAGGTTGTAAGGCCAAAGGAGGCTGCATTCAGCATTTCAAGATGCTGGTAAGGGGTACAGGCGGATATGATGATGCCTGATCACTCCCTTGCGCTCTCCACCCTCGAGCTTCTCGGGCGGCTGCTGCCCAGTGGGCCGAAGGTGCAGGGTAGAGAAGAAGTGGCGATAGGATCAGCCTGCGCACAGCAGAGGGTCACCCCTGCGCAGTTCGCTGTATCCACAGCCGGAAGAACCGGTCGAGGACGATGAGCGACCCCGTTTTCCCGATCAATCATGTCCCGCGTGAGCAGTTCCTCGGCCACGCGCTGCGCGGTTGACGGCGACTGTAGTCCGGAGCGCTGCAGAAAGTCTGCTGAGAACGGTTGCACGTGGCCTGTAGCCGTGGCCAGGCCGCGCATAAACCGACGCTGGTTCAACGTGAGTGACTCCCAGAGGGTCGTGTACGCATAGCTCTCGCGCCTCAGGAGGACGCTCACGGCCTCATCTATGGCTTCGCCAGTTAACGCCCCCCCCCCTTCGGGCAACGCTCCCATAGCGCATGACAGAGGTGCTGTACGTAAAATGGGTGACCACCCGTCAACGCATGCAGTTGCCGCACACTCGCTTTGGGCATATGCTTCCCTGCATCCTCAAACCGCTCCTGAATGAACGGCTGTCAGTGGACCTCTTCGATTGGCTGTAGCGGGTAGTGCGCGGCCGAGCGGTAGAGGGGGCGCTCTGAGCTCAAAAACATCTCCTGAAGGAGGTGCTTGCGGCTCGCCAGAAACAGATAGGCTACGTCACCCTGCTGTTGCACCACGGAGCGTAGCCGCCGCTCAACGCGGTCATTGACATACTCTGCAATCCGTTGAAATTCGTCGAACACGATAACTACCTGCTGTTCCGTCTCAGCGGCCATCTTGCCCGTGGCTTCAAGCGCCTCCATGAGCTCAGGCTCCGCGTCATCTGGCACCGCCGCTCCAAAGGTTAGCACGGGCGCCCCACTGTGCGCATCGAACGTGACGCTTGGGCGGAGGGAGGAGAACAACCGTCGCGCCGTTTTCAGTAGCTGATCGGCGGTGGTCACTCAGTTCCTCCACCCGGTTGCAGAACGACCGTTCATCTACCACGCCGCCATACTCGAAAGGGTTTTTCATAGCGTACTGGTTATTACGCAGACTGCGTTACGCACGATGCGTAATACAGCACGGCGCGTCCGGATCAACACGTGCCCAGTCCATCCATAGGCCGAACAGGTGCTCATACCCTTCACTTCAGGAAGGGGGCCTGGTACCGCTCTGTGGAGGGTATCCTCATGTTCCATGCTTCGCGTGGGAACGCATGCCGGCACGCGCTGCGTGTCGCCAAGCAGTCCGGCAAACGGCTGATGCTGGACTCCTGCTCACCGGTCTGTGCCCGCCGGCGCTGGAGCATGGCTGCGAGCGACGTGTGAAGTGCCTGGGTGAGATTTAAAACGCAGAAAGAGTTTTAAAAAGGCACCATCACGAAGGACCCCACGAGCGGGGTGTGGTATTACTTCGCCACGTACAGCATCCCCTCCCGCTCAACCAAGCGCTCGTCGGCAATACATGCGCCGACCGTGGCTCCAATGCGGCGCTTGAGCTTACGGCCGACGCGGCCGTAACCCAGCAGCCGGCCGACCTCCACGACGAGCTCCTCGCGGCTGATGCCGAAGGTTTGCTCAACGATGGCTTCCGCTGCGGCGGTGATTTCCTCCGGGGGGATGTGGTCCGCCTTGCGCACGTAGTCGCCCGCATCGCTTCTATCGCGGGGCACCACCCGGCGTTCGTCGGTCGGGTGCAGGAAATCGCCTCGGACGGTGACCAGGGATTCTTTCGCTGCGGCGTCCACGGCGCGGCGCAGGCGGCGCTTAATGCGGCGCCCCATGCGGCTGATGCCGGCGCCATCCAGCAGGCGGCGCCCGGCCACCTCGCGGTGCACGGGACCTTCGGCGTCTACTACTTGCTGGAGCCACCGGGCGATCTTCCGCGGGGGGACCTCATGGAAGTCAGCGCCCACGAGCTGCACGTCGATGCGCGCGGCCTCGTACGGTGCAGCGTTCACCGCAGGCTCGGGTTCCTCGGGCGCCTCACGCTCGATGACGGTGGGGGCGCGGCCTATCGTAGCGCCTCCGCCGCCATCAGTAGCCCCATCAGTAGCCACGGCCTCGGCGCTCCCGTCGCTCCTGTTGCCTTCGGCGTCGGTAATCTCTGGTGGTTGTGCTGCCTCGCCGCCGGGTGCTTCCGCTCCGTTCTCCGCGGGCACATCGGCCGGTGCCGCGTCGGTGGGGCTATCGACCGCTTTCTCGCTGCTTTCGCCTACGGCAAGTCTCGCCCGCTCGATAGCCGCCACCGCACGTGCCAGCTGTTCGTCGGGGTTGCGAAACCAGTCGGTGCTCCAGATGCGGTGGATGGTCCAGCCGAGGCTCTCCAGCACAGCCTGGCGGCTCCGGTCGCGTACCCGCGCCATATGCGAGCTGTGGTAGCTGGCGCCGTCGCACTCGATGCCGAGAATGTAGCGGCCGGGCTGCTCGGGGTCGATCACCGCCAGGTCGATGAAGAAGCCGGCCACGCCCACCTGATAGGCGATGCGGTAGCCCTCGGCCTTCAGCGCGTCGGCCACGGCTTCCTCGAAGGGCGAATCGGGCCCGCGGCCCGTCACTTCCGGCAGGTCCATCTCGCCGGTGGCGGCAAAGTCGAGGTAGGTTTTCAGCACCTCCACGCCCCGCGCCTTCGTGCGGTTCAGGTCAATGTCCTCGGCCCGAAGGTTGGTGAACACCTCGCAGCGCAGCTTGGCGCGCGTGGTGAGCACGTTCAGGCGCCGCTCCCCGCCATCGCGGTTTAGCGGGCCGAAGTTCATCGCCACGCGGCCGTGCTGGTCGCGGCCGTATCCGACGCTGATGAACATGACATCGCGCTGATCGCCCTGCACGGTCTCGAGGTTCTTTACGAAGAAGGGCTCGGTGGGGTGACCGCCGAAGAAGCTTTCGCAGGAAGGGTCCTCGCGACGCAGCACTTCCAGCTGTTCCTGAATGGCGTCCATCTGCGCGGTGCTGAAGGTGGCCACGCCGAGGGAGAGGTCCGGCATCTCACGGGCGTGGGTCATCACGGCCTCAGCCACATGGCGGGCCTCTTCGGGGTTGGTGCTGCTGCCGCCGCGCTCGTAGACGGTGTCGGGGAGGTGGCGGTACACGAGTCCCTTTGCCCCGCGGTCAGCGTCTGGACTGGGGAAGATGAAGAGCCGGTCGTTGTAGAACTCGCGGTTGGACACGGCAATAAGCGACTCGTGGCGGCTCCGGTAATGAAAGCGCAACATGCGCTCGGCGGCGCCCTTCGAGCGGAAGAGGTCCAGCACGCTCTCCTGATCGCCGGCCCGCATGTCGTACCCATTGGCGTCGCTGCTGCCCATGGAGGCGAAGAAGTCGGTCGGCGGCAGCTGCTTGCTATCGCCCACGACGACGGTCTGGCGGCCGCGCAGGACGGCGCCGAAGGCTTCCACGGGGCGCACCTGACTGGCCTCGTCAAACACCACGAGGTCGAAGGTAAGACCGCCAGGGGGCAGGTACTTGGGCACGGAGAGGGGGCTCATCATGAAAACTGGCTTCAAAGCCTGGATGGCCTGCCCGGCGCGCTGGAGCAGGCGGCGCAGGGGCATGTGGGCGCGCTGCTTACCGCACTCGTGCAGCAGGAGCCCGACCTGCCCAGCGCCGGTGCGCCGCGGTTTCTCCTCATGATGGCGCAGGGCCAGGCGATGCCGGTTATGGGTGAGGAGCCCCCGGTCGAGCCGCTTGAAGGTGTCCACCACGCGCTCGTGCTGCCCGCCACTGAAATCCTCCAGCGCCGGGCGTTCATCCATGGCCCGCTCCAGGAGGGCGTTCAGGTAGGCATGGCGAAAGAGGGCGCCGAGGTGCTCCCCGCCGTGCGGCCACGTGGTAGCCACCGCCAGCACGGCGTCAAGCCCGGCCGTGCGCAGGTCCTCCGAAAGATGATTCAGGGTGATGATCTCTTGCACACGCGGCGCCTCCTCAGCGCAGGCCGCAAAAAACGCCGCCTGCGCCTCAAACGGACGCGCGGTCGGAAGCCGCCGCCCTGAATCTTCAGCCGTCTCTCTGTCCGAACGCCTCCCCTCGTCCTCCGCCCCCTCGTCCTCCGCCCCATCGTCCATCGCCCCTTCATCGTCCGTCACCTCCGCCGCGGCCTGATCCTCCGGCTGCAGTTCAAGCAGGTCCAACACCTCGGCCGCCGCCTCCCGGTAATTGGCCTGCGCGGCGTCAAGCGCTTCGTGCGAGGAGCGGAGCGCCTGCGCCGGGGGCGGGTCCGCCAGCGCCTGTAGTGTCTCCTCGGGCAGGCTGCCCTGGACGATGTGGTCGTGCACGTCGATGAGAAGCTTCCCGGCACCGACGAGCGCGGCCCAGTTGGCGTCCTTTCCGCGCCACCGCTCGCCAAAGAGCGTCTGGCCCAGCGCGCGCTGCCCCTCCAGGCGCTCACGGAGCCGCTGTGCCTCCAGCACCGCATCTACGACCTCCAGGCGCTCTGCCGCCGTGCCCGGCAGTTCATCCGCGCAGAGGCCCTGCAGTTCGTTCGTAGCGCGTCGCCAGGCCCCGATGAACCACCGGTACCAGGCGTCGCCGTAGGTAGCCAGCGCCTTGCGCACTTCCAGGAGGTCCTGCGTCCAGGCGTCAGGGATGAGCAGGTCGTCGTAGCGGCTCCTGAGTTTGGCATAGCGCGCGGCTGTGTCCAGCAGGGCGCACGTGGCCGCCTGCCGCTCGGCCCAGGCCGCGGCGGTCACATCCATGCCCTGCAGGTCCGGCGCGTCGCTCGCAAGGGTGGCCACCTGGCGGACCGTGGCAAGGTCTTCCGGACCCAGCGGCGCCGGCAGGTGCAGCCGCTCTGCCAGGTGCCGGGCGGCCTGCTGGTAGTCCGCCAGTGCGCCCGCCGCCTCACAGGCCGCCGCCTCGATGCGGGCCCGCTCGGCCGGGAGGTAGCGCTTCTTGGCCGATCCCCGAAAGGGATGCTCCGCGGGCACGCCCATCGCGCCGAGGTGCGATTCCAACTGCTCGACCAGGAAGGCCTTTGCGTGGTACGTCTCGCGGTCCCACGCCGCCATGCCCGGCACCTCCAGCGGAGGCAGCGGCGCGAGCGGGCCCAGCATGTCGCTTAGCTGCACCAGTTCGCCGTAGGCGCCGTAAGGTCGGACGCCGCTCTCGCCCACGGGCGTGTTTACCGCTTGCGCGTAGTCGTTTAGCTGCTTTCGGGCGTCTTCGAATACGGCGATCTCTGTATCCGCTCCGTCTACCTTCGGCCGGCCGAGTTCCAGCGTCTGCTCCAGGTCCTTCAGGACGTCGGCCGGGCGCGTCTTGTGGCTGTGGAGCTCCAGGCAGGCCGGCCCGAGCCCCACACTCTCCATGTTACGCCGGACCACCTCCAGCGCAGCCATTTTCTCGGAGACGAACAGCACGGACTTGTTCTCCGACAGGGCCTCGGCGATGATGTTGGTAATGGTCTGCGACTTGCCCGTGCCGGGCGGGCCCTGCAGGATGAGGTTGAGTCCGCGCTTGACGTCGAGGATTGCGCGCGTCTGCGAGCTGTCGGCGTCGACGACGTGGTGGGTATCCTCGGCAGGCAGGTGCGGATCCAGTGGCTCGTCGTCCGAAATACGGCCCTCAGGTGCCTCAAAGCCATCCTGCAGGAGGCGTCGCAACACCGGGTGGTCGCCGGGCCGCTCGTCCTCCGGCCACTTGCTCGCGTCGAGGTCCTCATACATCAGGAGCCGCGAGAAGGAGAAGAAGTCCACCACCACGCCTCCAGGGTCGACCTGCCAGCGCGGGCGGTCGCTGATAAGGGACGCCAGCTGGTCGAAGTAAGCCTGCACGTCCAGCACCTCTTCTTCCGGGGGGAGAGGCCAGGTAAGGCCGAAGTTTTCCCGCAGGTAGGCCTGCAGCGACAGGTTGCCCGCCCACTCCTCGCCGCTGTGGGCCAGGCGAAAGCGTCCGCGCACGTCGGTGCGGCTCAGTTCCACCGGGATGAGCAGCAGCGGCGCCTCGCGCTGGGTCTCACTGGTGGGGCTCTCGTACCAGCGCAGCATGCCCAGCGTCAGGTAGAGCGTGTTGATGCCCTCTTCCTCCAGCAGCGTTCCGGCTCGCCGGTACGTCGTCAGCAGTCGCCGCTGCAATGCGTCCTCGTCGTAGCGCGTCTGCAGGTACCCGTTCGCCATGTCGGACGTGAGCTCGCTACCCGTGTCAGGTTCGGTGTCCGCTGCGGCGTCGTCCGCTACGGCATCCCGCGCCATGGGCTGCGCCTCCTCCGGCGCTTCGGGCGCTACTGCTTCCCCCAGCGGCCGAAACCGCAGGGTGCGCTCCTGCGCAACGAGGCGGTCGTAGAGCGCCGCCGGACGGGCGCCCGCTACGGCCAGACCGCGGGTCTTGCGCATCCGGTGACTGATAAGCGGGTTGCGAAGCGTCAGGTCCAGCAGTTCATCGTTGCGGGCCTGGTCAAGCTGTTCGGCGGGGGAGAGTGGCAAGGCGGTACGGCGGGCCGGTTACAAACGGAAGCGATGGACACTACGGCAGGACACCCGTAAGTATCGACGTGCTGTGATCAAATGCAAGTTATGTCTTGTGAGAGGGGCGAACGGTTGGTCGCTCTCTCGCTGTCCGGCGTCCTGCCCACGGAAATCGCAAGTCGCCATTCCCGAGGAGATGGCTGCGGTTGCTCCGGTCGCTCACCATGACAGGGCGGGGTTTGGCCCGCTCCTCACGTCTGTCCCGGGCATGGCGCCGGAGGGGAGACCGTCCTTGGTCCCCTCATGGCGGTGGCTGGTCTGCGTTCTCCGGATGCGACGTAGATATTGAGACCGCACTCGCGGAAGGCTTGGCATTCTGCTGTCCGCTCCTGCTATCATGGAGCGTACAAGGATGGGCTTGGAGCAGGAAGTGCTGCTTAGGGCGGACGGATAGGAAGAAATCCTCTTGCAGGCCATTCAGCCTACACTGGGCGGGCTGCCGTCAGGAGACCGATACACGCCGCCGAGGGTGCCTTTCGAGCAAGTCAAGGTGCTGGCAAGGGGCGCATGCGGATACGATGATGCTCAATCACGGTAAAGTGCCCCACCCAGTCATTGCGGCTCCGTATAGTCGCTACAACGAAGCGCACCAGCGCGTCCTTCGGTAGGGGCGGCAGTCGAAACAGCACGACACCAGCGGCTTGAAGGGTTTCTTCATGAAATGTCAGGGTGCCAAAGTCCTTGTCGAAGGTCAACAGCACACGGCTGTCTTTTTGAGCCTCTTTAAGCACTCCATGGTCGCTGAGACCTGGACTATCTTCCCCAATCCATCGCACCTCATACCCCGCCTCCCGTAGCTTCTCCACGATGGGCAGCGGTATATTTTCGTCAGCAAGGAGACGCATGCGCGGTTACGGCGAAGGCGAAGGGTACAGTTTCTCTTCCGCCGTAATCTCACGCGCATATCCCAGACAGGCCCGAATGCCCTCGGGTGTTAGGTGTGGGTAGCTTTCCAGGATATCCGTCGTGCTCCATCCGCTCTCAAGGAGGCCCAGGACATGCTCCACCGAGATCCTCGTGCCTTTGATGATGGGCTTCCCGGTCAGTACGTCCGGGTCGCTCGTGATGTGGTCGCGCCAGTTCATCGTTCCTTGTCGTCTGTGGAAAGCTATAGCCTTTCTAACGCCAGGAGCTCGCGCAGGTTGGCGCGCACTTCCCGCTGCACCCTGTCCAGGTTCGGTGCCACTACCTGAATGCACGCGGTCAAGCCTGTCCGTTGCAGCATCTGAAGGTATGAGTCCACGGTCATACGTGGGTCGCGAGGGGCCATGCGATGCCAGCGCGTCACGTTCATTACGGCATCCTTCAACTCCTCAGGGAGCCGTCACAGAATTAGGTCAGGATGCAGGACTTCGATACTGTAGGGCTGAAGTCTCTCTCTTCAGCGAAATCCTTTTCTCGTCACGTCCGTCTCGGGCGTGACGGAGAGTTGGGACCGTCCTCGGTCCCATGCAGGCAGTGGCTGGTCTGCGTTCGTTCGGTAAGGCGTGGAGGTGCAGACCGCGCTCGCGGAAGACTTGGCATTCTGCTGCCCACTCCTGTATCATGAAGCAGCCGCTGATACGCTTGCCCCACAAGCACTGGGCAAGAGGCAGGCGCGTCTCTCTGTTTGAAACTGGACCTTGATTTATGCCAACTCCAACCGAATTCCAAGACGCAGCGGCTGAGTTGCAGAAACTGGCGCGCCGCTACCACCGATTTGAACAGAACCCGGACGCTTTTCTCAAAGCGGTGCACCAGATGGGCGAGCGATTGCGTGCTTATGGAGAAAGCAAAGAGAAAGAAATCACGGGCAAGATTGACGGTGTAGAGCAGATCCGCCCGGTGAATTTCCTGAGGCACGTCATTGTGGATCGTATGCTTGATGGCGAGGGAGTGACCGTCGCGGACCTGTCCCACATCAAGGATGCGATTGATGAACGAAGGGCCGACTACTTCACTGGATATCCCGAACTGCAGGAGGAAATAGCGTACCAGAAAGAACGGAAGCGAAGCTCCTTTCACGTGTGGGATACATTCAGAGTGCTGTTTGGCATTGATTATTTCGATCGGGGGGCCGAGGTGGAGCGGCGCCTGGAGACGATCGCCCAGTTTCTTAAGAATGAACTTGGGCTTGATGATTGCAAGTATCACCTTGCGGGTTTCGACCATAATTACGGCTTCGGCACCTCCCTATGCTGGGTGGCGCTGTATCCCGCGGCGTTGGGTAACCATCAGGATGCTCACCAGATCTTCCTTGGAATCTGGCACGATCACTACGCTCCTGGGCTCATAGCAGGCGAGAGAGTGGGCGTTGAGCGTAAGGATCTGGATATTGTCCCTGCGACCGAGACTGTTGATACTGGGATGGTGCTGAAGTCCTATCGGGAGCGGTTGTCACAATTCCGCCGGTTGAACCAAACGCTGATAGACAAAGCCGAAGTGAAGCACGTGGTGAACAGTATCTTTTCAAATGAACATGCGCGTGACGCCTGCCTTGAGCTGTTTTTGCAGTCCATTAAGGAGGCGCACAGACACGGTAACATGAAATGGGCAGTGCACGCCGAAAGCGATAGGGTCCGGCTGGTGTCAGGTCGTCTGGTTACCGCTACCCTGTGCAGAAATAGCATCTGGCTGCCACTCGATGACGGTTTTATGGAGAGCTCTGAAGTAATCCGCCAACAGCTCGACCGGTCTGATGCCTGGACGTGGGATGAGGGCGATTTTCACGAGTATCGTGCGGTCCCATCTGTAAATGGATACTATCATCCAGCTCAAGATCCAGAACAGGAGCTACGAGCGGTTGTCGCCGCGCAGCATCACGTGTTTATTGAACGGGTGGCTCAGAAATATGAGGAGCTCAACGCTGCCAGCAGGAAAAAGCATAACCCCGCTGTGCTTGCCTATCTATCTTCGGAAACGGGCCGCACGGTGCCACGGCCGGGGTACTCGACCTCGAATACGGCGATAGACGATCTGAAACAGCACGAGTCTGAATTTAAAAAGTTGCCTTCGACCGAGAAAACATCTGTTATCCAAAGTCGAATCGGGCAGGGCTACTTCAGGGACCAATTGATAGGCCTTTGGTCAAGGTGTGCGGTCACGGGCTGTGAAGCCACCGAACTGCTGTTAGCCTCGCACATCAAGCCGTGGCGAGAGTCTACGAATCGAGAGCGTCTCGACCCTTTCAACGGATTGCTTTTGACACCCAATTTAGACAGCGTCTTTGATAAGGGATTTATAACGTTTACGGACGAGGGCCAAATCAGAATCAGCGATCGGCTCAGTGAGGCTGATTTGCACGTTTTGGCGATTTCGCCTGATATGACATTATCTAACGTTCACGAAGAAAATAAGCCTTACCTGCAGCACCATCGAGATGTTATTTTTGGTGCACCATAAGTTTGATCAAGGCCTACGCTTCTGGCATAGAGCAGACGCGAGCCATAGGACGGTCATTAACTCCGCTCTCACATGGCGTGGTTACGATGTGCGGTAAGCGCTCAAGCCGGTGACAAGTATACCCGTTCCGATGGGCCTCTTGTTGTGCATTGAGCTCGCTAAGCAAAAGTTAGGTATCCATCTTTTACTTAGCGCTGAAGCATGTCGTCTAATGCAAAGGATTTCTGCGCGATTTCGAGACCTCTGAACTGGTTCTGGAGGGACTTCAGGTCAAGCCGAGCACACGACCCGGCACTGAGCCTCCTTTCTCCAACGGGAGCCATCCCCTGACCCAACCTGCCTGGTTATACAACGGTACCCCGATGTGTCTTACGTTGTATGATCGACAACCTACTCTCTGACGAATGACCTATAACTCATGGACCTGACACAGGAGCTTCGTGCCGAAGCCGAGAAGAACGAACACGATCCAAGGGTGCTGGTGGAGATTCTCAAGGAGCTCCTGCGGTGGCGCAGCGGGCCAACGCTTGACCTTGAACTGTGGATTATTGACCGGCTGGCACCGCATGTGGAGCCCCGGTTTTCCATCCCGGACACCGATGCCTTTCCCGGAGAAGAGCCGCTCGATACGGATGACTGGCCTGCCGAAGGTCTGCTCGGTAAACTGCACTACTCAGTGCGGAAAAATGGTCTTACCACGTATCAGCGCCGCGTGCTTCTCGATAGCGCCTACAAAGCAGATGCCTCCGAGTATCTCCCAGCCGACGAGGCGGTATCGTGGGGCGCTCCAGCGTCTGCCAAGCGTGTCCAAAAGATGGTCCGGTCACTCGCTCATTTCATCCGGAACGCAAAGCGCCGGAAGGATGCCAACATGAAGCAGGCCATCGCAAAGTGGGAGGAAGACTTAAGCCACCTCAAAGATACCTTTGAGTCCCGCTTCAAGGAAACGTCGTGGCCGAAGTTGCGAGATCATGAGCGCGGTGATGATGCACCGCCTGACCTGTTTGGTGGGTGAGCCCTTAAAGGTGGGAGGTTACCAGCGCGGGCTTCTCGGCGCCAGGGTGCTGCTAATCAGGGTGCCCCTGAATCCGTAGCCGGCAGCGAAACTACCCATCAGCTCCGGTGGGATGCCTCTTTCTTTTCCCCCGCATCCTACCTATGTTAAGGCCCGGTACTCGCCCCCGATTGCATCTTTCACGCGGTGGGTGATGCCCCGTAGTAGCGATTCCTTTCTCTATCGCCACAGCTTTACTTCATGGCCACCACCTTTTCCCCGGGCACGGTCGTCAACGCCCGCAACCGCCTGTGGCGCGTCGATCAGCAGCTCGGCGACGTTGTTACCGCCACCGCAATCGACAGCAACGGGGCCCTTGAGCGCTCTTTCTATCTTCCGATGGAATCGGTAGCGCTCAGCGAGCTGCCACCTCCGAAAGATGACACGGTCGGTACGTACCAGGCCCAGCAGCTGCTGCTACGAGCGCACCGCCTTAGCATGCTGCACGGCACCGCGCCGCTCCTTAGCCTGCAGCGAAGCCGCGTCATTCCGAAGGATTATCAGCTCGTGCCGGTCGTGATGGCGCTGGAGATGCCTCGGGTCCGCATGCTTATTGCCGACGATGTAGGGCTGGGGAAAACCATCGAAGCGGGACTGGTCCTCACCGAGCTCATGGCCCGCCGGCGCGCATCCCGGGTGCTCGTGGTCGTGCCGGCTGCCCTGCGCGAGCAATGGCGCGAAGCGCTCGAGTACTTCTTCCACCTGCCGGCGCGCATTATTTCCACGCGGCACCGCCGCGAAATGGACCGTGAGCTGCCCGCGGGCGCTAACCCGTGGGAGCATTTCCCCCTGCTGATCACGAGCATCGACTACGCCAAGCAACCCTCGGTGAAGAACCAGATCCTGGAGCAGCGCTGGGACGCGGTGCTCGTGGATGAGGCGCACCTCGCGTCGCGCCCGCATCACTCAAGTCCAGATCAGAAAGCGACTACAGACCGCTGGGAGCTCGCGCAGGCTCTTTCAGTGAGTGAGCACGTGCGGCATCTGCTGCTCTTAACGGCTACCCCGCACGACGGCTACTCCGATACGTTCGCAAGTCTGCTGGAGCTGCTCGATGTAGAGGCGGTTAGCGGTGCTACGCATGAGCCTGTCATTCACCGGGACGTGGCAGCTAAGCACGTTGTGCAGCGCCGGCGCTCCGACGTGGAGCACTGGTTTGCCGAGGACGCGGAGCGGAGCCCGTTCCCGAAGCGTGATCAGCAGGAGGTTATCATTCCGCCCACGTCGTACGAGCGTGACGCGGTCGATGCCGTGGAAGCCTATGGCGAGAAAATATTGGAGCAAGCCACCGAGGGCAAAGCCCAGCACCGGACCCTGGCCGGCTGGACGGTGCTTCACCTACACAAGCGGGCGCTAAGCTCGCCCGAGGCGCTGCGCTGCTCACTCCGCAACCGCCGAAAAAGCCTGCGCGATCGACTGGAGAACCGACTGGAAGAAGAG